>Ga0302325_10017379_pt1 | contig 15211 bp, 13 predicted proteins | sample Palsa_T0_2_FD_201948 | JGI IMG/M metagenome (GOLD analysis project Ga0302325, IMG submission 201948) | Peat permafrost microbial communities from Stordalen Mire near Abisko, Sweden - Palsa_T0_2 | ecosystem: Environmental > Terrestrial > Soil > Palsa > Peat permafrost | place: Sweden: Abisko... | reverse complement strand
GGCGCAGATAGCTGCGGCAGAACGCCAGAAGTTGCGCGCGCTGGCAAAGGTCTGGTGGATCGGGCTCGAGGCGCTCGGAGTCGATCAGAAACGTAAGCGGCCGCCACGCCAGCGGAGCATAGAAAGACTCTTCCACGTACAGCAGATCCAGATTGGAGGCGGAGCGCCGCAGCACATCAAAACGGATCGATGTCCGTTTCTCATCCGCCGGGAACTGCGCGCATTGCCCGCGCGCGTTGCCGTGGTTACACAGGCGCAGCCGCGAGTCCTGCGGAATGGGCAACGGTTCCGGCGTCGCACGGCACACGCCGTCGAATTCTTCGATGAGCGGCAACCTGGCATTCAGATGCGTCGGTTCCTTGACCACCCGCTGAGGCTCAAAATACGGGCACGGCATTCTTCATTGTAGGGCGGGCATTCTTGCCAGCCGGCCACCTTTTAGGTGGCCACCATCTATATTTGTCTGTGGAGGACTCACCTTCATGATTTATCCGGAGCGCTGGGGACCACTGAGAGAAAGATACCAAGACACCACTCGACCCAGAAAGATGCTGGCGATTGACGGCGGCGGCATCCGCGGCCTGCTGACCCTCGGCATGCTCCAACGAATGGAAAAGCTGCTCGCGGACGATAGCGGCCGCGGCGCAGATTTCCGGTTGTGTCAGTATTTCGATTACATCGCCGGCACCAGCACGGGCGCCATCGTCGCCGCCGGATTGGCGCGTGGCATGTCTGTCGCCACGTTGATCCAGTTCTATCAGGATTACGGGCGTGAAATTTTCGAACCCGCCAGCATTGTCAACCGCCTCTCAAATCTCTACACCGCCGACCCTTTGCGCAAGCATCTGCAGCAGGCCTTCAACGCCGACGATAACGGAAACTGGCAGGAGAGCGCGCCGGATCGCAATCTGTTCCCCGATCATTTAAAGTGCCTGTTGCTTGTCGTAACGCGCAACGTCACCACCGATTCGCCCTGGCCCATTTCTTCGAATCCCGACGCCCGCTATAACGATCCCAAACGCCCAGACTGCAACTTGAGAATTCCTTTATGGCAACTCGTGCGCGCCAGCACCGCCGCACCCATCTACTTCCCGCCCGAAGTGCTCAACTGGGACCCAGGCGATCCGAGCAGGAGCTTCACCTTCGTGGATGGTGGCGTAACACCGTATAATAATCCAGCGTTTCTCCTGTTCCGCATGGCCACTCATCCCGCATTTAGACTCGGCTGGAAAACCGGGGAGGACAAACTGCAAATCGTGTCCATAGGCACCGGTTCGGCCGCCACGCCCAGTTTCAAGAATCAGATCATCCCGGCAAGTCTAGCGGGTCTGCCCGGCGCCCTGATGTACGGTATGCAGATCGATCAAGACACCAACTGCCGCATCATCGGGCGCTGCGCATACGGTGAACTCCTTGATCGCGAAATCCGCGATCTTACCTTTCGCGACGCTTCCGAGGAGTTGGTGCTGGAAGAGTGGTTGAAGGCACAATCCATCCCTCTCGATGTGGATCAAGGACGCGCCTTTCTCTATGCGCGCTACAACGCGGACCTATCGTCAGAAGGGTTAGTTCGTCTGGGATTCCCCTCTGTCGACCCTGAAAAAGTACAGAAGCTCGACGCCGTCGATCAGATGGACAACCTGCTGGCAATCGGCCAAGCCGCGGGACAACAGATCCAACTGCCACACTTTGGGAGTTTTGTGGAAGGCAAGAAAGGCCCAACGGTATGAGAGCGTTTATTGTCCGGCCATTCGGCACGCGAAACGGAATCGACTTCGACCAGGTCGAACAACTGTTAATTGGACCGGCGTTGGACAAAGTGGGCGCCACGGGAGGCACGACCAGCGAAATCATGGAAGCGGGTAACATCCGCATCGACATGTTTCAGCGGCTATTGGCGGCAGATTTGGTGGTGGCCGATATCTCCACCAACAATCCGAACGTATTTTATGAACTCGGCATCCGCCATTCTTTGCAGGAAAAGCGTACCTTTCTGATTCGCGCCAAGACGCGCTCGCCGCAAGCGTTGGCGGCGGATGCGAAGAAAGAAGAGGTGCCGTTCGATTTAAAAACAGATCGTTATTTCGAATACGATCCGGCCTGCCCCGATCAGTCCCTTGACAAACTGGTCGAAGCTCTTCGTCAAACGATTGACAGCGAGAAGCAAGACAGTCCCGTCTTTCTCCTGCTGCCGGACCTCAAACCGCAAGACCGCGAGCATTTCCTCCCAGTGCCTCTTAGCTTCGGCGAAGAGGCGCAAAAGGCCCAGAGGGACAACGATCCTACGAAACTCACACTGCTGAGTTTGGAAGTGCAAGGATCCGCTTGGGAATCGACAGGCCTCCGGCTCGTGGGACGCGCTTTGCTTTCTATCAACCAGACGCGGGTATCAAGAACGGCTTGGGAGATCCTGCTCAAATTAGATGAACTCGATCTGGAAGCCAATATCAATCTTGGCAACATCTATCAACGCTTGGGCGATCTAACAGCCTCCGATCAAGCCTTAGATCGAGCGTTGCGGCGTGCAAGCAGTCCCGAGGATCTTGCCGAAATCCACGGCCAGATGGGTCGGAATAAGAAAGATCGCTGGACGAAATCCTGGTCAAACCAGAATCCCGCCGATCAGGCAACAGTAGCGATCAAGTCGCCTTGGCTGGTAGATGCCTACGAGCAATATTTAACGGCCTACCGGCAGGACCTCGATTCCTACTATCCCGGTTTGAACGCCTTGGCCCTTGCTGTCATCGCACTCGAATTGGCGGCAAAATTTCCGGACGTTTGGAGCGCGACTTTCGGCGACGACTCGGAGGCTTCGCAAAAGCTAGCAGACATCAAAAAGAAGCGCGATCAACTCGCGAGCGCGCTTCAGTTGCGTTTCGATTCCGCCCTTGCGCCAGACGCATCCGTGCAAGATAAACAAGACAAGTGGATGCTGAGTAGCGCCGGAGATCACAGTCTGCTCACCTTGGCCAACGCCAATCGAGCGCTCTTCTTCTACCGCAAGGCTTCGGAAACGTGGGGACCTTTCGTTCTGGATTCCGTGGTACGGCAATTGAAACTTTTCAGGCAATTGGGAGTCATCGAAGACAAGGTGGAGCAGGCTCTGGCCTCTTTGCCGCCCACCGCCGCCACTGCCGGGACTTCTCAAATCGAGCGCGTCATCCTATTTACCGGACACCGGGTTGATTCGGCCAAGCGGAAAACGCCGCGTTTCCCACAATCGAAAGAGCCGCAGGCAAAAGAGGCCATTCGCCAGGCTTTGCTGGAGCAAAAAGCCATTACGCCGGGGTCTGTCTTTGGAGTTGCAGGAGGCGCAAACGGCGGTGACATCCTTTTTCTTGAGCTGTGTGAGGAGTTAGCGATTCCTACCGACATGTTGCTAACTCTGCCCGACGATCAATTCGTGGACGCGAGCGTGGTGAGCGACGATCCTGGCTGGGAACGGCGATTCTACTCTCAGCTTCAAAAACATCCGAACGCGCCCATTCTGGCGCAATCTCCCGATTTGCCGAAATGGCTGCAGTTTAAGAACAAGTACGACATTTGGCAGCGCAATAATCTTTGGCTGCTCAGTCAAGCGTTAAGCAAAAACGCCAATCATATGACGCTCATTGCTTTGTGGGATGGAGAAGCGGGTGACGGCCCCGGAGGAACCGAGGATATGGTAAATCTGGCGAAAGAACGCGGCGCTCGCGTGGTCCAATTGAATACCAAAGAAATTTTCGGCTTGAGCTAGACGTCCACCAGCTTGCCCGATTTGCGCTGGCGCGACCACCACCACCAGTTCCGTTGCGCCGCAGGCAGGCGCGGATTCCGGGCTTGCGCGACTCCGCAGCGGAAAGTGTCGAGAACGCAAGGATCTTGGCGCGTGTGGGTCTTGGTGCAAAGCCGGTGATAAAGATCGTCCCCATCGCGCAAGGCGAGATCGGCCACGGAGGTCACGCCCAGAGAGCGCAGATTTGCTTCAATCGATTTGCCTATTCCGGCGAGATCGCGCAGTTGGCGCGTGTCAGTAAACACAGCACGTGCAGCAGCCATTTTGGAATTATAACGTAGAAGCGCAAAGGGCGCGGATGCGCGCCACCAGGAGAGAACAAAGACTCCGGAAGTCTTCCGGTGGCCGCTTGATACCGCGACTGTCTTGCGCGTGTTCCTTAGAAAGCGAGCTTCAGCGATAGTTCAATGACGCGCGGGTCGTAGGTATCGACGACCTGTCCGAATTGCGACGCGCCAAAAGAAGTGTTCACGTCGTGAAACTGCGTGTGATTGAAGGCATTGTAGAACTCCGCCCCGAACTTCAGGCTGGCCTTTTCTACCGGCAATCGGAACGTTTTGTACATTTGCAGGTTGAAATTGACACGGCCTGGACCGCGAATGGCTCCTTCCTGCGAGTCGCCGAATGCCAGCAGCGATGGAGCGGCGAAAGCAGAAGTGTTGAACCACTGTGACCACGTTCCCGGGTAATTGAGTGAGCCGACGATATTGGGTCGGTCGGTGGTATTGCCACCCAGCCCCAGATAATCGGTGCTCATAGTCGGATTGAGCGGCAGTCCCGTTTCGCAAAGCGTGATGCCCGAGAGCGTCCAGCCACCCAGTAATGAGCCGGCCACGCCCTTGCCGTCCTTAAAGAAAGGCAAGGCATAGATGTAATTGAGCGCCAAAGTCTGCCGGCGGTCGAGACCGGTGGGTCCGTAGTCGTAGTAGCGGTTATAGGGATCGGAGAGCGTATTAAAGTCACCACCGCCTCCCGGCGCAATCCCCAGGCTGTGGGACCACGTATAAGATCCTTGGAAGGTCAAACCGTGCCACGTGTCAATGCGGTAGTTGACTTGCAACGACTCGTAATGAGTGTTGCTATCGCTCTCTCCCAAAAGGATGTTGCTATAGCCAAGATAAGGACGGTCGACATTAGACGTGTAGGTCCCGGCGATGACCGCCGCCCGGTTTGGATCGCCCAGCGCGAGATCGTTAATTTCGCGTTCATCGCGTTGATGGTAATCGGCGTTGCCAACATAGGCCACACTCACCACAGACCGCTCTGAAATTTGGTGCTGGATACCGAAGTTCCATTGGGCCGAAGTGGGAGGTTGGTAGTTGGCGTACGCCAGTGCCGTGATGGTGGCCGGGTAACTGGGCACTGCGGCGCCCTGCCCGTTAATGATGCTGACGTTGGGGTTGGATAAGGAGACACTGCTCAGACTGGCGTTATAGCCGAACGGCGGATTGGGTCCCATGTTGTACACGTCGTTGCCCTGAATGCGTTCGTAGAACATGCCGTAGCCGCCGCGAATTATGGTCTTACCTCCGCCCGTCAGATCGTAGGCAAAGCCCACGCGGGGGCCAACGGTGCCGTAGAAATTCTTCACCATGCCGCGCGGCGTGCCGTCCTGTCCGGCCACGACCAAGCCGTTTAAGTAGAAAGGAATGTTCCCCAGCGGCACGCCTGCGACGGTGCTGAAACCAGGTCCAGACTCGTTCAGGCTGCCATCCGAATTGAACTGGGCCGCCTTGGCCGGGCTGTAGAGATTGGGATAGAAGTTCGATAGGCGATTCTGTACATCGTAGGCGTGGGGAATGATCTCCCAACGGCCTCCCAAATTGAGTGTCAAGCGCTTGTTCACGCGCCAATTGTCGGTGAAATAAAACGAGGCCGTTGAGGTCCGCGTGTGAGTGCTATCCTCAAGATCCAATTGTTGGTAGTTCTTGGCGTAACCCAAAAGCATATCGGCAACCGCATTTCCCGTAAAGCTGCCGTCAAAGGTATAGTCGCCCTGCGTGTCGCCGAAGATCGACTGATTCTTCGAGTAGCGCATGAATTGCCCGCCAAATTTCATGTTGTGCGAACCCTTGGTCCAAGAGACATCGTCGCGAACCTGTTTGTCCCAGGCGGCATTGCCCCAGGGCCACGAGGCGGGGTCGTAGTTGACGCCGTACGATCCGCCCAGGCTCACGGTCGGCAGCCGATTCAAAGCGTTGTGATCGAATAATGAAGTTGCGCTCCAGCCTGCCGGTTTTTGGTAAATGCCGAGGGGGCTCAGACCGATCCAGTTGCCGTTGAGGTTGAATCCGACCTCATTCAGCAGAGTGGGACTGATGATTTCCGTGAGATGAACGACGCCGCCCCAGGAGGGATTCTTGAAGTTCGTCCCAATCGTTGGATAGGTGTCGCCGCTCCACAAGGAGGTGGCCACTTGTTGGTCGGTGTTGTCATGTATGTAATGGCCCATTATCGAGATCTTGTCGTTAAAGTAATGATCGAAGCGCAGCAGGGTCTCGGGAACGTCGGTGGGCGCGCCTTTTGAGCCGGACCACTGGTTGTTCGCCCCGTTGGGCAAAGGCATGGCGCCGGAAGCGAAAAAGAGAGCCGCATTCGGATCTATCAAAGATGCGGGAATTTGGTTGCCGGGGAAAGGCTGGCCGGGTGTCAGACGTAGGCTCGTAAACTTGGCGTTTTGCGCCGCGTCTTGCGTATTAGGAACGGTAATCGCGGGCAGCCCGCTGAAATTGCCGTTGCGCTGCGCCTGTGGCACAGCCGTAGCCGTGATCTGGGTACCGACCACAAACTTGCGCCATTCCTGGTTCCAGAAGAAGAACGTCTTCTTGCGTTCCGTGTTGTAAAGCTTTGGAATAAACACCGGACCACCCAAGTTCCAGCCGTAAATGTTGTAGCGCAGTTCCGGCACGGGCGTGCCGAATTTGTTGGAGAAAAAGTTATTGGCATCCATAGCGTCGTTGCGGAAATACTCGTAGACCTCGCCATGGAAGTCGCGCGTGCCTGATTTGATGGCCATGTTGATGTTACCGCCGGAGCCGATGCCGATATCGCTGGCGCCGTTGCTGGTGATGGTATTGAACTCGGCGATAGCGGAGACGGCGGGCATCATGGTGACACAACCACCGCAGCCACGGTCATAATTCTCGCCGCCGTCAATCATCCAGACGTTATGCTCCTCGCGCTGCCCGTTGAAACTGATGTTAGTGCTGCCGTTTACCGACACGGGCAGGTTGAAATCGGGTAAGTCGGAGGAAGCGCCGGGGGTGAGGATAGCCAGCGCGGCCATGTGGCGGCCATTGATGGCCAACTCCTCAACCTGTTTGCCGGAAATCAGATCGCTGATTTCGCTGGAATCGGACTCCACTTTCACAGCTTGCGCTTCGACGGTGACGCTCTCGTTCACTTGGCCAACTTGCAAAGTCGGATCGACGCGCACGACGTCGTTGGAATCAAGGGTAATTCCGGTGCGTTCGTAACGTTTAAAGCCAGGCGCTTCGGCCATTACGGAATAGGGGCCAATGGGCAGTTCCGGCGCAGTATAACTGCCGGCGGAATTGCTTTGCACGACTCGCTTAGCGCTGGTGGCGGTGTTTGTGACGGTGATGGTGGCGCTGGGCACGACGGAACCGCTGGGGTCGGTAACAGTTCCTAAGATAGTGGCGGTTTGGGCGAAGGCGGCAATGCTCGAAATAGCAGTCAAAACAAAAACGCAACAGGGTTTCTGCATATAACTCTCCTCGAAAGCCCTTGTTAGAGGGCTGAAGACAGCCTACAACATCTTACAAGCGCTTTCAATAGAAAAATTGGTCAGATTTCAGATTGTTTGCGGGCAGTTAGTAAAAGGACGGGGGCTTTCTTGAAAGCCCTAAAAAGTCAAGGGGATGGATTCGCGCGACTTGGGGAGGCCGCCGCAACTGGCCGCACGCTAAATGGAGGCGGATACGTCGGTTTTGCGCCAGCGACAGCGAGGTCAATTCGGTGTCAGACGCCTCAATTCCCCAATTCCCGAATTCCGCACAACCAACGCTCTAAACCGGCGAAGTGACGCCGCGCGCTGCTTGGACCGAGACGGCTGCGCCCGCCGGCAAGACAACCTCGAAACGCGAACCCTTGCCCGTTTCACTCTCGACATGAATTTCGCCGCCATGCGCTTTGACAATTGCCGCTACAAAGCTCAACCCCAGCCCCAGCCCTTTTTCAGGATTGGGATCGGGGACGCGATAAAAGCGGTCAAAAATATGGGGCAAATGGCTCGCCGGGATGCCTACGCCGGAATCCTCCACAATGAGCCGGACCTGATTCCCCATTGGTTCCGCGCAAGCTTTCACCCAGCCGCCCGCCGGCGTGTACTTCACGGCGTTCGAGAGCAGATTGGTCACCACGCGTTCGATCTGCGTGCGGTCCACTTCACACGGCACCGGTTGGGTGGTGGTATGCATCAGCTGCAAGTTACTGGCTTCAGCGGGAATTTGGAATTGATCGACGATCTCGTCCACCAGGCGGCCCAGATCAAGCGCGCTCTTATGCATGGGAATCTGGCCCGACTCCGATTGCGAAAGCAGCAACAGCGCCCGCACCAGATTCGCCAACCGCTCCACGTCCTGCAAAGCGTTCTCTATCGCTTCGCGCAGTTGTTCCTTGGTGGTTGCGGTGAACAGCGCCACTTCCAATTGCCCCTGAATCGCGGTGAGGGGCGTCCGCAGTTCGTGCGAGACGTCGGTCGAGAACTGGCGCACCTGCTCAAACGACGCCTTCAGCCGGCGGCTCATTTCGTTGAACGAATCGATCAAACGATCAAGTTCGTCGTCGGCGCCACGCCTGGGAATTTGCAGCCCCAGGTTTGAGCCGGTCACCTTTTGCGCAGCGCTATCCACAGACTGCAAGCCGCGCAGCGCTCTGCCCGCCGCATACCAACTCACCGCGATGCACGCCAGTAAAGCGAGCGGCAGGAAGATCAAAAGCCTCCGGCGGAATCCGCGGCGAACGTTGTTGTCGTCAACCAGGGATCGTCCTTCGGCCACGTACCAGCGCGATCCAGTGTCGGGGTCGCGTAGTGTGCTGCTGATGATCTGGTATGGAACTTTGTCGGTGCTCGTGACCGTCTTGAACACGGGCTCTTGCGTTTTGCGGATCTGGGCCAGTTCCGCAAGAATGGTGTCCCGGTCGCCCAGTTGCGCCAACGAGCGATCAAACGAGGAAAACGAATCCAAGTGGCCCGCCTCATCCGCGATCACGAAAACCTGATTCAGCCGGGCGCGCGCGCCAGCCTCTTCGGGATCGCTGGGATCGTAGAACCAGTAGGGCTTATGCGCGTCGGACTTGTCTCCCTCGAAGTGGATATATCCTTTGAGCCCGCCCAATTCGTCTAGCAGCGTCTGTCTGCTCTGGTTTTCCAGAATGTAATTCAGGGTCGCTGTCCCGGCGATCGCGAGGAAGGCCAGCACCAAAGCGAAGGGGACAAGAAAAGTGACCGCCAGGCGAAAGCGCAGCGTGCGGAATAGCTTGGGCTGCGGGAGACGGTCCCAAAACATGCGACGCCTAGGCTGTTTCCGCAGGTGCGCTGGTTTGGACCGCTTCCGGCGCGTCCAGCATGTAGCCGATGCCGCGGACCGTGTGGATCATCTTCACCGGAAACTTATCGTCGATTTTGCTACGCAAATGGCGAATGTACACGTCGACGATGTTCGTCAGGCCATCGTAATCCATATCCCAGACATGTTCCACAATCATGGTGCGGCTCAGTGGGCGCCCACGATTGCGCATCATGTATTCGAGGATGCTGAACTCCTTCGGCGCCAACTCGATATTTTCGTTCAGGCGCGTCACTTTACGGCGGATGCAATCGAGCGTAAGATCGCCTACGAGAAGCTTTTCAGGAGTCGGTTGGCCGCGCCGCAGAAGAACGCGCGCACGAGCCAGCAATTCGACGAAGGCGAACGGCTTGACCAGATAATCGTCCGCGCCTTGTTCCAGGCCTTTCACGCGATCGTCCACCGAATCGCGCGCGCTCAGAATCAACACGGGCGGAATTACCTTGCGGTTGCGAATTTTCTGCAACACTTGCAATCCATCGATGTCGGGGAGGCCCAAATCGAGAATGATCAGATCATACTCGGTGGAGTGAACCATTTCCACCGCATCGCCCCCCGTATTGACCGTATCCACCGCATAGCCGGCGCTTTGCAATCCGCGCGACAAAAAGTCGGCGATCCGTTTTTCGTCTTCCACCACCAATAAGCGCATGTTTTGTTTGAGAATCGCTGCTGACTATGAGTCTAGCCCAAGGACATAGCGCTTTCGGAGCCGCGACCGCCAGGAAGCGTTGGCGTTGGCGTTCGCGCTTAATCGCCGGAAGCACGGCGTGGCTGTGGCAGCGGAGCAGGTTTGAAGATCCAGCCGAGGGTCTGGTAGCGGGTTTGCAAAAGGGAAAGCCCAATCATGAGAGCCATAAGAGCGCACGTGAACAACAGCACTCCGGCAACGCTTAAACCTTCTTTCCATATGCCGAACCAGCGGCCATAGACAATCTCAATGTGCACCCAGTAAACCAACAGCGAAGTTGTTCCCAACTGGCGGAAAACGCTCCAGCGCTGGCTTTCGAGACCCGCATTCACCCACAAAAAAGCCCCCGCCAGCAATGCCAGCACCACACCGAGTTTCGTCAACGCCAGCGCTGGACTGTTCAGCCAGAAATCCGTCTTCGGATAAATGGAGTAAGGCAGTTCGGCGGCGTAGCGCGCCACCATAATCAGACCCAAGCCAACAGCGAGCATCCACAGCATGGAGCGTGGCATATCTTCCTGCTTGGTCAGCCGGATGACGCTGCCGGCCGCCATGCCAAACGCCAGAAACGACCCCCATGGGAAAAAGCCGAACGTGGTTAGGCCGGGGAAGAAATAGGCGCGCAACAACGGCGGGATGCCAGCCGAATCAATCATGCTGACGAACGGCGCCAAGCCACAGATCACCACACCCACAATGGTGCAGAGGCGAACGCGCTCGCGCGTAGTAAACACCGCCATGGGAGCAAGCACCAGCATCGCCAGGCCCATGGAGTTCAGAATGTCGACTCGCAAAAGTTCGCTGGCCGGGCTGGTGGGAAAGCCAAACACATAAAGCTGTAGGCGGAACAAAAAAGCCAGTATAAACAGGTAGCGCGAACGCTTCAGCGCCGCCACCACACGCTTCAAGCCAGACGACTCTTCCCTATCACGGCTATCCATCTGGCTATCCATCAGGAAAGAAAACGTGATGCCAGTAAGAAATAGAAATATGGCCGGTGGCATGCCGCCTAGAAACTGCGACAGCATGAAGGGCCCCTGATTCCGTAGGCTGGTGTCCGTAAAGGAATCGAAGGTGTGGCCTTGAATCATGATGACCGCCGCTAAGCCGCGCGTCCAATCGATAAAGGCTAATCTGCCGGCGGTTGATTTCTTTGCGATCATCCTACTTTTCAAACAAATCGATCTATTGATTTATCGGTTCTAAGAACCCTGTTTCTTAGTGCCACGCGGGAGCTTGAATTCTAAGGTTCCCTTGATTTGAGGATTTATCTTGATGTTGCTGTACAAAACTGTTACGTAATTTCCCGATGGCTTAAAGAACTGTTGCTGGATGGGATAAGCTGCGCCCTGGGGGATCCATACGTCCACTTTGATTAGCGTCTCTTTCGCATGAGTGGATTTCGGCTCCAGACTGAGCTTGGTGGTTGCCTGCCCCGTAATATTCGCACTGCCGGCATCGGTAATTTGGTAATTGTCTATCAATTCTTTGCCTGACGAACCGAAGCCAAGCAGCAGAAACTGATTCAGCACGTCACTACTCCGTCCGACGTCGATATCTTGATAAAGTTTCAGTTTCGGATAGTAGAAACGGACAGTGTTGCCGAACAGGTAAATGACCCTGGAATCCTTTTCGCCAGAAAAATCCAAAATAGCCCGCGTCCCTTTGTCTTTTTGGCGCTGCATCGTCAACTTGCCGTTTTGGACGGTGGTATCGTCTATGACTTTTGTGAAGGTCGTCGTCTCAACATCGCCCGTCATCGCTCTGAACGCCGGCGATGCCTGATCCATGCGAGCCAAAACCGTTTGCAAGTCTTCGGCCGGCAGTCGAGCCGCAGCAAATAAGGCGCACAAAACGGCTGTTGTAGTTTTAAATGCGGTTGAGGGATTCAATCAGTGCGCCTGGGCCTGGTCGGTGTAGGCAATGAAGCCTTTGATTTCCTGGGCGGCGTCATCGCGAATGGGCTCCACCCGGGCAACATGCCAAGCCTTACCGGTGCGTTGCTGAATGAGCTGTTGCGCGCGCCTGGCACGTTCGCCTTCAGGCACAGTGTCAAGCAGATCGGTCGCGATAAAGACGCGATTCGATCCATGTTGAGAAGTCATCAGGATGATGCTGGAAGCCTTCGGCTGATCGCGGAACCAATCCCTGGGCGTTGCGAAAATGAAAACCAGAATAATGCCGACGACCAAGTCATACTGCCAGGAGGCACGCGCGAAATCCCAGAAAATCAGGCGGCGGCCTAAGCTGCCGGAGGGTGCGCCTTGCTCGATAGTTTTGTCAGCCACTTAAAGCTAATTTTAGCATCGGGCTGGCCAACTAATACTTGCGCATCACAGCCAGCACACGGCCCTGGATCTCCAAGTCCGCCGGGTTCACCAGAATCGGGGCCATCGCGGAATTGGATGGCTGCAGCCGGATACGCCCATCTTGCTGCTGGTAAAAGCGTTTCAGTGTAGCCTCACTGCCTCCCACCAAGGCCACTACAATATCGCCATCACGCACTTTGTCCGTCTTTTCCGCCAACACAAAATCGCCGTTGCAAATGTGATCCTCAATCATAGATTCTCCGCGCACTTCCAGAGCGAAAGTACTGCCCTTGCCCACAAAATCGGAAAAATGTAAGGCAGCCTGATTCTGTATGGCCTCAACAGGAACACCGGCGGCGATTCTTCCCATCAAGGGAATCACTGGTTCAGGAGAGGTATTGCGCCGCCGCGTCCTTTCTTCGTTAAAGAAGCGCTCAGCCACTTCGAGCGAGCGGCTATGGTTGTAGCTCCTCCGCAAATATTGCTTGGTTTCGAGCGCCTGAATGTGCTTATGAACAGTCGCGAGCGACGCCAAACCCAGCCCCGATGCAATTTCCTCATAGCTGGGGCTATAACCGTTGCGATCAATGAAATCCGCCAGGAAGTCCATAACTTCTTTTTGCCGACGTGTGAGTGCCATGGCTGAGAGACTCCTCCCATATAGTGTTGGCGAATAAAGACCGAAAGTCAAGCGAATTGTTACCCTCACGTAAATTTGCAAGTTGTTCCCCTTGCTGAATTGTGGGACAACAGGCTAGATAACATAAGGGTTCGGGTCGGGTCCTGCACCGGGGGAAAAAGGTTCTAATTGCATGAAACAGGCATTTCGCTGGACAGTTTGCCGCACGGCGCGGTGAATCACGTATTTATGAACCAGCGTGTTTTACTGTACGTCGAAGACGAAGACGCGGCGGTGTTTTTGTTGGAAACCGCGTTGAAAGAAGCCTCGATAGACGTCAATCTTTACCGCGTGACCGATGGCGAACAAGCCTTGGCGTTTTTGAAGAAAGCGGGAGTATATCAGGAAATGCCCCGCCCCGATTTGGTTTTGCTGGATCTGAATTTACCGCGGAAAAATGGCTTGGAACTGCTGTCCGACATGAAAGAAAGCCAGGATTTGAGTTCCCTGGCGGTGGTTGTGTTCACTTCCTCGTCGTTGGCCGCGGACAAGCGAAAATCCTTGGCGCTGGGCGCGCAAGAATACATCACGAAGCCTGCCTCGTTCGACGGCTTCGTTGCCGCCGTGAAGAGCGCTTGCTCCCACATGAAGAACGGCAACAGCAAACACTCGCCGGCTGTTTAGTTATAGTTCATTCCGCACATGCCGCTCTGGCATGCGCCTGAGCCGCACATACCGGCGCCACAATCCTGCTGCGGCTGGCTCGCCGCCTTCGCGTGGGCGGCAAAAGTCGAATATTGAGTGGTCAAATGTTCCTGCCCGCACGAAGGGCATCGGACGTCGTTCGCTTCCGTAACGCGCCGCAGAAGTTTTTCGAATTTGTTTCCACAATCGTCGCAAGAGTATTCGAATATCGGCATGACTTCAGGGTAGCAAGGACGGCGGAAAATGTGCACAAGATTGATCGCGCACTTCGCGAATTTGGGTTCGCCGCGACTCTCTTGAGCCCCGACCTGTTTCTCACGCCGAATAATATAGTTCGCATCGGGGTACCTCCGCTTCGCATCGAGATCCTCACCTCGATTTGAGGAGTGCAGTTCGACGTGTGCTACGCCGAAAGGGAAAGTGATCCAGATTGAGGAAATACTGGTTCCGGTCATCAGCCTGTCCCGTCGCGGGAAAATAAAGCCGCGATATATTCGATGAAATCGACTCCAGGCATCTGCCTTTCGGTTCCGTTAGACGCTGGCTCACTCCATCGCCACTTCCCACTGCCGGTTGGTAAGTGATACGTTAACTGGACAGGCAAAAGTATGTTGCGTCGGATAACGGTCGGCGTTCTGTGGACCGAAGTATTCGAGCCCGGATCACTAACCTTCGAAGCTTTGGAGCAGATGTTATGTCGGTGTTGTGCCGCCGTGTTCGTCGCTACGCCAGATGACAAAAGCGTGATTAGAGAACGTGAACTGCGGACTCCGCGAGCAAATGTCCTACTTGAATTTGGTTTAGTTGCCGGAACACTCGGGAGGACCAGTATTGCTCTGTGTCGATATGGAGACGCGGAATTACCATCAGACCTAAAGGCGCTGACAATAGTCGAAATGGGACCCGAAGAACAGGCGGCGAACCCTCCCATTCCACAACAGGCAGAAAAGGAACTGCGAATTTGGGGTGCTCGCCTAATTCCGACCATGGAGACATTCCCGCGTACAGCGATTTTCCAAGGACACACCGGCAGATGGGACTTCACTTTGTCACTGAAAGTCTGGCGGGATCTAAGCATTGTCGAACCGAGCTACGCCCAGATAGTCGGGTGGGTTGATCTATTGATTTCAGCCAGCGGGCAGGAGGGAAGAGGAGCGGCGCATGGTCGTTTGTTTTTCAAATTAATGGACGTCAAAATGGACATTGCGCCCCGGCAAAGAGCAGCGAACCCTCGAAGGTGAGGTCCATACCGAAGGCGGGGGCATCACCCAAGGTACAGTGCGGGCCACGAAGAGCCTTGGCCTTTAGGAATGGTGTTCAGGCGACGCTCATGCTCCCACCGACCATCCAGCAAGGTGCTACCGCTGAGACGCCTGAATCATCGCGTCAATGACAGCCTCCGGGATGCCTGCCTTCTTCAACTCCACCAGATCATCGACATCAAGATGGTAATTTGCCGGAGACGCTTTAATCTTGTCGATTAGGAATTGATCACTTAACCCCGCGCCCTTGAGTTTGAGG
>Ga0302325_10017376_pt1 | contig 15212 bp, 8 predicted proteins | sample Palsa_T0_2_FD_201948 | JGI IMG/M metagenome (GOLD analysis project Ga0302325, IMG submission 201948) | Peat permafrost microbial communities from Stordalen Mire near Abisko, Sweden - Palsa_T0_2 | ecosystem: Environmental > Terrestrial > Soil > Palsa > Peat permafrost | place: Sweden: Abisko... | reverse complement strand
GACTATATCTGGAATCCAACTTGCTTGAGCGCGAACGCAACGCCAGCTTTGGTAAGCAATATTCTGTCCGGCAGCTGTACTCCGGTCGGGCTTTGGACCGGTGCTTCGGACAGTGCGGCAGTCGCATCTCAAAGTTTCCCAAACACCCAGGGCGGGGTAAAACATGCCGTCTCAGAGGCCGGCATATGCCGCAGCTGCACCGGAGCTACAGAGACGCAGGTAAGCCGGTTCGACCTTCGTCTTTTTCTTTCGGAGCAGGCGCTTGGGGTTTCACCGGTGATGTTCTATCTCCTGTCGGGAGAGACAGATTGGGAGTGGGTTGATTCCAGCCAAACGCCGTATCCGGTTTATACAGCTTTCAAAGGCCTCATGACGGACATTGGAATCATCGCTCAGCCGCCGGTAACCCCTTGCCCGGCGTGTGCGACACCGTCCGTCTCGTCGTATAAGGGATACTATCCCCTGGCCACCGTTACATTTGTTGGATCACGGCCGGGAGACACCGCAAACAGCATTCTCTACTACACCTGGCAACGGACCTACGGAACGAAATGGACTGCCGTTGCGTCTCCAGCCGCGGTGCCGGTTTCGGTGAGTGTTCCCTCCGGAATGACCGTGACCAGCGTGAAAGACACGGTGACGGCCGCCACAGTTGCTTTTACATCGTCAGGAGGAACGCTCGTCTATCAGGTTACCGACGATCCGATTGAAGTATTGCTAACGCCGGCAGCGTCCACAACCTCACAGCAGACGATCAACTTTCCGGCCATCGCGTCCCGCGCATATGGCAGCCCGGCGTTCACGGTGAGCGCAAGTTCGAGCCTAGGCAGCAGTTATCCGGTCACGATCGCGGTGCAGTCGGGTCCAGCCACGATCAGCGGCAACACCGTTACGCTTACAGGAGTGGGCACCGTGGTGCTAAAGGCCTCGCAAGCCGGCGATGCCCAGTACAGCCCGGCCACGGCGACACAAAGCTTCCAGGTGACGCCTGCGTCGCTGACCGTTACGGCGAACAATGCCGCCCGGGCTTATGGGGCAGCCAATCCGGCGTTTAGCGGAACAGTCATCGGCGCGGTCAACGGAGACACCTTTACAGAAACCTTCACCACCACGGCCACCGCGAGCAGTAATCCGGGCACATATCCGATTGTGCCTGCCATAACCGGGACAAACCTGGCTGACTACTCCGTTACCACGGTCAACGGTACTTTGACCGTAACTGCAGCCACACCTACAACCGTGGCGACCACCATCACAATAAGTGCACCTTCCACCCTCATATACGGCTCCGCGGTTACATTAAGCGCGGCGGTTACATCAGCGTCAGGCACGCCGACGGGAACAGTTACCTTTTATACGGGCACGACATCTCTGGGCGTAGGCACGCTGAACGGGGGCGCGGCGACTCTCAGCACTACAGCATTGCCTGTGGGCACGGACAGCGTCACGGCAGTGTATGGGGGATCGGGCAACTTTGCCGGCAGTACGGCACCTGCGGTAACTGTGACGGTGACTCTGGCTGTTGGCGCCACCGCCACTACATTGAATGCGCCTCCGAGCGCTGCCTACGGCACTACAGTCACTCTAACGGCGCTGGTTAGCGCAAGTTCCGGCACGCCCACCGGAACGGTGACGTTCTATGCGGGTACAACGCCGTTGGGCACCGGCACGTTGAACGCGAGCGGCGTGGCCACCCTGAGCACAACGGCTCTTCCCGTGGGCACAGATAGTGTCTCGGCGGTTTATGGAGGGTCGACAAGCTTTACCGGCAGCACATCACCCACCGTGAAGGTAACGGTCACTTCTGTGCTGGGAGCTACTACAACCACCTTGAGCGCGCCCTCCAGCGCATCTTCCGGCACCGCTGTTACATTGACGGCAACGGTGAGCGCGGCCTCGGGCTCACCCACCGGAACCGTAACGTTCTACAACGGAACGGCGGCCCTGGGTACCGGCACGCTGAACAACAGTAGCGTCGCCACTTTAAGTACAACAGCTCTGCCTGCGGGTGTTAATAGCATTACGGCAGTCTATGCGGGAGCTGGTACCTTTGCCAGCAGTACCTCAGGAGCAGTGACAATTACGATTGCTTCGCCTATTCCGGCTGGACAGGCCAGCTACACCGTAGCGGCGAATCCAACAACCCTCACCATTGCGCAGGGGCAAGCGGCCAACACAACGCTGATCCTAACGCCGCAGGGTGGCTACACCGGCAACATTGTGTTGGGCTGTGTGAATCTGCCCGCCAACATGGTTTGCTCGTTTGCCCAGAATCAGGTGACGCTGAGCGGAAGTACATCAGCGACTTTGGCGCTCACCATAAAACTCAGCCCGCAGGAGGCACGCAGCATAGCCCCAGCCGGCACGTCGCCGAACCCACTCGGATCGACTTTGATGGCCATGGTTTTCTGGTGTCCAGGAGGGCTGACAAGTTTTGCGGCCTTTGTAGGTGGCCGTAAGCGGCGTACTCGATTGCCCTTAGTGGCTGCGGGCGCGTTGGCTTTGACCGCTGGGTTAGCCGGGTGCGGCTTCAGCGGCACTGCAACTGCTCCGCTGGGGACTTCGCAGGTGACCGTTTTTGCCACTGGATCCTCTGCGACGGCTGTCACTACGCAGGTTGTCATCCTTACGGTTAAATCGCCGGAGTAGGAAGCCGTTCGGGTGTCAAGACTCGCTCAGCAAACGAAAACCTGGAGCGAGCATGCAGACTGCCGGGGCGCGAGACGAACGAAGCCCAGATCCCAATGAACAACCAAAGGACGACTCCGCCTTGTCGATAAAGAATGTCGCCACTGATAGCCTGGCTGACAATGGCAAGGGTGACGACGACGGCACCAGCCTGTGTCCCAGACACGCGACGAAGGCTCATTACCATCAGAAGCAATAGGTAGCCCAGGCCGGCAGCGTAACAGATTCCACCTATCCAACCGAGCATGAAGAATAATTCCGCAAATGTGCTATCGAGAAGATATCCGTGGTATTCGGCAGGCGATTGCAGTCCGTCTCCCAGCGGAGTGGATAAGACATATTTTTCCATGAAGCGGTACATCAGTTTGCGTTCGCCAACACTCCGGTCTGACTTGAGCGAGGTGAAAGTCTTGAGCCGGTCTTGTACTTTAGGAAATTGTGTGGCGTATAAGAGCCCGCAGCCGATCAGACCCACTGTCAGAATGCCGCCTGCTGCGCTCTTGAGCGAAGGTTTTTTCCGCCAGGTGAGCGCGCATAGTAGAAGTCCCAGGGCGGTCATCATCCATGCCGTGCGAACAAGGGTCAAGAGGAGGGCGATGTATCCCGTCATGTTCGCTATGGCGACCATGAGGCCTTTTCGCGTAGCCAACCATATCAGGCACGCACTTAGGAATAGAGCAAATGCACCGGGAGAGTTCATGGTGCTCCAGACCCTGATACCGTACGGTTCGGGATGACCAAAGCTGGGGGAGAAATTGCCGATATTGACTTCCCTCAACCAGTAAGTATCCCAAGGCGGAGCAACCACGAACTGATAAATCCCATACGCCGACATGACCAGAACGCCCCATGCGATCGTAGTGGTCAGCACCCGGGCAAGCCTCTCGCGATCCGTGACGGATGCGGCGAAGACACACAGCACCATAGGGCCAACCCACATGACTGCTGACAGAATGATGGATGAACTCAAGTTGGGATGTTTAATCACTCCTATACCAGCACCGAAGACGACACCACTGACGGTCAGCAGCATAGCTGTTCGGACCATCGGTGCCGACATAGCGAGTCTGCGCCGCAAGTCGACCATGGGGAGCCAGATGACGAGCAGCGGAGCCAGCAATACCAAGCTTTGGAACTGATATGAGCTTTTGTAGTCCACCAGCCGGCGCAACAGAGGTGTCAACATGACTATCCACATCGCGAAGGACAGATAGTAGCATTCATTCCGCTTATATATCCAATAACCGCACAGGCAGACAGTAGCTGGAAACAACACCCGAAGCAGAGCCGGCTTAGCCGCCAGGGCAGCCACGGTAATAACAAGGAATGGAATAACTATTTTTAGAATATCTGCGAGTTCGTGATTGCGTCCTAAGGTGCTTCTGACCGGTCTACCCGGCGCCAGACCGATCGCTGCGCTCATCGCGTTCCTCTCCCTTGATTCCTATAAGACTTTTCCCGAAAAGCAGTGAGCTAGAACCCAAGATCACCGGGATTCAAGTACAGACCGATATTCGTCGCCTTGATAATTCGCTCCATTTTCGCGATCCGATCTCTTGGGACGAGAAGCATGTCGCCAGGTTGGAGCATGAGATCGTGCTCCAGGTCACTTCGCTTCTTCACATTGTGCAGATCGAGCACATGGACCTCGTCATCGTCGGCGTTAAGGCGGCGGAAGAGGATTACCTGCGACGATCGAGCGGCCGCCTCCATGCCACCGGCCGTCAAGATCGCCTGCAGAGCGGTCGTGGGCTGATCCATGTCAAAACGTCCCGGATGGTTTACCTCACCGGCGACAACATAGTAGGGCTTGTGAAAGTCCTTCAGAGTCAGGGTCACCTTTGGGTCTCGGAGGCGCTTGTTGGCAAGGCGGGTGATCAGGTCGGTTGCCTGATCAACGCTTAGCTCACTCACTTTGATAGGACCGGTCGGATCGAGATTGACGTACCCATCCGGTTCGACCGTCACCGACTGGTTCAACTCCGGCGTATACCGGTACGAAACATCGAACCGATCGCCGGGCTGAAGTTTGTAGCGCGCCCGCGTGACAAGGTGGGGTTCATTGGATAGCCGCGCGTCTTGAGCCCATGACGCGGTGACTGCTCCCAGAAAGAATAATACGGCGATAAACCTTCTCATACATTTGTTCCGATCGGCTGAATTCATGGATTGATCTAGTTCAGGAGACGATGAATTGCATCGGGCAGTGGATAAGTGCGCTTATTCAGAATACAGCCGGATAGATGCGCCCCGGATTGCGCGATGATTCGTTGTGCATATGCCACCTGATGCCGTTTCGTTTCCCCGGCGGCGACCACCAGAAATACATCGTCCACCACATCGGCCACCTGCCAGATTCCTCCGCTGACATTTACCGGTCCACAATCCATAAAGACGAAGTCGAACCGTGCACTCAACGCAGCCATGGCTGAAACCACATCGGCATCACCGGGACGCTCCGAAAAGCACAATCCCGAATCCCTATCTGGAGAAGACAGGAGCCAGAGACCGGCATCGCGAGAGAATGAGCATTGCGCAAGTAGCTCACCCGGTTTGAGACGACTGGCGAGCACAAGGTCCGCACAGTCGGCCGTGAGTACACCCCGGTGGGATCGCTCCGCCAGGCGCCTCGCTAATTCACCAAGCACGAACGTCGTTCCGTCTCCGCCCCTACACCCCGCTATTGCGATTACCCTGGCCCGGCCGACTCTCTGACGTGCGGCCTCAAGCTGGCAGAGGATTTGTTCGAATCTCCTGTCCGTTGTATCCGCTGTTGGGTCTTGGATAATTGAAATCATCAGCTTTCTCTCCTGGCGACGAACGGCTGTAAGGCTGCTTGTAGTTGGGGGTCGTGAGGCACGGCCAGTGACGAAGCACGACGCAGTTCTTGCTCCCTCGCGCCTAGACGGAACCTTGTTTCGTGGGTATGACTCCTCTGCAACGGAACAGCGACGAGTGTGGCCACGCCCGTGATTGCATCCAACTCGGCAGGTGAGTTGATGGTCTTTCTTCCCATCTCGGCCAATACACAGGCGCCCACCCCGAAAAAAGCAGCTATAAACAGCCCTGAGGCAATATATAAGGCGGGACGAGGCTGAATAGGCAAGGAGGATGCGGCGGGCTTTGCGGCAAACGCAACGTTCAGGATTCTATCTCTGTCGAGGGCGTCGTCGACCGCGGCCTGATCCCGCTTCTGTAGAGCCAGGTCCAGGTTTCGTTGAGCCTCGGCCACGCCCTTTTCCAGGCTGTCAAAATCGGCTGCCTTCCCCTCCAGCCGGTCAAGTTGAGCCAGATAGTCGGTACGTTGCGACTGTACCGCCCGGCGCTGCGCGGCCAGCGCGGTGCTGGATATCTGCGACATAGCGAGCTGGCTTTTCAACTGCTGATGGAGCGGGCTCATGTCAGTTGTTGTCTCAACTGCATTGGTCGCACGCAGTTCGGCAAGCTGGCCCTGCACATTGCTGATTTGCTGTTCGATATCCTGAACGATGCGATCGGAAGGCTGGTACCCGCTCAGTAAGCTTGTACGTTTATTCTGCAGTTGCACCAGGAGGGATGTTAGTGATTCAACGGCGGCCTGGTTGGGGAGCGAGCGATTTTGCGTAATAATCCGTTCCGGTTGCCGGGTGAGTTCGTCATCTGTTCGATGAGCGCGCTGCCGTTCGAGAGCCAACTCGGAGGTAAGTGAGGTGGATTGGGTAGACAACCCTTCGAGCTGCCGAAGGAGCGTCGCCTCGTCGTCTTTGAGAGAAGCAATGCCCGTCTCGACTTTGAACTTCGCGAAGTTGGCCTGGGCTGTAGCCAATTCTTTCTGCCGCTCTTCAACCAGGCCCACAAAGAGCTTCTCACCGTGCATGGGACGCAATACAGACAGTTCCTTGCCTACGAAGCTCGACGCAAGGGCTTGCAGGGTATCTCTGGCTCTTTCGGGGGAGGAGTCAACGTAAGAAACATTCAAGATGTTGGACTCCCTCACTGGTTCAACATCTAACTTGGTATCGAGGGCCTCGATCGCGCGGTCTCGCACTGTGGCCGGTAACGATGGTCTTCCAAGCTGGTCGAGGGTTTGGCTAAGGACGTCCCGGCTGCGCAGGAGTTGCGCCTGCGAATTGACCTCGCTATCGGTTATGTCTCCAACCACCTTGTTGGGCTGGTCTGAATCGCTACTTATGACCGAATACTGACGTGTGTTCAGCACAGCCAACTGCATCGTCGCCAGGTAGCGCTTGGGCATAAGCAATAGCATGAGCACAGTAACCAACAACGGAAGGCCTGCAGCAAAGGCCACGCGCATTGGGTGACGGAAGCACGCTTCGACAAGCGTGCGTAATGAAAGCCTCGGCGTGTACTCCACCATTGTCTCGGTGGGACGAATGTCACGCCTGCTGCTTAACGCCTCTAGGGAAACAGTGCTGATCTGGTCATGTGTTTCGAGTGCCACATAAGCTCCGCGTTAATGCCTAATGAATTGTTTGCTTCCGGTGTCTACGGTTTCCCTGGTTCTCTCTCGCCTATAGAAGAGGCGGGCAGTGTGCTCAGCAACGTTGACTACATGCCGTAGAACCGGGAGGAATTGGATTGGGGTTCGGGGGACCTATAGAAAGTATACAAGAGATACGACTACGGGACTATGGAAAGATGGTGCTAAAACACGATAGCTTGCGTCCACCGCCCGGGTGCGCTAAGGCGCCGGGAAATGTCCTTACGCTGCGACCGGGTGAGCGGATCTAGCCTCTGGTGTCCGTGTTGCCCTGCTTCGCTTCAATAGATAGTGTTGAGCTGGTTTCTCCACCAGCTGCTGGACCAAAAGCGCAATGCCCACGAGCAACAACAGGTAAAGCAGGAACTGCCAGTCTTTCACCGTGGGCTGTCCACTTACATGACGCAGCCTGTCAGATGCGGCACGAAACATATGCCACAGAGGAGCCTGGAGAATGTAGATGACATAACTGGCTGCTCCGAAAAAGGCCAACGGCCGGCTGCCGAGAAGCCGGCTGCTGAGGCACCGTGGGTGCGAAGATGCCAGCACGATCACAGCTATCAGCGGAGCTGCGCCGCCGTTTACCAGGAAATCTCCCCCTACCGTCGGCGACAGTACGCCGGATAGCAGCGCCAGTGCGGCAAGGGAGGTTACGCAGACAACGGTTGCAATTGCATCGGGCGTCAGGCTCCACCGGGAGGCTAATCGGTAGGTGGCCATTCCCAGCAAGAAGGTTGGTGTCCAGAATAGAGGTTGGTACATTATGTAGCTTGCCCACACCTGGGGGCTGATCACGTTGCGCTCATGAGCAACTGTCAACGAGATCATCGACAGCCAGAGCACGCCTAGGAGAATCGTGAGATAAATGGGCCGCATTCTTGCTATTTTTGGTAGCACAAATGGGAATATGAGATAGAAGAACGCCTCGACTGAGAGTGACCAGCCCGGGCCGTTCCAGGCCTGCGACAGGGGAGTCCAAGCCTGCACAGCGAATAGAGTCAACAAACCGCCCGCTACATACGTGTGTACTCCATGGTGTTCACTCACCGCCGGGTGGCGGAGGTATTTCTCCACGGCGATGGGGAGAAACAGCACAAAGCTCAACAGGTACGCGGGAAACAATCGAGCAATTCGTGCCCAATAGAACTGTCGCTTCTGTGGAAAAGCAGGTACACGGTTTGAGTAGGCGTGCGTTAGAACGAAACCGGATAGCACGTAGAAAAACGGAAGCGCAACGGTCCCATTATTGGCGAGGTTCTGCATGAAGCGAGGGAGCGCAGGAAAGCTACCGGCCAGTGTTCCATAGTGAAAAGAGACGACTAAGAGAGCAGCAAGGATTCTAAGACCGTTAAGGGCGGTAAATGTTTGTCGCACATCTTCTCCTGACTGCTGGACGTGCCGCCTGAGCGCGCCGTTACCGGTTTGACTTGAGATCAAGAACAGCGAGATGGTGGACTAACGACGGGTTGAGCGATGAAGAGAATAGTCGGAATTCCATTCAATTGTCTCCAGCATCGGGCTACGGCGGAATTTGCGGCCTTCCCAGGGAATGCCGTAGATAACCCAGAGATCGCGTGGTGCGGTCCGCAGAGAGTTCTCAATATTGGCAATCACGCGATCCATAACTTTTCCCTGGAAGGGTTTAAAAAGGTAGAGTACTGTCGGCCCGCCGGGAAGTTCAAAGTTTGCCGCATCACCCCATATACACTGGAGTGAAGCGTGGCCTCCACCTTGCTCCTTATAAGCGGATATGTTCTCATTCGCCATGTCAGCTAAAACTTTTGAATATTCAACACCAGTGATGCTGTTGAATGGATACTTAGATGCCAGCAGCAGTGCCAGCCCCTTCCCTGCTCCAAGATCAATGAAGCTATAGTCCGTCAGCCGCACAGGCAAGCTGCCCACCACCTTGTCAAAGAACTCCGGGTGAGTCGGTGCATAGGGCAAGCCCCACTTCGCGTTGGGGCTTTGAATAGCAAGCTCACGAAGCGGTGAATCAAAGCTCCCTGCGGCGAAACGTGGGTCGCAAATGCCTGGCTCAGAGGCTTTGTGCACCTCGTTGTTCCTGAGAAATAGATGGTAGACCCGACTCCAATAGTGCGCGAGGCTTGCCTTTGTGCCTTTGAACTGGAAGGTTCTGGCGATCTGGTAAAGACGATTGGGAAGCGTCGGCGAGCGATTCACGTTTCCCTTGATTGCGCCAAGGTTGTCGGTTAGTTCTAGCACGGTGCGAGATCTCCACAGATAACGTTATGGTGGGGAAGGTTTCTGTTGGTGCCAGCGGAAGCACCCGTAGCACGATGGTTATAGCTGCAGCCTGATGGCGGTTCCACCCATCAACCCGGGAGCGCAGGCCGCGTCTTCCACTACGCTATCCAGAGCAAGCTGGAGGCGCTTGGCAGTGACTCTGACGTGCGGCTCCTGGAAGATGCTGGTATGGTCCCCTGGAGCTTCAAAAACTTCCAGATCTTCGACAAAGCCCTGCCAACTTCCCGCTGCATCCCAAAGATCGCTCTGCGGCCGATCGGCGGATTGCAGATAAAGGACACGTCCCTGGTATGGAGATGGAATGTAACTCAAGTGGGCGACGATTAAGGCCTGGTAAAGCTCTTGAACGAGTTTAGTGCTGGTTTCGCTCGACCGGTAGGTCCGTTGCCATATCCGTTGCTCTCGCATGGCATGAAGGCCTCCGACGCGTTGCCTAAATAACTTCTTCCAATGAGATGGAGGGGAGTTGCGCAAGGCCGATAGATAAAATAACTCTCGCTCGAAACGCCGCCTGGACCGTTCAGCGAATGACATATGTTGAAGATAGCCCGGCAGAAGCGCATCTCCCATAACCAGCAGCGGTACTTCGTGGCCAAGCTGCCGGAGCTGCTGGGCGCATTCGTAAGCGAGCAGCGACGTCTGGCAGAAGCCGCTAAGCACGTAGGCTGGTCTGGGATGCAACTTGCGTATCCTTGTAACGATGCAGGCGGCGAGATCTTGCAACCGATAATCAGGGGCGGTGGCGGCCAACTCCTCCTGGCTTAGCACGAAAGATAACACCGGCTGATCCACGTTTAGATAAGAGGCCAGGCGAGGCTGCCAAGGCTCGGGGGCGACCCAAATAAGGGGAGTTGCAGCAGCGGACCCCTTGCTGACAACAGCCATATGAGCAACTGCATTCCCAGACAGCAAATTGGCCAGGTATTCAATCGTTGGCGTTTGTATGAATGAAAACAACGCAATGCGGGTTCCAAACGAGGCTCGCACTCGCGCGATCATGCGCACGGCGAGTAACGAATGACCGCCGAGAGCAAAGAAGTTGTCTCGGCGACCGATCCGCTCAACCCTTAGCAACTCGGTCCAGATTTCAGCCAGCGCGGTCTCTATCTCTCCCACCGGAGGCTCGTATGGGCGAGAAGCGTGAGCGTCGCCGCGAGGGATCGGGAGCGCCTTGCGATCCAGCTTTCCATTGACCGTCAACGGCAAGGAAGGGAGGTGCACATAGGCAGCCGGGGCCATGTACTCCGGCAGGCGTGCGGTGACGTAAAGGCGCAAGTTTTCGGCGTTTGGCAAGCCTTTTGGCAGATCATCGCTATCTGCAATGGTGTAATACGCGACCAGGCGCTTCTCGCCTGGGGTGTCTTCGCGTGCGATGACCACCGCCTCGCGCACACCTGGATATTCAGCCAGCCTGGCCTCGATCTCGCCCAGCTCGACGCGAAAGCCGCGGATCTTAACCTGAAAATCGTTGCGCCCGAGAAATTCGATGTTGCCGTCGGGAAGCCACCGTCCCAAGTCCCCGGTTCGGTACATGCGCGCGCCCGGCTGGGTAGCGAAGGGATCGAGATGAAACTTCTCCGCGGTTAGCTCTGCGCGGTTCAGATAACCGCGCGCTACACCTGCTCCGCCAATGTACAGCTCCCCGACTACCCCAATGGGAACAGGCTCTTTGCGCCCATCCAGAATGTAGACTGTGGTGTTCGCGATGGGCCGGCCGATAGGTGGGGCACCGGATCTTCCAGCGCGGCACTGGTAGACGGTCGCGCAAACGGTCGATTCGGTCGGGCCGTATGCATTGATCAGCCGCCGGCCCCGCGCCCAGCGGCTTGCCAGCGCATCGGTGAGTGCCTCTCCGGCAAGAACCAGCGTGCAAAGAGAATCAAACTCTGTTTGTTCCGGCACGCATGCCAGGACCGCAGGCGGCAATGTCGCATGCGTGATCTTATACCGGGTCACGATCTCATTGAGAGCTTCGCCGGCCAGTATTTTGTTACGGGGCCCAAAATAGAGTGTGGCGCCCTGGCATAGGGTCATCATTACTTCAGAAACACAGGCATCGAAGCTGAACGATGCAAACTGCAGAACGCGACTCTCCGGCTCGACAGCAAAGTCCCGGATTTGGGCGACTGCCAAGTTGACCAGGCCGCGGTGTTCACATAAGACTCCCTTGGGCTTACCAGTGGAGCCTGAAGTGTAGATGATGTAAGCAAGGTGATTGGGGGAGAGCCCAACAGAATCGCGACTGGGGTTGGTATCCGGATAGTTGTGCCAAGGGGCAACTGCAGCGTCGAGATGCAGGGCGGGGAGGGTGCCGCCGGCTGGGTTGAAGAGAGCTTCGAGGTGTTTCTGTGTGAGCAGGACCAGCGGAGCGCTATCCTGGAGCATGAAGCGTAAGCGCTCCACAGGGTAAGCAGGGTCGAGGGGCAAGTACGCTCCGCCGGCCTTGAGTACAGCCAGGAGAGCAACGATCATCTCAAACCCACGCTCCACGCAGATCGCCACACAAACATCCGGCTTAACGCCCAACTGTCTCAGGTAATGCGCGAGCCGGTTGGCACGGCGATTGAGTTCCATGTAACTCAGCTGGTCATCTTCATAGACGACTGCCAGCGCGTCGGGGTTTTTGCGGACCTGCGCTTCGAACAACTCATGGATGCACTTGTCTGCGGGGAACGTCGCACGCGTGTCGTTCCACTCAGACAGGATCTGATGACGCTCCAGCTCCGGTAATACATTGAGTGCGCAAACCGGTGTGGCGGCCGCCGTCTCCAGCGCTTCGATCAGGGAGGCCAGCGCGGTGTGCATGAAATGGCATAGCCGCATCGCTCCGATCGAGGCTGGTGCCCGTGCAGTGAATCTTAAACCGTCACCCAGGTCATCGATCGAAACAACGAAGGGATATTGGGTGCGCTCTTCTGCACGCAGGGCTTGGGGGTTTTCCGAAGCAGCATCCTGAGTACTCTGGATACGGCGGTATAGCAAAAGAGATGAGAACAGCGGCGTTGGAGCTGGCACCGCACTGCAACGCTGAGCAAGTGCCAGCGAGGCGTGGCTGTGTCGCAGCAGATCGGCCAGCAGCGCGTGGGTACGCTGCAAACTGGCCAGCACGCTTCCTTCCCCGATAGAAACGCGCACCGGCAAAGTGTTAACGAACAGGCTGCTGCCCCGGTCCGCCTCCGGTCCCCCCTGCATGCGCCCGCACAGCACAGTACCGAAAACCACATCCTCTCGTCCAGAGACCCTGGCCAGTACCAGGGCCCAAGCCAGATGGCAGAGACTCACCGCGCCCACGGCAAACCCGCGAGCACTGGCTCGCAACCGCACGGCCAACGCGGTCTCAACTTGCAGCTCCGCCTGCTCCATAGCGTTGCCGTCACCCGGCATATCCAGCACTCCGAAGGGTGCGGTGGGCGCGTCAACATCTCTCAAGAGCTGGCGGAAAAAGATTGAATGCTCTTCCGGTCCTGCCGGCCCTGAGTCAGTCTTTGTCTTGTAGCTCGGTAGCGCGTTCTTTGACAGCATCAATGATCTTTCCCTTCCCCGTCAGGAAACCCTTTCGCATTTTGTTTCGCAAATATCGGCCCGAAGCCGAGCAAATCCGGCATTAACACCTCCTTCGCTGTTTGTCTGTTTGGTCCGCGGCTCTCTCAACAGTACGCGGAACCCATTTCGCTAGTAAGCGCCATGGGCATTCAATACAGCCGTAAAAGTGCGAGTGAGGATATATATGTCCATCCAGATCGACCAGTTTCTTATGTAGTACTCGTCGAATGCGACCCGCTCCCCGTAGGTGGTGTTATTACGGCCAGAGACCTGCCACAGCCCCGTCAGGCCGGGTGTGACACGGGTGTATAAGTCATAGCTGGTTGCATAGCGTGCGATCTCCGACTGCACGATAGGTCGAGGACCCACGAGACTCATGTGCCCGGCAACTATATTGATCAGCTGCGGCAGCTCGTCAAGACTGTAGCGGCGCAACCAGCGCCCAACCCGGGTAATCCTGGGATCATTTTTCAGTTTATGGTCAAGTTGCCATTCACGCATGTACTCCGGGTGGACCTGAAGGTAGGCCTGCAAGATTCGATCCGCATCTGCAACCATGGTACGGAACTTAAGTGCGCGAAAGGCTTTGCCATCCCGTCCGTAACGAAGATGGCCGAAGAATATTGGGCCTTCGGAGTCGATTTTGATGGCTATGCATATGACCAGCAACACGGGTACGAGCAGAAGCAGAAGAGCCAGGCTGGCAACAATATCTAAAGTGCGCTTCATCACTTTGGGACCGAGAAAGCACAGGCGTTGGGGAATCTCCAGCCCGACCTGGCCGCCGATCTCTCGTGGAGATATTCCCAGGCAGCAAATTCCCAGGAGGTCGGTAACGATGAGAATCCGATGAAAGCTCTTGCAGTGGTCCTGGATAATCTGCCGTATCTCCGCATGGGAGCGGTGCGGCATGGCCAAGATAGCGTAACGAGTAGGCCGTTGGTCGCGGATCGCAGGCGCGTCAGAAAGATGCCCGATGACGGGTGGTAGATCCGGGTCCCATGTAGTCGTGGAGCCGTCGAGCAGTACACCGGTGATGCGCAAACCAAGTCGTCTATTCGCGAGACTTCTCACCAACCTTTGGGCCGCCGGACCCGAACCCAACACCGTAGCCGGCACCGACCACCAAGAGGCCTCGCTAAGAAGCTTTCGGACCAGAGTTCGGCCAAGCAGTATAGCCGGAGTTCCAAGTGCCCAGGTGAACACGAAGACGTAGCGTGAGTACTCCGCCCCGCTTTTCATCAGGAAGGTAGCGGAGATTAAAACAAGGAGGACGGCGGTGACAGAGTGGAAGACGCGGCGCATCTCTTCGGCAGGATGCAGAAGCAAGGCCGGGTACAGGCCCTGAGAAAAGAGCACGCTAAGGAAGAACAGGACGGAGGGAAATACTTCTAAATAGAATTTGAGGTGCAAATCCGGGCTCAACGTGTACTTGCTCCAGACAGCCAGCCAAAACACAGCGGACAATCCTACAAAATCTGAGAGCAGCAGGCATAGAGACGCACTTGGGGAATGCGTTGCGGCCGATCTGGTGAGGCTGGCCACACCAGGTAGACTGATAACATTGTTTGCGCTCATAGTTCCTCCAAGGGTAGGGTGGTTACCGGATCCATATGGGAAGCTGCGCCCTCACGTCGGCGAGCCTTCATGCGCAAAGCCAAAGCGTCCTGGGTCAGCGCGCTCCAGCGGGAATAGCAATCAGTCACTTTGAAGCCGGTGTGGAAAATCTCATCGGCCATTTTGCCCATGCGGGCAAGTTCAGACTTTGATATATCGAGCAATACCCTGGTTAAGTCTTTTGCGTCCCCGGGATTGAAGAGACGGCCGTTCACGCGATCGATCACGAGCTCTGCTAACCCGCCCGTACGGCTTGCGAGTACCGGCTTACCGTTACGCATCGTTTCGAGCGCAATCAAACCAAAGCCCTCCCAACGCGACGGGATAATCACCGCGTCAAAACAGCATATGTACTCATCGATATGAGTGTTAGGCACCCAGCCGATGAGTTTGACGTTGGGTTGTTCGGGGATAGAATATTTCTGGCCCAGGGTACTACCACCAATCAGCCATAATGTAACGTGGCCCAGTTTTGGATCGGCAAAAGCTTGCAACAGCAGATCTAATCCTTTTTGGCGGTCAAACCGGCCGATGAAGGCAAGGTTCAACCGGTCTGCATCTACTGAGACCGGGGATGGTAAAGACTCTTTTCTGCCTGGAACACCGTGATAGATGA
>Ga0302325_10017375_pt1 | contig 15213 bp, 16 predicted proteins | sample Palsa_T0_2_FD_201948 | JGI IMG/M metagenome (GOLD analysis project Ga0302325, IMG submission 201948) | Peat permafrost microbial communities from Stordalen Mire near Abisko, Sweden - Palsa_T0_2 | ecosystem: Environmental > Terrestrial > Soil > Palsa > Peat permafrost | place: Sweden: Abisko... | reverse complement strand
CACGATGTTCATCGCGGAGCTGTCCGCCCCGGGTTTCGACGATTACGACCTGTCCAGCCTGCGGACCGGGATCATGGCCGGATCACCGTGCCCGGTCGAGGTGATGAAGCAGGTCATCGAGCGGATGTCGATGACCGAGGTGGGGATCTGCTACGGCATGACCGAGACCTCGCCGGTATCCACCCAGACCCGCGCCGACGACTCTCTTGATCGCCGCGTGTCCACCGTGGGCCGGGTCGGGCCGCATCTGGAGGTCAAGGTCGTCGACCCGGCGACCGGCCGTACCGTGCCTCGGGGCACGCCCGGGGAGCTGTGCACGCGAGGATATTCGGTCATGCTCGGCTACTGGGAGCAGCCAGATAAGACCGCCGAGGCGATCGATTCCGCCCACTGGATGCACACCGGTGACCTCGCAGTCATGGACGACGAGGGGTATCTCGGCATCACCGGGCGGATCAAGGACATGGTCATCCGGGGCGGCGAGAACGTCTACCCGCGGGAAATCGAAGAGTTCCTCTACACTCACCCGGACATCCTGGACGCCCAGGTCATCGGCGTACCGGACGCCAGATATGGTGAGGAGCTCATGGCCTGGGTGCGGCTGCGGCCCGGCGCGGCGGCGCTGACCGCCGAGTCGTTGCGGGAGTTCTGCCGCGGCCAGCTAGCGCACTACAAGATCCCGCGGTACGTGCACGTCGTCGACGATTTCCCGATGACAGTAACCGGTAAGGTACGCAAGGTGGAGATGCGCGAGCGCTCGGCAGAGATCCTCGGCGCCGATACCGGCGATCGCTGAGACGGATTAGGGGTGGGAGCCGACGATGAAGGTCCTGATCGCCGGAGGCGCGGGCTACATCGGCGGCACGATCGCATCAGCCTTGTCCGACGCCGGGATCAGCCCGGTGGTCCTGGACAACCTGGTGACAGGCAGGCGAGAGTTCGCGGCCGGCCATGAGTTCTACGCCGGTGATATCGCCGACGGTCCGCTGATCGACCGCATCTTCGCCGAACATCGCGACATCAGCGCGGTCATCCACTGCGCGGCGCTGATCGTGGTCCCGGACTCGGTAGCTGATCCGGCCGGGTACTACCGGGCGAACGTGGCGAAGAGCCTGGATTTCGTCACTCACCTGCTGCGCAACGGCTGCCGCCGGCTGATCTTCAGCTCGTCGGCCGCGATCTACCGGGCCCGCGATGACCTCACCGTGGACGAGGACTCCGCCATCGACCCGCAGAGTCCGTACGCCCGGACCAAAGCGGTGTGCGAGGCGATGTTCGCCGACATCGCGGCGGCCGGGCTCATCCACGTGCTGTCCCTGCGGTACTTCAACCCGATAGGCGCGGATCCTAAAATGCGTACCGGCCTGCAGTTGCGTCGGCCGACTCATGCCCTCGGCAAGATGCTTCAGGCGTACGAAGAAGGCACGCCCTTCCTGATCACCGGAACTGACTGGCCCACCCGCGACGGCTCAGGCATCAGGGACTATGTCCATGTCTGGGACCTGGCCGCCGCGCACGTGGCCGCCCTGACCCGATTCGAGGCGCTGCCCGGGCCGGCCACGGCCATCAACCTGGGTACCGGAGCCGGCACCACGGTCCGGGAGCTTCTCAGCGCGTTTAACCGGGTGGCCGACCGCCCGGTCGAGGCTCGGGAGGCGCCGCGGCGGCCAGGTGACACCGTCGGGGCCTACACGCGCATCGAACGCGCGGAGCGACTGCTCGGCTGGCGACCGCGGTACGACGTCGCCGACGGGATTGCTCATTCTCTCCGGTGGGCCGCGATCCGCGACCAGATCCTCCCCGCCGAGCCCGACCCGCCGACTTCGACCCTCAGTCCCCTCAGTACCCTCAGTCCCCTCAGCCCGATCAGGGCTCCGGGGCGCTGATCCGGCGTTCGGCCTCGGCCCAGAGCTTGACCGGGGCGAGCTCACCGGCCGGCACGGTCCAGAAACGGAACGTCGCGGTTCTCGCCCACGGCCGGGCCCGACGCATGATCGTCCGGTGCGGTTCGGCGCGGGCGAAACTGTTGAGTGCGGCCTCGTCGGTCCAGGCGGACAGAGTCCAGTAGGTCCTGCGCAGGGGCTGGGCGCGCAGCGTCACGCCGCAGATCCCGGATGAGCGCCGCGCCTGCCGCCAGACCCGGACGGCCTGAGTGAGGAACGCGGGAGACTGCCACGCCGAGGCCAGTTCGAACTTCGACGCCATCACGTAGGCATCCTTACCCGCAGGTGGCGCACCGGCGGCGCTCCAGGGCAGATCCACCGCTCCGCGACAACCGGAGGTGGCAAGGGCCGATGCTGATGGCGCAATTGAGCGGGCTGCCCGCCTATGCGGAGGCGCTGGCCGGTTTGGCCGCCGCGGAAGTCGCTGGCGTCGACCTCACCCGCGGCTGCACCTCAGCCGTCTCAAGCCGACCCCGGCTCATCCCGTGTCGCGCTCGCCGGGAACGCCGTCGTGGACATGGTCCTGCACGAGCGGGGTCCTCATCGCCCTGCGGCGCCTCGCCCAGGAAGACGCCTCGGCTCGATACTTCGGATAGGGCACGGCGCAGACTCGCCCCTATGCCGAGCTGAGTCCCGAGATGTGATCTTTCAGATCCTCAACTATGCGCCAAAGCAAATGGGGAAACAGCTTTCTGCGTTCCGGCAACGTGATGATCGCGAACTTCAAGGCCGTAGTGATCGGTTAATGGTTGTATTGGCGGAAATAGGAGGAGAGCGTATGATCGTACAGCTTGGTAGACGGCCCCGCCCGCTTGCGGGACCGTGGGGGAGCGGAGATGAGCCAGGAGATTGAGCGACGCACGCGGGGAACGCTTAGTCAACGGTCAGAAGCACGGTCAGAGCCATCGTGGCTGACCGTGGCGGCTACCACGGCGCGTCTGTGGCTGGAACGCCACCACATCGTCAGTCAGCGGCCGGTGGGCCGCCGCCGCTGGCTCCTCGTGGTGCTGAGCGCGCTTGCCGCCATGGCCCTCGGGGCCGGCGTAACGCTTGCCTTCACGGGGACGAACCAGCAGGCGTCGCCGGGAGCGCGGCCCGGCGATCCGGTGCACCGGACCGCGCTGCAGCTCGCCGCGGACAACCGGCTCGCCGCGGCGAAGTGGGTCGCCGCGCAGGTGAGCACCAGCGAGATCGTGTCGTGTGACCCCGAGATGTGCGGTGAGGTGCAACAGCAACGTTTCCCCGCAGGCCAGCTGATGGTCTTGTCGCCGACAGCCCCCGATCCGCTGGGCTCTGAGGTGGTGATCGCGACGCCGGCCATCCAGAGCCAATTCGGCGCCCGGCTCGCCGCCGTCTATGCGCCGCAGGTGCTCGCCAGCTTCGGTTCGGGCCCTGAGCAGGTTGTTGTCCGCTATATGGCGCCGGACGGCGCCGCCGCCTTCAACGCCCAGCTCGCCAAGTATCGCCAAGACCGCATTAACGCGGGCAGCCAGCTGCTGAGGAACAGTAATATCCATGCCAATGCGACCACCCGCACCCAGCTACTCGCCGGTCAAGTCGACCCGCGCTTGCTTGTAACGCTTGGATATCTTGCCAGCAAAATATCCCTAAAACTGGTAGCGTTCGACGACAAGTCGCCAGGTGAGGGATATGCCGTTCCGCTGCGCGGTGCTGAAATCAGCGCCACATCGGCTGGCCTGTCGGCGATACTCCAGATCCTGGGTGACCAGCAAGGCAGCTTCGCGCCCGCGGGGAAGGGCCTAGCTACCGTCCGCGGCGAGCGAGTAGTTGCCGTTTGGTACGGCGCTCCCGGTCCCCTGGACGCAACAACAGGCGTGTAGAGATTTCGCTCGGGGAGGGATCAACATGAGGTTTCCGCGTATAACGCGCACGATAAGACGTATCACCATGCTGCTGGCCGCTGCGGCCCTGCTGCTGGGGGTCCCGGCTGCCGCCGCTGCTCATGCGTCCTCGGCTACCACGGGTACCGGGTGGATCAGGCTGGCTCACCTATCCCCGAATACGCCCGCCGTGGACGTGTACCTGTATTCGTTCGGCAATTCCAACGCCCAGATTGTCCTTCATCACGTCGCGTACGGGACTGTGTCGCCCTACGAGGCGGTAAGCGCCGGTGACTACAGCGTCGCGATGCGGGCCGCGGGCGCTTCGGCCTCAAGCCAGCCTGTGCTGTCTACCAGCGTGACCATCGATGCCGACCACGCCTACACGGTGGCCGGCATGGGACCCGAGTCGGGCCTGCGCCTTCAGGTCATGGACGATGACCTGACCACGCCGCCCGGCAAGGCCCTGGTGCGAGTGATCCAGGCCTCCCTGAAGCAGCAGACGGTCAAGGTGACCTGCGGCGGTAAGACCATTGTGCCCAAGGCGTCCTTCGCCTCCGTGAGCTCCTACCAGGCCATTCCGGCCGGGACCTGGACGATGGCCGCGATCGGGAGCGGCGGGACGGCGACTCAGAGCGTCACGCTCGCCGCGGGGACCGTCCACACGCTGGTAGTCCTGGATGGTGCCAACGGGCTTGAGATGATCAGCCTGGAGGATGCCGCCGGGGCGGGCAAGCCGCCCCTGGGTGGTGCCGCGACCGGATTCGGCGGAACCGCGCCGCATGGGCCCGGCTCACCGTTGCCGTGGGCGGCGCTCATCGGAGTTGGCTCTCTGCTCGCCCTGACCGGCGGGCTGAGGCTGCGCCGCCGCGGACTAGGCCGTCAGTTGCGCGCCGAGGTCTGAGGAATGGCGTTCCGCAGGCCGGCCGCGATCATCTTCGCGGCCGGCCTGATCGTAGTCGCGGCCGGGACAGCCGGCTTGCTGCTGACGCGTCATTCGACCCCGGCCATGCGGCCCGTCGCGGTCGGACTGGAGGCACTGCCCGCGCCGACCGGCCCGATCGTGGCCCCGCCGCAGTCGGCCGCTCCGCGTCCGGTGGCCGCCCCGGTCTCGCTCACCATCCCGCTGATCGGGGTCAGCACCAAGCTGATCAGGCTCGGCCTGGCGTCCGACGGTTCGCTGCAGGTGCCGCCTGTCACCAACACCGCCGTCGCGGGCTGGTATACCGGGAGCCCCCGGCCCGGAGCCATCGGATCGGCCATCATCGTCGGGCACATTGACACGGTCAACGGTCCCGCGGTGTTCTACCGGCTGTCCGAACTGCGCAAGGGTGATCAGGTCTACGTCCGGCGGGCCGACGGGACCTTGGTGAAGTTCCTGGTGACCGCGGTCCAGACGTACCCGAAGGACCAATTTCCGACGCAGACCGTGTACGGCCCGACTCCGGACGCCGAGTTGCGCCTCATTACCTGCGGCGGGACGTTCGATCCCGCCACCCATCACTACCTGAGCAACATCGTCGTCTACGCCACAGAAGCGAGCTGATGAGTGCCGACGCCACCATCGCGTCCACACTCATGGCAGGCTGAGGGGCATGGCGCCGGAGGAGCGGTACGAGAATCAGCTCCGACGAATTCGTCGGAGCTGAGCGGGCGGAGTGGGCGGAGGGGGCGGAAGGGGTCACGCCGCCTGAGGGCGGCACCGGGTTCGGCCGCAGCGCGCTGCGCTATCAGCGGAAGATTTGGTCCGCGAGGCCCTGGCCTTCGCCCGCACGTCCCAGTCGCCGCGCTGACAGCCGGCCGGCGAGCTGTAGCCGGCCGTCGGCGAAGAATCGCTGGATAGCGACGACAGCGGCGGGCTGGCTGGCCCCCCTCCCAGCCAGCCCGACCCCCAATACCGCCAGGCGTGTCCAGTCATGGCGAGCCTGTGGGTTTCACCGCCCGGATGCCTGGTAGCTGGGAAGAATTTATCCGTTTGCCGTGCGGTCAGGGGCAGCTCGGCAGAATCCCGGACAGGCTCGGACAAGCTCAGGAACACGGAACCCGGTAGGTTACCCCGGGCACGCTGGTAGCCCACGCCGACCTGCTGAGCGGCTGGCCTTCGTTCGCGCACACCGCCGACGCCGCCCGCGCGGCGCTGGTATCCCATAGCCGGACCGTGCCATCGGCGCTGCCGGCGGCCACCACTTGGCCGGAATGAGAGAACGCGACCGAGTACACGTGCCCGTTCGGCCCGGTGATGGTCGCCACCAGGGACGGATGCGCGGGTACGGCGAGATTCCACAGCCAGACCGTCCCGTCGGTAACCCCCGCGGCCAGGGTTTTCCCGTCCGGGCTGAAGGCCGCCCGCTGTCCATCCGCGAGCTGGCCCACGCGGTCGGCGTCACGCATTCCGCCGCGAGCCAGACGGCCGCGCAGATGGCCCGGGCCGGCCTGCTCACGCTCCAGCCGGGCGCCGACGCCCGCCAGCGCATCGCCAGCCTCACCGCAAGGACCCGCGAGTTGCTCCCGCTCATCGAGGCGGAATGGGCGGCCACGGATCTGGCGACGGCCGAGCTTGAGGCCGAGCTTCCCGCCGCCCTGGGAGAGATCCTTCTTTTGGCCGAACGGAGAGTGGTTTCCTGCCCCATGCGCACCCGGATCTCCGCCGCGGCCAGGACGCTGCACGCGGCGCTTCCCCCCGGTGACCCGGACGCCGGGCCACGGGCGGCGCTGCTCGCGATTGCCGGCGAAGGCCCCGAGCCCGCGTGAAGAGCCTGCTGCCCGACTTCAGCCCAGCACGGGAGAATCCGGCGTTTCGCCGCCTGCTGGCCGGCGGCCTGCTGTCAGGGTTGGGCGGCTCGATGACGAGCTTCGCTATCGTGCTGCAGATCTGGGACGACTCCAGGTCCTCGCTCGCCGTCGGCCTGCTGGGCCTGACCTTCGTTCCTGTGCTGATCATCGGCCTGCTCGGCGGCTCGATCGCCGATGTGGTGGACCGGCGCAAACTGGCGCTGGTCACCAGCGCGGGCCTGATGGCGGTCTCGGCCGCCTACGCCGTTCAGGCGTACGCGCAGTTCGGCCGGCTGTGGCTGCTGTACCTGCTGGCCGGGGCGCAGGCGGTACTGCAGGCCACCAGTGCCCCGTCCCGCCGCACCTTCGTACCGCGGCTGGTGCCCGCGGATCAGCTCACCGCCGCGATCGCGCTGAACACGCTAGCCGGACGCATCACCATGCTGTTCGGGCCGGCGCTGGCCGGGGTGATCGCCGGAGCGTTCGGCCTGCGCTCGTGCTACGCCGTCGACACGATCAGCTTCGTCGCGTCCCTGTACGCGACCGCCCGGCTTCCCGCGATGCGCCCGCCGCCGCCGGAAGCCGAGACGGCGGTCGGGCCCGGAGTGGGCAGGTCCGGGTCGGGCAGGTCCGGGTCGGGCAGGTCCGGGTCGGGCAGGTCCGGGTCGGGCACGTCCGGGTCGGGCAGGTCCGGGACGGGCGGATCTGCCCGGGCGCGGCGCGGACCCCCGCGCCCGAGCTTGCGCGCGACCGCCGAGGGGCTGCGGTTCATCCGCCGCCGCCCGGTGCTTGTCGCGGCGTTCCTGACCGATCTGGACGCCATGCTGCTTGGTTTGCCCGTGGCGATCTTCCCCGCTCTGAACGCCGCGCACTTCGGCGGCTGGCCGCAGAACCTCGGCCTGCTCAACGCGGCCGTCGGTGTCGGCGGGCTGCTGTCGGCCGCGATGTCCGGCCCGACCGGACGGGTCTCGCGGCAGGGTCAGGGCCTACTGGTCGGCACGATGATCTGGGGTGCGGCGATCGCCTGCTTCGGGCTGACCCGCGACCTCCCGCTCGCCTTGGTCATGCTCGCCGTCGCTGGCGCCGCCGACACGCTGACGGTGACGTTCCGCGCCTCGATCGTGCAGGTCCTGACGCCGGACGAGTTCCGCGGCCGGATCTCCAGCGTCGAGTACATCGTCGGCACCGGCGGCGCCCCGCTCGGCAACGTCGAAAGCGGCACGGTCGCCTCGCTGACCTCGCCGGTCTTCAGCGCGGTGAGCGGCGGCGTCGGCTGCTTGGCCATCGCCGCCGCGATCGCGCTTCTCTTCCCCGCCCTCACCCGCTACCGCGCGCGAGCCACCACCGCCACGCTGACCCTCTCCCCGTCTTCACCCGCTTCCGTGCGAGTGCCCCAGCCGCCACGCTGACATCCTCCGCGAACGCCTAGCCGTCTCAACCCGGCGAGCCCTCGCGCGACACCAGGACGTGGCCAGAATAACGATAGGGCGCGTCGCCAATAAGGTGCGCGTTCTGGCCGGGTGCCTGGCGGCTGCGTTTCCGGCGGTAGCCCGAGGACCCGCTTCCCGCTCCTCTTCCGCACCCGCAACCCCACCCGCAACGCCGAAGCGCCCGCCAGAGCGCAGATCCCGGTGATCCCGAAGGGTTGACAGTCTGCGCAGACTGTCAAGCCTTCCGGATCATGAAAATCGCTCTTCTGTTCGACAAAGAAGCCCTGGCTCCGGGCCCGGACAGGCACACCTGCGATACCCGGGCTCTGACCCGTCCGGCACGGCATACTGGTCTCTGCGGTGGAAGAAGCCGAGACGGCCCCTGCGGGAGCAGGCCCGGCCGTGGACCCACCGCTCGGTTCCGGCGGATAGGCTGCGGGCCGGAGGCGGATATGGACCTGCAGGTTACCGACAATCAGGCGCAGTCGCGGTTTGAGATTCGCGCGGACGGCGAGCTTGCCGGTTTCGCCGAGTACGAGATGAGCGGCGACGAGATCGCCTTCATCCACACCAAAACCGAAGATCGTTTCCGCGGTCACGGCCTGGCCGGGACCCTCGTCCAGTCGGCTCTGGAAGCCGTCAGGGACCGGAAGCTGGAGGTCCTGCCTTACTGTCCGTTCGTGCGGAGCTGGATCACCGGGCACCGCGAATATGCCGACCTGGTTCCGGCCGACCGCCGTGCGCAGTTCGGCCTGTGACCGCAGTGGCTGGGACCACAGCACCACGGTCGTCGCGGGGTCAGTGTCGGATGCTTAGTCCTGGCTGTCCCGCGAGTCCTGGCTGTCCCGCGGCGGCCAGGTGACCCACCAGGTGCGGATGGTGACCCCTCCCTGCGGGCGGCCGCCGGCCAGCGCCGCGACCCGGACGCAGAAGTGCGACCACATGTTGAGCTGGATCTCCTTGGCCAGCCGCAGCTTGTTGTAGAGCACGTCGGCGAGTCGGTCCCCGGCGCGGGCCCAGGACTCGATCTCGAAGCGGAGGACGTCCCCGGAGGCGGCGGCGCGGAACTCGATCTCTCCCGCTTCCAGGTGACCGGTCAGGGTGCCCAGCCGGAAGGAGATATCGTCTCGGCGGATCACCCGGACCGGGCCGTCCCACGGCCCCGGCATCCGCACCACGAACTCGTCGCCACGGCGTAGCTCGTCGCTGGTGCCGCGGGTCTTGCGGAACACCGCCATTTCCGGCGAGGACTGGTTGAGGTTAGCGGCCACGAGATCGATCAGCAGCGCCGGGCTCATGGCGCTGCCCGCGATCCGCACCGAGTACGAGCGGTGCAGCAGCGGACCGACGCCCGCCGCGAGCGGCTGGCGCCCCTCCGCGGTGCCGCTGTCTTCGTCCGGCGGACCGGGCAGGTCCGCGCTGCTGCCGACTTCTTCGGACCGGTGCAGGGGAGTGGTCCGCCACATGTACCGCCAGCTGACCAGGGCGATTCCGATCGGCCAGCGGAGTACGATCCCTAGCCGGTCCGCTCGTCTCGCCGTCGCCATGGCAGGATCGTCCCATGCCCGGCAGCCGTTCCGCGCTGCGGGTGCGAATGGAGGTGGTTCTGGTTGAGCACGGGGGAGATCTTGCGCCGGGCCGGGCTGCGCAGTACATATCTGCACGCCGCGTCGATGGCGTCAGTGGGGCTGTGCATTAGCCTGTGGATCCGCGCGAAGACCGTTGATCAGGACGAACGCGGCAACGCCGAGCGGCGTGCGCTGTTCGTCGGACTGTGGCCACCCACGCTGTGGCTCATCGGTGACTCCGTGCAGAAGGCCGAGTAATTGCCGGAGGGGCTGCTCGGCTCGGTCGACGAGGGCACCGCGCTCGCGGGGCTGCGCGGCCGCCAGGTCAACTACGACTCAGCCCGGGCACCGCAGGATGGCCGGCCCGACGGTCACTGGCACGTCGATTCCGGCGACGTAGTCATCGGCCACGAGCTTCCCGGCCCGCCCGTCCGCGGCGGCCCCTGGGAAACGGGACGCGTTCTGGTCCGGCAGTACGAGTTCGTCGAGCCCCGCATCCTGCGCGCCGTCTACCGCGGCGACAGTGAGCTCGCGGGTCGCGACATGCTGCTCGAGGGCAGGTTCTTCGGCTTGCGCTTTTATCTCGGCGTCAGGGTGACCGGGGTCATCGATGAGACCAGGGACGCTGACGGTGGCCCCGAGCGGGTCTGGGGCTGGAGCTACCAGACGCTCGAGGGTCACCTGGAACAAGGTCGCCTCAGTTACGAGGTGATCAAGAACCTGGGCACCGGCCGGGTTACCTTCCGCGTATCCGGCTATTCGCGGGCCGCCCCCATCCCGAACCTGGTCATCCGGTGGGGGTTCGCCCTGTTCGGCCGGTGGACTCAGCGACGCTTTTACCTGGCCATCCAGCGCCGGATGCGCAAGCTGGTGCAGGCCGCGCAGCGCGGCGGGGCGCTGCCGGTGCCCACGATCCGAGCCGACGGCCTGGTATTGGCCCCATCGGGAGCGCCGCCGCATCCGCTGGAACGACTCGCCCGGGCCTGGCTGCACCCGGGAACGTAGGCTAGGCCACCTCATCGTGGCACCGATGAGTTTCTCCCCGAACTCCGTTACACGGAGGAGAATCGGCGACCGGCTGATCTGGCCTAACGGAGGCTGCGCGTGATCACTGACCAGACCGTGACCACCGACGGCACGCTGAGGGCGGCGATCGCGGGCGACGAGCCCGCGTTCGCCGCCCTGACCGAACGGCACCGGCGTGAACTGCACGTCCACTGCTACCGGATGCTCGCCTCCTTCGACGAGGCCGAGGACGCCGTCCAGGAGACGTTCCTCAACGCGTGGCGCGGCCGGTCCGGCTTCGACGGCGGTCCGCATTTCCGCGCGTGGCTGTACCGGATCGCGACGAACGTCTGCCTGGACATGCTGCGGAGTAGCTCGCGACGAACGGCCGGGAGGTCGTACGCCGAGATTCCGTGGCTCCAGCCGTATCCGGACGTGCTGCTTGACCAGGCGGCCGCGCCGAGCGAGGAGCAACCGGAGTCGGTGGCCATCGCGCGCGAGACGATCTCGCTGGCGTTCCTGGCTGCCTTGCAGGTCCTGCCCCCGAGGCAGCGCGCGGCGCTGATCGCCCGCGACGTACTCGGCTGGCCGGCCAGCGAGACCGCCTCGGCCCTTGGCACCAGCGTCGCGGCGGCCAACAGCGCCCTGCAGCGGGCACGGGCGACGATGCAGTCCCACCTGCCCGCCCGGCGCGCCGAGTGGTCGGCGCGCCAGCCGACCGCGGCGGAACGCGAGCTCCTCGAGCAGTTCATCCAGGCGCACGAACGGTGTGACGCCGACGCCGCCATCGCACTCGCCGCCCAGGACCTGCGGATCACGATGCCGCCGTTCCCGGTCTGCTTCGACGGGCCCCAGGCGATCAGGCCGCTCATGGCCGACGCGGCCGCGATGGGGGAGTGGCGGGTGATCCCGGTCGCCGCCAACCGGATGCCGGCCGCGGCCGGCTACCTGCGCCGGCCGGGCGACCGCGAGTTCCGGGCGTTCAAGCTCGACGTCATGCAGATAACCGGCAGCGTCATCGCGGAGATCACCACGTTCAACGCGGACCTGTTCCCGGCCTTCGGGCTGGCGCCAGCGTTGTCGGCTCCCGCCCCCCCATCCACCCCGTCTACCAGGCGCGGGCGATAGCCTGGCCCGCGTGCTCGAACATGTCACGGTGACGCGGTACGTGGCGCCGCTGCGCGAGGGCGGGTCGCTGCCTGCTCTGGTCGAGGCGGACAATCTCGGCACCTACGTGATGAAGTTCCGCGGCGCCGGGCAAGGCCCCCTCGCGCTCGTCGCCGAGATCATCGCGGGCGAGCTGGCCCGCCGGCTCGGCCTGCGTACCCCGGAGCTGGTCCTCGCCGAGCTGGACCCCCGGATTCCGGGCAGCGAGCCTGACCCGGAGATCCAGGATCTGCTGAGGGCCAGCGAAGGACTGAACCTCGGGGTGGATTTCCTGCCCGGGTCGGTCGGTTTCGATCCGCTCGGCTGGACCGCCGACCGCGACTTCGCCAGCCAGGTGCTCTGGTTCGATGCGCTCGTGCAGAACGTCGATCGCACCTGGCGCAACCCGAACCTGCTGGTGTGGCACCGCGACATCTGGCTCATCGATCATGGCGCGGCGCTTTATTTCCACCACAACTGGCCGACCGCCGATCCCAGCCGCCCCTTTGACGCCAGCGAGCACGTGCTCAGGGAGCGGGCCACGGACCTGGCCGGAGCTCACGCGAGGCTCGCTCCCCAGATCACCGAACCCCTGCTCCGGCAAGTGACCGGCCTGGTCCCGCCCGAATGGTTCAGCGACCGCGGCGCCGACGCCTACGTGGAGCAGCTGACGCAGCGCGCTCCGATCGTGCCCGAGGTGATCAGGCGATGACCGAGGTCTTCGAGTACGCGCTGGTCCGGGTGGTCCCCAGGGTCGAGCGGGGCGAGGTCATCAATGCCGGAGTGATCGTCTACTCGCACCGTCACCGCTACCTGGCGGTCCGGATCGAGCTCGACGTGACCCGGCTGCTCGCGGTCGATGCCGCGGCCGACGTCGACGCGGTCCGGTCGGCCCTGTCCGCCTTCGAGAAGGCCTGCACCGAAGGCCCGCTGGCCGGCCGCCCGCTCGGCGAGCGCTTCCGCTGGCTCACCGCCCCCAGATCCACCATCGTCCAGCCCGGCCCCGTTCACAGCGGCCTCACCGAGGACCCAGCCGCCGAGCTCACGCACCTCTTCGACACTCTGGTCCGCACCACCTGACCCGTCCGTCCCAGTTCCGCCGCCAATTCCGCCATTCTCCGAACCGTGCAACCGGCCTGCAACTGAACGGCGAACTGCATCGCCACGCCCGCGAGCGACACTCAACTCATAAGCAGCAGGAAATACACCGCAGCTAATGAGGGGCGCCAATCATGAAGCTCAGCCGAATCGCCGCCACAGTCGCAGTAGCTGCCATTGTTTCCGGTTGCGGAGTCACCCACCACGCCCCCCCCCCCGCCCGCACCACCCCCGCCCGCCCGGTCGCCACCGCCACCGCGCACCTGACCGCCGCCCAAACCGCCGCCACCCCCGCTATGGCGTGGCTGGCATCGGCCGGCGGCCAGGCCCAGGTCACCTTCAACGACGACGTGGCCACCCTGGCCGCGGCCCTGGAAGTCGAGAACTACTCGCCCACCGTCGCTAACCACCTGGTCTTCGAAGCCGACGCCCGCACCGTCCGGACCCAGGCCCGCACGATCCTGGCCACCCCCGCCCTGCTGCCGACCGTGAACCGGGCCGCCTACAAGGTCATGCTGAACGACTTCATCACCGTGGCCAACCTGCTCCAGCCCGGCCCCGGCTACGGCACCACCCCCCAAGACGACACCGCCTGGTACGCCGCCCTGGCCGCCTCCAACATCACCGTCGCATAACCCGATCCGTCCCGGCCGAGCGTCACCACCGGCGCGGCGCCTACAGCAGGACCTCAAGTTCAGCCAGCGACCGGATCACCGCGGTCCCTGCCATCACTCCATCTCCTGCTTCCCGAGCCTCCCGGACTATCTGCACCGCCTGGATCCCCAGAGCCGCTGCCCCCGCGCAGAAGGTGGCATTGTTGTCGACGAACAGGGCCGCCTCCGCGGTCACGCCCAGGTTGTCCAGCGCGTACTGGTAGATCTGAGCCGCCGGCTTGACCGCGCCGACCTCGTTCGAGAGGACCAAAGCGTCCGCTAGCGCGGCCACCCCGAGCTCGACCAGGAGGTCACGCGTGTTCTCGTCGCAGTTGCTGACGATCGCGACCTTGATGCCGCGGGACTTGAGCGTCCGCAGGAACGGCAGGACGTCATCGAACAATCGCCCCGACAGCAGCAGCAGTTCCCGGCTCTTGTCCGCCATCGCACGCACCAGGTCAGGCCGGGGCTCTACGCCGGCCGCCCGCAGGATCTCCCCGAAGGCCTCGGTGATCGAGATCTGGCCGACGGACAGCGCGGGCCCGAGCCGGCCGAATTCGCGGTACAAGGCGTCGGCGGAGATGCCGGCCATCGCCGGCAACACCTTCCGGTACGGGGTGAAGTCGGTGTGCACGATGGTGTCGTAGGCGTCTAGGAGACATGCGTCGAGACGGGCCATCCGATCAGAGTAAGACCTCCGGAAGGAGCCACTCCCCGTAGACCTGTCCGTTCCCGCCGACGAGCACCAACGGGGAGCGTTCCGGTCGAGCCGGTGCCGCCGTCCCGGGGTCAGAGATCGGCGAGGGCCCGGGCCGGATCGGTTTCCGGCGAGCCGCTGGGTTCCCAGTCCTGATCCGAACGCGCGTACGGGTACCAGCGCAGGTCCCGGCCGAGACGCAACTGCAGGCGGCCCGCCGTGATCCGGTTGCCCTGAATAGTTTCTGCCGCATTGGCCTTGGCCCGCAGCACCGCCCGCGCCGCCGCCAGCAGCTCGAAAGCGTCCGGATCATCCGCGGCCGGATCCCACTGCGCCTGCAGTGATTCCAGGCCGGTCAGGCCGCCCTGCCGCCAGGCCAGGGCCTGGCGGGCGAGGTCACGCGCTCCGACTCCGGAGCGCGCGGCGAGCACCGCGAAGGCTGGCGTGCCCAGCACCCGGGCGGCCCGGCGAGCCAGGTCGGCGTCGGGGTCGAGGGTCAGTCCGGCGTCGGCGGACCGGCCGACCAGCATTTCCCAGGCTCGGCTGGCCGCATCTGCGGCCAGCTCCACCAGGTCATCGCGCAGGCCAGAGCGCCAGGGCGGCGGATCTACCGGAAGAGCCGCGGGATGACCTGCTCGCCTGGGCGGCAAGGGGACAGCGGGGATCGGTCCCGACGGTGCCGGCGCGCCGAAAGCCGCTCTGGCGTCCACGCCCTCGTCGGCGGCCGGCTGGGTCGCCACCGACGGCGCCCTGGCCCCGGTTTGGCCGTCCCGGGGACCTTCCGCCGCGGCTCGGGGCGAAGCCGCCTGACCGGGCGCGATGCCGCGTCGTCGGGCCCGGACCCCGGCCAGTACCTGATCCCGGGTCCGGCCGCGCAGCAGGAAAAGGGTGAAGGGGTCGGCGTCCAGCGCGTCGGTGAGGAGGTAACAGGCCGCGGCCGAATGCTTGCACGGGTCCGCGTCGTCCGGGCAGCTGCAGCGCGGCCCTAGCTCGCCGCCGCCGGGAAGCAGGTCAAGCCCCGCGCTGGCCGCGTCCTCGGCGATCTCGGGCGGCAGCTCGC
>Ga0302325_10017373_pt1 | contig 15213 bp, 12 predicted proteins | sample Palsa_T0_2_FD_201948 | JGI IMG/M metagenome (GOLD analysis project Ga0302325, IMG submission 201948) | Peat permafrost microbial communities from Stordalen Mire near Abisko, Sweden - Palsa_T0_2 | ecosystem: Environmental > Terrestrial > Soil > Palsa > Peat permafrost | place: Sweden: Abisko... | reverse complement strand
CGGACCCGCGAGCTCGCTAAAACCTGCCCGGTCTGCGCGAAGCCGCTGACCGTCGGAGTGCTGCACCGCGTCGCCGAACTCGCCGACCGCCCGCCCGGGTTCCGCCCGCCCGGCGCCGCGGGCTTCACCAGCCTGGTGCAGCTGCCCGAGATCATGAGCGAGCTCCTGGGCACCGGCCCGAAGAGCAAGAAGGTCGTCGGCGAGGTCGGCCGGCTCGTCGCCGCCCTCGGCCCGGAGCTGACCATCTTGCGCGACGTCCCGCTCGACGACCTTCGCCGCGCGGGCGGCTCCCCGCTCAGCGAGGCCATCGCCCGCCTGCGCCGCGGCGAGGTCATCCGAGACGCCGGCTATGACGGCGAATACGGCACCATCCGCCTCTTCAAACCCAATGAACTGAACGGAGCCGCCCTCTTCTCCCTGCCCAACTTGCCAGCTCCCCCCGCCAAAACCCCCGAAACCCCGCAGCCCCACCAGACCCATCCCCGCCGTCCCAGCGCACCACCCGCCGCTTCCACCGCTTCCGCCACACCCGCACCTCAGCCCCCACCCGCCACCGGATCTGTCCTCGACGGCCTGGACCCCGACCAGCACGCCGCCGCGACCGCCCCCGGCCCCCTTCTGATCGTCGCCGGCCCCGGCACCGGCAAGACCCGCACCCTCACCCACCGCATCGCCTACCAGATCCTCGACCGCGGCCTCCCGGCCGGCGAGTTCCTGGCCCTCACCTTCACCCGCCGCGCCGCCCAGGAAATGCGCGACCGCCTAGCCGCGCTGTGCCCCCAGCCAGACGCCGAGCCCGCCGTCACCACCTTCCACGGCCTGGGCCTGCGCATCCTCCGCGAGCACCACGCCGCGGCCGCCCTGCCCGCCCGGTTCGGCGTCGCCGACGAGGCCGCCCGTCTCGCCGCCGCCACCGAACTAACCGGCTCCGACCGCGACGCCCGCAAGCTCCTCGCCTCGGTGCCCGAGGACCCTGAAGCCAAGCAAGCCCTTCGCCGCGACCTAGCGGCCCGCGACCTGGTCGATTTCGACAGCCTGGTCGAGCTGCCGGCCGCCCTGCTCGGCGAGTACCACGCCATCGCCGCTGGCCTGCGTGCCCGCTGGCCGCAGATCAGCGTCGACGAGTACCAGGACATCGACCCCGTCCAGTACGCCTTGCTCCGGTCCCTGGCCGCCGACGGCACCGGCCTGACCGCGATCGGCGACCCCGACCAGTCGATCTACGGCTTCCGCGGCGCCGACGTCGGCATCTTCGCCAGGTTCGCCGCCGACTTCCCCGGCGCCACCACCGTCGAGCTCACGCAGAACTACCGCTCGGCCCCCGCGATCGTCACCGCCGCGATGCAAGCCATCGCCCCGACCACCCTGGTCCCAGCCCGTCGCAAGGCCCGGCCCGCCAACCCTGCCGCCGCCCAAGCCCCCGCCGCCGCCCAGGACCCCGCCGTCACCTTCCACGAGGCCCCCGACGAGCACGCCGAGGCCGCCTGGATCGCGGCCCAAATTGACCAGCTGCTCGGCGGTGCCTCCTTCCACTCCCTCGACAGCGGCCGGGCCGATGGCCACGCCCACGGCAAACTCGGCCTAGCCGATATCGCCGTCCTCTACCGCACCGACGCCCAGGCCGCCTCCCTCGGCCAGGCCCTCACCAGAGCCGGCCTCCCGTACCAAAAGCGCTCCCACGATCTCCTCGCCCGTCGGGTCGGCGTCCCCGACATCATCCGCGAAATGCGCCTCGAGACCCCCACCACCGGTGATGCCGTGCAGCAGCTCCGAACGGCCGTCCGAGCCCTAGCCGCCACCCGGGGCGAGCGCGACGCCACCGTCATCGACATCCGCGCCGCCGGCGAACTACTCACCCCGCTAGCGCGCCGCTGCGGCCCCGACCTAGACCGCTTCCGCACCGAGATCTCCCTAGGCGCCGAACCAGACGCCCTCGACCCCCGAGCCGAAGCGATCACCCTCCTCACCCTGCACGCCGCCAAAGGCCTGGAGTTCGAAGTAGTCTTCCTAGCCGGCTGCGAAAAAGGCCTCCTCCCACTCCGCCTCCCCGGCTCCGCCCCCGTCGGCTCCGTCCCCGCCGGCTCCGCTGGGTCCAGCCCCGCCGACCTCGATATCGCCGAGGAACGCCGCCTCCTGTTCGTCGGCCTAACCAGAGCCCGCGCCAAACTCCTGCTCACCTGCGCCACCCGCCGCACGAGGTACGGCGCCGACCGCCCGGCCGGCCGGTCCCCCTTTCTCGCCGCGATCGACCCCGGCCTTCTCGGCTCATCCGATCCCAAAACCCCCCAGCGCTCCCGCAAGCCCGCCGACCGCCAACTCCGCCTGCTCTAAAACCCACGCTCGTATCGAGGCGTGGGTCGGGCTAGACCAGGCCCGCCTGCAGCGCTTGGGTCGGCCCGCAGATGGCTCTTGAAATATGATATCAGAATGATAATATCATGATAGATAGAGAGCCAGAGGAGACAGACATGGGCGAACCAGCGATCGCAGTCACGGGGCTGCGCAAGGCTTTCGGTCCGAAGGAGGCGGTGGCAGGCATCGACCTGGAGATCGCGGCCGGTTCCCTCGCCGGGCTGGTCGGGCCGAACGGGGCAGGGAAGACCACGTCCCTGTCAATAATGACCGGACTGCTGCGACCGGACGGCGGCCGGGTCCTGATCAACGGGCTGGACATGTGGGCCGACCCGCCCGCGGCCAAGGCGATCATCGGGGTGGTTCCGGCCGAGGCCCGGCTGTTCGAGCGGCTCAGCGGTGAGGAGCTGCTGGAATACGCCGGTCGGCTCCACGGCATCGCGGCCAGCGAGGCCCGCTCCCGGGCGAAGCAGCTGCTGGACGTGCTCGACCTGGCCGAGGACGCCAAGCGCCTGGTCGCTGACTACTCCACCGGCATGCGCAAGAAGGCCATGCTCGGCTGCGCCCTCATCCACAATCCTTCTGTGCTGTTCCTTGACGAGCCGCTCGAAGGCGTCGATCCGGTCTCCGCCGACGTGATCCGGCGGCTGCTGACCCGCTTCGTCGGCTCGGGCTCGACCGTGCTGTTCTCCAGCCACGTGATGGAGCTGGTCGAACAGGTCTGCGACCACGTCTCGATCATCGACAAGGGCCGGATCGTGGCTACCGGCACCACCGAACAGGTCCGGAACGGCAAGACCCTGCAGCAGGCGTTCATCGACCTGGTCGGAACCCGGGCACACGACAAGGAGGTGCTGTCATGGCTCGGCTCCTCGTCCAGCTGAAGCTGCGCCTGCTCCTCAACGCGCTGCGTGCGTCCACGGGGGCCAAGGTCGCCTTCATCCTGAGCACGATCTGCGCGGCGCTGGTCGCGGGCGGGGTTTTCTATCTCCTGTCCATCCTGGGCGGCGGCATCGCGGCGGCGGACCTGACCACGGCGGTCTTCTGCGTGTTCGGGCTCGCGTGGCTGATCCTGCCGCTGATCGTCTTCGGCCTCGACAGCACCCTGGACCCCGCCACGCTGGCCCTGTACCCGCTTCGCACCCGCCCGCTCGCGGTAGGCCTGCTGGCCGCCTCGGCCACCGGCGCCTGGCCGGCGGCCACTCTGCTCGGCCTGCTCGGGGTGACCATCGGGCTGGCCCGCGGCGCGCTCGGCGTGCTCGTCGCGCTGCTCGCGGTGCTGCTGCAGGTGCTGTTCTGCATCACGCTGGCCCGGTTCGTGACCACGGCCCTAGCCGGGATGCTGCGCTCGCGCCGCGGCAAGGACTTCGCCGCCCTGCTGATCATCCCGATCTTCGCGGCGTACGAGGGCTTCATCCAGATCGTGCCGAAGCTGACCGGTGAAGGCGCGCTGACCGCGGCGAGCTTCGGGGGCGTGGACCATTGGCTGCGCTGGACACCGCCGGGCCTGGCCGTGCACGCGATCCGGGACGCCTCCACGGGGCACCCCGGCACCGCGTTGCTGCGCCTGGCGCTGCTGGCCGGCATCATCGTGGTGCTCGGTGTGGCGTGGATCCGGTCGCTGCAGCGCGCCATGGTGACGACCGACACCTCCACGCAGTCGGCGGTACGCGGTTCGGCGCTCCCGTTCGCCCGGTACGGCCTGCGCGGGACGGTGGCCGCCCGGTTCTGGCTCTACCAGCGCCGCGAGCCCTTCGCACTGCTGTACTGGGGCATCACCGCGGTCATCACGGTGGTCGTGGCCATCAGGACCGTTCTGACCCCGGACTGGTTTGGTGGCCTGCTCGCCTGCGGGGTCGCCGGGGGCGCGTTCGTAGGCGCGTTCCACACCAACGCGATCGGGATGTCCGGACCGGGGTTCGGCCTGGAGGCGGCGGCACTGAGCGATCGGCGCGCGCTGCGCGCCTACTTCTCCGGGCAGAACATCGCGGTCGGCGCGATCGCGGTGCCGCTGGTCACGGCGATCTCCTTCGGCCTGGCAGCCGTGGCCAAGCATCCGATCGACGGGTTCGTGGCCATGGCGGTTGGCCTGGCCGCGATCGGCGCGGGCCTGGCCCTGGCCAACCTGTTCACCGTCGCGTCGCCTTACCCGATGGAAAAGCGAGGCGGTACGCCCGTGCCCAGGGCGGCCAGCGGACATAATGGCCAGGCGGCCGGGTCGCAGCTCATCACCCTGCTCGCCGTGGGGGTGGCGGTCACGCCGGTGATCCTCGCCGCGGTGTTCACCCGCATGGATCCGGCGGCGATCTGGATGCCGGTACTCGTGCTGGGCGCCGCCGCGTACGGCCTCGCGCTGGCCTGGGCCGGCGTGCGCGGCGCCGCCAACCTCGCCGAGCAGAAGCTACCGGAGCTTACCCAGATCGCCATCCAGAGCAACCTGTAGGAACGACCGCCAGCTCCGCCTGGTCTACCCGTCCTCAGCCTGCGGTTGTGCTCAGCACCGCGGGCGCCGTGACGGCGTTCGACGGATAGTAGTAGCCGGAGAACCAGATGTCGCCGGGCGACAGGACGGCGTGCCCGGTCAGCGCGTTCACGCCTGCCGGATCCGACGTGGAAGTCCAGCTGGTCCCGTTGTAGTGGGTCAGCGAGACAACGCCGGCGACCCACACGTCGGTCGCCGACAGGGCGGCAATCGCGGTGTTGCCCTGCGCGAGCTGGGTCACCACGGTCCAGGCCGTGCCGTTCCACTTCAGCACGGAGCCGTCGGCCGCGATGGCCCACGCGTCCGTGGGTGAGACGGCGTCGACGTCCAGCAGTCCGCTGTTGTCTGGCGCTGTCAGCTGCGCCCACGACGACCCGTTGTAATGCATGATCACCGAGGTGAACTGGCGGTTGTGATAGCCGGGCGTCACGGTCTCGCCGACCACCCAGATGTTGCTGGCCGACGTGCCGGAGATCGCGTTGATGGATAGGTCGTTGGTGGTGGATACCGGCGTGGCGACCTGGCTCCAGGTGCTGCCGTTCCAGTTCAGCGCCGTGGCGACCGATGCGCCCGTGGTGGAGCTGCCCACTCCGACCGCCCAGGCATCGGTGGGCGAAAACGCCTGGATGTGCTCCATCTCGTCGTAGGTCACGCTGCTCGGCACGGTCAGCTGCGACCACGCCGTGCCGTTCCAGCGATACGCGAGCGCCTCGGTGACCCAGCCAGAGGAGGTAGGGATGGTTCCTTCGCCGATGGTGATCACGTCGCTGGCTGAGTCTGCGCTCACTCCGGTGAACGCGCAATCGGCCTCGAACACGCTGCACGGGCCCGAGGGCAGCGCGCTCTGTGACCATTTGCTGCCGTTCCAGTGGTCGATTTGCGGAGTTCCTGAGTCCTGGCCGACCGTCCATACATTGGTGGTGGAGATCGCCGTGATGGCATTAAGCGGAACGTAGGGGACATTGTCGATCGCGGTGTAAGGCGGGTGGGCGACGCTCCAGGTGGTGGAGGCGTTTGCCATGCCGGGAACGGCGGCTAGTGCGAGGGCGGCGGCGGCCACAACCGTGTTTCTGACGGTGACGCTGGGTCTCATGAGAACTCCTTATACGTTTGCGTCCACCGGATTAGCGGGACCTACACAAATAGCCACGTAAAAGGGCATCGTCACGTTCAGCTCAGCCGCAGAAAGTTTTCAACGAATTGAACCGGCGCCGCCGGAGAGCCGTTAACGATCACCCGCACGTCGTCGCGTCGAGGCCGGGCTCATCCGCCCCACCGACCCCTCAGCCATCATCAGTAAAGGGCCGCGAATGCATGGTTGCGGCAACCTGCACAAAAGGGTGTTTAGGATGTCACAACCATACATTTCTCCCCACCGCGCCAGCTCCCGCGGACCGCGCGCCAGCTCCCGCGGACGCGCGCCAGCCCCCGCGGACCGCGCGCCAGCCCCGCCAGCCCCGCGGGCCGCGCCTCTCGGCCGCCCGCCGCGCCCGCTACCGCGCCGACGGCAGCAGCATGGCCAGGTTGATGGCGTTGGCCATGGCCTGATAGCCGGCGTCGTTGGGGTGCAGGTGATCACCAGAGTCATACAAAGGGTTCAGCCGCAGCGGATCGGCCGGATCGTGCATCACCTTGTCGAAGTCGATGACGCCGTCGAAGGCGCCGCTGGTGCGGATCCAGGCGTTCACCGCCTCGCGGGTGGCTTCGCCCGCCGCGCTGTAGTACCCGGCTCCCTGGAACGGCAGCAAGGTCGCCCCGAAAATCCGAAGCCCCCGGGCGTGCGCCGCCGCGATCAGCTGCTGGTACCCGGCGACGATCTGCCCCGCGGTGACCGCGGTGCCCTGTTGCGGAAGGCCCCCGGCGCCCCGGTACGCCACCACCGGGCTGAACCCGATGTCGTTGATCCCCTCGAGCACGATGACGTCCCGGACCCCGGGCTGGTCCAGGACGTCCCGCTCGAACCGCGTCTCGGCGCTCACGCCAAAGATCGGCGAGGCGGTCAGCACCCGGTTCCCGCCGATCCCCTCGTCGGCCACCGCCAGCGTGGGACCGCTCGCCGCGTCCAGCCGGCGGGCCAGGTCGTTGGGCCAGCGGCCGTTATCACCGACGTCCGACCCCACGCCGTCGGTGATCGAGTCGCCCAGCGTCACCACGGTGCCGTCCGCCTGAGCCGAACGCACGACCAGGCCGCTGAGGTAGAACCACGACGTGGTCGGGACGACGAACGCGCTCCCGTCCTGGTCCGCGGTGTGGTCACCGGGCGCTGACACCCAGTTGACCTGGTAGGCGTCCAGATGGTAGGTCGCCCGGCCGGTGCGGCCCGGCAGGTACACGCTCACCGCGAGTTCCTCAAGCGGCCACACCCGCATGGCCACCGGGTCGCTGAGGACCTGCCCGCCCGCCGGGATCTGGAACGAGGCGCGGCCGCGATACGTCACCGGGTACATCGTGGCCAGCACCGCCGCGCCTTCCGGGCCCGCGACCGCAACTGTCACCCGGCCGATCCGGAGCGGCGAGCTGCCGTAGGCGTTCGTCAGCTCCAGCCGGATCGAATCGCCGCCGACGCTGGTGAAGATGACGTCGCGGACCGTCTGGTTGTCGAAGCCGGCGTCGGCTTCGGTATTGCGCCCGGCGGCCTGCGGGCTGGCGCCCCAGCTCGTCACCCAGCGGACCGCGTCGGGCGCGCGCCGGGCCGCGGCGGCGGGCCGGGAGCCCGCGAAGACGGCAATCGTGGCCGCCAGGATTGCCAGCAGCAGAACGGTAACGAGCAGCCAGAGACGGATCGGCCTGGTAACTTTCCGCCGTCCGGCCCAGCTGGCACCGATCACGGTGTTCTCCTCACTCGCCCGCCACCGCCGAAGAGCCCGCGCCTTATCTGACGCTATTCCACGTTTAGGCTGCTCACAAGGTTAACGATCGAGGATGGCCGGAAGGTTTCAGCACGTCCCGTTCCGTCAAAATCATTCACACTTAGGCCGAACGGGCCCGGCCGCAGCCCAAGCTATCCATCCACCTCAGCCTGGCCAAGTACCTCCTTGAGCTCGGCGCTGGTGATCACGTGTGCCTGCCGGGGGAAGATTTTCTCGGTAAGGAAATCGTGCACGCCCGGCACCGGATCGGCACAGGCGTCGGCGAGGACGAGGACCTGGTAGTCGCGGTCGGCGGCGTCGCGGACGGTGGACAAGACCACACCGCTGGTGCTGATCCCGGCGAGGATGAGGGTGGTGATGCCGCGATCGCGCAGCTGCTGGTCGAGGTCGGTGGTGGAGAAGGCGCCGACCCGGGTCTTGCGGACGGTAATGTCGCCCGGCTTGGGTGCCACGCTGTCGTGGATGGCGGTCCCGGGGGAGTCGCTGTGCATCGCCACGCGGCCTGTCGCCAGCAGCGACGCGAACCTGCTGTGCGGGGGAACCGCATCGTAGTCCGCGTCATCGAAGGCGACCCGGACGTAGCCGATCTGCCCGCCGCGGCCGCGGACGACGGCGATGGCGTCCGCCGCGCACGACAGCAGGGGCTCGGCTTCGTCGAGGCGGTCGAGGATACCGGCCTGGTAGTCCATCACGAGCAGCGCGGTGCGCCGCGGATCGATGGCCGGGAGCGTCGGGGTCATGGATTCTCCTTGGGGTCGGGTGAGCTGGTTCGGAGCCGCCGGTCAATCACGGTGATCAGGAGTGTCACGGCGCTGGCGGCGATCATGATGACGGCGATGACGTGCAGGCCGTGGTCGCCGACGTTCTTGTGGAAGACGATGCTGATGATGGCTGATGAGGCGATGGAGCCGACGTAGCCGAAGGTCCGGAACAGGCCCGAGGCGGTGCCGAGCTGATCGGCAGCCACCTGCGTGTACAGCGCGGTCTGGTTCCCGCTGGCGGCCCCGCCCAGGGCCACCCCGAACGCCAGCGTGACGACCAGAATCCAGATGATCGGTGTGCTCGTGGTCAGGAACAGGACCCCGGCCGCCCCGGCCAGGCAGGCGGCGGCCCCGGCGATCAGCGGGCCGCGGATCAGGTTGCGCTTCGAGATCGGCCCCATCATGATCGCCGAAACGGCGGTCATCGGCAGCAGCAGCAGGCCGGCTTCGCTGGCGGACAGGCCCCGGCCGGCCTGGATCCACTGGGTGATGCCGTACAGCACGGTGTAGACGCACAGCGCGATCAGCGCCCACCGCAGGTAGGTGCGCGTGAGCGCCACGTTCGAGGCGAGCAGTCGCACGTCGATGAACGGGTGGCTAGCCCGCAGTTCCCACCACAGCAGGCCGGCGGCCAGCACGACCGCCAGGCCCAGGGCGGCCCAGTCCGGTCGCGGCACCGACATCAGGAATATCAGCAGGGCCGTCATCATCCCGCCGAACCCGGCGATGCCGGCCACGTCGATGCGGGCCGCTACGTCCCTGGCTCGCCGCGATCCGGTGACCGGAGCGTCCCGCGGGATCCCGAGCCGGGCCATCACCAGCGTGGCCAGCGCGACCGGGACGTTGACGAGGAACGTCGCCCGCCACCCCCACGCACCCACCAGCACGCCGCCGAAAGGGAGCCCGAGGGCGGCCGTCGCCGCTCCGGCGATCTGCAGTCCGCCCAGCACCCCGCCCGGCGGCTTGTCCAGGCCGGCCTGCCCGGCGCGCCGGCGGATCAGCAGCATCGCCGACGGGTACCCGGCCGAGGTGCCGATGCCGATCAGGACCCGGGCCACGATCAGCGTCGTCAGGTTCTGGCCCACCCCGCCCACCACCCCGCCGATGAGCACGGTGGTGATCCCGGCCAGGAACACCCGGCGCGGCCCGAACTCCTCGGCCAGCTTCCCGGCCGTCGGCTGGGCGATCGAGCTCGCCAGGTACAGCGCCGAGACGAGCACCGCGATCCGGCCGACCGACACGTGCATCGCCGCCGCGATCGGCACCAGCGCGGTCGCGATCAGAGAGCTGTTGACCGGATTGAGCGCGGACCCCATGAACAGCGGCGTCGTGAACCGCCACGAGAAAGCGTTCCCGCCGCCGGCCGGGGTGCCTGGCTCCGCGGTACCGACCGCCGGAGCCGACGTCACCGGGCGGCCCGAAGGTCAACCTGGCCGAGCCGCTCCAGCAGCTTGATCGCCTGGTCCAGGCTGGTCCGTTCGCCCGGCTTTACGGCCGATTCGATCGCCCGGATCAGCCAGTCGTCGCGTGAGGCCAGGATCGTCTCGTACAGGGCGCGGCCGGCCGCGGTCACCTCGAGCAGGCTCTTGCGGCCGTCCGCCGGGTCCGGCTTCACGCTGACCAGGCCGCCGGTCTTCAGCCCGGCCAGGCTCTGCGCGATGGCCTGCTGGCTGACGTGCTCGGCCACGGCCAGGGTCGCGGCTGTGAGCGGTCCCTCGTGCACCAGCCGGCTGAAGATCGACACCTGCGCCACCGACAGGCCGGTTGACGTCACGCCGGCCTCCTCCCGGATCCGCGCCTGGAGCCGCTTGACCGCCACCGCCAGCCTGACTGCCGTCTCGGCCGTGTTCTGGCGATCTTCGCTCGTTTCCATATCATCAGCCTAGACTGATCAATTAAATTGAACAACTTGCTTGCGTAATTAACCACGGAACGGCGCTCTCATCCCGCGCCCGGATCGGCTAAAGCTTGCTGCGGACGGCGATCTGGTAAAGCTCGGGCAGCCGCTGCTCGGCCGCGCGGGCGGCGAGGCGCCCGCCGGTCCAGGCCAGCGCGAGGCCGTATCCGGCGGCGCAGACCACGAGCACCGGCATCCGGACCGTCGCTGGATCCGAGCGGGTAAACACGACACCGAGCACGACCGGGATGGCTGCCACCACCGTGCCGAGGAGAGTGCCGAGGGCGCCCCCGAGCCTGTCGCCCGTGAATCCGTCGGCGGGCCTGGGCACGGGACTGCCGGCCCGCTTCTCCATCGGGTAGGGCAAGGTGACGGTGAAGATGCCGCCCAGCCCCAGGGCCGCGCCGATCCCGGCGAGATCCACCGCCATGCCCAGGAACCCGTCTACCGGATGCTTGGCCACGGCCGCGAGGCCGAAGGAGATCACCGTGAGCAGCGGCACCGCGACCATGCCGAGCGCGATGTTCTGGCCGGAGAAATAGGCGCGCAGGGCGCGGCGTCCGGTCAGAGCCATCGCCTCGAGGCCGAAGCCCGGTCCGCTCAGCCCGATCGAGTTGGAGTGCAGGACGGCCATGAGTGCGGACCCGAAGACGGCGCTGCTGATCAATCCGCCGAGATACCCATGGGTCAAGATGATGCGGATGGACACGGCGATCATGACGACCACGGTGATGCCCCAGTAGACGAGCGAGCTGGGTTCGCGGCGCTGATAGATCCAGAACCGGGCGGCCACCGTGCCGCGCAGCCCGTACCGGCCGAACGGCAGCGCCACCCCGCGCACCGCCGATGACTGCGTGCTGCTATCGGCCGTCACCAGGCCGCGGCTCAGCGATCTGATCCACAGTGCGCCGAGGGCGACGACGATGGCGGCGAGCAGCGCCAGTCGCAGCACCGCTGTGCCGGGGTGCCCGGTGGAGGCGTCCTGGATCGCGTGCGCGGCCAGGCCCGGCGGGAGCCAGCGCATCCACACGTCGACCCCCGCGAACTTGGCCGGGGACAGCTTGCCCTCGCCGGCCAGCTTCGGCACCAGCTGGGTGAAAAGCTCGTACAGGGCGAAGATCGGGATGACCAGGAGGGCGGCGAAGTCCTTGCCGCGCCGTGAGCGCAGCATCCCGGCCAGGCTCGCGGTCACGAACCGGGCCAGCGTGATGCAGAACAGCACCTCGAGCACCACCGCGAGCAGGGCGATGAGCAAGCCGAGACCGCCGCGGGCCAGCCCGACGGTCACCCCGAGCAGGCCGACCAGGTTGGCCAGCGGCCAGGCCCCGGCGGCCGATGCGGCCAGCAGCCCCACCGCGAGCGAGCGCATCCGCAGCGGGTACAGGGCCAGCGTGGCCGGGTCCAGGGTGCCGTCGAGGCCGAAGACCAGCAGCGGCAGGATTAGCCAGCCGAACGCGAACAAGGTGAAGATGACCGTGGTCAGGTCCACCGAGGCGCTGTTGCCCCGCAGCGCGGCCAGCCCGGCGAAGGTGCCCGCCGCGACCAGGACCGCGGCGATCAGGCTGACGATGAAGCCGGCCTTGGCCTGCCCGGACGAGCGCAGCGCGTTGCGCAGCAGGCGCAGTTTCAGCTGGACGAGGAGCCGAGCCACGACAGTCCCTCCCCGCCGTCGGCCCGCGAGCCGACCAGGTCGATGAACGCCTGCTGCAGGGTCTTGCCGCCGCGCACCTGTTCGGTGGTGCCGGTGGCCACGATCCGGCCCTTGTCGATGATGGTGACGTGGTCGCAGACCTGTTCGACCAGCTCCATCACGTGGCTGGAGAACAGGACGGTCGAGCCGGAGCCGACAAAGCGGGTCAGCAGCCGCCGGATCACGTCGGCCGAGACCGGGTCGACGCCTTCGAGCGGTTCGTCCAGGAACAGCGCCGAGGGATTGTGGATCAGCGCACAGCCGAGCGAGGCCTTCTTGCGCATGCCGGTGGAGTAGTCGGCGACCAGGCGCTTGGCGTCCTCGGCCAGGTCCAGCACCTCGAGCAGCTGCGCGGCCCGGGACCGCGCCTCACCGGCAGGCAGGCCGCGCAGCCGACCGGAGTATTCCAGCAGTTCCTCACCGCTGAGCCGCTCGAATAGCCGGGCCTCGGCCGGAACCACCCCGATGATCGCCTTGGCGGCGGGCGGGTCGGCCCACACTTCCAGGCCGTTGATCACCACCTGGCCGCCGTCCGGCCGCAGCAGTCCGGTCATCATCGACAGCGACGTGGTCTTCCCGGCCCCGTTCGGCCCGACCAGCCCGGCGAGGGAACCCGCCGCGATCTCCAGGTCGATCCCCGCCACCGCCTCCTTCGCACCGAAGCTCTTGCGCAGCCCGCGCACCGCGATGGCTGGCTCGCCCACGTCCGCCTCCTCGCCCCCAAGTCGGCCCCAAAGCCCGGTCACCAAGCCCGGTCACCAAGCCTACGGCGCTTCGTGGCAGGCTGGTCGGGTGGCTGACTTCACCAACGAGAACCCAGCCTTCATCGACACGGTGGCCTGGGTGCATCTGGAGAACAGCAGGATCCTCTGCGCCCGGCCACGCGGCCAAGACATCTTCTACATCCCCGGCGGCAAGCGGGAAGGCGCGGAAACCGACCTGCAGACCCTGCTGCGTGAGATCACTGAGGAACTGACGGTGGCCCTGCTGCCCGAGACGGTGACGCACGTGGGCACCTATGAGGCGTATCAGCCGCAAGGCCCCGGCGGTGCCGTCGTGCGCATGAGCTGCTATACCGGCGGCTATTCCGGGACGCTGACGGCCAGCGGTGAGATCGACGAGCTGGCCTGGTTCTGCTACGCCGACCGGCCCCAGGTGCCCCTGGTCGACCAGTTGCTCTTCGACGATCTCAAAGCAACTGGTGAACTGGGTTAACCGCTAGAGCCCAAGGATGACGGCGTTACTTGATGGCGACGGCATTGGCAGGCGATCCGATCCCGCCGGGCGCGTTCAACGGCGCGCTGACCCCGAACATCTCATAAACGCCGTCGGCGGCGCAGTCGGCGGCCAGGTCGCTCAGCCACCACAGCTCGCCCAGGGCCATGCCGAACTGGCCGATGAGCATGTGGTGCAGGAATCCGAACGGGTGCGCCTGCGGGCTCCGGTCGGCCGGGAAGACCTCGACGCCGTAGGTATCGCAGGCGATGGCCGCCGCGTGGCTGTTCCACAGGTACTCGCAGATCGCCTCGGTGTGCGCGAGGCCCGGCGCGAAGACGTTGCCGTGCAGCCCATCCTTCACCTCACGCGGCTGCTCCAGGTACCAGGCGGCGAAGCCGGTGTGCAGCAAGATGATGTCACCCGGGGCGAACTCGACCCCGGCCTGGCGCCGGGCCAGTTCCAGGTCGCCGACGTCGAGCGCGACCGGCTCGCCGGGATCATACGGCCGCCCGGCCTCCCGCATCGCCCGCTCGGTGTCCAGCAGGACCGCGCGGCCGGCCATTCCGTGCCAGGCCCAGTGGTCGATGGTGTTCCGGGTGCCCGCCAGCACCTCCTGCTCGGTGGCGCCGTTGTACATCTGGTCCGGCGCGTACCCGACGTGAGCCAGGGAATCCCACTGGCTGGAGGCCTGCGGGTAGAAGTTGTCGTAGACGTCGTCGAAGCCTGCGCTGCCCGGCTGGTGCAGCACCTGATGCCGCGGCACCCCGCGGAAGGTCGCCAGCGCCGGCGAGATACTGCCAAGCGGCAGGTCCAGGCAGAAGACCTGTCCCCGCCGGATCAGCCGGGCCGCCGCGGCGATCCGCTCGGGTGTCATCAGGTTGACCAGCCCGAGATTGTCGCCCTCGCCGAACAGGCCCCATCCGGAGCGGCCGCCGCCCGGGGCGGGCGGGAGGTCGGCGTAGCTCGGCAGTTCAGACATCGTGCCCCTTCCCCATCAAACCCTTCCGGCGCATGCCGCGCATCTTACGCTGGGCGGGTGGAGATCTTCACCTTCCTGTTCACCGACATCGAGGGCTCATCCGCCGGGCCGTCCCCGCGATCGCCGCCAGCCTGGCCGCCTACGCCGGGCTCGCCTTCGCCACCGCGCTGTGGCTGCGCGAGCATTACGTCACGCCGCTGGTCACCCACAACCCCAACAGCCAGATCCTCCAGGCCGACCACCCCGCCACCAATAAGATCGGGCCGAACACGTTTCAGACGTTCTTGAACGCGGTGGGCTACCTTACCCAGCACGGCTACACGTTCTGGGTGAGCTACCAGCCTGGCAGCCGGTTCTGGCCATTCCAGTGGATCGAGGGCGGCTGGCTGCTCGCGCTGTCCGTCCTGCTCATCGCCGCGACCGTCTGGCTGGTCCGCCGCCGCGCCGCCTGAGCCGCCCGGCAACCGCGGCTCAACCCGCCAGCAGCCATCGTCCCGGCAACCGCGGCAACCAGGGCCACCACGCCGAAGATCACCGCGCCCCTGGTACACGGCCAAGACCCAGCCGTCCACCGCGGACATGGCCGCCAAGCTCCGCCGCGTCATCATCGCCGCAAGATTTAAGGCAACTCGCCCCGACGAGCCAACACCCGAAGAAATCCGAGTCATCCGCCTGGCCTGGGAAGACCTCGCCGCATAACCGCGAAAGTCGAGTTATCTTGTTCATTACCTAAATGTTCACAGGATCTGGCTTAGCGGCACCTGGCGACGGTAAAGTAAATCCGGGCCAATGAAAAAAGCGGCGAAAGAGACAGAAGGGGAGAAGGATCGGGGCCGATGCTACCGAGAAGACAACCGGTGGAAAGGCAGGGGCCATGGGCGGAATATGCGTAAGATGCCACGAACCGGTCGCCGACGACGAGGCGTTCTGTGGCGGCTGCGGGCAGCCCACGGCGGCCGCGCAG
>Ga0302325_10017372_pt1 | contig 15214 bp, 10 predicted proteins | sample Palsa_T0_2_FD_201948 | JGI IMG/M metagenome (GOLD analysis project Ga0302325, IMG submission 201948) | Peat permafrost microbial communities from Stordalen Mire near Abisko, Sweden - Palsa_T0_2 | ecosystem: Environmental > Terrestrial > Soil > Palsa > Peat permafrost | place: Sweden: Abisko... | reverse complement strand
CCCGCGAGGATCGGCCCCTGTGCAGAAGTGGGTGCAAAGATGCTGCTGGAGGTCAGCAAGGGAACCGAGTCTTGCGCGTCCGAATGCAGGCCCTCGAAAGCAAAGAACAGGAAGGTCCGGTCCTTTTTAACCGGAAATCCAATGGTCCCTCCGAACTGCTGCCGGCTGAGGGAATTCTTGATCGGTTGGCCTTGCGCATCGAGGGAGAATGCCTGGCCCGCGGCCAGCGCTGGACTGAAGGCAAACGGGTTTCGCGCGTCCAGGGCGTCGTTGCGGAAGAAAGCAAATAAGCCGCCATGCAGCGTGTTGGTCCCAGATTTGGTGACGATGTTGATGGAGGCGCCGCTGGCTCCGCCTAACTGGGCGGAATAATTACTGCGGTTGATCTGGAACTCCTGCACCGCGTCCTGGCTGACATTCAGGCGCACGCCTCCGGATTCATCATTCGCCTCGCCTCCATCTACGGTCACACTGTTTCCGCGTCCGTTGCTGCCATATAGCGACAGACCGCTTTGCGGAGTCTGTTGCACCCGGTAGTCGGCGTTGCCGGCGATGATGTTGGAGTTGCTGACCCCGGGCATCAGCAGCGAAAAAGAGAGATAGTCTCGACGATCGATGGGCAGATTCGTAATCTCCCGCTCTCCGACGCGGTCGGCCTGGCTGCCTCTTGTCGTCTCAATGACAGGTGGGACTTCATTTACGACGACTTCTGTCGTCACTGTGGATACATTCAAATGGAAGTCGGCGAGGACGGTTTGCCCGACGGGTACCACCACTCCGTTGCTGATTTCGGTGGCGAAACCGGGCATGCGGACGGTCAAACTGTAGGTAGAAGGGGGCAGGCCGGCAAACTGGTATTGGCCGCCGGAATCGGTCACCGCCGTATGCTGCAGTCCGGTCTGCGGGTCTGCCACGGTTACATTAGCGTTTGGGACAACCCCGCCTGTTGGATCCGTGATCGTTCCGCGAACAAGGCCCGAGGCTCCTACACCCTGCGCGTAGACCGAGGGCACCCACAGCAGCCAGGCCAGAAGGGTAACAGTGGAGATGAGCCGGCAAAACTGCGTGGTCATGTCTTTGGCCTCACAAGATGTTCATCATCGAAGAACTGGAAAAGCTACTGCCCTGTTGCGAAAACTTTTCAGGCAATTCACGAACCGGATGTTCTAACCGACGGGTAAGATAGTCGCAAACGACAGCGTCTGTCCACCTTGCTTTTTTAAGCCGGATCAAAAGAATGCTCAGTCTGAAAGAAAAAACTCTTTTCGTGACCGGGGCCAGCCGGGGAATTGGGCTCGCCATCGCATTGCGTGCGGCGCGCGAGGGCGCCAACATTGTTGTGGCTGCCAAGACTGCGGAAGTGCATCCGAAATTGCCGGGCACGGTGTACACAGCCGTAGCGCTCATTGAGGCAGCGGGCGGCAAGGCTCTCCCGCTGCCGGTGGATATTCGGTTCGAAGATCAGGTGAGCGCCGCGGTGCAAAAGTCAGTCGAGCACTTCGGCGGGATCGATATCCTGGTGAACAACGCCAGCGCCATCAGCCTGACCGGTACGGCAGAAACCTCTATGAAGCGTTTCGATCTGATGATGGATGTGAATCTCCGCGGCACGTACCTATGTTCCCAGGCATGTCTGCCCTATTTGGCAAAGGCGGCGAATCCGCACATCCTGACGCTCTCTCCGCCGCTCGATATGCGTGCTAAGTGGTTCGCTCCCCATGTGGCCTACACCATTGCCAAATACGGGATGAGCATGTGTGTCCTGGGTATGGCGGAGGAGTTTCGTAGCTTAGGAATCGGCGTCAACGCCCTTTGGCCGCGCACCATCATTGCTACCGCCGCTTTGCAGGTGATCCCGGGCGCTCAACCGGAACGTGGACGTACTCCCGAGATTGTGGCCGACGCAGCCTACCACATCCTGGTGCGGGACAGCCGCACAACGACCGGTAACTTTTTCATCGATGAACAAGTGCTGGCGGAGGCGGGCACCACCGACTTTTCGGTTTACGCTGTCAGCCCGGGAGTGCCGCTGAGAACCGATCTCTTTCTCGATGAAAGTTACGATTGATTCATTCTGTTCGAATGCTCTAGCCGAGTAGGAGCTGTGGAGGGGCTTCGCCCATCTTTTTCGGCCCACGTGCGCTGATGCGAACATGGGGCACCCGGACAGATTCCCGTTGCCTCTGCGATTATTGCAGCACATAAGGTCGGGGCCTCACGAGGCACTGGCAGGGGAAAGCGATGCGTCATATTGCTTGCGCAAGTTCTTCTTGAGCACTTTGCCGGTTGCTGTTTTGGGCAGGCTGTCGACTACCTCGATACTATGGGGGCACTTGTAGTGCGTCAGCCGCGCACGGCAGAACTCAATCAACTGCGACTCCGAAACGGAGGCGTGTGCCCGTAGAACCACCAGCGCCTTGGGCACTTCACCCCATTTGCGATCAGCGACCGGGATCACGGCGGCTTCAAGGATCGCAGGATGCGCCAGGATGACTCGTTCCACCTCCAGCGACGAGATGTTCTCTCCGCCGCTGATGATAATGTCTTTATTGCGGTCGACAATCAGAACGTAACCGTCCGGATTCAGGGTAGCCATGTCTCCGGTGTGGAACCATCCCCCGCGCAGCGCTTCCGCAGTAGCTTCGGCCTGATTCCAATAACCCTTCATCACTCCGTCCGCGCGCACGATGAGCTCCCCGAAGGCTGCTCCATCCTGGGGCAAATCCTGATCGTGGGCATCGACGATTCGCAGCTCCACCCCCGGAATGGCATAGCCGGTCATCGCCTGGCCGAAATGACGTTGCTCGCCTTCCCACTGCAGTTCAGGCTTCATCTGTGCCAACGTGAGCGCCGGGGAGGTTTCCGTCAGCCCGTATCCCGAGAAACACTCGCAGCCCATTTTTTCCTCCACCTCGCGGATCAGGGTCGGTGACGAGGCCGCACCACCAATGACGATGCGTTCAAGGCTGCTTAGATCGTAGTTGGTTCGCTCCGGATGATTCACCAATGCAGTCGCCATGATCGGCACGGCGCTGAAATGATTCACTCGCTCCACTTCAATCAGGCGGAATATTTCCTTAGGGTCGAAGCTATGAACCATTACGTGCTTGCCCCCCACCATGGTGAGGAATTGCGCCACACCCCAGCCGTTGGCATGGAAAAGAGGGATGGTGTGAAGCTCCACCGCTCCATTCTTGACCTCGAACGCAACGCAGATTTGTAATGCGTGGAGATATAGGTTGCGGTGAGTCAGCATCACGCCCTTGGGGCGCGCGCTGGTGCCGCTGGTGTAAAAGATTTCGGCCACGTCGTCTTCGTCGATCAGGCTGATGTTCGCGCGATGACAGGTGGCCCTGCTCAGCAGCTGTTCATAATTCTCCGGGGTGAGCCAGCCGGCCTGCGGAGTTCCCTCAAGCTGGACGATCATCTTTACCGTAGCCAGGGACTCGCGAAACGAATCGACCAGAGAAACAAACGGTTGCTCAACAAAGAGAATCGTTGCCCCGGCGTCGTTCAAGACATACGTCAACTCCGCCGGCGCAAGCCGGATGTTCAGCGGCAGCAGAACCGCGCCCGCCTCCAACACTCCGTAATAGGCTTCCATCAGCCGGTGCGTGTTGACCCCGAGGTAAGCGGCACGATCCCCCGGCTTGACCCCGGCCGCGAGCAGGGCCCCGGCAAGCCGGCCCACGCGCTCCCCGAATTGTTTGTAGGTGAATCTTTTCTCACCGCAGACGATGGCTGTTCTGCCGGCATATTGCCGCTCCGCGTGGCGCAGGAAACGTAAAGGCGTGAGTGGGATGTTCATGTATGGTGACCACCGTTCGTCAGGAATCGGCTCACTCGCGCGAGCACAGCTTCGGTTTGTTCCCGGTGCGGAAGATGCCCGGTGTCGGCGAAGGTTTCGTGCTGCGTATCCGGCAACGCGGAGAGGATCGCATCCAGGTGACGCTTGCTTCCGAACGCGTCGTTCGCGCCTTGCAGCACAAGGACCGGACAGGAGATGCGAGCCAGGAAATCTCCGAAGGGAGATTCTCCATCCTTAAACTCTCCCACTCCCGACGCCCAGGCGGAGAAAACCTCGTCCGGATTCTGGTGGTATTGCGCCAGGCGCTGCTGCAGGTGGCTGCCGTTGTAGGCGGAAACCATGCTGAGGATATGGCGGCGCGAGCTCTCCTTGGCTATGACAAAGGGGCTTTCCAGTATCAGCATCTTTACCCGCTGCGATATGGCGGCATAGAGGATACCCAGCCCGGCGCCTTCGCTGTGTCCATAGACCACGGGCCAATCCACGCAGAAGTGCTCCAGCAGGGCGGGGATCACCTCATTGACTTCGCGAAGATAGGACGCTCGGTTGCGGGGGGAGATGGGGCCCTCGGAGTTTCCCTGTCCCGCCCGCGAGTACAAAAGGACGTTGGCTGCCGTGGCCAGCGCAAGCCTTTCGGGAAAGTCTTTCCAATATGGAACCGAGCCCAGCGCTTCGTGCAGCAGCAGGATCGTCTCTGAAGCCGTGGGATGCTGGTGCAGCGCCACTTCCAGCGATTGGCCCAGCAACGGCACCATCATGCTCCGTGATTCAAGTTCTGTGCTCATCGATATACCGATGGGCAACATAACGAATAAGACATGCGTTTGTCACCTGTAGAATAATTTTCTGCGGGAAATCCCAAGGAACATGAAAACAAGATCCTCCACGGAGAGCCGGCGCGAACCCTGGAAAGCTTTTCAGGCGCGCCAGCGGAGCATGGTGGTCAAGCGGGATGCCGTGCTCAGGACCGCGGCGCACCTATTTCTGGAGCACGGGTATCAGAAATCGTCGATGAGCCTGCTTGCCACCCAGCTCAAGATTACCAAGCCTGCGCTCTATTATTACTTCCGCAACAAAGAAGAGATCCTGGTCGAGTGTTACCGTGCGGGCATCGCCTATATCGAGAACCTCCTGAAGGAGACAAGCGAAAACCAGGGAACCGGCTTGCGCAAGCTTTCCATGTACGTGGAGACCTACGCGGAAGCCCTTGTTTCGTATGACTTCGGCCGTTGCGTGGCGATGTTGGATGAGTCAGAACTTTCCTCCGCCACGCGCCGCGAAGTGCGCAGCATGAAGCGGCGGATGGATATGACTCTCCGCGGCTACGTCGAGGAGGGGATTGCCGACGGCTCGATCGGGCCGTGCAATCCCAAGTTGGTTTCCTTCGCTATTGCGGGGGCGATTAATTGGATCGGCACCTGGTACCGCCCCGACGGCGAGCTCACCCCTAAGGAGATCGCCGCCGAGTATGCCCGCATTCTGACCAGTGGATTGGGCACGAACAAGTAGGCCTCTCGCAGGTTGCGTGAAAACTAAGCGCAGGAATACCGAAGGTTCAGGCCGAGGGGCATGGTTGCCGATAGATATCCTACCCACATCTCGCAAAAGGCGCGAGATACCCCGAATTTCCTGTACGCTGCGCTGGACAGGCCAGCGCGTGCGCCTTTCTTCGAGGAAAGGCGCATGAAGTGCGCGGAACTCCCCAAACTTCACAGGAAATCGGGGATATGGGCCACCCGCCAACGACACCATAAGCAATAGATCCAAAACGACATTCGTCCCGACCTGGGCAAACTGGCAACAGGTATTTGCCACGCCAATTGACTTTCTGACCCAGCGTTCAGTATTCTTCATGGGCAGTCGAACAGGGTACCGCAGGGGGAGCAGTCATGCCGCTGGTTACCGATTCCGTGGCTCAAGAAGCGCCCGCCGACCAGGAAAAACGACCCAATCGAAAATTCAACATCCGGCGAGCGGCGGTCTTAGGCGCGGGAACCATGGGCGCGCGTATCGCCGCTCATATCGCGAATGCGGGCCTGCCGGTACTGCTCCTCGACATCGTGCCGGAGAAGGGCGATCGCAACCAGCTCGCCACGCAAGCGCTTAACAACCTCAGAACAGCAAAGCCCGCGGCCTTTGCTGTTCCTTCCGTCGCCGGCCACATCACTATCGGTAACTTCGACGATGACTTACCCAAACTGCGAGACTGCGACTGGGTCATCGAAGCGGTCGCCGAAAATCTAGAAATCAAGCGCAACCTGCTCAGCAAGGTAGCCGGACACCTGCGTCCGGACGCCATCCTCACGACCAATACCAGCGGTCTGCCGGTCGCGCAAATTGGCGCCCAGCTTCCTGAACCGCTGCGGCGGCGGTGGTTTGGAACCCACTTCTTCAATCCGCCCCGGTACATGCGCCTGCTGGAAGTCATCGCGACCCCGGAAACCGACCCGGCGGCGATGGCCGCGATCGCGGAGTTTGCCGACCGTCAATTGGGCAAGACCGTCGTTCCCGCGAACGATGTAGCCAACTTCATCGCCAACCGGATCGGCACCTTCCTGATGCTGAACACGTTCAAGATCATGCAGGAGCAAGGTCTGAGTGTAGAAGAGATCGATGTATTGACCGGCCCGGCGGTCGGCTGGCCAAAAACCGGTACCTTCCGCCTAGCAGACTTGGTCGGGCTGGACGTCTTAGTCAGCGTAGCCCGCAATTTCTCCCAGGCCGCGACCGACGAGCGCTCAGACGTGAAGCTGCCCGGCTTCCTCGACGAGCTGATCGCGCGCAAGTGGCTCGGCGACAAAACCAAGCAAGGCTTTTACAAGAAGGAACGCGGCCCGGATGGCAAAGAAAGCCGCTCCGTCCTCGACCTGCAAACGCTTGAGTATCAACCCGCCTCCAAGCCCTCGTTCCCGTCGATCGAGTTGGCCAAAGGAAATGATTCCGTTGCCGGCCGGCTAAAGACGCTGCTGAGCGGTGATCCCGCAAAGGACCGCGCGGCCAAGTTCTATTGGCGGGCGCTTCCGGAGCTCTGGGCCTACGCAGCCAATCGCATTGGGGAAGTCACCGAGACGATCGTGGATATCGATCGCGCCATCACCTCCGGTTTCAACTGGGAGTTGGGGCCATTTGCCCTGTGGGATGCAGCGGGAGTTCCGAGGACAGTGGAGAAGATGCGTGCCGTGGGAGTAGCGATTCCGCCGGCGGTCGAAAAGCTTTTGGCATCCGGCGGTGACTCCTGGTATCGGGCAGGCGGCACCGAGTATTTCGATGTGAAAACCGCCGCCTACCGGCCGGTTCCGCAGAATCCGGAACTAGCCTCTGTGGCCAGCTACAAGGGCTCCCACGGAGTTTTTGCCGGCAACTCCGGAATCTCCCTGGTGGATGTGGGCGACGGCATCGGCTGCTTCGAATTCCACTCCAAGATGAATGCGCTGGGTGACGACATTGTTTCCTTCCTGTTGAAGCACTTGCGGCCGGGCAGTGATGCAGCGCGTAACTTCGACGGTTTCATCATCACCAGCGACCCGCAGAATTTCACCGTCGGCGCCAACCTGATGCAGTTGCTGCTGGCCATCCAGGACGAGGAATGGGACGAGATCGAGCTGAGCGTGCGGCAGTTCCAGGGCATGACCCAGGCCATCAAGTTTTGCGAGCGTCCGGTGGTGGCTGCGCCGTTCGGTCTCTGCCTAGGCGGAGGAACGGAGATTTCCCTGCACGCGGCCCTGCGCCAGCCACACATTGAGCTCTATGCCGGCCTGGTGGAGACTGGGGTCGGCTTGATCCCGGGCGGTGGCGGATGTAAGGAAATGCTGCTGCGCGCCCTCGCAGCCGCGGATGCAGTGCGCATCGACCCCCGGGGCGAATCGGTCGAGGTGGTGGAAACTCTCAAGAACGTGTTCGAAACTATCGCCATGGCCAAGGTATCGACCTCGGCCATGGAAGCGCGCTCGCTACGCTTAATCGAGGACATCGATTCCATCTCCATGAATCGCAGCCGGCTGGTGAGCGACGCCAAGGCGCAGGCACTGCGGCTGACGCGATCCGGATACGCGGCGCCGGTCATGAGGAACGATATTCCCGCGCCCGGCGAGACGATTCAGGCCACCTTGAAGCTGGGCGTCTACCTGATGCGCGAAGGCGGATACATCAGCGACCACGACGCGAAAGTTGCAACCCACGTGGCCCGCATCCTCACCGGGGGCGATATCACCCCGGGCACGTTGCTCAGCGAGCAGTCCCTGCTTGATCTGGAGCGCGAGGCCTTCCTCTCTCTTTGTGGAGAGCCCAAGACTCTCGAACGCATCGCATTCACGCTCAAGACGGGCAAACCGCTCAGGAATTAGGCCAATTATGAAGGAAGCAGTTGTAGTGAGCGCAGTGCGCACAGCCGTGGGGAAGGCCCCGAAGGGAACTCTCCGTTACACGCGCCCCGATGATCTAGGCGCGGTCGCGGTCAAGGGCGCCGTGGATCGGGTACCGGGGCTCGATCCCAAAGAGATCGAGGACGTGATCATCGGTTGTGCCATGCCCGAGGGCGAGCAGGGAATGAACGTGGCCCGGCTCATTTCGTTGCGCGCGGGCCTTCCCATCGAAGCCGCTGCCATGACGGTAAACCGCTACTGCGCTTCGGGCTTGCAGACCATTGCTTTGGCGGCGGAACGCATTCGCGGCGGCGGTGCGGAGGTGATCGTCGCCGGAGGAACGGAGTCCATGTCCTACCTCCCCATGGGTGGCAACAAAATCGCCGTCAATCCGTGGCTGATGGACAATCATCCCTCGGCGTACATGACCATGGGGCTGACCGCCGAGCGCGTGGCCAAACACTACGGCATTTCGCGCGAAGAATCCGACCAGTTCGCTCTTGGCAGCCATCAAAAGGCGCTGGCGGCGATCAAGGCCGGCCACTTTGAAGATGAAATTGTGCCCGTGCCCGTAGTCACGACGGTGATGAACGGCGGGGGGAAGCCGGAGAAGAAGGAGACCGCGTTCAGCGTGGACGAGGGACCGCGTGCCGACACCTCGATCGAGGCCTTGGCCAAGCTGCGCGCCGTCTTCCACGCCGCGGGTGTTGTCACCGCGGGCAACAGTTCGCAAACCTCCGACGGAGCTGCGGCTGCCGTGATCATGTCGGACACGCGGGCGAAGGAAATCGGAGCCAAGCCATTGGCGCGTTTTGTCTCCTTCGCCTACGCCGGCTGTTTGCCGGAAGAGATGGGCATAGGCCCTGTCTACGCCGTTCCCAAGGCGCTGAAGCTGGCCGGCCTCACGCTCGACCAGATTGACTTGATCGAGTTGAACGAGGCCTTCGCCGCGCAGTCGCTGGCGGTGATCAAAACCCTGGGCATCGACCCGTCCCGGGTCAACGTCAACGGGGGAGCGATCGCGCTGGGCCATCCCCTGGGCTGCACGGGCACCAAGCTCACGGCCAGTCTCCTCCGCGAAATGAAACGGCGCGGCGCCAGGTACGGCTTGGTGACCATGTGCGTCGGGGGCGGCCAGGGCGCCGCGGGCATCTTCGAAAACCTGCAAAATTAGTAACATCCACGGGACCAAAGGGGAGCATGCGATGGTGGTAGAAGCGCAAGTGAAGACGGCGAAACGAGTGACTGGGGGCAGCTTCCTCATCGAAGACCTGAACCCCGACGACATTTTCACCCTGGAAGACCTCTCGTCGGAACAGAAGCAAATCGCGAACCTGGCGGCAGATTTTGCCGAAGACAAGATCCTGCCCCAGGTGCACGAGATCGAAGCCAAGAACTGGGACGTAAGCCGCAAGCTGATGCGCGACCTGGGCGATCTGGGACTGCTCGGCATCGATGTCCCGGAGCAGTACGGCGGCCTCGACATGGATAAGATTACCTCCACCCTGGTTGCGGAAAATCTCACCGGTTCGGGTAGTTTCTCTGTCACCTTCAGCGCCCATGTGACCATCGGAACCTTGCCCCTGGTGTGGTATGGAACGCCGGAGCAGAAGGAGAAATATCTCCCTAAGCTGGCGAGCGGGGAATGGATCGCCGCGTATGCCTTGTCAGAATCCTCCGCCGGTTCCGATGCGATGAACATTCGCACCCGCGCTACGCTCACGCCCGATGGCAAGCACTATCTGCTCAACGGCGAAAAAATGTGGATCTCCAACGCCGGCATCGCCAATCTCTTTACCGTTTTCGCCAAGATCGACGGGGAGAAGTTTTCCGCTTTCCTGGTGGAGGCGGGCACTCCGGGTTTGACCGTGGGCGCGGAGGAGCACAAGTTGGGCATCCGTGGTTCTTCCACCTGCGCGCTGGTTCTGGCCGACTGCAAGGTGCCGGTGGAGAACCTGCTGGGCCAGGCCGGCAAGGGACACCATATCGCCTTCAACATCCTCAACGTGGGCCGCTACAAGCTTGCCGCGAGCGCGGTGGGCGGGGCGCGCAGTTCACTGCGCGACGGCATACGCTATGCCAAAGAGCGGGTCGCCTTCGGCAAGCCGATCACCTCCTTTGGCCTGGTACAGGAGAAGATTGCCGAAAGCGCGGCAGGCGTTTACGCCACCGAGGCGGTTCTCTATCGCGTTGTGGGCGCCATCGATGCGGCGCTGGCCGAACTCGATAAGAACTCGCCTACCTTCGCTGCCGAGGTGCAGAAGCGGATCGAAGAGTTTGCTGTCGAATGCTCGATTTTGAAGTTTTTCGGCTCGGAGATGGTGGAGCGCGTGGTGGACCACACGCTGCAGATCCATGGCGGCTTCGGTTACGTGGAGGAGTATTCGGCAGAAAGAGCCTATCGCGATTCCCGCATTAACCGGATCTTTGAAGGCACCAACGAGATCAACCGGCTCATCACCACCGGCTGGATGATCAAGCGCGCCTTACAGGGAACGCTGCCGCTGCTGCCGGCCATCAAGAAGGTCATGGACGAGGTGATGGCTGGACCCGCCGCAAAGGTAAGCTACGAGGGTCCGCTGGCCCCAGAGCGCGCCCTGCTGGCCGGCGCCAAGAAGATTTCCCTATTCTGCGCCGGTGCGGCGTCGCAGAAATTTGGCAATGATCTGGGCGAACAACAAGAGGTGATGGGCGCCTTGGCCGACATGCTCAGCGAGGTACTGGCGCTCGAGTCGAGTATCCTGCGCACGGAAAAGGCCAACAAGCCCAATTCGATTGCAGTGAAGTTGACCAAGTACTACGCCGCTCATTCCTTCCGCATCATTGAAACATCGGCCGAGCGTGTCCTGGCCGCGGTCGCGGAAGGCGACACACTCCGCATCCAGATGACCATCCTCCGCCGGCTAACCAAGCATGAGCCGGTGAATACAGTAGCCTTGGGACGTGAGATTTCATCGGCCTTGGTCGAAGTGGGGCGCTACAGGCTTTAACGATGCGAATCCTGACTGTAGTGCGCCAGGTTCTGGATGCAGAAGAGAGCGTAAACATCCAAGAGGGGGCCGTAGCGCTGGATGGCCGGAAGCTGGTACTGGACACCATGGATGAGTATGGTGTCGAAGAGGCGCTGCGCCTGCGTGAAGGCGCAGCCGCCGGAGCAGAAGTGGTCGCCCTCGCCATTGGCCCCGCGCGCACCGAAGAGGCACTTCGTTCCGCACTGGCGATGGGAGCCGATCGCGCCATTTTGGTGGAGACCGAGACACCCCTGGATGTAATTGCCGTGAGCGCCGTGGTGGCCCAGGTAGCACAAAGCGAAAAGATAGACCTGATCTTCTGCGGTGGGCAGCAAGCGGACTGGGATAGCCACGCACTGGGCGCGGCGACGGCAGAGAGGCTGCAATGGCCGCAGGCTACCTGGACCAGCCTTCTCGCCCTACAAGGCGGAATGCTCAGCGGAAAGCATGACGTGGATGGAGGCAGCGAATCCTTCGCCGTGCCATTGCCCGCAGTGGTCACCACCCAACAAGGCCTGAATGAGCCGCGCTACCCGACCTTGCCCAACATCATGAAGGCGAAAAGGAAAGAGTTGCGCCGCGTACCGTTGACCGAATACGGCGTAAGCGCAAAGCTCAGAGTGGTAGGTGTGGAAGTACAGGTGAAGCAGCGGCGCAAAAATATCATCGACGGCAAAGACGCAAGCGCCGCCGCGGCTACATTGATCGATTTATTGCGTCATGATGCCGGAGTGATCGGATGATTCTGCTGGTAGCCGAACACGCCAACGGCAAGCTGAGCAAGAGCACATTGGAAATGACGACCGTCGCCCGGGGAATGGGTCGCGAAGGGGCCATCACGCTGCTCGTCTTGGGCAGCAATGTCGCCTCCGTAGCGGCGCAAGCTGCGCTTTTCGCCGAACAGGTTCTGGTGGCAGACAAGCCCGAGCTGGCCCAGTACGACGCTGAGGTTTGGGCCGCCGCGGTGGCTCAGATCGCCAGGGAGGGTGAGGCGCACACCATCCTGATCGGCGGCGGTCGCAGCGGACGCGAATACAGCCCCCGCGTCGCCGTCAAGCTGGATGCACCCTTGATCGAAGATGCCATTACCCTGGCAGATCGTAACGGCGCTCTCGTCGCCGCACACTACACTTTTCTCTCCCGCGTGACCGAAACCGTGGAAGCGCAAGGTCCGGTGACCGTTGTGACGATCAAGCCAGGCTCATTTCCCCCTGCCCAGCCAGCCAGCGCCGCGGGGGAGCAATATGACGCGGAACTCGATCTGCCCCAACCGCGCCTCCGGATTACCGGCAAAACCGCCGAGAAGAGTGAACGCATCTCCTTGGCCGATGCGGATCTGGTCGTCTCCGGCGGCCGGGGCGTGGAGAGCCCGGAAGGGTTCAAGCAGCTGGTCGAAGCTTTAGCGGATCAGCTGGGAGCAGCCGTAGGCGCAACCCGCGCCATTGTGGATGCAGGATGGCGTCCGTACTCGGAGCAGGTAGGGCAAACCGGCAAAACCGTGCAACCGAAAGCCTATATCGCGGTCGGGATATCGGGCGCGGTCCAGCATCTCTCCGGCATGAACAAGAGCAAGTTCATCGTGGCCATTAATAAAGATGCCAATGCCCCCATCTTCAAAATCGCAGATTATGGTATCGTCGGCGATGTCCATCAAATCATACCGGCCATGATCGACGAGTTGCGCAAGTAGCTCGAGAAAACAATGCTGCCGTTCGCGCACAAAATCGCCTTCCTGTTGTTTGCTGCAGTCACGGTGGCGATTGGCCTGCGTGGCTTTTATCGCGTCTACCGGCGCATCCGCGCCGGCCGCCAGGACGCCGAGCCGCGCTTCGATCATCTTCCGCAAAGGTTATGGTATGCGCTGGTCACCACCCTGACGCAAAACCGTACCTTTCGCCGCCGCCCGGTAATCAGCTTTTTTCATTCCTTCATCTTCTACGGGTTCATGTTCTACCTCCTGGTGAACCTGGTGGATGGAATCGAAGGCTTCGTCCCCTTTACCATTCGCTCGGACAGCTTGCCGGGCATGGTGTACAACCTGCTGGCCGATCTGCTCAGCGCCCTGGTCCTCGCCGGCGTGGTCGCGCTGGTAATACGCCGTTTTCTGTTGCCCAGCCGCCGCGACTTTGCCTTCAACCCGCGCACCATGCTGCACCCGGCTGTGCAGCACAACCGCATTCGCATTGACTCGCTGGTTGTCTCCGGTTTCATTCTCTTCCACGTGGGCAGCCGCGCGCTGGGCGCGGGCGCAAAGCTTGCGGCCGAAGGCCCCGATCGCTTTCAGCCTTTCGCAACTTTGCTCTCCCACGCCTTCACCTCGGGCAATACCGAAGCTTGGCGCATCTTTGGCTACTGGGGTGCGCTGGGCAGCGTACTCGCGTTCCTCATGTACTTTCCTTTCTCCAAGCACATCCATATTTTTGCCGCCCCGGTGAAATACCTGGTTGCGCGCCGGCCTTCCTCCGGAGTTCTGCCCGCGCAAGAGCTGGATCTTGAGCCGGAGAATCTTCAGGCGGGGGCAAGCAAACTGGAAGACCTGGCTTGGCCGCGCCTGCTGGACGCCTACGCCTGTATCCAGTGCAACCGCTGCCAGGATGTCTGTCCGGCAACCGCGACCGGCAAAGCGCTCAGCCCGTCGGCGCTGGAAATCAACAAGCGCATGGAGTTGAACGCGCTCGCCGGCCCTCCGCGCCCCCTGCTGACCTTCGCCTTGTCGCCCGAGGCCGCGTGGGCCTGCACCACCTGCGGCGCCTGCATGGAGGTTTGCCCGGTGCAGGACGAGCCCATGCTCGACATCATCGACATTCGCCGCCACCAGGTGATGATCGAGGGCGACTTTCCTGCGCAACTGCAGACCGCCTTCCGTGGCATGGAGCGGACCAGGAATCCGTGGGGCATCAATCACGACAAGCGCATGGATTGGGCAGAGGGACTGAAGGTGAAAACGATCGACGAGAACCCCGAGCCGGATGTTCTCTATTGGGTCGGGTGCGCCGCGAGTTACGATCCCCAATCGCAGAAGACGGCTCGCGCATTTGTCCAATTGCTCGATTATGCGGGAGTGAACTTTGCGGTTCTGGGCAAGAAGGAGTGCTGTACGGGCGACAGCGCAAGGCGATCGGGGAACGAGCTCTTGTATCAGCAGCTAGCCGGTCAGAATGTATCCACCCTCAACCAGGTAAAACCGAAACTGATCGTTGCCACCTGTCCCCACTGCATGAATGCCATCGGCAAGGAGTACCGTCAGATGGGCGGCGACTTCCAGGTGATGCATCACACCGAATTTCTCGAGACGCTGGTGGCTGGAGGCAAGCTTCCTACGGACGCGGCGTCCACCACGGTTACCTTTCATGACCCTTGCTATCTCGGCCGTCACAACGGGGTCTACGATGCTCCGCGCAACCTGCTCAACATACTCAGCAACAATTTGGTGGAACTTGACCGCAATCGTGAAAACTCATTCTGTTGCGGCGCCGGGGGCGCGCAGTTCTGGAAGGAAGAAGAACCGGGCACGCAGAAGATTTCTGACAATCGTTATCGTGAGGCGAAGGAGGCGCTGGCTGGCGGAGAGAATAAAATATTGGCCGTCGGCTGTCCCTTCTGCAAGAGCATGCTGGACAGCACTGGCGCCCGGGCCGAGGCCGACGCCATTGCGGTGAAAGATGTAGCGGAACTGCTGCTCGAAAGCGTGGAGAAGAAACTGGGGAAGGTCGCGGCCGCCAATCTGCCCCAGCCACAACCTTCAAGTCCTGTTACGGTGGCAAATCCGCCGGCAGTGGACCCCATCGCGCCGCCGGCAGCGCGACCAGCTGAACCGGCCGCTCCTCAACCGGAGCGCAAGAAATGGCAGCCCAAAGCCCCTGTGTCCAAGGAAAAGCCTCCGAACGCCTAACACGCCAGGACCAAGCGGAACCAGTCCGGGTGCCCCATGTTCGCACCAGCGTACGTGGGCCGAAAAAGACTTGGCGAAGCCCTTCCACTGCTTCTACTCGTTAAGTGAAAGCATTCGAAGAATTCATATTCGGCCCACGTAC
>Ga0302325_10017366_pt1 | contig 15215 bp, 14 predicted proteins | sample Palsa_T0_2_FD_201948 | JGI IMG/M metagenome (GOLD analysis project Ga0302325, IMG submission 201948) | Peat permafrost microbial communities from Stordalen Mire near Abisko, Sweden - Palsa_T0_2 | ecosystem: Environmental > Terrestrial > Soil > Palsa > Peat permafrost | place: Sweden: Abisko... | reverse complement strand
GACGGCTTCCCACGACCCCAGGCAGATATTCCCACCACTAATGGGCAGGTTGATGTTTTCCCATTCGGTGCCGTCGCTGTGCCACTGAATATAGGCCTGGCCGAATGGACTGCCTTCCACGGTGTAGGTGACAAGCCAGGTGCCGACGACGGCGCTCGCGGCGCTTTCGTTGCCGGGTTGCTTTTGCGCCATCTTTTGCAGGAGCTGCGCCGGCAGCCTGACCACCTGGCCACCGGTTTGACGCGGATCGGCGCAGCCGGCCTGGGCCGACAGGCCGCTCAGGACCAGTGCTGATGCCGCCGCGATGAGCGTAAGGGACAGTTTCATCTCAATATCCTCTCTGATGGCGGCGCCGACCATCGGTGCCGCGTTCCGTGAGCACATCGCGTTGCCCGAGGCACAGCCGGACCGTCCCCTCCGGCGGGTTTCCCCTTCCGGAAGGCCATCGCTAGAATGATCCCGCCGGGTCTGGCAGCCCGGTTCGGGGACTCAGAATGCGCTGGTGCCGTTTGCCCTTCTTCGCCTCGCGCGAACACCGTCGGCTCGCGCGGCAATTGAGGGTCACGCGGCTCCGCAATGACAGGATCGGCAATTGGCCGCATGCCGATCAATCGTTGAATCGGCGGGGAAACCGGCCATGAATCGACCGAACGAGATACGCGCGGTCTTCGTCCCGGTCGATCTCGCCCGCGAAGCCGATTTCGCGCTTGGACCTCTGCTGGTTCGCCCGTCCTTGCGGCGGATCGTTCGGAGCGCGGGCGAAGAGGCCGTGCAGCCGCGGGTGATGCGCGTTCTCGTGGCGCTCGCGCGCGCCAAAGGCGCGGTGGTCTCGCGCGAGGAACTGGTCGAGACGTGCTGGGACGGCATCGTTGTGGGTGACGATTCCATCACCCACAGCATCGCCAAAGTCCGGCTGCTCGCCGATTGCGGCGGTGCACAGGCCTTCGAGATCGAGACGATCCCGCGCGTCGGCTATCGGCTACGCCAGCCGGAATCGGTCACCCCGGATGTTATCCCTTCGCCTCCGGTCGCCACGCCGGCGGCCTTTCCGGGTTCAAGGTCCTGGCGCGGGATCGGATTGGCCGTCGCTGCCGCCGCGATCACCGCGGCGTCTGCGGTCGCTCTTTATCTGTATCTGCGTCCCGCACCCCAGTGGGTCGTCGTCGAGTCGCATCTGCCGTTCATTTCCACGCCTGCCATCGAGCGCTATCCGGCACTCTCGCCGGACGGCACGATGATCGCCTATTCCGAAGGCCCGTCGATCCGAAACCGTCACATCGCCCTTCGCCTTTTGAACGGCGGCGGCGATCCGATCCCGCTCACGCACGATGCGCGCGATGCGAGCGCACCGGCGTGGTCGCCGGACGGTCGGATGATCGCGTATGTCATTTTCCAGGAAGGCCATCCTTGCCGGATTATGGAAATTGCCGTGCCGTCCGGGCAGTCGCACCAGATCGGCCAATGCCGTATCAGCGAGCGGTCGAGTCTGGCCTTCGATCCTTCCGGGCGCGCTTTGGTTTATTCCGACGCATCGGCCCGTGGCGCGCCCAACCGTATTCTCAAACTCGATCTCGATAACGGAAACGTTTCGGTGATGACGCACCCGGGAAGTGGTGCGACGGACGACCGTTCACCGTCGATGTCTCGCGACGGGGCGTCGTTGCTCTACGACCGCGATGTGAGCGGACAAGGAAGTCAGATTCGTCTTTTGTCATTTTCGAATGGAGCCGATCGCCTTGTAACGTCATCCGTCGACGATGATGCCGACAGCGACATCAACGCCGCCTTCTCGCCCGACGGGAACACGATTTTCGTCTCGCGTTCCCGAGGCAATGACAACTCGCTCTGGGCCTACCCGGTGCGAGGCGGCGAACCGTGGCGCATCCTTTCAACCGGCGAATATATCGGGCGAGTCTCTCCGGGTCCGAACGGCCTTCTCGCGATGGAGCTGCAATATCCGGGCGGACGTCTTGTCAGGGTAACGCCACATTCCGATCAGCCGCCCAGAGCGGTTGAGGCTGGTGGTCTCAGAACCTGGTGCGTGGACTATGCGCCCGACGGCACCTTCCTCGCGACCGGTTGGCATTCCGACACCTTCGGCATCTGGATTGCCGCCGCCAACGGAACGCCGCGCGAGTTGCTCCGCCTGACGGACGGGCATGCCTGCGCCATTCGCTGGTCGCCGGACGGCACGCGCTTCGCATTCCTTCAATGGCGCCCGAACGGGTTCGTGGTGCCGGTGATGACCCGCGACGGTGCGCCGATCGCGCGCCTGTTTTATTCGGGCGGAAACCCCGGTCGTCTCGCCTGGACCGCCGATGGCAAAAGTATCCTCACCAGCCGGTCCGAAAATCGCGGGTGGCGCATCTGGCGAACCGATCTGGCCACGCCGGGCAGGTCCGTTCCGATCACGCCCTATGGCTGGTGGCAGCCGGCCGTGCACGGAAACGTGCTCTTCGCTCAAAAGGACGGCGTGGCAGGTATCTGGCGCATGGATGGAACGCCGCGCCGCGTGACGGATGGCCCGACGCCAGAGGAGTCCGACGTCTACGCAATCGCCGGAGACCGCCTGATTTATTCCGATACCACAGATCCCGATCACCCGATGTTTTCGGCCGCGAACATCGATGGCGGCCCGAAGGACAGGCTCGCGCCGCTGCCGCACGGCCAGATCAACTTCGTCTTCGGGGTCGACCCGAAATCGGGTGACATCGTCTACACGAGTGACACGGAGGACACCGACATCGGTCTGTTGCGCCTGGTGCAGCGATGATCGCGGAGCCAGGCAGCGCCATCTGAGCGGGATGCTGCCCGTCCTTTTGCGCACCGGGATGTGCACGCGTTCCCGAAGACAGTCCGCCGACACTATGCCATAACCCCGGCATCGCCATTTTGAGCAGGACACGCCCATGAAACTCAGAAACGGAATTTTTCTCGCGCCCTTTCATCCTGTCGACGAGGATCCGACGCTGTGCATTCAGCGCGATCTGGAGCTGATCGAACATCTCGACCGGCTCGGTTACGAGGAAGCCTGGGTCGGCGAGCATCACTCGGCCGGCTACGAGATCATCGCGAGCCCGGAAGTGTTCATCGCCGCCGCGGCCGAACGCACGAAACGCATCCGGCTCGGCACCGGCGTCGTATCGCTGCCCTACCATCATCCCCTGACCGTCGCGAACCGCATGCTGCAGCTCGATCATCAGACGAAGGGCCGCGTGATGTTCGGCGTGGGTCCGGGGCTTCTGCCGTCGGACGCGTTCCAGATGGGCATCGATCCCGCCACGCAGCGCGACCGCATGGTGGAATCCGTCGAAGTGATCCTGAAGCTGTTTGCCGGCGAACGCGTGACGCAGAAATCCGACTGGTTCACGCTTCTCGATGCGACATGCCAGCTGCGCCCCTATACCTGGCCGCATCCGGAAATCTGCGTCGCGTCGAGCGTGACGCCGTCGGGCGGCAAGCTCGCCGGCAAACACGGCTTCGGCATGCTGTGCGTCGCGGCCACGCAGGCCGGCGGTTACGACGCGCTCGGCATCAACTGGAAAGTGGCGAACGACACCGCCGCCGAGAACGGAAAGAAGATGGATGCCGAACGGCTGCGCCTCGTGGGGCCCGTGCATATCGCGGAGACGCGCGAGGAAGCCTTCGCCAATATCAAATTCGGCTTCGCCAAATGGCAGGATTATTTCTCCGGCATCACCGGCAATATCGCCGGACGCGATGCGTCGATGTCGCCGGAAAGCGCGATCGAGCAGGGCGTCATTGTCGTGGGTACGCCCGACGACGCGATCGCCCAGATCCGCCGCCTGCAGGCCAAGCAGGGCGACTTCGGATGTTTCCTGCAGCTCGCGCACAACTGGGCGAATTTCGACGCCACGAAAAAATCCTACGAGCTGTGGCAGCGCCATGTGACGCCCGTCGTCAACAATGCGAACCATGCCCGCGAAACGGCGTTCAACTGGGCGCGCGACAATCGCGAGAAGTTCATCGGCGCGGCGATGAGCGCGGCCATGCAGACGATTCAGAAACACCACGAAGCCGAAGCGGCCAAATCGCCCAGGGCGGCCGAGTGACGCCATGAGCGCGCATCGCTTCGAAGGCGGTTGCCACTGCGGCAATCTCTCGTTCGTCTTCGAAGCGAGCGCGGGTCTCGATGTGCTCGGTCTGCGCGCCGACCAATGTTCCTTCTGCCGCGCACATGCGCCGCGCACCACAAGCGATCCGGACGGCATCATCCGTCTGTCGGTGCACGACCCGGCGAAACTCTCGCGCTATCGGTTCGCTCAGCGCACGGCCGATTTTCTCGTCTGCGCCGAATGCGGCGTGTTCGTCGGCGCGCTGATGCGCGACGGCGCGCAGCAATGGATGACGGTGAACGCCAACGCCTTCAAACCGCCGCCGCCGGCCGATTTTCCGATTTCGCCGGTCGACTACGACGCAGAGGACGTGCCGTCGCGCCTCGCGCGCCGCAAAGCCCGCTGGACGCCGGCGACGGGACTGGAGTGAGCGTCAGCCCGGCTGCTGCACCGACAGCAGCCGTCCCAGTGCGAGCGCGATCGCGCGGGACGATGCGCGGCCGACATAGCCCCGGCCGGGATTGAAGGTCACGACCAGCGTCCGTCCGTTGAGCGTGATCAGGGGATGCGACGCAGCCTCGAACGACACGACATCGATGCGGTGAGCCAGCGCATCGTGTCCGGCCGGCGACGCGGCGAAGCGGTCAAGTCCGCGCGCGGTATTTTCCAGCGTGTCGAGCGCAAACATGCGCGCCAGCGGATCCGACGACAGCATGCCCCAATTGGCGGTGAAATTGAGATTGATGCGGCGCGTATAGGACAGATGCTGTGCGTCGTCGGCGGCAGCGCTTTGCACATCCTGTATCGAAGCCGGCATCGGAGACGGCGGCGCGGATTCGCCCGTTCGTTCCGCCGGAAGACCGCCCGGCGCGGACGACACATACAGCGTCACACCGCCCCAGCCGGAAACGGTGAGAGCCTGCTCGCCCGAATCGTATTTCAGGATGCGGCCGCCCATCGCGGCGCGGTCCTGATACAACACGAAGACTTCGGGCGATCCTGCAAAGCGCAGATAGTAATTCTGGCCCGCCGCGTCGAGGCTGAATGCGACTCTGTCGCCGGCGAGATAGCTTCCCGGCGCGAGGTAGCCGATACGGTCGGAATTGAGCCGCCGCTCCAGCGAATCCTGCGCCAGCGCCAATGGCTGAAATACCAAACCGAACAGAAACGTAAGCCACAGCAGACGGCGCATGCGTGTTCTTTTTGAATTTCGCACCCGCAACTGCCCCTCACGGCCATTCGGGTTCCGCGTTATCGCGCGCGAATGGGGCAAGAATAGGACCGCGCTAGAGATCGTCGAAGCTGCCGCCGCGGCCTTTTCCTTGTGCGAAACGCGCGGCGCCTTCGCGCGATTCGCCGCTTCTTAATGTTTGAAGGCCGAGTTCGAATTCGTGCACGAGTGCGTCGGGCATGTCGAGCGCGTATTGTTCGTATACGGATGTTCTGTCGCTCTTCAGACAGGTCTGCGGCAGCTTCGCGATGTCGCGCGCCAGCGACTCGGCTTCCGCTCTCGCCGTTCCCCTGGCGACGACCCGATTGGCCAGTCCCATCGCCAGCGCCTCGGATGCACCGACCGGTCTGCCGGTGAGGATCATGTCGAGTGCCCGCGACTGGCCGATGAGGCGCGGCAGGCGAATCGTGCCGCCGTCGATCAGCGGCACGCCCCAGCGCCGGCAGAACACGCCGAACACGGCGTCCTCCTCGGCCACCCGCAAATCGCACCACAGTGCAAGCTCGAGGCCGCCGGCCACGGCGTAGCCCGAGATGGCGGCGATGACGGGCTTCGACAATACCATGCGCGACGGCCCCATCGGACCGTCGCCGGCCAGCGGATCGAACGCTTCACCGATTTTCACCGCCACGGTCCGGTTGCCGGCGCCTGTCGCGACGGCCTTCAGATCCGCTCCGGCGCAAAAGGTCCCGTTGGCGCCCCACAACACCGCCACGGACGCGCTGTCATCGCGCTCGAAGGCGAGGAACGCGGCCGCCAGAGCCTCGGCGGTGGGCCGGTCGACGGCGTTACGGGCATGCGGCCTGTCCAGAATGACGGTCGTTACCGCGCCGTCGCGCTCCGTCCGCACCGATTCGCCGCCCATACATCGTCCCTTTACGTGGCTCGCGCACAATTGCGGCATCGGTCGCTCACCGAGGCAAGAACAATCTTCGGATTCGACGACAAAAGGCATGACATCGCGCGCAAACCTGACTAAACCACGCGCGCGCGTTCCCACCCTCTTACGCGAGATTCCCCCTTGACCCATCCCGACAGTTTCAAATCCCGCAAGACACTCACCGTCGGCGGCAAGAGCTACGTCATTTTCAGCCTGACGGCGGCGGAAAAAAACGGCCTCCCGGGCATTTCGCGGCTGCCCTATTCGCTGAAAGTCCTGCTCGAAAACCTGCTGCGATACGAAGACGGCAAGACCGTCACGGCTGCCGACATCAAAGCTGTCGCGCAGTGGCTCAAAAAGAAAAAATCCGATCGTGAGATCGCATTCCGGCCCGCGCGCGTGCTGATGCAGGATCTGACCGGCGTCCCCGCCGTCGTCGATCTCGCCGCCATGCGCGACGCCATGAAGGCGCTTCACGGCGACCCGCAAAAGATCAATCCCCTCGCGGAAGTCGATCTTGTGATCGATCACTCCGTGATGGTCGACAATTTCGGGCACAGGGATTCGTTCAGGAAGAACGTCGCGATCGAATATCAGCGCAACATGGAACGATACGGATTCCTGCGCTGGGGCCAGGATGCGTTCGCGAATTTCCGCGTGGTGCCGCCCGGCACCGGCATCTGTCATCAGGTCAATCTCGAATATCTCGGCCAGACGGTGTGGACGCGCAAGGGCAAGGATCCGAAGACCAAACGCACGATCGAATATGCGTTTCCCGATACGCTGGTCGGGACCGACAGCCACACCACGATGATCAACGGCCTTGCCGTGCTCGGCTGGGGCGTCGGCGGCATCGAAGCGGAAGCGGCCATGCTCGGCCAGCCGATATCGATGCTCATTCCCGAAGTGATCGGCTTTCGCATGACGGGCAAGTTGCGCGAAGGCGTCACCGCCACCGATCTCGTGCTCACCGTCACGCAAATGCTGCGGAAGAAGGGCGTCGTCGGGAAATTCGTGGAGTTCTACGGGCCGGGTCTCGACGAAATGGCGCTCGAGGATCGTGCCACCATTTCCAATATGGCGCCGGAATATGGCGCGACCTGCGGCTACTTCCCCATCGATGCCGAAACCGTGCGGTATCTTTCCGCCACGGGCCGTAAGGCCGCGCGCATTGCGCTGGTGGAGAAATATGCGAAGGCGCAAGGCCTCTTCCGCACCGCCAAGAGTGTGGAACCGGAATTCACCGATACGCTGGCGCTTGATCTCGACAGCGTTGTGCCGAGCCTCGCCGGCCCGCGGCGGCCGCAGGATCGGGTCGCGCTTTCCGATGCAGCGACGGAATTCGCAAAGGCGCTTGTCGACACATTCAAAAAAGGCAGCGACGCCGGCGTGCGCGCGCCGGTTGCGGGCACGGATTATTCCATCGGACATGGCGATGTCGTGATCGCGGCCATCACGTCCTGCACAAACACATCGAACCCCAGCGTGATGATCGGCGCGGGACTCGTGGCACAGAAAGCCGTCGCACGCGGCCTCAAAGTGAAGCCGTGGGTGAAGACGTCGCTCGCGCCAGGCAGCCAGGTGGTGACGGACTATCTCGCGAAAGCCGGCGTCGACAAGGCGCTCGACAGGCTCGGCTTTCAGCTCGTCGGCTATGGCTGCACGACCTGCATCGGCAATTCGGGCCCGCTGCCGGAAGCCGTTGGCGATGCCGTAACCAAAGGCGACATTGTTGCTGCGGCCGTGCTGTCGGGCAACCGCAACTTCGAAGGCCGCGTCCATGCGCAGGTGCGGGCGAACTATCTTGCCTCACCCATGCTTGTCGTCGCCTATGCGCTTGCAGGCTCGATCACGATGGATCTCACGAAAAATCCCATCGGCACGGACAAAAAAGGCAAGCCGGTCTATCTCAAGGACATCTGGCCCTCGCCAAAGGAAATCGCCGACACGATGAGGAAGGCCGTGACAGCCGCGAGCTTCCGCAAGCGTTACGCCGATGTATTTCAGGGCGGCCCGAACTGGAAAAAGGTGAAGGTGAAGAAAAGCGAGACCTACAATTGGGACGCTCACTCCACCTATGTGAAGCTGCCGCCCTATTTCGACGGCATGCAGGACAAACCTTCCGCAGTCGCCGACGTCAAGGGCGCGCGCATCCTCGCGCTGTTCGGCGATTCCATCACGACCGATCACATTTCGCCCGCAGGCTCCATAAAAAAGGACGGTCCGGCCGGCAAATATCTCATCGAACACGGCGTCGCCTATGCCGATTTCAATTCCTACGGCTCGCGACGCGGCAACGATGAAGTGATGGTACGCGGCACCTTCGCCAACATCCGCATCAAGAACGAGATGATGGGCGGGCGCGAAGGCGGCAATACGATCTGTTACTCGGCCGACAAGCCCTCGGGCGAGGAGATGTCGATCTTCGACGCCGCCATGCAGTACGGCAGGAATGGCGTGGCCACAATTGTGATCGGCGGCAAGGAATACGGCACCGGCTCGTCGCGAGACTGGGCGGCGAAAGGTCCGAAGCTCCTCGGCGTTCGCGCCGTCATCACCGAAAGCTTCGAGCGCATTCATCGCTCGAACCTCATCGGCATGGGCATCGCGCCGTTCGTGTTCGCCGACGGCAAGACGCGTAACGACTACGCGCTCACGGGCCGCGAGGTCATCGACATTCCGGGGCTCTCGGGCAAGATCGAACCGGGCATGCGCGTTGTGGCGAAGATCACGTATCCCGACATGACGACGCGCGACATGACGATCACCCTGCGCATCGATACGGCGGACGAAGTCTCGTATTTCGAGAATGGCGGGATACTGCCATACGTGCTGAGGAACCTGCTGGCGGCGTAGGAACGCCGCCAACTTCGCTTCACCTCCAGCAATTGCCAAAAAACTCACCATGGCCGGCCCGGAGGCCGGCCACGGTGAATTTGGCGGTGAGCGAATTGTAAAGGTTGCAAAAGAACGCGTGCTGCATCACCGATACGCCAAAGTCCATCCATCACCCCGCAACCAGCAATCATCTTCCGATACATTGCCGTGGCGATAGAGCCGCGCGACCTCATTCAGCCTGCCTTTCGCAAGAGCGGCGGCGAGCGCGTGTTCGGATGTTTCGTCACGATTGCCGGCGCAGGGAAAGATCGCAACGGATGAGACGTACTTCGCGTGGAAATCGTCGCCGTTCCGTGCAATGCGGAACACCGCGCCCTGGTTTACCATTTCGCTCGGTTTTTTCCCGAGGTCGCCGAACGCGTTGTCGGTGGTGAGCGGAAGAATCATCCGGCCGCCGTCCGCGAGGCGGTCGAGCCACAACTTCGCCGGACGAGTTGCGCCCGCATTGACATAGATGACGTCCGCCGGAGCGAAGTCCACCTGCGCGCCGTCACCTTCGACAATCTCGACATTGGGCCATGACGCGAAGTTCGTTTTGGCTCGCGCCGCAAGTTCGGGTTCGAATTCGATTCCCGTCGCGCGGCCTTCGGGTCCCACCATGTGCGCCATGATCGCGGTGTAGTATCCCGTGCCCGTGCCCACATGCACGACATGCTCGCCCGCGGCAGGCAAGGCCTGATTGATGAGGTGCGCATGGAGTTGCGGCTGGCCGTTGTTAATGCGGCGCTCGGGCACGATACTCACGAGGTCGTCCGTATACAGATAAACGGGGTCCGCGCTCGGCGTCGGGCGGTAGGCGATGCCCCAGCGGAAGATCTGCCATGGGCCATGCCCCAGGAAATCTTCGCGCCGCACGCTCGCAAAAGCATCTTCGACGCGCGGATTGCCGACGCCGACCGCCGCGAGAATCTGCATCGCGTAAGCGCGGCGCACGATCTTGAGTTCGTCCTCGGTCATCGTCGCCCGCCTTCGGCCGGTCCGGGTTACGCATTGTGCGAAACAACACACTACAATATAGTGTGTCGATTCACACACTTGGAGTCAACGGGCCATGCCAAGGATGATCTATCCCGCCATTCTGGAGCGGGGTGCGAAGGGAACTTTCGGCGTCTGGTTTCCGGATTTTCCGGACTGTGTTGCCGCCGGAACCTCATCCGAGCATGCGATCGAGAAAGCGCAATCCGCACTCGCTCAAGCGATCTATGCGTACGCGGAGAAGGACGTGGCGTTGCCCGCGCCGACGCCTTTCGAACAGATCGAGGTGCCGAAGGACTGTGATTTCATCGCCTTCTTCGCCGTCACGGCCGAGCCGCCGGATCCGTCGGAAAGGGTTAACGTGTATTTGCCAAAGAGCCTCATCGCCCGAGCCGATGCACGGGCATCCGACATGGGGATGAGCCGTTCCAGCTTTTTCGGTCTCGCGCTGACCACGACGCTGGGGATTTTCGGCGCCACGGGCCGGCTGCCGGGCGCTCAAGCGCTCGCATCGTTCGTCGCCGCGACAAAACTGCCGCAAAAGCGACGCAAGCCCTGAAGGTGTCGCGAACGCATTGCAGTCCCGCTATGATCTCAAGCCGAAGTGACTGGAGGGGGACCTGTCGCGATCCTATTCTCTCGGACGAATGAAAACGCACCGTCCGATTTTGGCGTTCGCGGCCATGCTGATCGCGGCGACCGGCCCCGTTTGGGCAGGGGCGAAGCGACCGGTTGTCGTTGAGCTCTATACGAGTCAGGGCTGCAGCTCATGCCCGCCCGCCGATGCGATTCTGGCCAGGCTCGCCGACCGGAAGGATGTGATCGCGCTCAGTCTGCCGATCACCTATTGGGACATGCTCGGCTGGAAGGATACGCTCGCGAGCGACACCAACACGCGTCGTCAGAAAGCCTATGCACAGGTGATGGGCCGCGGCGGCGTCTACACGCCGCAGATGATCGTCGACGGCGTTGACGACGTCGTCGGAAGCCGGGAGGCGGCCGTCGACTCGGTGATCGAAACCCACGAGTCCGATCCGCGCGGAGTGTCGGTAGCACTGACCGGGACGCCGCGGGACTTGCATGTTCTGGTCGGCCAGAGTTCCACGGGCACGAGTGAGCACGGCGGAGACTCAACGATCTGGATATTTCAGGTGATGGCGAAGGCAACCGTCGCGATCCATGCCGGCGAGAATGAAGGCCGCAGCATGACCTACCGCAATATCGTGCGCGATGTGCGCGCTGCCGGCGTGTGGAAGGGTCAGCCGGTGTCGCTCGATTTGCCGCGACAGGAGATCATGAACGATCCGCATAATCTGATCGCCGTGATCGTTCAGGAAAACGGCTATGGCCGCGTCATCGGCGCTGCCATGCTGGGCGGACAGTAGTGCGCGAGAATTGCCATCTCATAATTTGGCTTACAATTTGGCCCGCGACTTGGGAAGCTGTGCGAGTCCGTCTAATTCTTGGCTATGGCGCTTTTCTTCGATACCGCGTGGTTTGACGCAAAAATTACCGCGAGAAATCTGACCCGCGGCGATGTGGCGCGCGCGCTCGGCATCGGCGACGAGAGCCTCGCAGATATCTGGAAAGATCAGCGCGAGCTTTCGGCGCGCGATGTGGCTGCGCTTGCGGCGCTGCTCGGTGTATCGGTCGGGGAAGTGGCCGAACATGCCGGCGTGTCCACGCCCGTACCGCAGTCGAACGCGCGCGAAGTCGCGGATCAGCTTGCGGAAATCGCGGAGCGCCTCACGCGACTCGAACGCATGGTCGCCGACATGAAGGCGCTGCTGATCGATCTGCGAGGCCGGACATAGCCGCCGTCAAACGTGAGAGGAAGGCTTTCGAAACCGGTACGGGCAAGACAGTTGGGCGCGTCCGTGCGACCGAAGAGCAGGCGTGGTTCAAATTGTCTTGTCCACCAGCAGTCCTGTCGGCGCGAAATCGCGGCGATACGCAGACGGCTCGGGTGGTTGCCGCCCGGCGAAAGCCTGACCAAGAACCTGCGCGACGAAGGCGCAGTTCAGTCGCGGACCGTTCCAAAGCGGCGCGCGTTCCTCTGTCCCAAAACGGGACGAACGCATCCGCGCGTGCGCCAGGCGATCGTTTGTCGAGCTCGTGCCTTGCCGCGGGGGGCTTTGCTCCAGTGTATTGGAAACATTGGGTTTTTCGACACGCGTAACCCGGTCGCGCGGGGCCGTAGCCTGCGCGCCAGAGCAAATGGTTAGCTCGCGGGCGCATGTCATAACCACACCTTAACGCAACCATCGCGCCGCCCCGAGACGAACGCTTCCGCATAGCGGAAGTTTCGACATTTTTAATTCCCTTGCGCGCATCATCCGCGAAAGGCCGGAAAAGGCCGGGGATGGTGGGTAGTGTTGAGTGGATCGCTTCACAGGAAGCCGGCCGAACGTATTGTCGCGCTGGCTGCTCAGGAAGACATTGAACGCCTCCGGCTTGCCGTCACGGGCGCCGGCACGGCGACGTTCGACTGGACTCTGGCAGACGACCGCATTGTCTGGGATGGCGCGCTCGACGTTCTCACGCCGCATTCGAATCCCGATGGTCTGACGAACGGCGCCACCTTGCGCGGCTGGATGAGCAGGTCCGGTCGCGAACGTCTCGATTCTATCGTACGCGAGATCACGCACAAGGAACGGCTGTTCGAATTCGAGTTCGAAGCTGCCTCCGCAATGGGTGCCGTCTGGTTCGAGATGCGCGGCGTGCGAATGCCGGACGGGATTGGCGGCGCTGAACGACTTTCCGGAACGCTGCACATTGTGACCGAGCGCAAACGCGAGTCTCAGCGGCTCACCTATCTCGCGACCCGCGACGAGCTCACGGGCCACCTGAATCGTACAAGTCTGCGCGCGGAGCTTGCTCGCGCCATCGAAGCGGCAAAAGCGGAGGAGCGTACCTGCGCCTATCTCGTTGCGTCGATCGACCGGCTGGCGATGATCAACGAGGCCTATGGGTTCGGCGCCGCGGACGAAGTGATCGTTACCGTGGGAGACCGCATCGCCGGCAATCTGAAGAGCACGGACATCGTGGGGCGCACGGCCGGCAACAAGCTCGGCGTGATCCTGGCGGACTGCAACGAGCGCGAGATGTTTATCGTCGCAGAACGCGTGCGGGCGGTTGTGCGAGGGGAAGTCATCTCGACGCGCGGCGGGACGGTTTCCGCGACCATCAGTGTGGGTGCCGTCTGGTTGCCGGGGGGAGCCTCGTCGAGCCAGGAAGCCATGCTGCGCGCGGAGGAAACGCTGGACCGCGCGCGCGTCGCGGGCCGCGACGGATTCGCGGTCTACGCCAAGTCGCCGCAGCGCGAAATGGCGCGGCTGCGCCTGATGACGATCGCCGACGATGTCGTCGCCGCCTTGAACGACGAACGCCTCGTTTTCGCCTATCAGCCGATCGTATGCGCCACGTCGCTCCAGCCCAAGCATCACGAATGCCTGCTTCGCATGAAGAAGCCCGACGGCAGTATCGTTGCGGCGGGACAGTTCATTCCCGCGGCGGAGCAACTCGGTATTGTTCGTCTCGTCGACCGCCGCGCGCTCGAAATGACCATCGCGAAGCTGCACGCGTATCCCGACATCAGCCTGGCAGTGAATGTGTCCGGCACCACCGCGGTCGATCCTTCCTGGCTGCAGTCCTTCATTCGTTACATTCTTGAGAATCAGGACGTTGCGAACAGGTTGATCGTTGAGCTGACGGAGACTGCCGCGCTGGAAGACTTCGAAAAGAGCACGCGGTTCATTTCGAAGCTGCGGGAGATGGGATGTCTCGTCGCCATCGACGATTTCGGCGCGGGGTTCACCTCGTTCCGTAACCTGCAGATGCTGCGCGTTGATATGGTCAAGATCGATGGCGCCTACGTAAAGGGGCTCGCGCAGTCGCCCGACAATCAGATTTTCGTCCGCACCCTTGTCGATCTCGCCAAGAACTTCGATCTCAAGACCGTCGCCGAATGGGTGGGATCGTCGGAGGAAGCACAAATGCTGGCGAGTTTCGGCGTCGACTATTTCCAGGGCTTCCATTTCGGCGAGCCCGTGCTCGAGCCGGAATGGGCGAAGTAAGCAGGGCCCCGGATATCAGCCCATGGCCGGATCGCGGAAGCTTCACTGTCGCGTGAGCTGGCAACGCGTGGCGGACCCAAATCGGGTCGTCCGCTCCTCGATTGGCGGGTACCCGGTCTTACCCGCTGGAGAATTGCCGCCGGTTTGTACCGAGGATGGGTGCAATCGAGCGATGTCGCTGTTCATGCAATTGGACGTCGACGACGCGATGAGTCTTCCCTTCGAGACCGGCTCGACACTCTCCGTCTTTCAGTGTCTCAAGCACGACGATCCGTTCGAGGAACTGGATACGCGGTTTCCCGGTAACGCCGCCGAGTGCCTTCCCGAGAATTATTGGAGCCACCGGAATTACGCGATGTTCTTTGCGCCGCCCGGCGCCCAGCGACAATCGGCCGAACGCGAACCTTTCGTGGGGTATGCGAGGTTGTTATTCGAACGCGAACCGGAACCCGACGCCCGCTCAACCGCGGCAATGAATTTTCGGAGCATCAAGGTCGGTGGCTCGCCCTTCTGGGTCCAGAAACCCAAATTGTGGCGCTGCTCGTGTGGTTCGGACATGGAATTTCTGTGCTCCATTCCCGGCAACCTGCAATTCCCGCGCGCCGAAGGCAGTCCCCGCCAGACCAACGGGAGACAGGATTCCCATTTTCTGTTTCTTGGGCTCGCCACCTATGTCTTCGCCTGTCGCTCTCGCTGCAGCCCGCGCGCGGTCGTGGCGGTGAGGCAGAATTAGCGGCGAGACTCCGATGGTTGGTCGCCACCGTCGATCAAACATGCCGGGCGGCGGCGTCCTTCCTCACAATCCCGGCGGAGAGAATCCGCCCAATTCCTCTTCCAGAACATTTGCGAAATCGAACAGGCGATCCTCGCCGTGCCACGGGCCAATCAGCTGTACGCCAATCGGTAATCCTTTCGCATTCTGCCCAACGGGAACAGCCATCGCCGGGAGATGGAGCGCCGTCGCCAGCGCGATCCATACGAGCAGGCTCATATAGGGAACGGTTGCGCCATCCACATCAAGCGTGCGCGCAAGTTGCGGCAGCATCTGCGAATGTTCGAACGCCGGGATCGGTCCGAGC
>Ga0302325_10017362_pt1 | contig 15217 bp, 10 predicted proteins | sample Palsa_T0_2_FD_201948 | JGI IMG/M metagenome (GOLD analysis project Ga0302325, IMG submission 201948) | Peat permafrost microbial communities from Stordalen Mire near Abisko, Sweden - Palsa_T0_2 | ecosystem: Environmental > Terrestrial > Soil > Palsa > Peat permafrost | place: Sweden: Abisko... | reverse complement strand
GGGAATCAGCGCGGCGGAACTCTACCGCAGGACCGTCGCCCGCCACCGGCGGCCGTAGCGCCCGACGGGAGATCACTCACGCCGCGCTGATCCTGCCGCGGGAATCAGCGGTCCGCCCTAGCTCGGCCAGCTCGGCAGGGAGGATTTCCGCTGCCGCCTAGCGCCGGCCGCGAGCCGATAATCCCTCGGCGGTGATCGCGATCCTCCGTGTACCGTGCAGCCTGTGACCGACCCTTCTGGCTATGGTTCAGGCGCCCGTCTGACGTTCCACGGGCCGCTTTCCGCCGCGCGTGCTGACCGGCTGGCCGCTGAGCTGGCCGCTACCGGACCGCAGACGGTTGTCGACTACGGCTGCGGCTGGGGTGAGTTGCTGCTGCGCGTTCTGGAAGCCGCGCCCGGGGCGCACGGAGTTGGTATCGACATCGGCGGTGCGGACATCGCGCGCGGCCAGGACAACGCCACCAAGCGAGGGCTTTCCGGCCGAGTCGCCTTCATCGAGGGTTCGGCGACAGACCACGCCAGCATGGCCGACGTTGTCATCAGCTGCGGCGCCTACCAAGCTTTCGGCACCGTACCGGAGGCGCTCCAAGTGCTGCGCACGCTGGTGAAACCCGGCGGAATGCTGCTATTCGGCGCCGAGATCTGGGACCGGGCACCGACCGAGCAGCAGTTGGCCGCCATGTGGCCTGGGATATCCGCGGACGACTGCCTCTATCTTCCCGATCTCGTCGATGCGGCGGTCGCGGCGGGTTTCCGCCCGCTGCGGGTCCAGACGGCGACGCGCGGAGAGTGGGAGGAATTCGAGTCCGGCGTCGCCGCCGGAGCCGAGGAGTGGCTGCTGGCCAACCGGGACCACCCCGAGGCCGAGCAGGTGCGGGAAAGGCTCGACAGCAACCGGTCAATCTGGCTGCGAGGGCATCGTGACGTGATGGGCTTCGCCTATCTCACCCTGGGTGTACCCCTGTCCTAAGCGGGATGCCTTAGCTCGCAGCCGCCGCAGATTGGGCAGCAGCCCGGACGAACTCCATCACCGGCGCTGCAACGTTCCAAGCGGAACACGCGCATACGGTTGGGACGCTCACTTGCTTGGCATGCGGGAACGGGACCCATGAAACGCGGCCGCATAGGGCTCGCTATTCCGCTTCCTGGCGGCGCAGCGTCAGCGACTGGAACCGGTAGCCGCGACCGGTGTCGACGGGGTGGAAGTCCACGACGTCGAACTGCGCGTTGGTAGCGAAGCCGAGCAACTGCTCGTCGGTGCGCCACGAGAAGAAACGTGGCGGCACGTGCTCGTCGTCGTCAATCGGACCCTCGGCACTCTCGTTCCCGCCGTACACACCGACGAAGAACAGCCCGCCGAGACGCAGGAGCGCCCGGACCGCCGCCAGGACCGCGGGCAGGTCGTGGTTGGGCACGTGCAGCAGACAGTTCATCGCGAACACCGCATCGAACGAGCCGGCCGGGAAGTTCAAGTGCAAGAAGTCCATAACATGGGCCTCGATGCCCTTAACCCGGCAGTGCTCAACCATCGCCGCCGAGAGGTCGGCGGCCACGACGGCGAAGCCTTCCTCCTGGAAGTAGGCGCTGTCCTGCCCGGTGCCGGCGCCGATCTCCAGCAACCGGGTGCCCGGTGTTAGCCGCTCCCGGAACGCCTGCCGCTCCGCCAGCTTCCACGGCTCTTTGCTGAGCCCGTCACGCCAGGCCGCACGCGCGTCGTACGCCGCACGCAACGGGCCAAGCACCTCGTCATATCGGACCGTCATACCGATCATTATCGACGGGCGTGGCAGTCGTAGATCGGCGCGTAATCGGGACGCTTGGGTCGGGCTCCAGGCTCACGCAGGTGGCCGATGATCGCCAGGTGAAGCTAAGCGCGACACGGGACAAGCGAAGAGGGGCTCCGTCCTGGCTACGCCGTGGTGTGTGCTTAGCGGCTCACCCCGGTCACGTTCCCGAACTTCTAGCGCCGCGGCCGGCATCGTTACTGAAGCTGCCGGCCGCGGATCGCGTTACGGGTGAGCCGCGCGGCGGGTCTGCAGATGCGTTCGCAACCTGCCGCGTAGCGCAGACAGCGACTCGCCCGCACCGAGCAACTCTAGGAAGCGGGACACGTCCCAGGCGATCTCCGCGCCCTGGCGAGACAGGTAGAGCCCGACCTGGCTAATGGCGAATTCGTCGTCGTAATCAAGTAGCAGGTATCCGGCAAGCTGATTGATCTCATCCGCACCCAACTTGCGGGGGGCGATGGTCGCCTTGCAGTCGAGCAGCAGGCCGCCAAGGATGAAGTCCGCATCGGCACCGCCGATATCCGTGCTGCCCGCGAAGACCGGGCCGGTTATGATTTCCCGCCGCGGGAGCGCCCGAAACCGCCTGAACGCGGTGTCGGCGAATTTCATCTGCTGCCCGATGTCGTCGATCACATAACCGGGAACAGCTTCGAGAAGATCGGTGAGGGTGGTATTCGCGTTTCTCTCGGCAAGCATGCTGTACCGTCGCACCTCCCCGGTGCGGTACACGTCTTCATAGAAGGCAGCCACAAAACACAGCCGGACCAGTCGTTCCTCCGGCTGGCTGTCGGAATAGGCCAGGTGGGAGGTTAGTGTCGCGAGCAGCTCGCGCCCGCATGCGTGAAGCGCGGCCCGCGCCCGGCGAGACGGCGGTGCCCCGGGAAGTTCCACGCCCGCGCGGAAGGCGGCAACGCCGGCCACCACGGAGTCGCCAAGCGGCTGGCGCAGCGAGAGCCTGAGCCGGAAGTCGATGGTGTGCCCGAGCGACGACCATGCCGGGTACCGCACGTCCACCGGCTGGACCGGGCGCGGCAAGCCAACGATCCGCGACAGATAATCCTGAACGACGCGCTGGGTCCCCGGGAGATGCTCGGCAAGGAACACCGACAGTGGCGAGGTTGGATACTTAAGCTGCCTGGTGAGGGTGAGTTTGATCATCGGTACCCCGGCGACCGAGTCGTCCCCGGCCGGAGCGACCGCCTTCTCGTAGTCGTCTGCCCAGGCTAGGCTCGCGATGTCAAGCGTCTGCTTGGCGCGAGTGACCGCGACGTAGATCAGGCGGGCCTCTGCCCGACTGAGTCGTCGCTGTATTCCGTTGTCATCAGTGGACGGGGCTGCGAAGCCGGCGCCAACGCGCACGCTGGCCCACTCCCTGCCCTTCGCCTTGTGCGCCGTGGAGACGGTGACCTGAGCGTTGTCCTCAGGCGAGAGCCGGTCCACAGCGTGGATGATCATTTCCGTGCCGTGGGCATCGACGAGTCTCACGAGCGACTTCAGGTCCTGGGCGGCGCTGTCGTTCTCGACGTACTCTTGCACGGCATCCCAGCTGGAAAACAGGAAAAGCTCGGGGTGGCTGGTCCGGCGGCCAGCCTTCAGCTCCTCAGCCGCCTCGGCGATCTTCCTGAGAGCGGCGCCGCCGCCGGTGAGAGCGACCCGGATTCCCCTGTCAAGGAACGCCAGAACCTCCGCGATCGCGTCCGCGTTGCCTCTGCACAGCACGGCTTCGGCCCACGGGGTGCGCGCCACCTGGGAGGCGACCGAACCCGCACCGGACAGTTGCATGTCCGAATCGGCAAGGCGAAGCCACCGGTTGGCGACCTCCGCGATCGCGGGTCCGAACCGGAACGATCGCGTCAGGTGCAGATGCTCCCCGGAAAATCCCGTCATCACGTCCCGAGCCGCACGCCACGCGTAGATCTGCTGTGCCGGGTCTCCGACGACAACCCGCTGGGCATCCTGCGCGAGGAAGATCTCCTCAAGCACTGGATTCGTGTCCTGCGCCTCGTCGAGCAGGATGAATTCGGCGCGCAGCGCCGGGCTGGTCAGAGCCCACATCTTCATATAGTGGTCGTGCTCGAACCGAAGCCGCCCGGTCGGCGCGCAGATGTCATCCCATGCCCTGACCGCGTATCGGAGCAAGAACCCGGCCAGATAGTCAGCTGCTCGCGGCGCCAGGCCGTTGACCGGCTCCATATGCCTGGCCATTAGTTCAGCATCGGTGCTGTAGCAGAATCTGCGGACCATTCCCATCACCAAGCGAGCCTGGTGCGCTCGAGTGATGGGGGCGGATCCAATGTCCAGATCCTTGGTGATCCCCAGAATGCGCGCGGTCTGGACCGCGGGAATGCGCGCCGAGGAACTCAGCCGGTCACGGTAGCCTCTCCCGGTAGCCGCGAAGGCGAGCGAGTGAGCGGTGCGGCATTGGACGTTCGGCCCGAACCGGCTGGCGGCATCGACGGCGATTGCCTTATTGAACGCCAGGTACAGGCCACGCTTGCGGGTAGCCGCCGCCATCAGCACCAACGTGGACGTCTTGCCGGTTCCTGCGCCTGCGACGACGGCCAGATCGCCGCCGTCCGCGAACGCATCCCGCGCCCGCTGCTGCTCCTCAGTAGGTTCAACCGCCATGACCGCCCTCTGCGGTGTCGTACCGACCCGACGTCATTGATTCACGGCAAATCGTAGTCAACCCGACTACAACGAGAGGGAATTTGCGGTGGAACCATTACCGGTCAGCGGGAAAGGAAGATTAACAGCCCGCATCAACGGCTCGGCCACTCTGACGAAGATCGGTGCCTTGGAGAGTCGGCCCGGTCCGTTCTGGATACTATTCTTCGGACTTATTATCGAGCAGGCTCAGCAGCTGGCCGAGGGCCGCCCTGTCATCCGGCGACAACGGGGCGAAGAGGTCCTCGGCCGCGCGCCGCCGCGCCTCGCGCATGTCGGCGCGGACGGACAGGCCGCGGTCGGTGAGGTGCAGGCGGATGGCGCGGCGGTTCTGCGGGTCGATCTCGCGGCGGACAAGCCCCGCCTGCTCGAGCGCGTCGATCACGGTGGTGAGCGAGCGCGGCACGATGCCAAGATGGTCGGCGAGGTCCGTCATCCGCGGCGGCTCTTCGCTGCGGGTGATGATGCGCAGGGCCCGCTCCTGCGCCGGAGTGAGACCGAACGGCGCCAGCCGGTCGGCCTGCGCGCGGTGAAGGCGCCTCATCTGCCGGAAGATCAGGTCCGCGAGCTGGACCGGGTCCTCATAATCCACGCTCCGATGCTACCAGGAGCAAGACTCATACTGAGTCCGGGAACAATTGTGAGCCATGCTCTGTTTGAGCTACTGTGACTAACAAGACACCTACTTCGGAGGCCTTATTGAGTACCGCCAAGAACCCTCGCGTGCCGATGCGGCGCATCCTGCGGCTGTTCCGCCCCTACCGGTGGAACCTGCTGTTCGTCGCCTTCCTCGTCGCCGCGTCCTCAGTCGTCTCACTCGTCAACCCGTTCCTCATCCGCGCGATCATCGACACGGCCCTGCCCCAGGGACGGACCGGCCTGCTTGCCATCCTCGCCCTCGGAATGATCGTCGTGGCCGTCGCCAACAGCTCGTTCGGCGTCTCCCAGACCTACGTATCCACCAAGGTCGGACAGCGGGTCATGCACGACCTGCGCACCGCCGTCTACTCCCACCTCCAGCGCATGTCGCTGGCCTTCTTCACCAAGACCCGCACCGGCGAGGTGCAGTCGCGCATCGCCAACGACATCGGCGGCATGCAGTCGACCGTCACCACCACCGCGACGGCGCTTGTGTCCAACCTGACCACGGTCATCGCCGCGCTCATCGCCATGGCCGTCCTCGACTGGCGCCTGACGATCGCTTCGCTGATCATGCTGCCCGCCTTCGTGTGGATAAGCCGCCGGGTCGGGACGGAACGCCGTCGCATCACCCGCGACCGGCAGAAGAAGCTCGCCGTGCTCACCTCGATCGTGCAGGAGTCGCTGTCGGTGAGCGGCATCATGCTCGGCCACACCATGGGCCGTTCTCAGTCCCTCACCGAGTCCTTCGCCGCCGAGTCCCACGGGCTCTCCGACCTCGAGGTCGCCTCCAACATGGCGGGCCGCTGGCGCCAGTCAACGATCCAGATCGTCATGTCCTCCATGCCCGCGGTGATCTACTGGGTCACCGGCCTGACCAGCAACGGCGACCACATGGCCATCTCGATCGGCACGCTTGTCGCGTTCACGACGCTGCAGCAGAGCCTCTTCCGCCCGGCCACGCAACTCCTGAGCACGGGCGTCGACATCCAGAGCTCCCTCGAGTTGTTCGGCCGCATCTTCGAGTACCTGGACCTGCCAATCGACATCGCCGAACCCGAGCACCCGGTGGTGATGGGCAAGGTGCGCGGCGAGGTCCGCCTGGCAGACGTCGGCTTCAGCTACTCAAGCGCGGGCCGGCCGACGCTGCGCGGCATCGACGTAACCGTCCCCGCCGGTGGAAGCCTCGCGATCGTCGGCGAGACAGGCTCGGGCAAGACCACCCTCAGCTACCTCATCCCGCGCCTGTACGACGTGACGTCGGGCAGCGTGACAATCGACGGGGTCGACGTGCGGGACATGTCCTTCGACGCGCTGTCCGCCGCGGTCGGCGTCGTCTCGCAGGAGACCTACCTGTTCCATTCCTCGGTCGCGGACAACCTGCGGTTCGCCAAGCCGGACGCCACCGACGAAGAACTCGTGGCCGCCGCGAAGGCCGCGCAGATCCACGACCACCTCATGACCCTGCCCGACGGCTACGACACCGTGGTCGGCGAGCGCGGCTACCGCTTCTCTGGCGGCGAGAAGCAGCGCCTGGCGATCGCCCGCGCCGTCCTGCGCAACCCGCCCATCCTCGTACTCGACGAGGCCACGAGCGCCCTCGACACCCAGACCGAGCAGGCCGTTCAGGAGGCCATCGACACCGTGTCGGCCGGCCGCACCACGATCACGATCGCGCACCGGCTCTCCACCATCAGGGACGCCGACGAGATCCTCGTACTCGACCGCGGCGAGATCGTCGAACGCGGCACCCACGATGGACTGCTCGCCTTTGGCGGCCACTACGCGGCACTTGTCAACCGCGACGCCGACATGGTCGAAGCCGCATGACGCCACCGGTGCCGGCACCGGGGCACCGCTATTGTGCCGGATTTATCCACATAAACATACCAAGATCGAACTAATGCTGAATCTTTGACCGCCTCTGGCCGGTCAAATCTTCAGCATTATCGATTTCTTGGCAAAACGAAGCCCCTGTGCGGCGAAATGGCGACCCCGCTATAGTCCGACCAAGTTCGCATATCGGTGGAATCGCACGAAATCCTCCAGATTCATCGTGACGACCGTGCCGATGCCGTGGACAAGCATCGTGGCGACCACGTTGGCGTCATGAACTTGCCTGCCGCCGCATTCAACGTCGGCAAGCAGGCCAAGCAGTGGTCGGCCACCTTGGAGTCCGCCGCGAGGAAAGTGGTCCGCTCACGGATCGCACGCACATTGCCCAGGACGTCAGGCAGTGCGAGGCCCAGCCCATTCTTCTCGTCTTCTCGACGGGCCGGGTAGCGACGGCGAGGTACTCACGCAGAATCTGCCCACTCGTGCACGGGGCGGTGCCCCCGGCGGCCCAGTCGTTGACGACGGTCAGCGCATCGCGGTGCTGCGCCCTGCCCTCGTCGGTCGCCGCCAGGAACACGAACGCGTCGAGCATTGCCCGGTCAGGATGGATTACCAGGTCAGCGGCCCTCGTCGGCATAGATTTCCTCCCGGACCACGTCGAGTTCGCGGTCGTGCGGACCGTGGTGAGCCGAATCGGCGGTGGGGTCGCCGACCGCGTGCCATCCTCGGCCGTCTCGAGGATCGCGAGGACCTCTTGCCTGAGCGAGAGCCCATGTCTCCTCGCCCGCTCCCGCAATGCCATCACGAACCCCTCGGTCTCATCCAGGATCACCTCTGTCCCCGGCTGGCCCCAGACGACGTCCGGCCTGACCACGACGGCGATCGGTCGCCCGTACCTGGTGATCGTGATCTCTTCGCCTTGGGCAACGCGGGTCAGCACCTCGGGAAGAGCCGCCCGGGCCGCACTGACGGTCATCACTGCCGCATCTAAATCGTACGTCAACGTACAACACTGCGTCCAAGATCAAGTGACGAGGACAATCACCAGCTAATGCCTGAAAATCGATAGTGCTGAAGGTTTGACCGGCTATCTCCGGTCAAACCTTCAGCACTAGTTCGATCTTGATAATTAAATCTTGATAAATCCGGCAGAATAACGCGCCCGGTCGTGCCTGCGCGGTTGAGGGTGAGATCACCCGATCGCGGACTTGGGTGTGGTGTGGTCCCATGGGCCAGTGGTGAAGCAGGCGAAGATGGGGCCCGGCGTCAGCGGCTGGTGAACACCGCCACCGAGGCTTTCCGCCCATGCCGATCCGGGCGGGACGGACGAGGCCGACGACGACGTGGTCGGCGTGGACGACGGGGGCCCGTTGGGCAGGACCTCGCGCACCGAGACGCCCTGGGTGAAGCTCGCGACCACCACCGAATGGGCCATCGCCTGCATAAGCGTGGGCAACTGGTTGAGCATGGTGCTGGCCTGGCTGGTCATCACGATGTACTTGATTGACTTCCAGCCGTGCGGCAGGTCCGTCCTGGTGACCTGCGGGTCGCCGTCCACCTTCCACATCCACAGCGGGTTCATGCCGTCGATCTTCAGGTCCGGCCAGATGTAGTCGTCGACGACCACGACATCGCTTTTCGGCACGTGCCGCTCGACCCACGCCGTCGCGGCCAGTGACCCGATGTCACCGCGGACCGTGGACTGCCGGTCGATCGCGCGTGCCCACCCGGGCGCGACGAGCACCGCGAAGGCGGCCGCGGCGGCAAGCACCGGAACCCGCCACGCCCAGCGGCCAAACCGGCCTGAGCCAACGCCGGCGGCGGTGCCGATCGCGGCGACGGCGCGGGTGCGGGTGCGCAGTCCGCCGGCCAGTGGGGTCCAGAACGCGTCGGCGACGCCGACCGCTAGCACCGCGGCGAACGGCAGCATCGCGGTCACGTAGAAATACGGCAGGTAACCGCCCTTGAGCGGCACGACAACCTGGAGCAGCAGGCCGAACACGATCGGCCGCAGGCGCCTGACGAACAGCGCGACGGGGATGAGCGCCACGCCGATGCCGAGCAGCCACGGGTCAAGGCCGAGCCAGAAGTGGACCAGGGCGGCCGAGCCACTCCGCTGGTTGAGCGGGGAGCCACTGCCGGCCCGGCCGGCGAACTGCCACCAAAGCGCCCAGCCGAGCGAGACGTGCCTCGGACCTGGGAGCAACTCGCCGCGCAGGGCCGCCATCAGCGGGTACCCGAGTAGCAACAGGATGTAGGTGACGCCGAATATCCCCAGGTTCCATGCCCGGGTCCTGCGGTCGGTGTGCTGCCAGATCACCCAGATCACGGCTGGTGTCAGGAGCGCGATCGTCTCCTTCGACAGCACCGCCGCCGCCAGGCAGACCGCCGACCAGAACGCCGCGCGCAGCGAGTTCCGCTGGGATGCGGCGAACATCAGCGCCGCGAGCAGCCACATGGTGCCGATGTTGTCCAGAGACACCATGCGGTGGAAGTAGATCGCCAGCGGCGACAGGCCGAACAGCGCCACCGCCGCGGCGGAGAAAACCCGCCGCAGGCCGATCCGCCGGCACAGGACGAACAGGAACAGGCAGCTCGCCATGGTGACGAACCACATAAACTCCCTGCCCACCATCACCGCGCTGCTGACCCGCGCGAACCCGTCGGTGACCCAGGCATAGGCCGCGAGCTGCGCCCAGCCGAGCGGCGGGTGGTCGTACCAGTAGGTGTAGTGAGACAGGTGATGCTCGAAAATCATCGCCCACGCCTCAGCGACGTAGGTTCCCTCGTCGTCGTTGACCCGGCCCGGCCACCCCTGAAGGTTCCAGGCGGTCGCCACGCCGACGACGACGAGCACCGGGGCGAGCGCCGCCACGGACAGCGCGTGCAGCCCCGTCCACCGCCACCGCGGGCGCGGATCCGCCGCCCGCTCCGGCTCGCCTTGGAGCGGCCCTGCCTGGAGCAGCGCGGTCACGCGGCCACCTCCACGCTCCGGTGATCGGCGACGGACACGCTGCGGTGCTCAGCGGCGCGCCCGGTCTTGTACCAGGTGTCGTCGCCGACCGCGAACTTCCAGACGGCCACGGCCGCCGCGGCTGCGAGAAGTACCTGGTAGAGCGGTGCGAGGAACAGTACGGAGGCGTAGTGCCACACGCTCGCCCGCTGCCCGTACTGCTCGCAGAAGTCATGCAAACCGAGGAGCTGTGTCAGCACGGTCACCGTGATCGGAAGGACCGGGAGGAACATCAGCAACGCGACGGCGAGCGGAGTCTTGACGAGCAGGCCGACGGCGATCGCGGTGGGCAGCAGCACGAACGAGATCGCCTGCAGGATCGGCGTGACCAGGATGTAGCCGGCGAGGGTGCGCTGCCGCAGCGTGTCCATCTCAAGCCAGCGGCCGGAGATGAACTCGCCGATGAACCCGCGCACCCAGCGGTCCCGCTGCCAGAAAAGCGAGCCGGTCTCCTTATTGAAGATGGACGGCGGCGCCTCTTCCTTGGTGGTCAGCTCGGGGCTGTAAGCGGTCGCGACCTTCGCTCCGAACTCGGTGCACAGCTTTACCCCGAGCGCGCAGTCCTCGGTCAGCGAGTTCGGCCAGCCACCGGCCGCCTCGAGCAGGTCACGCTTGATGAACACGGTGTTACCGCCGAGCGGCACGAACCCCTCCTCGGCGTGGAAGGCCATCCGGCTGGTGAACCAGAAGAAGTACTCGAGCACGTTGTGCACCTGGAACCACTTGCCCGGGCCGCGCCCGATGTTCATGAGCTGCACGCCGCCCTGTACGACGTCCGCGCCCGACTCAATGAACAGCGCCTCGGCATGTGCGAGCAGTTTCCCCGCCACGTCGTCCTCGGCGTCGATGACTCCGACGATGTCACCGGCGCAGAGGGACAGCGCCCGGTTGAGCTGTAGCGCCTTGGACGGCTTGACGTACCGGCCGGTCACCATGCCGAGCCGACCGTCCGATGCCCGCTCCCCGACCACGGCCCGAACCGCCGCGATCGTGGCCACGTCGTCGTCACACAGCGACACGACCACGTGGAAGTTGGGGTGGCTCTGCCGCATTAGCCCGCGCAGCGTCTCCCCGATAACCTCCGCCTCGTCCCTGACCGGCACGATCAGCGAGAAGGTCAGCCGCTCCTTACCTGGCTGAACCGGCGCCGGCCAGGCGATCTTCTCCCTCGCGTCCGGGGTTCGCCAGCCGTACAGCCGCCAGCGGGCCTCGGTCCCCGCGACGACAAGGTTGAAGCCGGTGATGGTCAGCAAGGCCGCTGAAAGAGCCGGGAGCCCGCTGAAATACCACGCGGAGCCACCGATTCCCGCTGCCGTGACCACCAGGCTGAGAACTTGCCACCGTCTATTCGTGTGGAGGCATGGCAAAGACATCGAATTCCCCCAAATTCGATCGATGTTCGACCCTTACTGACTGTGGCATGACCGCATACCGTTCGACCCACGGTGCCCGGCACTCCAACGAGGCGCGATCTTGACCCATCTCACACCCGCAGCGCCCGCAAACGCCCGCGCCGACCGTCCAGGCGAATGACGCTAGGTCCGGCTCAGTAACAGGGACACTACTTGAAGTAACCAACTTGGCGGGTTACTTCACCCAAAATCCCGTACTTCCTCTGGTCTTCTTGGAGATGGTCACCAGCTCGCGGTCACCAGGAGGTCACCAGGAGGTCACCAGGAGGTGGCAGGCGATCGCGGCGGCGGCGACCACGTTGAGCGAGTCCACCCCGGCGGCGCGGGCGGCCGGGTCCATTGGGATACGCACCGCCTCATCCGCGGCGTGCAGCCACCGCGCGGAGAGACCGTCGCCCTCGGTGCCAAGCAGCAGTGCTATCCGCTCCCCGCGCAGCGCCGTGCTTACCGGGGTCGCCCGCTCGTCCGGTGTAAGCGCGAGCAACCGGAAGCCCGCGGACTTCAGGTCCTCGATGCCGTCGAACCAGCCGGTCATCCTGGCATACGGGATCGCGAACACCGCGCCCATCGAGACCTTGACCGACCGCCGGTACAACGGGTCGGCGCACCGTGGCGACAAGACCACCGCGTCCACGCCGAGCGCGGCGGCACACCGGAAGATCGCACCGACATTGCCGTGGTCCACGAGGTCCTCAAGTACCACGATCCGGCGCGCGCCGGAGATCACGGCGGTGACCTCGGGCAACTGCCTACGGCCGAGCGACGCGAGCGCCCCACGGTGCACGCGGTAGCCCGTCAGGTTCTCGGCGACCTCGTCGGTGACCACGTACACGGGTGCTTCGGTGTCACCGGCTTCCCCCACGGCCTCTTCCGCGGCCCCAGCCAGGCCGAGCGCGGGCTTGCCGGGGAGGCCAGACAGACCAGGGAGGCCAGGCAGATCGGCCAGCCGACTGCGGGCGAGCAGCATCGAGCGAACCGGATAGCCCGCGGCGACGGCACGGGTGATGACCTTCGTGCCCTCGGCGATGAACAGGCCATGCTCGGCCTCCAGGTACGTCCGCAGGCTCGCGTCCGTAAGCCGGGTGTAGTCCGCCAGCCTAGGGTCGTCGGCGCTGTCGATCTCGACGGTTCGCAACACACCCTTAGTCTTCCCTAGCCCAGCTCATCCGGCTCAGGGATTCACGCGCCTGACGACGATGCCACCGCCGAAGCTCGCGACAGGCACCGAGTGGTCGACCGCCTGCGTCAGCAGCGGAAGCTGAGCAAGCGTGCCGACGATCTGGCTGGTCACCACGACGTAGGCGATGGACCGCCAGCCGTGGGGCAGCTCACCCTGGCTGTCCGTGTCCGAGCTTGTTTTCTGCTCCCACAGCGGGTTCAGGCCCGCACGCTTGAGGTCGAGCCAGAAGTAGTCATCGACGACCACTACGTCGCTCTTCGGGATGTTTTTCTCGACCCAGGCGGTCGCGGCGAGATAGTTCGCGTTGCCGTTCGTCCCGGCTTGCCGCACGAGCGCGCTCCCCCACTGGGGCACGACGAGGATCAGCGCCGCGACCCCAGCCGCCACCACGAGGAGGCGACAGGCATTCTCTATCAGGCGCGAGCTGGCCGGTTCCCACAGGGTGTCGGCGACCCCGCCGATCAGCAGCGCGGCGAACGGAATCATCGCGGTCACGTAGAAGAACGGCAGATACCCGCCCGTCATCGCCATGACCACCTGGATAAGCAGGCCGAGCGCCATCGGGCGCAGCCGCCTGATCAGCAGGCCGGTCGGCACGAGCGCCGCGCCCGCGCAGATCAGCCAGCGGTCGGTGCCGAACCACAGCGTCAGCAGGCCATGAGCGGTGCCCGCGCCGCCGGAGCCGAAGATGAACCCGCTGCCTGAGCGCTCGAAGAGCTGCCACCACATCGCCCAGATGAGCGAAACGTGGCCGCTGCCGGGGAAGAGCTCACCGCGCAGCTCGGCGTACAGCGGGTAGAAGGCGGTGAAGAGCGCGACCGTTGTCGCGTAGATCGCCAGGTGCCACTTGCGCGTGTGCCGCTGCGCCTGCTGCCAGATGATCAAGAACACCACGGGCAGCAGAAGCGCGATGGTCTCCTTGCTGAGCACGGCCACCGTCGAGAACACGCCTGCCCAGAACGCGGCGGCCAGATTGCGCCGTCGCGAGGTAGCGGCGACCATGGCGGCGAGTAGCCACATGGTCCCGATGTTGTCGAGCGAGACCATGCGGTGGTAGTAGACCGCCAGCGGGCTGAGCCCGAACAGCACAACGGTCACCGCGGCGGCCGTCCGGCGGAACTCAAGCCGCCGGCAGAGCACGAAAAGAAGCACACTGCTCGCCAACGTGACGACGAGCATGAACTCGCGGCCCACCATCACGGCGCTCGGGTACCTGGCGAACCCGTCGGTCAGCCAGATATAGGCCGCGAGCTGCGCCCAGCCGAGCGGCGGGTGGTCATACCAGTAGGTGTAGTTGGCCAGGTGGTGCTCGCTGAGCATCCCCCACGCCTCGGCGACATAGGTGCCCTCGTCCTCGTCGACCCGTCCCGGCCAGCCCTGGAGATTCCACGCGGTGGCCACGCAGACGAGGACAAGCGCGATGCCAAGCGCGATAAGGCTCGCCTTGTGCGCCCGCGCCCACGCCTTCGGCCGATCTACCCCAAGCGTCCTTGCGCCTTGACTGGCGTCCCCAAGCGCCCGCATCAGGCGCGGTGCCAGGCCCGTCGCCTGGTTCGGCCGCGGGGCAAGCGGCGGTCGCCGCGCCGGCACTGTTTTGGCTAGCACTGTTTGGCTAGCACTGTTTTGGCTGGCACTGTTTTGGCTGGCACTGTTTTGGCTGGCACTGTTTTGGCTGGCACCGTCTGGTCGGCGTGCTCACGCGGCCGCGTCCTGGGCGGCTAGGACCGTCTGAGCGGCAACGCCGCGGTGCACGGCGGCGCGCCCCGTCTTGTACCAGGTCTTGTCGCCGGTGGCGTACTTGTAGACCGCGACAGCGGAGGCACCGGTCAGCACAACCTGGTACAGCGGGGCGAGGAAGACCAGCGAGGCGTAATGCCACTTGCTCGCCCGCACGTCGTACTTCTCGCAGAAGTCATGCAGCCCGATGAGCTGTGTGCACAGGGTGAGGCCGATAGGGATGTACGGGGTGAACATCAGCAGCGCCACCCCGACCGGCGTGCTCGTGACGAGTCCAAGGAGGATCGACGCGGGCAGCAGGAAGAACGAGATCGCCTGCAGGATCGGCGTGGCCAGGATGTAGCCGGCGAGAAACCGCTGCCGCAGCGTCGGCATCTTGAGCCAGCGGCCCGCGATGAACTCCTCGATGAACCCGCGGACCCACCGGTCCCGCTGCCAGAACAGCGAGCCGGCTTCCTTGTTGAAGATGGACGGTGGCGCTTCCTCGCGGGTGGTGAGTGCGGCGCTGTACGCCGTCGCCACCTTCGCGCCGAACTCGGCCGACAGCCGCACGCCAAGCGCGCAGTCCTCGGTGATGGACAGCGGCCAGCCGCCCGCCCTCTCAAGGAGCTCGCGGCGGACGAAGACCGTGTTACCGCCGAGCGGCACGAACCCGGTGGAGGCGTGAAACGCCATCCGGCTTGTGAACCAGAAGAAGTACTCAAGCACGTTGTGCACCTGGAACCACTTATCGAGGCCGGTGCCCAGGTTCATGAGCTGCACGCCGCCCTGGACGACGTCCGCGCCGCTGTGGGTAAGCAGGCCCTCGGCGTGCACAAGAAGGTCCTCGGCCACGTCATCCTCGGCGTCGATCACGCCGACCACGTCCCCCATGCACACCTCGAGCGCCCGGTTGAGCTGCTGTGCCTTGTTGGGTTTCTCGTAGTGGTCGGTGACGATCGTGATG
>Ga0302325_10017361_pt1 | contig 15217 bp, 15 predicted proteins | sample Palsa_T0_2_FD_201948 | JGI IMG/M metagenome (GOLD analysis project Ga0302325, IMG submission 201948) | Peat permafrost microbial communities from Stordalen Mire near Abisko, Sweden - Palsa_T0_2 | ecosystem: Environmental > Terrestrial > Soil > Palsa > Peat permafrost | place: Sweden: Abisko... | reverse complement strand
CCCCGCTATCTGACAATGATCGCCGGCAGAGCCGGCACTGCCTCAAACGTCAACGACCGCCGCCCAGACCCGGGATTCACCCCCAAACGGAGAGGAGTCCCACATTAATGCCCTCGACCACCGACTGTACTCCGTGCGCGGAGATACGCAAGCGCGCTAGCCGATCCGGGCGCACACGCCCCCCCCGCTGGCCGCGCACGCCCTCCCAGTCGAGGCGTCAGGCGGTGAGGCCCGATCCTCCGGACGGGTCCGGCATCTCGCCGTCGTCGACAAGATCGCTGGGGCCGAGGATGAACACCTCGCACATCATGTCCGGGTGCTGCTGGTTGCCGCTCACGAAGCCGATCACCTGACGGCCAGTAGTGTCCTGGATGACGCCGGTGAACGGCCGTGCATCACCTCCTGGAACTCCATCCGCTGCTGGATCACCACCGGACCGCGGCCACCGTCGAGCAGTGTCTGCTCGACGCGCGAGAAGCTGCCCCGCAGCACGCAGACCACCAAGTCGTCCTTGAAGTAGGACTTCGTTCGCGTTGGACCGCGGCCGTAGAACTCCTTCAGCAAAGCCCATCCCGTCCGAGCTCGCCGTCAGCACATCGCCATGACTCTGTGGCTTTGCCTGGGCGATTCCTGGGTTCACAGCGGGACGGATGTGCTAGCGCGGGATAGCGACAAATTATCAAGGAACAGATCAAGAACGCTCCCGAGCTCGTCGAGCATTACCACGAGCAGATGTATCGCGACGAGCTTGGTGTGGCCGTTGCGCGCGAATCACGGCGGCACGCGGCCGTTGTTGGCTCGGAGCAGCCGCCCGGACGCGGACGCTAGTCGGACTGCACCTTATCCTCAATCCACCGCGCTGTGCGGTGGTTTGAGGCTTATTGCATCATGGCGTGGTGGCGCTAACCGGCCGCTAGCAAGCAGTCACGGAGGGACGTTGCCGCTCTGCCGAATGGCCCGCGAGCGCAGCCTGTCAACTCGAGTGAGGCGAGGAGGTTCGAATTCAGTGCAAGCCGCCTTAGGGTCGTCCGGAGGATCGACGGCCAAGTGCTGCCGACCCGGTCCTCGAAGTTGCTGACGATCATGGGCAGGGGCACCCGCCAACATATTTCAGAGCGCAACATATAGATAGGTCGCCACGATTGCGATCACGCCCTTGACGCTGTCGGCGGACTTCCGCGTCGCCAGGAACACCTGTACCAGCGCAACGACGCCGCGACGCAGCGTCAAGTTCAGACGCATCCGTTCCCGCTGGGCAGATCAAAAATCGTCGCTATCGACATCCGCTCTGCGAGCCGGTCGCGCGCACGACGCGCCGTCACGCTCGTCGAGCGCGCCGGCCACGTGTCAGCTGACGCGGCTCGGGCCACGACAAGCGGGCGCGTCCACGGGCCGCCAGACACGGGCTTTTGAGCGCGAAAGCACCGGTGGTGTTCGGATTATGCGCGACCCTGTCGGCGGCGGGCGCTTCCGTTCAACGGATTAGCCGAAGGTACGGCGGAGATCCTTGATCAGGACCATGAGATGCAGGGGATCAGTCGGGGAGCGAGCGAACCCGAGCCGCTCGTAGAAGCCGGCAGCGTGATCGTCCCGTGCGTGCACGAGCATCCCGCGAGCGCGGACAAGATCCGCAGCCTGGAGCGCCCGAACAGCGCCATCGGCGACCAGCGCCCGGCCATATCGATGGCCTTGCAAGGACCGGTCGACGGCCAGGCGAGCGAGCAGAATCACCCTGATCGGATGCGCCGGCATCCCCTTCGCGTGCCGCTCCGGTAGATCGCGTCGCTGCACGGCGCCGGGCGTCAGCGCGTAGTAGCCGAGCACCCGATCATCCTCCGCCAGAACATAGGTGCGAGCCGTCCCTGCGGCGTCAGCCACGCGCGCGAACCGACGCAACCAGTCGTCGAGCTCCTCGGCGCCGCTGTCAAACGCATCGAGCCGATGGTCGCGCCCGAGCGGCGCGATCCGCAGAGCGCTCACTCGATCAGACGATCACGCAGCTCTAGACCGCGCCGCAACTCCGGCAGGTCGCGCGCCGGGCGCTCCAGCTCCGCGGCGAACCGCTCCCACTCCTCAGGACCCAGCAGGAACTCGCGGCGGTCAGCCAGTACAGCATCGGCGGCGGTGGACGCCGCGCGCTCCACGAACGCGCTCATGCTCACGCCCGACACGGCCGCGGCACGGCGGATCCGGTCATCGGCTTCCACCGCGAGCCTTAGGTTCATTCGCGCTGTTCTCACTGCCACACATTGTACGTCATCGGATAACACCGACCCGGGCTCGCCGGCTAGGAGGTGGTGGTAGGCTCGATCTGACGGAGGACGAGCCGCGACGATCAGAGCGTGCGCTCGGAACTCCCAAATGAGCCATCTCAGATGGCTAGGAAGGTCATTGGACCTTATGATCGGTTTAGGCATCCTCCTGCTTGTCGTTGCCCTTCTCGCACACAAGCTCGCGATCCTGTGGGGAATTGGCATTATTTTGATAGTCGTCGGCATCGTCCTCGAGGTCCTCGGCACGATGGGGCGCGCGGTTGGTGGCCGCCGCCACTATTACTAGTCGCCGTCCGCCTGGGACGGACGGGTAGGTCAGATCAGCGACCTGCCGAGTATCCGGCCGATTGCGCGCAGGAAGTCGCCGCCGATGAGAGGATCTCGGCGGCGACCGCCGATCCTGAGCTCGACCGTCTTGCACCCCTGGCTCGGTCCGGACCACGGGCGGAAGTCGTAATACGTGAGGACGGCGAGTGGCGGACTCCCAGTCGCCGCCCGGAAGGTCATCGTGACAAGCCGGGGGTCGGTCAGCGCCGGACACCCATAGGAGATCGGCTGGGCGATCGGCATGGCGTTGATCAGCCTGACGATCCCGCTGACCTCTGATGGCTCGGTGACGGACAGCGATTCGGCCGGCTGCTGTCCAGGGGCGCCGCTGGTGATGTCAATCTCGGCGGTACTCGGCGGAACCTGCTCGCTGCTCGGGCGGGGCACGATCCAGTCGCTCTGGGCCTCGGCCAGCACGCCGGTCTCACCATCGGGGAGGGCTGTCGCCGTCACGTCCAGCTCGCGGAAGCCGAGGACGTCCCGGACCCCCGGCCGCTCGTAATAGACGCTGTCGGCGCTCGTGGCGTTGTAGAGGTTTCCGGCTGTGCCCGTACCGAACAGCCTGCTGCCCGCCGGCGGATGCGCACGGACATAGGCGATCACACCGTCCGGCGTTCCCGGCACCTCCCACCATCTGTGCGCGAGCGCGTGCGCGTCGTCTCCCTCGAGCCAGCCGCTCGCCTTCAGGTAACCGTTATCGCCGCGGGGCTCAGAAACAATCCGGATCGCGCCCGCGGGCAGCACCAGCTTCGCAAGCAGAGAATGGGCGTCACGGCGGGCGGCAGCGCGATTCGCCGACCGCGACCCGGCCGCGGCAACGCCGACGACGGCCATTGCCACAGCCACGCCGGCGACGGCAGCCAGGACCAATCGCCTTGCGCTTGTCAGTGTCATTGCCCTGCGAACACTACGGCCGAGGCGCCGCTTCGTCACGCCGGGACCGAGAATGATCCGAGGCCGACCCCTCGCGCGGCTACGGGTGGGCAAGCGCAACTGCGGTGCTGGTGGTTACCGGCTCGTAAACCTCATGAGGTCGATCGCCGGGAGCAGCGCCGCGACGGTGGCGTGGCGCGGTGGCTGTGGGAAGACCTTCACGTCGAAGTCCTTGCGCACCTCGGCGTATCCCAGGTAGGGGAAGTTGAACAGGTCCTCGATCGTGCGCAGCACCGTGAAGTGGTCAGCGGGGGTCGGGTCGATCACGCCCTTGGCGGCGAATGGCGAGATAACCAGGGCACCGGTCCGACCGCCGCCGGCGCCCGGCTCGGCCTGCCCACCCGCGTTGCGTGTGTTGGGGTAGTGAATGGTGCCGCAGCACGCGGTGGAATCGCCGCCACGGCCGCTCGCCGGAGCCTGGTCGGACACAATCACGATCATGCCGTTCCTCTGGTAGGCCGTTGTCGCCTCGATCTTGGGGATCCATTCCGAGAGGAACACGTCAGCCGCGGCGGCTCCGGACGCCGGAGCACCGGCCGGACACGCGCCGGCTGCGCCACCGGCGCACAGGTCGGGGGCGATCCAGGAGAAGTTCGGTACCTGATTGGCGGCGAGGTCGGTGGCGAGCTGGTCGAGCCCGACGTTGCTGGTGGCGCAGGTGGCCGAGTCGATCACCGAGTGGAAGTACATGAACGGATTGCGCCACGTCGCATAGTCGTTCGGCGGGGTGACGGTGCCGGCGGATGGATCGGTGGCCCCAAGCTGGGGATGTGAGCACGCGCCTACGGCCGAGGTGGTCGGAGTGGTCGTCGTCGTGGTCGGGGTGGTGGTCGTCGTGGTCGGGGTGGTCGCCGTCGCGGTCGGGGTGGTGGTCGCGGTCGTCGGCGTGGTAGTGGTCGGCGTGGTCATCGTGGTGGTCGGAGTCGTGGTGGTCGGAGTCGTCGTCGTCAGAGTCGTCGTCGTGGCGGCCACTGGAGCGGTCTGGTCTGCGGGCGGCGTGGTCTGACCCCCGATGTACGCGCGCCAGGTCAACCGGTTGGCGGCGAACTGATCGGCCAGCGTCGAAACCGTTGCCGGAAACACGCACCCGCGCCCGCGCGCCTGGCCGGTGAAGGAGTTGATCCTCCCCGGCTCGAGGCTCTCGTACAGGGGGCAGTCGGCTTGCAACTGCGGCGTCGGGCCCTGCCCCGACAGGAGGGCAATGCCGTCGGCGAGCGCTCCGTGAGCCGTGGCGTGATATTCGCTGAGAAGCGTGCCGTTGGGCACGAGCGAGTGGTTCAGATAGTGCGCCTTCGACTTGGGGCCGTAGAGCTCCGCGTAAGACTGGTCGGAGAGGACTACCAGCCAAACGTGGCGGATCTTCGGCAGCTTTTCGGGCGTGGACTTCTTCTTCTTCTTCTTTTTCATCGTCGTCGGGGCGGTGGTCGTGGAGGTGGTGGTCGTGGTCGTTGTGGTGGCCGCGCCCGTGCTTGCCGCTGAGGAGCTTCCGGATCCCGACGCGGGCTGGGGGGCTGCGACCGGTGCGCCGGCCACGACCGCCGCGGGTGCGGTGGTGGCGGCAGCCGCCGCCGGCGGGTAGCGGGGAACCAGCACCTCGAGCACGGGCGCCGCCAGCGACTGCCCGCTCGGCGCGACGAGTCCACCCGCGAGGATCCCGATGGCGAGCCCGCCGGCGAGCATTCCGCTGAACGTGCCGGCGCGCTGCAGGCGCCTACGCGGGTGGGGGCGCGCCGGCCCGAGTCCGGCGACACCGGCAAGGGCCGCTCGAATCTCGCCAAGTGCCGAGACGAGCGCGCGCCCACAGCTCAGGCAGTAACGCTGACCGGAGGCCGCCGGGGCGCCACAGGAGGGACATGGGCGGTGATCGAGCATTTACAGGCCCGCCGGATGGCGGACCACGAATCCCTGGAACTCTCCGCCGGACGATGCCCAGCGCGTTCCCGTCTCGGCGAGCGCGACGGTATCGAACCGCCATCCCGCCACCGTCATCCAGACGTGATTGGCGTCTGCGTACACGGTGATCCACCGGCCGGGTCCGGGCAAGCCCCAGTTCTCGAACTGGCCGGAGACGATCGGCGAGCTGATCAGACCCGCAGCAGCCAGCGCATAGCTCACGGACCCTGAACAGTCGTAGCCAGGCGCCTGGAAGGACGCGTGGCCGCCACCCCAGATGTAAGGGAGCGTCGCGATCTGATTTCCGGCGGCGATTGCTGCGGCGACCGCGCGCGGGGCGCCTGACGGCGCCGCGACGCTGGCACCGTTGGTGGTGGCCGAGAGGCCGACGGTCGGACCAACCGTCGTCAGAGCGTCGAACGCGAACTGCGCGAACGCCGGGTTTCGGCCGAACAGCGGGTCGAAGTCGATCTCGATGCGACCCGCGCCGGCTGGTTCCGCGAGCACGTTGTCCGCTTCCGGCACGTTGATCCTGCTGATGATCCGCGAGGGTTGCATGACCCCCTGAAGCGACAGGAGCTTGCGGACCGTGCTCGCGGTGATCGAGCTGCCCTGATCGTGGCCACGCAGCGGGATGCCGTTGATGGCGTCGATCTCGACAGCGTCTCCGGCCCCGAGTGCTCTGATGTCGCCGCTCGACGCCGGATGGCCACAACGAAGGGCGGCCACGGTCGGGCTTAGGCCGGAGTCGGCGAGGTACACGAGCATCGCCAGCACGCGGCGGTCGATCTGGCCCGCCGCGATCTCTTCGCGGCCACAGGTTGGGATCTTGATCCGCGGGTCGGAGAGCACGATCTCGCGAAGCGCCGGTTCGTCCATCATCAGCGTCTGTCCGATCACCGGGTGCTGCACGGCGTTCACCGTGGCACCGCCCAGTTTGCTCCAGCTTCCGAGTACGGGCCCGGGGTCGATCAGCGGACCGCGCGCTGTCGCGGGGCGGATCATGAAGTCCAGGTACGGCTGCCGGCCTGCCAGACCGCCGATCTCGCCAAGGACCGTCCCGGCGGCGACGAGCGCGCCGCGCACAAGCGGCAGATGCCGCAAATGCTCGGCGGGCAGCCTTAGCACGGGCTGCGATGAGGGCGTGTAGGTGACGAGCGATGCGGCCGCGGGCTGCGTCGATCCCGGTAGCTGCCGGGTGGCGCTAGGGGGTGTGAATGTCGCACCACCGTGCGTGGCAGCCTGCGAACCGCTGTCGGTGGCGGTGGCAGACGTGGTCGGGGTGGTCGCGGCGATAGGGACGGTGGCAGCGGGGACGGCCGTCGTCGGGGTCGTCAACGTGGGAGTCGTCAACGTGGGAGTCGTCAACGTGGGAGTCGTCAACGTGGGAGTCGTCAACGTGGGAGTCGTCAGCGTCGGGGTCGTCAACGTAGGAGGCGTCGGCGTCGTCGTCGCACCGGGACTGAGGGGCTTCACCGAGGTCCGCGGCCGCACGGAGGCTCTCCGCCGCGCGAGATGCACGGGGGCGCCGCTCGTGGTGTGCGGCAGCGGCGCCACCAGGGTCGCAGCGCGCACTACAGGGATGAAGCTCCCGGTGCCGGCCTCGGACCGCGGACTTGCGTAGGTGGTCGCGATCGAGCCGAGGTCCGCGTACGTGTAAGTCGTGCCGTAAGCATCGCGGAGCTCGACGAACCTCCCAAGCCGGCGTGATTCACCGACGGCCACGATCTGTCCAGCCTCGCTCGCGATCACCGGAGCCCCGGAGCGAGCAAAGATGTCGGTGTGCAGGGTCGCCTGACCTGGCGCTGCCGCGGCGGCGTACGTGGCCGCCGCGTGCACCGGGAACAGCCCGTTCGACATGCCGGTGAGCGCGTCCACGATCGGCGATGGGACCCTGGCGATCTGCCTCGAGTCGGCGAGGACGGAATTGACATACGCCGTGGAGTGGTTGTAGGCGAAGATCGCGCCGCGCAGGTTGCTCGCTGCGCCGGCTGCGTCCAGGTAGCGGGCGGCGGCGAAGATCGCGTCCGCCGGGTCGTTGGGGTTCGCGCTGCCACTCTCGGTGACGTCGAGCCCGTAGCGCCGCCAGGTCGAAGGCTCGAACTGCATCCATCCCTCGGCACCTCTACTTGACACCGACAGATCGGCGCCGAAGTTCGTCTCGACCTCGTTGATCGCCGCGAGTATCTGCCACGGAATCCGGTACTGCGTCGCCGCAGCCTGGTAGATCGGCAGCAGGAACAGTGGAATCGGGAACTGATCGAAGTTGAACGGCAGCGGCGGGGTGGGTCCGAACGCAAACGGATTCGGGGCGGACGGCTGGGTGACAGGCGATGGGCCAGGTGCGATCGAGGCGCCGCCGCTTGATGTCACCTGGGGGCCATTCGTGGCGGACCGCCGCCGCGGCACCGGCGGCGGGGGCGGGATGAAGGTGCTCGGTGGCAGCGCCGGAATGGTCGGGGTCGTCGTGCTCGTCGTCGTCGTAGTGGTCGTGGTGGTCGGCGTCGTCGTGGTGGTCGGCGTCGTCGCCGCCGTGGTGGGCGGCGAGGTCGTGACCGGCGCCGTGGTCGTCTGGGTCGGTGCGCCGCCCCCTTGGTCGGCTTGCGCCCTTGATCCGATCAACGTCGCCCCGAGCAGGATCGCCGTCACGATCGCGGCGGGCCGGTGGCGCCGCTTCATGTTGTCGCGTCCGTGTCGTGGGAGCCGGCGCTGCTCAGCAGCTGGAAGCCGCAGCGCCAGCAGAACACCGCGCCGCGCGAGTACAGCGCTCCGCAGCTCGGGCAGCCACCAGCGGCACCACCCTGCTCGAGCCGCAGCAGCCGTTCTGCCTCGGCAAGCTCGGCTTCGACGTTCTGGAGCTCGGCGGCTCTGGCGATCAGCACCTCGAGCCGGAAGTGGTCGCGGCTTGCCATCTCGTACGCGATCCCCCCAAGATCCCACTGGAGCTCGGCGAACCGTTTGGCGAGCGCGGCTCGCCGCTGCGCGAGCTCCCCCTCGCTGAGCGCCTGAGTGGCGCCGGGTAACCCCGGCTCGGGCGGCGCCGGCGGCGGCGGCTGGGCGAGCCCGATCCGCCGCATGCCGCGGCCGAGGCCCTCTCGGAGCCTCGAGAGGCCGTGCGCGTCGAGACGCCCGTTGAGCCGGCGGGAGCTCATCTCAACAGCCGATGCAGCTCCCGCTGCCACTTCCGCCGCCGGGGGCCTTGTTGTCCTTCGGGGGCGGGGTGCCGCCGGTGGCGAGCGTGGAAGGCAGCTTCGCTGATGCTTTCACTGAGGCGGGGCCAGACAGCTTCGACAGCTTGCTGACCTGGGTGTTGACCTTGGACGAAGCGCTGCTGCCGGCGGACCGCGACGAGGGCGTCACGTGCAGAACGATCGCGTCCGGAAAGTTCATCTTGAGCTTGGCCTTGGCAGCGTCCGCCTGCTTCTGAGTCGAGTATTGGCCCGAGTAGATGACGTACTTGCCGGTCGGGGTGCCGCTGTGCCTATCGCCGCTCAGCACGCCGATGGCGGAGGCGCCCTTGCTGGTCGCTGCGCTCTCGGCGGCGCTGACGTCTGACGCCTGGGCGGTGCTTGGGAGCGTCGAGAGCTCGACGGTGAAGCCCGATGAGCTCGCGGCCCAGGTTTCGGTTACCGCGGTGGTCGCGACCGGTGCCGCCGCGGCACCCGCCGCCGCAGTACCAGCGGACGCGGCCTCCGGCACGGTGACGATCGTCGCTTTGGCGGCGACGGGCGTCGGGTTGTTCCCCCTTCCGATCACGATCCCGACACCTAGCGCGACCACGATCGCCGCGATGCCCGCGAACGTGATCAACGGCCCGCGCTGATCCCAGAAGGCGGCTCGAGGCACGCTCACCGCCGGCTCGGGACTGAGCCCGAGCGCCCGCTGGAAGTCGACCCGGGGCTCGGTGAGCCGTTGCCCGCAGTTCAAGCAGTAGCGCTGGTCGGCCGCGAGCGTGGCCTGGCAGTTGGGGCAATGAGACGCGGACTGGCGAAGCTCGGATGCGGGGGTGAGGGGTGTGGACATGACTTCCTATCGCAGGACGGACGGTGGGGCGGTGACGGAGATCTGAGCACCGGTTGGATTGCCGATCAAATACGCGTGGAACGGCGCGCTCTTGCCGGCCGTCAGGCGCGACAGGATCGCTCGCCCGGCGGCGACGACCCGCCCCGAGCGCCGCGCGACGGCGTACAGCACCAGGTTCGCCTGACTGACACCAGATGCGTTACGAACCGTGCCGGTGACCTCGTAGCCGCTGACCGGGTCGTCGAACGGACGCGCGCCGCTGACCTCGACCTGAGGTAGAGACTCAGGGGCGCTCGAGCCGGCGCCGATCCTGGCCGTCACGCGTGCCGGCGTGCCGTTCGGGAGCACCTGGTCGTTGATCCAGTCGAACACCTGACCCGGTAGGAGAAGCGGGATGTGCGTCAGCGACACCGCCAGTCCGGGAGAATTGTTCGCGAACACGCTCTTGCCACTCCCGTCGGCGACATCGATCGCGATCGGCGCGTTGACGACTGGCTTGTGCGAGCTGCTGCGCACCTCAATCACCACCGCGGTCCCGCTTGAGTCGCGAACGATCGCGGTCCCGAGCACGCGGATCTGCTTGTCGACCTTCGCCACGGAGAGCCCGTGCTGGTGGAAGGCCACGATCCCCTTGGCGGCGATCTTGCGAGCCAGGTCGGCGGTCGACTCGCAGCCGAGCAGTCCGAGCAGTCCGAGCAGCGCGAGCGCCGCACACAGCATCCCGATCGAGGATCTCAACCAAATGCTCCCGCCACGTAGTCCTGGGTGCGCTGCGCTCGCGGCGCGTTGAAGACACGCTCGACGGCGTCGTATTCGACCAGCTCGCCCAGGTACATGAACGCCACCCGGTCGGCGATCCGGCGCGCCTGCTGAAGATTGTGCGTGACGATCACGACCGCCACCTCCTGCTTGAGCCTCCCGATCAGCTCCTCGATCACGGAGGTGGAACGCGGGTCGAGCGCCGAGCAGGGTTCGTCGAGGAGCAGGACCTCGGGGTCGGCGGCGAGCGCGCGCGCGATGCAAAGGCGCTGCTGCTGCCCGCCCGAGAGACGCAACGCCGGGTGGTCGAGGTCCTCGCCCACCTCGTCGATCAGCCCGGCGCGAGTCAGGGCCTCGATCACCCGCGGCTCGAGTTCGGCGCGGCGCGGCCGGCGGCGCCGCTTCTCGCCGTGCTCTCGCAACGCGTAGGCGATGTTCTCGTAGATCGACATCGGAAACGGGTTGGGCTGCTGGAAGACCATCGAGACGCGCCGGCGAAGGTGGGTGACCTCGAGTTCGTCGATGTCCTGATCGTCGAGCGTGATCCGGCCGCCACGCGCCGCGGTCGGCGTCAGCTCGGTGAGCCTGTTGAGCGAGCGGATCAGCGTCGTCTTACCGCAGCCGGACGGCCCGATCAGCGCGAGAACCTCGCCCTGGCGGACGGGCAGATCGACGGCATTGACCGCGATCTTGCCGCCGTAGGCGATCGTCACCCGCTCGCACCGCATCCGGTCGCGGGCCGGCCCGGGGGCGCGGCCACCGAGCACGGGGATCGTTGCCAACGCGGGCGCCGCCGGCGCGCCGGGTCGCGGCCCCGGGGTCCTCGTCGGATCGATCCGGCGGATCGGCGGCGGTGGGTTCAGCGACTCCATGCGGTCACCTGCCTGCTGCCGCGCGCCAAACGGTCGACCGAATAGTTGAGCAGCAGCACGACCAGCAGCAGCACGAATGCGGCCGCGTACGCCTTCTGCGGGGCGTTGCCCTCGCCCACGGGCGAGTTGTTGTAGACGTAGGTGGTCAACGTCGAGCCCGTCCCGCGCAGGTAGTCCAACGGCCAGATGCCGGTGCCGGGCTGGTTCTCGAGCGTGTTGCCGAGCAATACGATCGCGATCGCGGTGTCGCCGACGATCCGCCCCATGCCGAGCGCGATTCCAGTCGCGATGCCCGGCCGCACGGACGGCAGCAGCACGTGGCGGATCGTGGTTGCCTGGGATTTGCCGAGCGCGTAGCTGGCCTCGCGCACGTGGCTGGGGATCGCCTGAAGCGCCTCACGCACCGACCCCACGATCAGCGGCAGCGCCACCAGCGAGATGGTGATCCCGGCGATCAGGAACGAACGCCCGAAGGACGAGACGCCCTGCGCTGAGATGGAGAGAAAAGAGAACAGTGCCTTGCTGAACACGATCAGGCCGAAGATCGCGAGCACGATGCTGGGAACCCCGGCGATCACGTCGACGCCGGCCTCGACCAGGCGCGCAAGCCCGGTCGGCCGGCCGTACTCGGACAGCCAGACCGCGGTGCCGATCGCGATCGGCGCGGCGATCAGGGTCCCGAGCAGGGTCAGGGCGATCGTGCCCTCGATCGGGTCCAGGAACCCCCCGGCCTTGCTCTGGTCGACCGCCGCGGTGGGATGCTGGAACAGTAGGCCGAGCTGCAGGTATTGCAAGCCCTTGACCGCCATGAACACCACGATCGCCGCAGCGGCCAGCGTCACGAACAGGCCCGCGGCCCAGCACATCGCCAAGCCGATCCGATCCGCGAGCGGCCAGCTCGCAGCCGACTCGCGCGGTCGCGTGCGCCTCACAGGAGCCGACGGTGTGGCGCTCATCGGATCCCGTAGCGCCGCAGCGGCTGCTTGACGAGCCAGCCGGCAAATGACAATAGGCCGGCGGACACCAGCAGTACAGCCGCGAAGGCATAGATCGTCTGTGGGAACGGAGTGACCGAGAACAGGCCGTCGGCGTTCTGGACGATCGCAGAGGCGAACGTCTGGATCGGTTCGAGGAAGAAGTTGAAGCCGTCGAGTGGGTTCGGGGCGAATGGGTAGGCACCCGAGACCATGTCAAGCATGATCGCCTCGCCGAGCGCCCGCGCCGTCGCAAGTACCATGGCGGCGGCGATCGCCGGCCGGATCGTGTGCACCGAGATGCGCCACATCGTGCGCCAGCGGTTGACACCGAGCGCCGCCGAGCCTTCGAGCCAGGATCGCGGGACCGACTCGAGTGCGTCGGCGATCAGCGCCAGCATGATCGGGGTCACCATCAGCGTGAGGATCACCACCGCGAGCAGCAGGCCGGTGCCGGTGATCTGGACCACCGGTGCGACGGCGAGCTTGAACGATGGGCTGACAAGGTTGCTGTTGATCAGCGGTGCGAGCGCGAGCAAGCCGACGAGCCCGTAGATCACCGACGGGACGCCGGCAAGCAGCCGAACTGCCGGCCGCAGCAGCCGCTTCAGCAGCGGCGGGGCGAACTCGACCAGAAACACCGCGGCGAGCAGCGCCAGCACCAGTCCGCAGATCACCGCCAGGCCCGTGCTGAGGATCGTGCCGTAGAGCAACGGCCAGGCGTGCAGCGTATAGACGTAATGGGCCGGGTTGTTCGGCGAGTGGTAGATGTTGCCGAGCTGCGTCTGGACGTTGCCGCCCGAGCTGAACCACGCGAGCCCGTTGTGCGAGAACGACGGCCAGGCGTTCCCGAACACGAACACCACAAGCGCCAAGATCACCCCGAGGAGCGCGCCGAGTACCCACTCGGCGCGCTCTCCCCGGATGCGCGGTACCCGCACCTTCATCAGCGATGCGGATGGTCTCATTTAATGCAGCGGAATCCAGTTCGTGTTGATTATCTCCCGCGCGGCGCTCGAGTTCTTCACCCACGTGATGAACTTCTTGGCAGCGCCCTTGTCGCGGCCGCGGGTGATCATCCAGAAGTTACGCACGCCGGGATACTGACCGGACTTCGCGTTGCGCAAGGTGCAGGCGACCCCCTTGTAGGGCACCGGGTGCGTACCGTTGATGAAGTCGAGCGACACGTAGCCGATCGCGTTGGTGTCAGCGTGCACTGCCTCCTGGACGAGGCCGTTGGACTGCTTCTCCACGGCGGTGCCCGAGATGTTGAGATTCTGGCCGAGGAAGATCTGCTTGAAGGCGTCCGCGGTACCTGAGGCCGACGTACGCGAGATCAGGTCGATCGCGCCGCTCACACCCGCGCCCGTCACGTCGGACCAGTTGGTCACCGAGCCGTCGAAGATCGACTGGACCTCGGACTGGCTGAGATTGCCGAGCGAATTGGCCGGGTTGGTGATGATGCAGACACCGTCGCGCGCGATCTTGTACCAGTAGAGCCCGTGCGGATCGCTCGGGAGCGGATCACGGGATGCGTCGCCGATCGTGACGCGGCCGTGAGCAACGTCATTGACGCCGATATCGGTGCCTCCCTGGAAGATGCGGAAACCCACGTTGTGCGTCTTGTTGTACTTAGTCGCAAGCTGGACGACGAGCGGATATACCGACGTCGATCCGCTCAACGAGAGAATCGTCTTGGCCGCTGCGAAGGCGGCGACTGGGCCGAGGACGGCGAGACACGTGGCCAGCGCGACCCCACGGCGAATACGATGCATGAGCGCTCCCTTGAGTCGAACTACGACCAGGGGCCCCCGGAGACCCCCAAAATGACAGGCCGGACGACGGTACTCGGCCGCCGTGCGCAACTAGCGACTATCTTGTGAACGCGCCCTCGGCCGGCTCGTTTCCAACGGCTAGATGTGAAGATGTTGTGATTGCCATGTAACCGAAAGTTGTGGCAATTTCGTGAAAGCTCTAGCCACGGCCGGGTGCTTGCGTCATACATCAGCCTCTGGGGCGTGGCCGCCATCGGCCGAGTGGCTTCGGTCGAGGGCGCCCCGAGCACCACTTGAGCTGTGTCGTCTGCCAAGACGCAGTGTGTCGATGCGATGAGCGCTACGGACAACGACAACGACAACCCTGAGCCGTCGAGCTTCCGGCGCCCGAAACGGGTCGCCCCCGCTACCGCAGGGCGCAAGCCGCCTCCTGTCCGCTCCGGTCTCGCGAAAAAGCGCCAAAACCCGCTGCTTGCATTCCTGCAATCGGTCGGGAAGGCGCTGCTGAAGTTCTTCACCAAGGACTTGCTCACGACGGGGCTGCTGCTCGCATCGATCGCCCTGGTGATCACGTTCTTCGTGCTGCTGGGGTCAATCCAGCCCGGGCGGACGGGGCAGCAGTTCCCGATCTCGCGCGTCCTCACGCTCGCCGCTAATCGTCAGATCGCCGACGCGACGCTGCTCGACCATGACGCGAAGGTGATCGTCGACACCTTCGACGGCCAGCGCTTCTACGCCAACTATCCGAGCTCCGGGGCTGCGACACAATCACTGATCACGGAGCTGACCAGCAACGGCGCGCGCGTGAGCGTGGATCCGCAGTCCGGCAAGCCCGAGCGCCAGATCCTGGTCCAGTTCTTGATCCCGATCGTTCTGCTGGTATGCCTGTTTGCGTTCTTCACCAGGCTCTCCGCAGACGGTGGCGCGGGGGCGATAGCGGGATTCTCCGCCTTCGCGGGCAAGGGGAAGCGCAGGGGTAAGGGAACAAGCGACATGATCACCTTCGACGACGTCGCCGGCGCGGGCGAGGCCGTCGCGGAGCTTCGCGAGATCAAGGATTTCCTTGCGAATCCCACCCGCTACACGAGCATCGGCGCGGCCGCGCCGAAGGGTGTACTGCTGGTCGGGCCGCCTGGCACCGGCAAGACGCTACTGGCCAAGGCGACTGCCGGCGAGGCCGACGCAGCGTTCTTCTCGCTGTCGGGATCCGAGTTCGTCGAATCACTGGTCGGCGTCGGCGCGGCCCGAGTCCGTGACCTGTTTCGCAAGGCGCGTAAGGCGGCGCCGGCGATCATCTTCATCGACGAGCTCGACGCCGCCGGGCGCAAGCGCGGCGCTGGGATCGGGCAGGGCAACGACGAGCGCGAGCAGACGCTCAACAAGCTGCT
>Ga0302325_10017358_pt1 | contig 15217 bp, 14 predicted proteins | sample Palsa_T0_2_FD_201948 | JGI IMG/M metagenome (GOLD analysis project Ga0302325, IMG submission 201948) | Peat permafrost microbial communities from Stordalen Mire near Abisko, Sweden - Palsa_T0_2 | ecosystem: Environmental > Terrestrial > Soil > Palsa > Peat permafrost | place: Sweden: Abisko... | reverse complement strand
ACGGTCGACCGGCCGGCCGACGGGGCGGCAGAGCAGGAGAACTACTCCCTGCGCCCGGAGAACTTCCACCTGCCGCCGATCGCGTTCACCGACAAGGAGCTGGCGGCGCTGCAGACCGCGCTGAGCCTGCTCGACGGGGAATTCGCGTACGCCGAGCCGCTGCGCCTGGCGCTGCAGCAGATCACGTGGGGGCGCCCGAGCCCGCTGCGCGCGCCCGAGCAGCGCTCGGTCGCGCTCGGCATCACCGCCTCCGCCGGCGGGCACGAGTTGTCCTCGCGCCTGGCGAAGGTCGAGACGGCGATCTTCCGCAACAAGACGATCGTGTTCGACTACTACACGATGGAGCGCGACGAGGTCAGCTCGCGCCGCGTCGATCCCTACCACCTGCTGTTCCAGGGCGGGCAGTTCTATCTGCTGGGCTACGCGCACGAGCGCAAGTCCGTGCGCGTGTTCCGCCTGTCGCGCATCCGCGGCAAGGTCTCCTACGCGACCAAGGCCGAGCACGACTTCCACCGGCCGGCCGACTTCGACCCGCGCGCGTACGCCAACCGCGCCGACTGGCAGCTGGGCGAGGAGCGAGGCGTCGCGAAGATCTTGATCTGCGAGCGCATCGCGTGGCAGATCGAACGCCACTTCGGCCGCTACGGAGAAATAGGCGAGGCGGACGGCGCATCGTCCCCGGAGGGGGAGACGATCTTCATGACCGGCTACTCGAGCGCGCGCAGCGTGATCTCGTGGGTGCTGGGGCTGGGCGCGAACGCGCGCCTGCTCGGCCCCGACGAGCTGACCGACGAGCTCCTGCGGCGCCTGGAGCTGCTGGGAGAGCGCCACGGCGAGGCGCCGCCGCAAGCGCCAGGCGGGGGCGGACGCATTGCGGGGCCGGCGCGCACGCGCGCCACGCGCAGGGGGGACCCCATGGCGGCCGCGGAGAGCGAGGGCGCCGGCGAGCGCCCGGAGGCGGCGATCCGCCCGGAGCGCTTCGCGCGACTCGTGACGCTCGCGAGCATCCTGATCAGGGCCGGGCGCGAGGGGGAGCGCGTGCGGATCGAGGAGGTGTGCGAGCGCCTGCAGATCAGCGAGGAGGAGCTGCGCGAGGACGTGAACGTGCTGAACGTCGTCAACTTCGGCGGCGGCTCCTACGTGCTGTACGCGGAGTTCAAGGACGAGGAGGGCGAGATCGAAGTCGACCCCGAGCCCTACAGCGACAACTTCGACCGCCCGGCGCGCCTCTTGCCGGTCGAGGCGAAGGCGCTTGTGGCGGCGATCGACCTGATCGGCGAGCACATCCCGGAGGGCTCGCTGACATCCGCGCGCGAGAAGATCGTGGCGGCGCTGGGCGAGGACCCGATGGAGCAGGGTTTGCAGGTGGCGCCGACGGCGGGCGACGACACGGACGTCGCACGCCTGGTCTCCAAGGCGATCGTCCAGCGCAGGCTGATCGAGATCGAGTACTACAAGGAGAACGAGGACGAGCTCGTACCGCGCACGGTCGAGCCGTACGCGCTGACCAACGGGCGGGAGGGCTGGTACGTGGCGTCGTTTGACCCCGAGCGCGGCGGCGTGCGCCACTTCCGTTTGGATCGCATCAAGCATGCGCGGGTCACCGATGAGAAGTTCGAGCCGCGTCCCGAGGTCGATCCGGCGGCGGAGGTCGACGGCTGGCTGCGCACGGGGGAGGTGCCCGCGTCGCGCAGCGCGCGCGTGTGGGTCTCGCCCGAGCGCGCGCGCTGGGCGCGGGAGGCGCGGCGCGTGGTCGAGGAGTGGAGCGACGGCGCGGTCGTCGTCGAGCTGAGCTTCGCGGGGGTCGACTGGCTAGTGCGCGAGATCCTCAAGGAAGCCGGCGACGCCGCGGTGCTCGAGCCCGAGGATGCGCGTGAGGCTGTCAGCGCCGCGGTCGCGCGGCTGCGCGAGGCGAGCGCGGCGCCGGCGGCTGCGTGAACCAGCTCGCCCGCGGCTGAGCGCGCGTCAAAGCTCGGTCGGCCCGACGACGAAGCCGAGCCGATCCGCCCCACGTCGCAGGCGGGCGTCGACGGTGACCAAGCGGCAGCCAAGCAGCGAGGCGAGTGCGACGTACTCGGCGTCATAGGTTTTCGCCCAGCCGAGCTCGTCGGCGATGCGCCAGGCCTCATCGGCGAGGCGGCGGTGCGTTCTAAGTTCTACGTCGGCGGCTGCGATACGTGCACGCGCGCCGTCGACCTCGTCTGCGTCGAGCGCGCGTCGCCAGGCGCGCTCGTGCAGCGCCGATCGTGCCTCGGACCACATCAGCGCAGGAGCGCAGCGTGCGCCGGGAGCCAGCTCCTCGATATCGCGGGCCCCGGTCGACCAGGTCACGATCAGGCTGGCATCTACGACGAGCACTCAGTGTCCGGCCCGCGACTCCCTGATCCATGCCACGACGTTGGGCATGGGCTCGCCCCAGAAGGTCTTCTCCCAGCCCTCCGGCAGCGGCAGCATGTCCGGATACGGTTGCTGCTGCATCGCCTCGAGGTCCTGCTCCTCGATCACGTGCTGGGTCCCTACCTTGCGTGCGCGCAGCTTCCCCTCGCGGATCCAGCGACGGACGGTCTCGGGGTTGCGGCCGGTGCGCTTGGCGGCTTCTGGGACGGTGAGCATTATTGTAGCATGATACAACATCATGTCGCCACTGGCGTCACAGGTCGTGCGCGCGTAGGTCAGTACGCTCCCCTCAGGCATGAGCCGCCGTCAGCAGATCAGGATGAGCGATGCGGAGGCCGCGGCGTTTCTCTTGGAGGAGCGCACGCTCACCTGCGCGACGGTTGGCCCGCGCGGCTGGCCGCACCTGATGCCGCTGTGGTATGTGCTGCGTAGGAGCGTGGACGCGCCGCCCGGCGACAGCGCCGACGAGGGCACGAACGGGGCCGGACCGCGTCTGTGGTCGTGGACGTACGCGGTCACGCAAAAGGTCCGCAACCTCGAGCGCGACCCGCGCGCCACCTTGCAGGTCGAGGCCGGCGAGCAATATCAGGAGCTGCGCGGCGTGATGCTCGAGTGCGACGTGGTCGTCCACCGCGAGCTCGAGATCGTACGAGCGCTCGGCCATGAGATCTTCGCCCGCTACGCCTCGCCGCGCGGGCAGCCGCCGGCCACCGATCTGCCGGCGGAGGTCGGCGAGATGGTCGACAAGCAGGCGGTCAAGCGCGTGGCGCTCGAGTTCGTGGAGTACCGCCGGGCAACGTGGGACCACCGCAAGCTCGGCGGGAGCTACTGACGAGCGACCGGACGCGGCGATCGAGCTAGCTGCCGGCACTCTTCCTCCGGAAGTCGTCCGCGCTCGTCATCAACTGGCCGATGGTCGTGCCCAGGCCCTCGCATAGCTCCGTCAGGGTATCGAGCGTCGGGTTGCCCTGGCCGCGGGCCAGTTCGTTGAAGTGTTCGTAGTTGAGGGCGCAGCGGTCGGCGGCGGCCTGCCGAGACATTCCTTTCTGCTCGAGCTCGAGCAAGATCGCCTGGGAAAGCGCCGCCATCTGGGGACTGCTCGGCTCTGATCTTCTCTCGGGCGGCATCGTCGGGGAGCCTTACGCATACCGCAAGAAGGAGTTAAGGGGACAGATGCCGTATTCCGCCTATGACAATTGTCAGCTCCCAGTTTGCGAGATTTCGTTGCCAGAGATTCCTCACAAGACGCCCTTCCTGCGCGCTTTGGGGCGTGCGGTCAGCGAGCAGCGCGAGCGGCGCCGCCTGAGCTCGGCCGCGCTGGCGGCCGCGGTGGGCGTCGAGGAGGAGCGCATCCGTGCGCTCGAGCGCGGCGAGCTCGACCCGGGCTACGAGCTGCTGCTCGCGCTCGCGGATGCGCTCGGCGTGCAATCGGGCGTGCTCGCGACCCGCGCGGAAGAGCTCGCACAGGAGATGCCACCGGACCCCTGACCCCGATACGCTGCCACCGCCTATGCAACCCCTCAAGGGACTGATCCTCTCCGGGGGCAAGGGCACACGCCTGCGCCCGATCACGCACACGAGCGCCAAGCAGCTCGTGCCGGTGGCGAACAAGCCCGTGCTGTTCTACGGCATCGAGGCGATGGCCGACGCGGGGATCGAGGAGGTGGGGATCATCATCGCGCCGGAGACCGGGCCCGAGATCGAAGCCGCAGCGGGCGACGGCGCGCGCTTTGGGCTGCGCATCACCTACATCCTCCAGGACGAGCCGCTCGGCCTCGCCCATGCGGTGCTGACGGCCGAGCCGTTCCTGGCGGAGAGCCCGTTCGTGATGTACCTGGGCGACAACCTGCTGCAAGGGGGGATCTCCGAGCTGGTGGCGGCCTTCCGCGAGCATCACCCCGACGCGCTGATCCTGCTCACGCCGGTGCCCGACCCCGAGAACTACGGCGTCGCCGAGCTCGCGCCGGCCGGCGACGGCGAGGTCGGACGGGTTGTGCGCCTGGTGGAGAAGCCCGCGGAGCCCGTCACCAACCTGGCGCTCGTCGGCGTGTACATGTTCACCCCCGCCGTCCATGACGCGGCGCGAGCGATCGAGCCCTCCTCCCGCGGCGAGCTGGAGATAACCGACGCGATCCAGCACCTCCTCGACGAGGGCATGCGCGTGGAGCCGCATGTGGTGCGCGGCTGGTGGAAGGACACAGGGCGCCTGGAGGACATGCTGGAGGCTAACCGCTTGATCCTCGACAACCTGGTCGAGCGCATCGAGGGCGAGCTGATCGACTCGCAGGTGGAAGGACGCGTGGTGATCGAGCCGGGCGCGCGCCTGGAGCGAACCACTGTGCGCGGTCCGGCGATCGTCGGCGCGGACGCGCGCCTGAGCGACTGCTACGTCGGCCCCTACACGGCGATCGGCGAGCGCTGCACGATCTCCGCGTCCGAGGTCGAGCATTCGATCCTGCTAGCGGGTTGCACCGTATCGGGCCTGGATGGGCGCATGGAGTCCTCGCTGCTCGGGCGCAACGTGACAGTGCGCCGCGGCGAGCGCCAGCCACGCGCCTATCGCTTCATGGTCGGCGACAACTCCGACATCTCAATCCTGTGAGACTGTTCGTGACAGGCTCGGCTGGGATGCTCGGCTTCGACGTCCTGCGCGTGGGCGGCGCCGCTGGCCACGAGCTCGTGGGCGTGGATCTGCCCGAGCTCGACATCACGGATGCCTCCTCTGTGAGTGATGCGCTCGCGCGAGTTCGTCCCGACGCCGTGCTCAACTGCGCCGCCTGGACCGATGTCGACGGCGCCGAGACCCATCGCGAACAGGCGCATGCGGTCAATGCCGATGGCGCGGGAAACCTCGCCCGCGCCGCCGCCCAGGTCGGCGTGCCGCTCGTGCACATCTCCACCGATTACGTCTTCGACGGGCAGGCGCGCGTCGATCGGTCAGGCGCGCCGCGCTCGTATGTGGAGTCCGATAGGACCGGCCCGCGCTCGGTCTACGGTGAGACAAAGCTCGAGGGCGAGCGGCAGGTGCTGGCAGCCTCGCCGCAGCACACGATCGTGCGCAGCTCGTGGCTGTTCGGTATCGGGGGTCACAATTTCGCTGCGACGATGCTGCAGCTCGCGGCTGAGCGCGAGGTCGTGCAGGTCGTCACCGATCAGGTCGGCTGCCCCACCTGGACAGGTCATCTGGCGCCCGCGCTGCTCGGGCTGATCGAGCGGCGGGTCTCAGGCCTCGTGCATCTCGCCGGCTCTGGCTACGTCTCCTGGAACGGGTTCGCCGCGGAGATCTTCCGCCAGGCCGAGGTCGACTGCCGCGTGGAGGAGGCGAGCACCGCGCAGATGGCGCGCCCCGCCCCGCGCCCGGCGTGGTCGGCGCTCGAGTCAGAGCGCGACGACGTCCTACCGCTGCCGCCCTGGCAGGACGGCCTCGCGGGCTACCTGGCGGCGCGGTCGGGGATGCTCAGAACTTGAAGGCCCGTGCGACTTCGAACGCGAAGCCGGCGAGGAGCGCGCTTTCCAGCGTCGCGCCCTCGCCGAACACCTCGTCGGCATCGAGGTCGGGCCGTACGCGCGTGACGGTGTGCGCGTCGGGGTCCACCAGCCACAGCTCGCGCACGCTGGAGGTCATGTAGAGCTCGCGCTTGACGCCGAGGTCGTTCTGCCGCGTGCTCGGCGAGAGCACCTCGACGACGAGGTCGGGGACGCTTTGCCGCATCCCCCACCGCAACGCGGCCGGCTCGGACGGGCGGCGCCCGGCGCTCCACCAGGAGATGTCGGGCGCAGGTCGGTGCCCTGCGGGCAGCGCTACGAACACATCCTGCAGCAGAACGCCCTCGTCGGCCGTTTCCTCCTGCCAGCGGCACAGCGCCATGAACAGCTTCCCCTGCGCCGAGGACGCCCGCTCTCCGAGTGGGGGCATCAGCACAGCCTCGCCGGCGATGAGCTCCATATTGATGGTCCAACCGGAGTTTTCCTGCAGGGCCTCGAATTCCCAGGTATCGACGCGCGGATGGACGACGGTGGCCATGACCGCATGTTAGTCCGCGAACGAAGGCCGAAAGCTCGCCATGGAGGTCATGTCGCCATGCAAGCGCGTGCTTGGGAGGAAACGCTCGGGCGCCCGAGCAGCGCGCGAGGCGCATAGCCTGAGAAGATGCACGCATGAGACTCCTCGTCTGCGGCGGCGCTGGCTTCATCGGCTCGACCTTCGCGCGCCAGCGCGTGCGCGAGCACGGCGACGAGGTGACGGTGCTCGACAAGCTCACCTACGCCGGGCGCGAGGAGAACTTCCACGACCTCCTCGACGACCCGGCCTTCCGCTTCGTGCGGGGTGCGATCGAGGATCGGGAGGCGGTCGCCGGCGCGGTCGAGTCTGCCTCGCCGCAGGCGATCGTCAACTTCGCCGCCGAGACGCACGTCGACCGCTCGATCGCCGAGCCCGACGCTTTCGTCTCCACGCACGCGCTCGGCACCTACGTGCTGCTGGAGGCCGCGCGCGAGCACGCTCTGCGCTACCTGCAGGTCTCAACCGACGAGGTGTACGGCTCGATCGAGCAGGGCACGTTCACCGAGGACAGCCCGCTGGCACCCTCCTCGCCCTATTCGGCCACGAAGGCCGGCGCCGACCTGCTCGTGCAGAGCTACTTCCACACCTACGGCCTGCCCGCGCTGATCTGCCGCGGCTCGAACAACTATGGCCCCTACCAGTACCCGGAGAAGCTGATCCCGCTGATGATCCTCAACGCCCTGCACGGCGACTCGCTGCCCGTGTACGGCGATGGCATGCAGGTGCGCAACTGGATCCACTCGACGGACTTCGCCGCCGCCATCGGCCACGTGCTCGAGCACGGACTGCCCGGCGAGGTCTACAACGCGGGCGGCCCCGACGAGCAGGACAACATGGCGGTCGTCACGCGCATCGTCGAGCTGACGGGCGCGGCGCAGTCGCAGATCGAGCACGTGACCGACCGCCCCGGCCACGACCGCCGCTACTCGCTGTCCTCGCAGAAGGTGCGCGCGCTCGGTTGGAGCCCGCGCGTACGCTTCGACGAGGGCCTCGAGCAGACGGTCGCGTGGTACCGCGAGAACGCCTGGTGGTGGGAGCCGATTCGCTCGGGCGAGTATCGCGCCTACTACGAGCGCCAGTACGGGCGCGCGCTGCAACCTTGAGACCAAGATGAGTGCGCCGCCGCGCGTCGAGGTGATCGCCCAGCCGTTTGGGCGGCGAGCGCTCGGAGACGTGCTTATCGAAGAGCTCCAGCGCGGAGGCTGGACCACGCTGCGCGCGGTCTTCGCTTTCCTGAAATCATCGGGGTTGCGCCAGATCGCGGGGCCTCTCGACTCGTTTCTCAGCGGCGCGCGAGCGACAGCGGTCATCTCCGTGGGCATCGATCACGACGGGACCTCGCTCGAGGGACTGCAGGACCTGTGGCGGGTGATCGATGGGCGGGCGAAGCTGTTCGTCTTCAAGGAGGGGCAGGGAGGGCCAGCGCGCACATTTCACCCCAAGGGCCTATTGCTGGAACGCCCTGACGCGGCTCTGGCGATCGTCGGCTCGGGCAACCTGACGGCCGGCGGCCTGTTTCTCAACCACGAGCTCGCCGTCTCAGTCGCCCTCGATCTTCAAGACGCCGCCTCCGCGAGATTCCACCGACGGCTGCGAGCGACGCTCGAAGCGTGGCAGCGGCCGGGGGCCGCGTGTCGTGAAGTCGATGCCAATCTGCTCACCGAACTCTACGAATCGGGGGATCTGTTGCCGGAGGCGGCGATCGCCGCGGGAGCCCGCGCCGCTCGCTCCGCCACTCGCAGCGGCGTGGCTGCACAGACCGCCGGTCGCCCCGTGCTCTTCGGTGCTTCGGGAGCGACTGCCCTGGCGCCGGTGCCGGCGCCGCTGCCGAACATGGCCGCGCCCGCGGTGACCCCGCCGTCTGCGCCTGCGCCAGCAGCTCGCACCAGGGCCCGCAGGCCGACCGCTGCGCGGGCGGCTCGGTCATCGGGTGCGCACAAAGCCCTGTTGATCGAGGTTCGCCCGCACCACAACGGAGAGGTGTTCCTCAGCAAGCTGGCGGTCAACGATGACCCCGGATTCTTCGGCTATCCGTTCTCGGGCTGGACGACGCCGCACAGAGCCAACAACCCGCCCTACCCGATGGCGGTGCCGGACCCGCGGGTCGAGATCGTCGTCTGCGACAGGCGTGGGCGACCGTTCATGCGCCGCCCACACTCGCTGAACGTCGTCTACTACACGCGAAAGAGTGAGATCAGGATCACGCTGCCTCCCGAACCCCTCGCGCAGATCCCGCAGTTCTCTCTGCTCGTGATGACGAGGAACCCAAGCTCGGCATTCGACTACCGGCTCGAGTTCCTTCCGCCGACCTGCAACTCGCCCAAGGCACAGCGCCTGCGAGCGATGCTCACACGCAAGCTCCCCTCCGGTGGAGCGAAACGCTCGCGCTACTACGGCTGGGCATAGCGGCCGCTACGCCCTCAGCTGGATGATCTGGTTGTGCGTGATCGCATGGCGTGAATGCAGCCCGTCCTCGCGCGTCACCGTGATCGGGATGCGGTCGATCACCCGGAAGTCGTGGCTTTCGGCGATGGCGGTGACCTCGGCGACGGTCGGAATTGTCCACGCTTGGCCGCCGATCGTGCTGCGGCTGTCGCCGAGCACGAGCCAGCACGGCGCGCCGCATGCCATCGCGCGCTTGAGGTTGCAAAACACTGCGCTCATCGACTCGAAGTAGCGCAGCAGCACCGCCGGCGCCTGTCGCCGGCGAAAGCCCGCCTTGGCGTCTGACTCCACCGCCTCCCGATAGGCCAGCAGAAAGCTTCGGGTGGACTGCGGAAGCGCGCCGTCGGTCGCGCCGTCGAGCCGGCGCTCGAAGTCCACGCGCTGTCGCTCGGTGATCTCGCGCGAGCCGATAGTGCGTGCCTCGATCGTCTTGCGCTCCTTCGTCGACAGGCCGAGCACGGCGGACAGTGACAGGCGGTCGGTATCGATGTACGGAAGGGCGGCGGCGTACGGCGGGCTCGAGACGACCGCGTCGATCGGTCGGTCCTCGAGCAGCGCCGCCAGTGTCTTTGGGTCGGCCGAGTCGCCGAGCTCGGCGACGCCGCGCCCGAGTCGTGGAGTTATCAGGCGCGAGAAGCTCGAGAGGCGCTCACGAGCCTGCCCGAGCCTCGTCAAGAACAGCTCGTACACGGGAGCATCCTCGATCGGCTGCGAGCGTCTGCGAATACGCAGGTCCCTGGGCTCCTGCTGTGAGACCTCGCGGATGAGGTCGCTGACGAGCACTTCGAAGAAGCGCATGAGCTGTGCGTCGATACGTCGGATGCTCGCGAGCAGCCAGTCGAGCTTGCGCAGCACCGGCTCGGGAAACCAGCTCTCGAGCTCGGGCAACGTCGCGGGCGCGAACTGCGTCAGCTCGCGACTGCCATTCCGTGGAGCCGCCGAGACGCGAGCGTGCAGCCGGTCGATCGCGCGCAGGCAGCGATCATGCGGCACGGCGGTCAGCGACAGCTTGGCGCGTGCCACTTCGGTCGCGAGCGGATTGCAGTCGATGCTGAGTGCGTCGATGCCGTTCAGCGTGGCCTCCAGCGCCACCGTGCCGCTGCCTCCAAACGGGTCCACCACGAGCGAGCGCCCGGGCTCCAGACCGCAGAGGTTGAGCAGGCTCTTGGCGAGCTGTGGGTAGAACTTGCCCTTGTAACGGTGGATGCCATGCGCGAAGTACGTGGAGTTCTTGCGACGGGAGCCGGGCTGTGCCTCCTCAATCAGGCGCTGTGGGCTGTCGAGGAGTTGGCCGCCCGGGATCTCGATGCCATGACAAAAGGTCGAGCGGTGCAGCCGCGGCGTGGCGAAGACCTCGATCGCTCCGTCCTCGCGGATTCGCGGCGAGCCGCCGAGCGCCTGCAACTCGCGGATCTGAAGCTCGCGCTCGTATCCGACGAGCTGGTAGTTGGGTGCGATCACGAGCCCGTCGCGCTCGTCCACCGGCCGGCGAAGGACGACGAGCTGCTCGCTGGCCAGGCGTCGTCCAGGCTTGGTGACCGAACGCCGGTTCGCTGGCAGCTGGCGGTCGATCGTGGTCGTGTGCTCATAGCCGAGTCGCGTCGCGATCGTCGTTACGCGATCGGCCGTCTCGAACAGCTCGCCGCCGAACAGCCCGTCGCCGAGGACGACGACCGCGTAGCGGCCGCCTTTGAGCACCCCACGGCAGTTCGCCAGCACTCGCTCGATATCGGCGAGATAGGCGTCCGCCGGGTTCTTGACGGCCTGGCCCGTCAGATGTGAGCCGATCTCGACGCGACGCAGCTCGGCAGGGTCGCGGCCCAGCCAGAACAGGCGGAAGCGATGGTAGAGGTGGTAGTCGTACGCGTTGGGGTACGGCGGGGAGGTGACGATCAAGCCGGCCGATTCCGGCTCGAGCTCGAAGCTCGCGGGATCGCGCGAATCGCCCTCCACGATGCGCACCGCGTTGGACGCCGCGGTTGGCGCCTCTGCGAGCGCCCGCCGCATACGACGCAACTCGCCGATCACCGCTCTCGGCGCATCGAGGACGTTCATCGCTCGAGGCCGGCTCGCGTAGCGGGTCTCGGACTCCTGGAAGGAAACACGCGCGGCAGCTTGGGTGAAGGCGAGCAGCGCGAGCTCGCGGGCGCCCTCAGGGCCGATCTCGACGATCCGTTCGCGAATCACGCCGAGGGCGCAGAGGATCTCATCGCCGTACCACTTCTCCACTTTGGGTATGTCCGGGAGCCAGGCCGGGGGATCGGAGGTGAGCTCGTGCGACTGGAGTGCCAGGAGCATGGCCTCGAGCGAGCGCAGGGCCGAGACGTCCGCCTCTCCCAAGCCTCTCGTCTTCGCCAGCGCGATCGCGTTCGCCACCGGGTTCGCATCGATGCCAAAGAAGCGTCGATCGGTCGCGACCGCTTCGACGGCGCCGGTGCCGCCCCCTGAAAACGGGTCGAGTATCAGATCTCCGGGCCGTGACAGCGCGAGGATCGCCTGACGCGCGAGCTGCGGGATGAACTTGGCGGGATACGGGTGAAGCGAGTGCGCGCCCGCGTCTGTGCGTGCATCGGCGAAGTCCCAGTCGAGCGACGCCAGCCGGCGACCCAGGCAACCCGGCGCCGCATCGAGCAGGCACTCGGCCGAGTCCTCGGGGGTCGACGTTGGCGCCAGCTCAGTATGGGGCGCCTGGTGCTCGGCGGTCTGTGAGGTCTGGCAGGCGAGGATCTCTGCAGCCGTCGGCTCCACCCGGCTACTCTACGCGCGAGGGCGGACGTTGTAGACAACTATCCGTAGACATCTGTCTGTATTTGCGGGATGCTAAGCGTTGTGGACGCTCAACGGAAACAGCTTGGCCGCAACCTTCGTCGCCATCGCCGTCGGATGGGTCTGTCGCAGGAACAGCTGGCCGACCGCTGCGGTCTGGATCGCACCGAGATCAGCCTGCTCGAGCGCGGTAAGCGCTTCCCGCGCCTGGACACGCTCGTCAAGCTGGCGCGGGCGCTCGAGCTCGACTCGCTCGGCGAGCTGCTCGACGGGATTCGCTGAGCGCGCTCAGCCGAGCGCCGAGATCCTCCACTTGCCGCCTTCCTTGACGAGCGCGACCGTGCTGGTGCGTTTCTTGCCTTCGTGGACGCTCACGGCTTCGGCCGTAGCGCTTGTCCCGTCGGAGGCGATCTGAACCGACTCCACGGTGACTTCGAGGCTGTCGACCTCCGCGAGCTGGCTTTTGATCGCCGCTTCGCAGCGCTTGGCTCCGCCGAGGCGCCTGATCGCGGCGAGCGCGAGGTCCTCGCCGCAGATCTTCTTCTCTTCAGCGGCGGTGGCGTGGGACTGGAGGTTGGCGAGCGTCTGCGCGACTTCGTGCTGCTGGCCCTTGAAGGCGGCGGTGGAGGTCGTGCTGGCGCAGGCGCTCAACGCGAGGCCGGACAGCGGCAGGCACAGCAGGGCGAGCGGGCGGCGCACGTCCGCAAGTCTATTGGGCGAGCCGCGAGGTTACTGCTCGTCGTCGCGCCTGTAGCCCAGGCGTGCGGAGATGCGGTCGGCGGTGGATACGAGGTGCGGGCCGAGCGCGTCGACGAGCTCCTCCAGCGAGATGATCGAGCTGTGCGCGACCAGGTTGACCGCGGCGACGACGTCGCGCGCCTCGTTGCGCACCGGCGCGGCGATCGCGTACAGCTCGGCCGCGAACTCCTGATCGTCGACGGCGAAGCCCGCCGCGTGGATCTCGTCGAGCTCATCGCGTAGCGCTTTCTTGCTCGTGATCGTGTTCGGGCCGTGTTTGGTCAGCTTCATCTGCGCGATCAGATCGCGCTGCTCGCTCTCCGGCAGGTTCGCCAAAAGCAGCTTGCCGATCGCTGTGCAATACGCCGGCAGTCGCGAGCCGGTCTGCAGGTTCAGGTCGACCCTGCCCTGTCCGCGGCGGAAGCTGCGCACGCGGTCGACATACAGGACCTCGCCCCCGTCCAGCACGCCGAGGTTCGTCGTGTAGGAGGTGCGCTGGCGAAGCTCCTCCAGATACGGGTGCGCGTGCTCACGCAGCCCCGTCGAGTTGAGCGCCGACATCCCCAGGTCTGTCACACGCAGCCCCAACCGGTACTTGCGCGAGGCGCCCTGCTCGAGGTAGCCGAGCGCGACCAGCGTGATCACATACCGGTGCGTCGTCGAGCGGCTCATCCCCAGCTCGTCGGCGATGTCCGCGATCCCCAACACGGGGCGCTTGGGCGTGAAGCACCCGAGGATCGCAAGACCACGCTCCAGCGACTGCGAGTAGCGCGGTTCGCGCAGGCTCGGGATCGACCAGGCCGGCTCCTGCCCGTTGTCTGTGGCTTTGGCGGCTGCTGAACGCGTTCTAGGCATTGGCACCTGGTTCCTGTCTTGTCCCGAGGAGATGGTTGTGGTCGAGAAGTTCCATTGGCTGATCAGGAAACCATAGTTCGATACGTAGGCAAGGACAATCAGAAACACTGGAGTTTCGAGCAGTGGGTCTCTGACGCCGATCGGACCGTCTCAGCCGCGAGTGCTGGCCTTTGCCGGCGCATCGAACACGCGCAACGTCCCCGCCGTGACGAGCGTTGACGCTATGGGCCCGCGGACCAGCGCTGTGCCGTTCGGAGACGATGGCAGCATCCCCGGCCTATACGATCAGTCAATCTGGCGGACAAGCAGATCAACAGCGGAGAGCCCGCACAGCTTGAGGAGCCGCCTGAGCTGCGGCGTCCTGAAACGGCCAAGAGCATCGATAAAAAGCCCCAGCCGTGGAACGGGCCGCCCAAGGGGCTCCGGGTCAAGGTCCGCGTGACGCCCAGCATGTACGGCCGTCGCTAGTTCATGCTCCTCTCCAGGCCGGCGCCGTTCCCCATGCGCGGCGTCTTGGCGATTGAGGATCCGGAGCTCCTGCTACGGGCCGGATCGCCCTCGACAAGAATGCGCCCTCTGAGGCCGGGAGCGTTCGGGCGCTATTGCGCTCGAGAGTAAGGGTTCCCTTGCGGTTCCAGAAGATGCTCTGGCGGATCGGTGCAAGGTGCGGGCATGTTCCCGGCTCGTCTCTGCGACGGGGTCTGCACGATCGTTGGGTTGATGTCGCCGAGGGCCTGCGCGAATGCCCCCTAACGGCGTAGCCCTCGTCCCCGATCAGGGCCACCGCGCCTGGCGGCGGGCGCGAGCCAGCAGTCCCAGGGCAACCTCGCGTCCGTCGCGTTTGGGGAGGTGACCGGGACCGTCCGCGGTGTGCCATCCGGAGCGAAAATCGATCTGGAGCGAAGATTGCCGCTGCCACGGCCTCGAGATCCAAGTGCTCAACACGACCATCCTGAACGGCCTCACGGTCAACCCGTGCGCACCAGCATCACACCACTTCGACTCCACCCGGCTACAAGCCCTGCTCTGCTATGCGATTCCCGACGTCCTAGCACCCCGCTGACCCGCCCGCCAGCCCGCCGCGAACCCGCCGGCGGAACACCCTCCGTCGACCCCAGCGCACGCAAACATCGCCCCCGAGTGGGAAACAGTTCTTGACCTACCCCACGGACACGCCCTATCCTACCCTCGACAATGAGGCGTCAGCTACCAGCCTATGACTGCTGCTGGGTCTCGTGTAGTCGCAAGGCAGGGTCGGCCGCGGTTGACCCGCACATAGCGGATGGGCTGTGGTGCGGCCATCGGCAAATCTCTCGTCCGCCACACAAGCCGTGCCGCGGACGAGGAAGAAAGGCACACACATGAAGAAGCTAGTACTAGGCCTATTGGCCGTCATGGCGTTGGGCGTGGTCACCGCATCCGCGCTCGCAGCAGGCAACGGCAACACCGTATGGTTATGCAACTCCAAATTCCTCACGTTAGAAAAATGCTTAGTCAACTCTGAAAACTTAGAAACGATCGTCCTGGAAGACATGACCGAGCTAGCTGCGGTCCAGTGTCCGCCGGGCTCGGTGTTAAACGAAGGGTGGGTCGGTCCAGGCTCGGAAGACGAAACCACATCAGTAACTTTCGGTAGTAACTGTAGTCCGCCACCTAAAGCAGAAAACTTATCAAACGAAATCTTAACGAACATCTGCACATTAGTTGTGAGCGTCACGGCGCTTGCTCTGCCGTGGAAAACATTAGCCTACTTAATAGGCACCGCAACGTGGGACACGATTCAACCTGGTGCGTCTGGTAACCAGCCAGGGTATCTGATTACTTGTGTTGTAGCAGGCTTGACAATGAAAGATACGTGCACGACGGTCTCTAAACACGAAGCTAACGTCGAACTGTTCAACGCGTCCTCGATCGTTTTAGCGCAATTTCCCAAAGAATTGAAATCTGAAAAAG
>Ga0302325_10017357_pt1 | contig 15218 bp, 10 predicted proteins | sample Palsa_T0_2_FD_201948 | JGI IMG/M metagenome (GOLD analysis project Ga0302325, IMG submission 201948) | Peat permafrost microbial communities from Stordalen Mire near Abisko, Sweden - Palsa_T0_2 | ecosystem: Environmental > Terrestrial > Soil > Palsa > Peat permafrost | place: Sweden: Abisko... | reverse complement strand
TTCGGCGGGGGCAAGCCGATGAATGTAGAGAAGTTAGTCGAGCCTTGCCAACTGCGGGGATGAGTGGACCAACAAGACCCTAAGGGTGCTGCGGCCGCAGATACCAATCCGACGGTCGTAGCCGGGGACATCTTGCAAGGCCTTCGCGGTCGGGTCACTAAGGCGCTGACCGACGGATCGCGGAACAATCCCCTCATCTATTTCCGAGAGAGCCGCAGTACGCGTTTCGTCGCCGCGCCGCTCGGTTCGGAATTCGTGCGCAAACTGCTCGCTGGAGAAACTGTTCGCCGCGCGGATTTTTCTCGTGATTGCCCTAGTCTCGCGAAGCCGTTGGCCGAGGCGCTGACGGGGGACGCGGCCCTTGACCCTTCCGACCAACCTGCGCCGAACGTTTCCCGAAAAGCGGGTCCGCTGCGCAAGTTCGCTTCACCCGTCGATCCGCTCGGAACGCGGTTGCGGGCCATTCGAGCAAAGGCTCGCGAGAACGAGGAAGAGCGCGGCTTGCGGACTTTGTTCGCGGCGATCGGAATGGTCTCGTGGCCCTCACCGGACGGCGGACGGCCGCCCGAGGCGCCGTTGTTTCTAGTCCCGATCGCGATTTTCGACGATCCTCGGGTTCGCGGTGACCTCGCTGTCCAGCGCCTTGAGGACGGCGAAGCCGTGGTCAATCGAGCGCTTCTGACTGTGGCGCCTCGCGCATTTTCCGACGCCGTCGAGGGTCTATTTGATGAGGGCGAAATCGAGGATGTCGCAGCGTCGTATGCCGCCGTGGGGGCCGCGATCCGCGACTTGCCCGGCATTTCGCTCGAGCCGACGACCGCGCTCGGGATCTTTAACTTCCAGCTCATGGCGATGGTCGACGACCTCCACGAAGCGGGCGATGCGCTCGAGGAGCATGTGATCATCCGAGCCTTGGCGGGCGACGCCGCGGCGCGAGACGTCCTCGTCGGCGCGAGAGAGGGTGCCATCGACGTCGACGCACTCGACCAAATCGCACCGGTCAACGAGCCGTTCGTTCTCGATGCCGACCCGTGGCAGGGCAAAACAATTCAGACCTTGCTGCAATATCCGGACTCACATGCGACGGTCGACGGACCGCCCGGAACTGGAAAATCGCAGACGATTGCGAATCTGATCGCCGCGCTCATCGCGCAGGGAAAGTCCGTCCTCTTCGTGTGCGAGAAGAGAGCAGCGCTAGACGTCGTGAAGCGGCGTTTGACGGCAGCGGGCCTCGGACATCTGCTTCTCGACATGCACGGTGCCGCAATTTCGCGCCAACGCGCCTATGCGCAACTGCGAGCTGCGAGAGCCCAGATGCGCGATGCCGTGCCCGCTTCGTCTGCGCAGGACGCGGCCCTAGTTGCGACGCGCGATCGTCTCAACGCGCACGTCCGCTTCATGCACACGCAAGTCGAGGGCGCGGCCTCAAGTCCCTATCAAATTCTCTCGGAGCTTGCAGCGCTGCCCGCCTTCAATATCGGCATACGCATCTCTGCCGGAGATCTGCGCTCGATCGGGCCCGACGTGCTGGCGCAACTCGAAAGCGACGTTGGCGAGGCCGCCCGAAATGCAGCGGCCTTTCTGCGGTCGGGCGACCTGCCGTGGGCGACGTCGAACGTTGCCGCAGCAGAAGTGCCGGCTGCGGTCGACCGGGTCGGCGCCTTAGCAGCGTCACTAAAGCTTCTGCGACGTGTTTTGAGGGAGGTTGGCAAACCGGTCGCGTCCCGCGCAGAGCTAACCGACGCGACCCTCACGCTCGCGAAAATTCGGGGTGCGCTTCAGGTCTGTGGACCCGGAGCACTCGATCTCGATCCGATCGTCTTGCAGCTGGCGCTCGATACTCTCTCGACACCCTTCGGCCCCATCCTCGAACTTTTCTCGGCTTCCCGGCGGACGGCGATGAGCGCACTACATGCGCATTTGCGCGAGGGCCCTCGCGCGCGGCGCACACTCGCCTTGAGGGAGTTGATGAGTCTCGAGGGGCCGTGGCGCCAGAGCGTACGAGCCGTTGCTGCGCTGACCGCCGACGTGGATGTCGCGGCGGCGGGTTGGGTGCAGGCCTTGGGTGACACGGAAACGACTCTCGGCGCACCACTGCCCGAGGATCTGACGGCGCTCTCGTCCCTCCTAACGCGTTGCGCGAGCGAGCGCGAAGCCGCCTATCGGGCCGCGCGCATGCGAGAAATCGAGGGAGCCTTGCGGGACCGGCACCTCGGTGCGCTTATGGAATGCTTTACTTCCCTTGAGCCGGGCGTATGGACGAAGGCGATCCGCTACGTCTATTTCCAGAGTTACCTGGAACCGCTGCGTCCGGCGCTCGCTCGCTTCGACGGGCGAACTCAGGATGACGTGGTGGCCGCGTTTCGAAAAATCGAAGCGGAACTACGAACGATTTCGCGCGACCGTGTGTGTCGCGCTGCGGGCGAACGCTACGTGACCGTCTCCAACGCGCATCGCGAACAGCAGACGACGGTCAACATCCAGCTTGAAAAAGCGCGCCCGCGAAAGTCCTTAAGGGCCCTCTATTCCGAGGCTGCCGATGCCATGCTGGCGCTTGCTCCGTGCGTGATGGCGAGCCCGCTTTCGATCAGCCAGTTCTTACCGCGCGCCACGATCTTTGACGTCATTGTCTTCGACGAAGGCTCGCAAGTCACGCCTGAGTCCGCGATCACTGCGATACTACGCGGGCGACGTGTGGTGATCGCCGGCGACGATCGCCAACTACCGCCGACCGACTTCTTTGGCGGCACCAGCGACGACGATGAAGACGAACACGATGATCGAGACGCCGTCGCGGGCACCGAATCGATTCTCACCGCGCTCCGATCTTTTACTAAGGACCTCGGGTTACGTGTTCACTACCGCTCCCGCGATGAGCGGCTCATTGCCTTCTCGAACAATCATCTCTACAATAACGAGCTTATCACGTTTCCCGGAAGCGGAACCGGCGGCGACGGTCTACGTTTCGTCTTGGTCGATCCGACAGGCTCGGAGATCGACGAAGACTCATCTCGTCCCGAGGTTGCGCGCGTCGTTGAGTTGATCATCGAACACGCCGAAACGAGACCGAACGAATCACTTGGTGTAATTGCCCTCGGATTGCCGCACGCGCGCCGTATCGACGTGGCACTCGCTGCGGCAAGGCGAGAGCGGCCCGATCTCGACGCGTTTTTCAGCGAGTCGGGCGACGAGCCGTTCTTCGTCAAGAACCTCGAACGGGTCCAGGGCGACGAGCGAACCGCCGTCATCTTGACGATGGGCTACGGCCGCACCAAGACGGGCTCGGTGAGTCATAACTTCGGGCCGATCAACCAGCAGGGCGGCGAGCGCCGGCTCAACGTAGCGATCACGCGTGCGAAATCGCGGTTGACGCTCGTCTCGAGCTTTCGCAAGTCTGATTTGAATCCGAGTTCCTTGACGTCAATCGGGCCGAAGCTCCTGGCAGCGTATCTCGGCTACGCCGAGAGCAAGGGTACGGACCTTGGGCACGACGGCGTTGTTGTAAGCGTCGCGCCGAATGCGTTCGAACTCGATATTCAGCAGGCCCTCGAAGCGCGCTTGAAAACGGGCGTCCTTGCCCAATACGGCGTCGGGCGCTTTCGTCTCGATCTTGCGGTGCAAGACCCTCGCGAACCCGGCCGCTTCGTGCTCGCAGTTGAGTGCGACGGCGCAAGTTACCACAGTACGCCTACCGCGCGGATGCGCGATCGATTGCGGCAGACGATTCTCGAGAATCTCGGATGGCATTTCGTGCGCATCTGGTCGACGGACTGGTTTAATAACCGTGCAGCCGAGCTCGAGCGAATCGACGGCGTGTTCCGTCGGGCCTTGGAGGTATCCCCGGAACCCGCTTCGGCTCCCGTGAACGGAGAAGCTCCGCCGCCTTCTTCCGTCGAAGTGATTCCGCCGCCGATGCCGCCCTCGCGCACCGGCCAATCGCCGGCCCGTCCGCCGTACGACTCGATTTCTGACGTCGGCGATCGAACGTTGAAGGATCTGGCTGCGTGGATCGCAAGCGACGGCAGGTTGCGGACAAACGAAGAAATGATCGACGAGATGATCCACGAGCTGGGATTTCGACGCCGCGGGGCGCGCATCGTCGAGCGTCTGGAGCAAATCGTCGGCGGACGCCGCGTCTGAACAATCAACGGCGGCTTTCCGTGGTGTCGAGGGTCTTCACCACACCGCTGCGCCTGTCGCAATATCGCGTCCGGCCGCAAGGCCTAACGCATAGCCGCAACGGAACGCGCTCGCGGCGGAGCGAAGTCTCGAGCATGCTCGCGCTCTTTTTGGGTTCCGCGATCTTGGCGATGGCCTTCGATTCGGTCGCCGCCGCCGTCGACGGATACAACGCCCAGATCGGACAGCCGAGCCCGCCGGCGTTCTCCGACGCCGACTACGATTGGTACAGGCGCGGTTACAAAGAAGGCCCGCAAGGGATCCTGGAGGGCCGGCTGGTGCGCACGATGCGCAACGGCAAGACGATTCCGATGCCGCACGTGAAGTTTACGTTGGTCCCCGCCACCGATTACTCGGCTTGGGTCGGGCTCCAGGCACTCGCATACGGTGGGAGCGGCTGGCAATACAGCCCGCCCACGGAGTACGCGTCGGGATTTATCAACCGGTTCGAGACCCGCGACGACGGTACGTTCGAGGCCTACAGCTTGCCGGTGGGCGTCTACTATTTGTTGGCCAGCGTGGACCTGGTTTATGGAAAATCCGAGCCGAGCCAGTATACCGCGAAAGGGTACGACGGCAACGGCCGCGAGACCGACGTCATCGTTCCGCACCTCCGCTACCCGGACGGAGATCTTTATACGCTTAGTTATTCGAAGACACTCCAGGTGATAACGCCCGAGCCGGGTTCGGATCAAGTCGGAGATATACAGCCGCTCGAGGTGACCCACAAACCGAAGTTGCTGCCTGATCCGGGTTCGGACGCCAAGAACTACGTTCTCGACCCGAACGAGATCGCGTATCCCGACGCGTACAAGCCGGCCGAGGCGGACCTTGCGCCCTACGGGGCGGCCGGCACCGGAAAGGTCTCCGGCCGGTTCAATCTGCCGCTTGAGGGCATTCCGCGAGTAGAGCAAAAGGGCCTAACCGTCGCCCTGCTCCCGGCCGTGCAATGGTCGTACGTGTGGGCGACGTCGCTCGAGTACAACGTCTTCAACCAGTCGACGGTCCTGGATTTTCCACTGTGGGCGAAGAGCTACGTGCGCTTCGCGCGGACCGACGAGCGGGGCCGCTTCGAATTCGACAACGTGCCGCCGGGCAAATACATCGTCGGCGCCCTCGTCGACTATCTCTACAAGTACACCGAGAGCAGCCAGGTGTACGAAGGTAGCGACTACGTTGAGAACGAGGTCTCAACGGACTTCTACAAGACCGACGAGAACGGCACGACGTTCGACCATACGGAGTACTCGACCGAGACCGAGTTGGTTCCGCACTACAACACGATAACGTCGACCCCGGAGTGTCGCGTGCGCGACTCGCTGCTCGCGCTCGTGGATGTGGCCGCGGGGCAGAGCGTGACGACGCCGATCGCCGACACGCACTGGTTCAAAGACGGCGGCGGATGTAGGAGCGCCCGCTGAGATCGGACATGCTTCAGATGCGGATCGCGAGGCCGGCCCCGACGTAATGTTGGTGCGCTCCGTGGACGACCGTCAGCCGCTGCTCGGCCTCCGCGTCGATGAGCAAGCCCTTGGATACTTGATGTTGGGCGAAGACGTTTGCGAAGTATTGCCCACTCGAGCCGGGGCCGTTCGAGGAACTGTTTGCGATCTCGACGTTCAGCTTCGTGGCTGGTGCGATGACTCCGCCGACGATGAGCGTCGGCGCGAATGCGGTCGTGGCGACGTTCTTCCCTCCGGCGGGACCGGTCGATGAGAACGAATTGAAGCCGAGCGTGAGATTGAAGCCGAGATTGCGCGCAATCGTGCCCCCGATTTGGTAGGAACCGTTGAAGCTCGGAAAACCGTTCGAAAATGCCGTACTACCGGTCGGATAGACGGCCTCCGCGGCGAACCCGTGGACGAACGATCCGAAGTATCCGATTTCGTATTTGAGCCCCGTTCCCAGGTTCGAGTCGCCGGAGCGCGGAGTGGCGCCGCTCGTGACGAGGTCGGTCGGCAAGTCGAGGATGAGTTCGAGGTGCGGCGCGAAGCCGATGCGGTAGCGGTTGAGCGGATAACCTGCGACGCGGGCCGAGTTCGCGCCATTTGACGTCGTGGTGTTGCGATACCCGAGTTCGACGATCGCGGCCTGCGGTTTGACGACGCAGGGATTCGTGCCGAAGGTCGGGCGATCGGTCGTACCGAGGAGGTCGGTATCTCCGCATGGATCTGCGGGCGCCGCGGTTGCGGCGCCCGTCGCCGCGGGGCTTGGGGCCGGACTGGCGCTTGCTGCCGCTGCGAGCGACACCGCGAGAACGACTCCGGCAAACGCGAGGAAAATGGCGTGACGAAACATGGAGAATCTCCGGACTTGCTGCGCGCGTCGCGCGCCAGGCGGTGCGATCAGCGACGGACGACGACGGTTCCGTGCATCGAGTCCTGGTATTGATGCGGCGTACAGAAGTAGGGGTACGTTCCCGGGCGCGCGATGCGCAGCACGAACGTCGCCCCGTCCGCAATGAGCGGCGAACTCTTCCAGCGACCGTCGTCGTGGTTGTTCGCGCCGCTCGTTACCGTGTGTGGATCTTGATCGTCGTTGCGCCACACGATCGTCTGACCGGGCTTGACCGTAATGGTCCGCGGTACGAAGGTGTGGTCGCGAATCGTGACGTGCGCGACGGGCGCGGTCATCGATTGAAGACGTTCGTGGCGAGATCTTTGTCGGGTCGCTGATCCACGAACGCGACGGGCGGACAATTCACTACGAACGCCGAGCCGTACGGTGCGCCGCCGGGCCCCGTGAGGTCACCCTCGCCGACGAGGTTGAGGATTTGATTCTCATCGATTTGGCGCGTGTTCTTGCCGGCATCCATCGCGGACTTCGTCCATACGCCGACCTGTGCGTCCCAGAGAGGGCTGTAGGCGCTCGCATGGCGCGGATCGTCGAGCGACGGGAAATCGCCTTGGACGTTCATCGGCGAGCCGAGCGTGGCGGCATTCGCGAGCGTCGCGTCTTCAGAGAGATTCCCGTGCAAGCCGAGATACATCAGCCCTTGGCCGTTGTCCGGCGACGTGGGGCCGTTGACGAAGACGAAGATGCGCTCTCTGGCCGATCCGAGATTGTCGTCGCCGTTGGCAAACGGCGCATGTCCGAGGAGCGGTACGTACGTCGCACGTTCGACGGCAGCCGCACCCGGATCCGACGCTTCGGTGCTCAGGTAGACGATCGGCTGGCCCGAGTCGAAGCCGCGCGCCAGGAGCATCGTGACTTCCGGTCCGTCGTCGTCTTGCTTGGTGTCGACGGCTAAGACGCGGTCGGCCGTGTTCGTATGGTGCACGATGTCGAAGGGGCCGTCGCCCGTGGCCACGATCGGCATGTTGTAGACGACGCTCGAGCCCGCGATGCGCACGAACGGCGAGTAGTGCGCGTCGCCGACCGCACCAGGTGCAGCGTTGACCGGCGGAAATCCGGTTGCGGAAGGTTTGTACGTGCGGGTCGGGCTGAAATCGGGCGCGCCTTGAAAATATACGATGGCGTCGTTGTTGAATTTTCCCGTCGGCTTCCCGAGCGTGACGGTCCGCACGCACTCCGGGCAGTTGATCCCCATGTTCGCGAGCTTCGGCGCGTACAGCACGTCGAGATCGTGCGCGACGCCGTAGTCCGATGCGTCGGTGATGATGTACCAGACCGTCTTGCCGTGGGCGATCCCGCGATGAATCGGAACGACGACGGTGCCGGCCGCGACGTCGACGTTGCGCGCACTCTTGAGGACGAGATGATCCGCGGGAAGATATTGGTCGGCCGCCCTCGAGACGTTCGAGCCCGCGTGACCGGCGGCAAGAGCGATAGTTGCGGCCAGTGCGCAGGTGGCGAACGCCGCCCGGGCAAGTCGTGTATTCTTCATGCCTGCTAGCATGCCGAGATTCGGGAGCAACGTCTGCCGGTCAATTCGTATCAGTGTGCGGTCCCGCCGGTTCCCAGATCCCTTCGAAATAGAGAATGCTGCCTTGCGGGTCGCGAACGGCGGTGGCGCTGTCGAGGAGAGCGATCACCGAGCCGTCCGCTTTTTTCGCTTTGACCGGGTGACGGCGCAACGTCCCGGCAAGCGCGATTCGCGCCATCCATGCGGCGCGCTGCGACGGACTCGCGTAGAGGTCAGCCGCGACGTCGAGCGTCTGATATTCGCGAAGATTCCGGTATCCGTGTGTTTCGATGAGCGTTGAATTTGCGTACAGGATGCGCCCCTCGGGCGTCGTGCGGTACAGGCCGACCGGGATCCGGTCGAATGCGGCAGGCCCGTCGTGACGCGCCGGTTCCTCGATACCCGCGGCGCGATAGAGCAACGTCGTTTCCGCGGGGTTCAAGCGCAGCGCATCGCTGAGCAGGCGCAACGCGCCCTCGCTCCGCGGGCACTTGACGCGTCCTTCGAGCCAATTCACGATGGTCGCCTTCGGGATTCCCGAGACCTTGCTGAGCCAACCCGGCGTGAAGAGGTGAGTTGGCCGGGCCATCAAGTGCCTTAGCGTGTCGCCGAAGTCGAGCGGTCTCGACACCACGAGCCGGGGCAGACGGGAAGCCTCATGCAGCGCGACCGGGCGCCATTGAGAGGAGTACGTCATAAGTAGGTCACCGCAGCGCGGACCATCGTCCGCTACAAATGAAGACAGTATCGTCCGCGCGCGAGCGAGCGGACAGAAAAGAAAGGCAAGTCAAGCCATCATGCGCGTTCGGGGCGACCGGGTCCGTAAGCGCGATTACGCTACGATCGAATCGCTGCGGAGCAAAGCGTGACGGTATGTTAGCGCAGTCGTATGCGAAGTGCGCGTTCGTGCAGCCCCTTGCGAAGCACGGACTTCTTGCGCGCGCTCATCTCATGTAGCGATACCTGCATCTGGCCACTCGGCGACGTTGCGACGTACGGTCCGATGGCGATAAGAGGCAATTCGCCTTCGTAGGCTTCTATCGTCTGCTGCGGTGTTTTTGTCCCTGGGCCGAACACGTTTACTTGAGCGTATTGCGAAGAGTTTGCGACCTCCGAAACGTAGAGGTTACGCGCGGCGTCGACGGCAGCATCGATGGGGCCCTGCGAACTTGTGTCTGCGAAGGTTATCGTAGGCGTCGCATTGCCCGTCGCGCCGCTCGCAAACTCGTCGATGTCCGCCGTCGTGTCCGTCGTCGCATCTTGAACGACCCCGTCGAGCGTTCCGCCGGCATCGATTACGGCCGCCTCGAGGACGCCGCTCTCGAAGCCGGTGTTCGAGCCTGCGGTTGTGTTTTCGGTCGCCGTCATTCCGTTGGCAGTGTTCGAAAATTCGTAGACGCCTTGCGTGGCTTCGGTTGCCGCCGTCGCGGTCTGATCGTTCGTGGCCACATAGGTGTTGCCTGAAGCGTCGACGGATACTTTCAGCGGCAGATTCGGAAACGGTGTGCTGTCGGTGAAGGTACGGAGCGGACTTACGAAGCCCGTCGCGCTAGAGGCGTAGACGTCGATCGCGCCCGTACCCGATTGATCGGTTACGTAAAGGTTCGAGGCCGAATACGCGAGCGATTCGGCGTCTATTGAGGTCGGGAGCGAAATCGTGCGCGCCGGTGCGACGTTTCCCGTCGTGCCGGCGGGAAACGCGAGGATAGATTCGGCGGCGATGGTCGTCCCCGTTGAATCCACGGTCTGCGTTAGCACGTAGACGGTTCCGGTTTCGTCGACCGCGATGCCATAGATTTGCGACGAACCTGCGGAATCGGTGAAGCCCGTGTTCGAGCCCGCGATAATCGCCGACGGTGAAACCTTGCCGTTGGCGTTACTCGAGTAGATCAGCACGGCACCTTGCGCGATGTCGCCGAGATAGATCGAAGCGCTCGAGGTGCCTCCAGCCGGCGGCGGAACCGGCGTCGCACTCGGCGTCGCCGTTGCCGCGAGTGTGGGTGCGGAGGTCGCCGTGGGCGCAGAACTCGGCGTGGGCACGGAAGTTCCGGTCGCGGTTGGATTGGAGCTGGCCGTGGGCGCGCCGCCCGGTCCGTTCGTTGCCGCCGGCGTCGGGGCGACGTGCGTCGCTCCAATCGACGTACCGCTGCCGCAACCTGCAAACAACGTGCCGGTCAGCGCCGTCACGACGCATGCGGAAAAGAGGCGTGTCGCCGAGTTCATCTTTTCGTTCACCTTATGCGGGACGCGTGTTGCAGCGGAAAAAGTAGGGCAGCGTCCCGATCGGTGCGGGCACTGTAACGGTGCGACGTCCTTGATAGACGCGCATCGTGTTTTGTTCTTGCCAACAGCCCGCCGGCAGATACACGGCGTTTGTAGTGACGCCCTGCGCGACGACGGGGGCGACCAAGACGTCGTTGCCGAGGAACCACTCTTGCTGGTTTGTCGCGCCGTATGCGTCCCCCGGGTCGGCCAGCCAGAGCGGACGCACGATCGGCATACCCGTCGCATCTGCCTGTTGCCAAAGTTCCGCGATCAGCGGCACGAAACGATCGTGCAGGTTTGCGAGTGCTGCATACTTCGTCACCGTATCGGCATCGATATCCCACGGCATCTCCGTTCCGGTCAGTCCATCGTTGTGGAGCCGGAAGAAGGGCGTGAGGGCAGACCACGCCGCCCAACGTAAGAGCAGTTCCTTCGACGTGTTCCCGGTGTAGTTGAAGTAGCCCCCGATATCGGTCGTATAACCGTACGCGCCGCCCACGCTCCGGTTCAGCATATCGGGAGCTAAGCTCGATAACCCCGATGCCGGTCCGAAGTCCGTCGTCTCGTCGCCTGGGAAATTCGAATACTCGTAGCCGGTTGAGCCGGAGTAGCCGCTGCGGGCGTAAGAAAAAAAGTCGCGTCCCGGATGAGCTGCGAGGTAGGCGTTTACGGCTTGCCGCGTCACCTGGTGGTACATGACGGGGTAGAAGTTGTGCATCGTGAGGCCGGTCGCACCGTTGTGAAAGTACATGTCCGGCATCACCTGCTCGCCAAAATCTTCCATGAAGCCGTCTGCGCCCGTATCGAGCATATGCGCGATAAGGCCGTTCCAGTACGTCACCGTTGCGGGGTTTGTAAAATCGAGCGTGGTCGAAGGCATATCCGTCGTCGTGAAGATGTACGGTGTGCCCGCCGACGTACGAGTTTCATAGCCGGCCGCGATCGCTTGTTCGAACGTCAGCGGTACGATCGGATAGCCGCCGTAAGGATTGATGTACAGGAGCGCGTGAATGCCGAGCGCGTGCAGCTGCGCGATCGTCGTGGCAAGCTCGGCAGGCGTAATCTCGGCCCAGCCCTCGATCCGGTACGTCGTTACAGGGATCGTCGTGTTGGACTGCAGATATGCGAGGTCCGATTGTACCTTCGTGTAGTAGTCCGCCGCCGAAGACTCGTCGACCGGGTAGTTGCGATCGATCTGCGAGTAGAATGCCCACCTAGGCGGCGGCAATTGCCGGCCGCCCGCCGTCGTTTGTGCGGCGATCACCGCCGCCGGCGTTCCGATTGAAATCGTGTAGTCGAGCGTCGCACCGAAGAGATTGATCAGCCACATGCCGGCGCTATCGCATCCAAGGCGAAACTCGGAGAGTTCGGATCGATTGAGATAGAATCCATATCCGGCGGAAGAAATGAATTGGGGCTGCACGTAATATGCCGCTTCCGGGCCGTTAGGAAATAAATAATCGGTCGTCGTCGCGGCCGGGGCGCCGCTGATATTGGCTGGATTCTGATTCTCTTGTTCGACGTAGTTCGTGACGGCTTGGCCCGCCTCATCGATCGCGTTATGACGTCCGCCGAAACCATGAAATGCTTCGCCCGGCGGACTGATGAAGGCGGCCGCCGTACCCACGACCGCGTCCGTGTGATCGAAGGTCGCAACGAAGCGAAAACCGCCAATTCCAGGCGCGATGGACAGGAGAACGTGACGTTCCGGCGTCTCGTTCGTCGACAGCACGAGACTTGCCGTACTCGCGGTATGCGTTTGCGCCAGCGTGCCGGTTGCTTCATAGGAAAGTCCGATCTGCGTGGCTTGCACCAGATCGGCTTGGAACGGTCCACCGGGCTCGTTGCTAAATGTCGATTCGCCGGTGGTATAGGTGAGTGGTGAATAGACGGGGGTCTTCGCCTGCGTGCTCGCCGGAACGTCGGGCAGCTCGGAGGTAATGACGTAGCTTGCCGGAGCGATCGTCGATTGCGTGGGAACCGCAGATAGCACGTTACGTCCCGTCGCATCGGTCACGAAATAGCGAAACGGATTGGTCAGGATCACGACCGATCCGAGTGTCGATCGCAACACGATCTGACGCGGAACGAACGTCCCTCGGACTCGCACCGGAGGCCGTCTCGCGAGCGGCCGCGGACCAGGCGGCGGAACGATCACGGTGTGCGGAAAGTACTGCCCGGCAGACAATTGCGCCGCAGCCGTCGGGACGGCGCTCATGGCGACGAAGATGATGGCGATCAATAGACGATGCAAATGCCGACCTGCCTACAGAACGTTGCGTGGCGGACGTAGCCGTAAGTCCACTTCGCCCGTGGAGAAGTCCTTCGAACCTTAACTGAACTCTACCAGGTGGCGATCAGCGCGCGGGATCGCGCCAACGCGGCGCGATCGTCAATATCGTTGGGATGAAACCCGGGGTTGTAGTATCGCAGATACGGTGGAACGATGCGGCGCAAGACACCTGGGCTCCCGAAAACGTACCAGAGCAGTTTCACCCAGGATGCAGGCTTCTTTGCAAGCCCTTGCGCCCGCATCAGCGCGAAGCAATGCTTGCCGATAAACTGCAGAAAAGCGACGGTAGTAAACCACATGACGATGGCGCGCCGAAGTTCGCGTAACGGTCCGCGCATCGTAGCGCGGAAGACGTCGAACGCGACGGCTTTGTGCTCGCACTCTTCAAGCGCGTGCCAAATCCACAGCCGCTCGTACTCCGGTAGCGCGCCGCCAAGGTATCCGCGGTCTTCCAGTAGGGCGTGCGCCATGATCGCCGTGAAGTGCTCGAGGGCACAGGTGGCGAGAAGCGGGTCGCCCTCCGGCGCCACGCGTTTCACCCAATCGAGATAGGCGGTGAGTTCGCGCTCGAGCTTTTCGGCATCGACGAACGTCGATAGGGCACGATTATAAGCCACGTGCTCGCGCGTGTGGTACGCTTCTTGCCGGCAGAAGGCTTTGACGTCTTGCTTGAGTCGGGGATCAATTATTTTATCGCGGTTAGCAAGAACGGATGAGATGAAAAAGCGTTCCCCGGGCGGGAACAGTATCGACAACGCATTTAGGAATAGCGTTTTCTCGGGCGACCCATCCAGCCAGTCCATAGCGTGCGCTGGATCGAGTCCGAAATCGACATCGCGGGGCGTGATGTGGTCGACCGCCGGGTCGGCTGGAGCGCTGACTTGAGTCAAAACGTTCGTCTTCCTTAAGATTGATGCGGTGAAGATTCGTAGGTCTAGTATGCTTAAAGGGAGTTCGTCTCGCTTGACGATAGACGTCAGCTTGCTTGACAATTCGCGCCAGTCACCAGAGAGCGAGGCCGCGCTAGGTACTCCGCAGCGACGGCGTATCGTACCGGAGACATTCGTTCAGTTGCTGTACGAATATTTGGATGCGCGTGGCATTGCGCCCGAGGCGCTGTTCGAATACCCTTGGCCGGCGGTCGCGGAGCGTGGGTCGAGCGGCGTCGAAATCGATCTGTGGGCACAGCTGCTCGCAGTCGCTTCTGCACATCTGAAAGACCCCTACCTTGGCTTGCACCTTGGGGAAACGATCACACCTCGCCATCTCGGCGTGCTCGGCTACGTGCTGACTGCCTGCGACAGCCTGAGTTCGGCGCTCCTAAAGATGGATCGCTATCAGCGTCTGGTGTTTGACGTCACGCCGATGGCGATTCGTGGGGGAGAGGGATACGTCGATTTAGTGTGGGGCGTAGAAGATGGCCGCTACGGGGCGCTGGTCGACGAGACAGGCATCGCGGTTCTCGTGCAATTCTGCCGCAATCTCGTTCGCACGCCTCAACCGCCCCTCGCCGTTCAGTTTGTAAATCCCAAGCCCCGCGACATTCAGCCCTATCAGGAGTTCTTCGGTTGCCCCGTATCGTTCGGCCGGAGCGAGACGTCGATTCGTGTCAGCCTTGCTACGCTAGCACTTCCGTTGAAGACGGCCGACCCAAGCCTAATCGCCGTTATGGAACGCCAAGCCGAGCGGCTGCTGCAGAGTCTACCGGGTGAAATCGGCGATGTCGAGATTGTCCGAAAAGCAATTGCGCGCCAGCTGCATGAGGGCGAACCGGACATCGAATCGGTCTCCGTTGCCACCGGCTACTCTTCGCGGACACTGCAGCGGCGCCTGAAGACCGCAGGAAGCACGTTCCGGCGGGAACTTGCGCAGGTGCGTCGTCAGATGGCTGAAGCGTACCTTCGCGATACACGCCTCTCGATCGCCGACGTGGCGCTCTTGCTCGGCTACTCCGAGCACAGCGCGTTCAGTCGAAGCTTTAAGGAGTGGACCGGCGTTACGGCCCAACGGTGGCGTGAAAAATCTCGGTGACCTAGCGCAGCGTCCGAAACCCCGCGCGCAACTCTTGGGCGAAGAGCTCGGGCTGCTCCCAAGCTGCGAAGTGTCCGCCCTTATCGACTGCGTTGAAGTAGATCAGCTTGCGATACGCCCGTTCCGCCCAACTCTTCGGAGCTTGATAGAGTTCGCCCGGAAAGACGGTCATGGCAACGGGAATCGAAACGTTGAAAGCGCCGAAGACGCTCCGCCCCTTGTTTTCCCAATAACCGCGGCCGGCGGAAATCCCCGTGTTGGTCAGCCAGTAGAGCGTGAAATTGTCGAGGACGTCATCGCGCGTGACGGCGCCGGCGGAGTATCCGTTGACCGTGCGACCGAGCACGGCGGACGTGATGGTCGCGGCCGGCTGCGCCCATCCATCGCCGTGGTCGAAGAGCCACGCGGCGAGTTGGATGGGAGAATCCGACAACCCGTATAACGTTTGCGGACGAGTCGACATCACGTAGGCGTACGCGAAGTGCGCCGGATTGATGCCCTTGAGCTGCAGGTACGCGCGCCGCTCATCGTCCGAGAGGGCGGCCGGCGGTGGTTCGCCCGATCTGAGCGCCTGCGCGATCTCCG
>Ga0302325_10017356_pt1 | contig 15218 bp, 10 predicted proteins | sample Palsa_T0_2_FD_201948 | JGI IMG/M metagenome (GOLD analysis project Ga0302325, IMG submission 201948) | Peat permafrost microbial communities from Stordalen Mire near Abisko, Sweden - Palsa_T0_2 | ecosystem: Environmental > Terrestrial > Soil > Palsa > Peat permafrost | place: Sweden: Abisko... | reverse complement strand
GTAGGCGGCGCCTTCGATGAGCTTCGATAGGTTGAAGTCGCCTGGGTCATTCAGGCGTTCCAGGCAATGCCAGATGGAAACAGCGCGGTTCGCCTCAATCCGCGGCGCCCAAAATTCGTCGCGGATATCCACCTGCGTCAGCGGAACCGCCGTGGCCGGGTAGTCGGCCGACCCAGTTGGGTCGGCGGCGCCAAAGCGCAACGCCGGCAGAAGGCTTCCGGCGATGAGCAACCTGCGGCGCGTCATGACTCTTCATGGTGTCCTTTTTAGTAAAAGATTTCAAGCGGGCGAGATCTTGTACTACTATCCCTTTGATTCTTCGCGCGCCGCGATGATTCTGCGCCGCCGCAAGCTAGTGGCTGAAGCGATGTGGGACAGGTTGCCAAACCTGCGGCCGATTGTCAAAATCGGCCTGACTCTGCCGACCGAAAACCTCCTGACACCTAAACGCCTTTGCGACGTCCGAGTTCATTCCGATCCGCCGATCGGCAGCCTATGGCAGGTAGTCTTCCGCGTCGTGACTGTGATGAGAGCGCCGCGGAGCAGATCGTTGGCGAACACGGCAAGAACACCGTATGAGTACGACAGTCTCTCTCGCAAGCCCTCTACCCGGAAACGGATCACCGAGGGTGACTGGCTCCGGACACAGCCAGAATCGCATGAAAGTCCGCGTCGAGGGTCACGACCGTAGCTTGCTTTCCTGAAGGGGTGGCAATTCGCCTGGTGCTGGATCAGGGATTGCCTCGCGATGCCGCGACGTTGTTGAGAGGCCTGGGGTATGAGTGTACCCATGTCGGCGAGATCGGAATGTGGAATGCTGCCGACGACGCGATTCTCGCATTTGCAGGAAGCCAGCGGACCTCGAATTTCCTGCCATCGTTGCGCTCCATTATGTTGACACCGTCCGCGTCGATATAGAAGACGGGGATCCCGGAGGCAAGGGCCTCGTCGAAGGCTTTGCGGCCCGCGGCGCGCACGGCCCCGTCGAACTCGGCGCCGCCGAAATCATATGCCACAGGCATAATTCATCCTAGATAGTTTTGGGGCTCGACGCCCGAGGCGCGGATTAAACTCCCCACAAACGATAGGTCCCTATCGGAGCTGCCCGGCGGCGCGACAGCCGAACAAACGGGTTGCGGGCCGATCGCCGGGCAGTTTCGATAGGGCCGTTTGAACTGGCCCGCTAGCGTTTGCGGGGGGCGCGGCGGCTATGGAGTTTGCTCCGTGTTTTTGGTACTTTCGGGCCGTGATCTGACTCGGGTTTGAACAGGCAAACGGCATCGGCGAGTCGGCGCGTTTTTTGACACAGGCGAGTTTTAGGTGCGGGACAACGGGGGACGAAGTTGTTGCAGGTTGTCGCGCTGTCGTCTGGGCACACTGATCGCGTCCGCGCCGAAGCGCGCAACGCCTCGGCGATCGAGGAGGCCTATGAGGTGTCCGGGGAGCCATTCAGGCGAATGGCGCAAACGCGGACGTCGCGAGGCGTTAGCTTCTCAACGAGGATCATCGTCGCTCCGCAGTTCGGGCATGGCCATAGGCGGTCTTGCAACGACAGTTGGCGATAGTGAGGGCAGCGCATTGCTGAGCAGTTGACGGCAGATGGCGACCAGCCGAGCACGGCTCCGATTGGCGAGGAATCCGAAGTGGCGGATTCGAACGAAGCCTTGCGGCAGGACGTGCAAGAGAAAGCGGCGAAGGAACTCATCCGCACTGACGGTCATCTTCCGTTTCTTGCTGCCGTGAGCGTAATCCTTATATCGAAACGAGACCTTGCCATCTTCGAAGGCGATCAGTCGATGGTTGGATATGGCGACGCGGTGTGTGTAACGAGCGAGATATTGAAGAACGTATTCAGGCCCGCGGAACGGCCGTTTGGCGTACACGACCCAGTCCTTTTGGAATAGTTGTCTCAGGAACTTCCGAAACTGCTTCGGATCGGCCAAGCTCCGGAGAGCGCCATGGAATCCTATCTTTTTCGCCTGGAATAAACGCTTCAGGCCTTCAACGAACTTGCCTCGGAATACTTTGCTGAGGACGCGGACTGGTAGGAAGAACGAAGCTGGCGCGCGAATCCAGCGGGTATCATCAGGCGCGAGACCGCCGGCGGGGATGACACAGTGAAGATGTGGATGGTGTTGTAGGTTCTGTCCCTGTATGCAGCACCGCGAGAAAGCCGACCTTCGCGCCGAGGTGCTTCGGGTCGGCAGCAACTTCCATAAGTGTCTCGGCAGTGGCACGGAACAGAAGGTCGTACACAGGCTTCTTATTCTGTAAAGCCAGACCGGAGAGATCATGCGGGAGCGTGAAGACCACGTGGAAATAGTGCGCGGGGAGGAGGCCTTCGGATCTTTCCGCGAGCCACTGCTCACGGGCGTTAGTTTGGCACTTTGGGCAGTGCCGATTTCTGCACGAGTTATAGGAGATGGCCTCGTGGCCGCATCCAGCGCATCGGTCCAGATGGCCGCCGAGAGCTTGCGTGCGGCAGTTCCGGATGGCCCGCAACACTTTCAACTGGGGCCACGCCAGATGGCGTTCGTTCCGGCCGATGAATCCGTCGCCAGCCGCCCGAATGATATCGGCCACCTCAAGAGGCGGCCGGTTCATTTCTTGACCCGCTTTCGCGAGCGCTTTACCTGGTCCGGCTTGGAGAGATCGACAGGCTCAAGCGGGCTGCTGACCGCCTGCAGGTGGCGGCGCGAGAGATGAAGATATACAGTCGTGTCCGCAAGCTTCGCGTGTCCCAGAAGGACCTGAATGGTTCGAAAGTCGGCGCTAGAACCCGCCGTATGAGTTCGACAATCTCTCTCCCGCGCAAGCCTTGTACCCGGAAACGGATCACCGAGGGCCGACTGGCTCCGGACACAGCCAGAATCGCATGAAAGTCCGCATCGAGGGTCACAACCGTAGCTTGCTTTCCTGATGCAAATGCGAGGATCGCATCGTCGGCGGCATTCCACATTCCGATCTCGCCGACATGGATACACTCATACCCTAGCTGTCGCAACAAGGCCGCGGCATCGCGAGGCAATCCCTGATCCAGCACCAGGCGAATTGCCACCCCTTCAGTCAAGCCGCATTGCTTTCATCCGCACTGTCCTCCAGGTTCGCGGCGGCGAATGCCAAGGCTTGTTGAACATCGTCCGGCTCAAGCTCTGGATAGTTCCGGAAGAGGTCGCCGCGGTCTGAATAGAGCGCTACAGCCTCCACCACTCGTCGCACTGTCAGCCTCATGCCGCGAATACACGGCTGGCCGTTCATTTGACTCGGGCTCCAGGTTATGCGATCAAAACGTTGCATCGACTTCTATTCTGATACATTGCGGGCGCCGCCGCATCGTCTGGCCTGATGCAGATTCAGATTACTCTGGAGAAACGCGTTTGGCTCCGAGAATCCGCTCAAGAGGTCCGCGGACATTACTCCACTCCCGTGATGTCCCGATCACGGAATCGATTAGGACTGATAAAACGTGCCGCTGTCGTTTCATTCCGGCAGTCTGGTGTTCCTTTCCAGCAAGGCTGCCGCCCACTCTGGAATCTTTTCGGTGAGACTCAGTAGTCGCCCGCCGCGCATCTCGAAAATCGGTCGCGGCTCAGCGCCAGAGTTATCGAAGACGAGTCCCTGATGCACTAACCGCAAAACATGGCTAGCGTTTTTGAGACTGCGCTTGTATCTGCGGCGTACATCCACGTCGGGGACGTCGTGCCCACCCTGAGCGACACGCTCGCGCACCCGTTGGATGCTCCGTTCGGGGTTGTCCAGGCATATGTAGAAGAGCCGGGTGAAGAACAATCGTTCGAGCGCTGCTCCGATCGCAGAGTTTGTCCATACTCCTGAGAGGGTGGTTTCGATGGCAAAGCTCTCCGCGGTTCGAATGTACTCCGCGGTTCGGCGAAGAACTTCTCTTCCCGCCGAGAGTCCTGCCTGTTGCGGAGCTTCCGGGTTAATTCGCCTCGCAATTGCATCCGGTTCCAGCAAATTACTTCGACCCTCGAATTCGACCTGCCGGATCAGACTGCTCTTGCCGGAACCGTTCGGCCCGGCAAAAATCGTTAGGACGGGCACGCCTCAGGCTGCCGTGCCTTCCAGTTCCCGGACTACGCGGTAATTGGTTTCGCGGGGAGCGCCGGTGATAAAGCTCACCTCGAATTTGCGGCCATCCGGTTGCTCCATGATGTCCAGATTCCTCTTCCAATCCCGATAGAAAACCGGAACGCCGGCCTCGAGCGTTTCCAGACGGGCGCGGGCGCCGGCCGAAACAATCGCAGCCGTAAACTCCTGCGAAAAGAAACCGCTGTTCTCCATGATTGAATTGTAGACCAAGCCAACGATGATGTCGCGCGCCGCAGATCGATCAGCAAACGGATTACTCGCTAGAAACGCGATTGGCTGCGCCCCATCCTTATTCGGCTCCCAGAACTACCGCGCCAAACCGGCGACACCCTAAATAGGAGATCTGCCGCTCATCGCCTGGAAGCGCGGCGTGCCGGCATGGTCGCCTCAGGCCTCAGTGGACCAGGCTGTTTCGTTCTAGTTCTGTTCCGCGATGTACGCTTCATAGTCGCGCTTCTCTCTCATGAACCTCATCCTCAAACTGCTCTGTGAAACATATCACGAGAAGCCTGCCTGCTATCGAATGACCAATGATGATCTCTCGTGTCTCCTCCGCGGCGTGGACCGGGTCGTCGAAAATCCGCGCCAAAGGGTCCTCGAAAACCAGGACCGCCTCGATGAAAGTCACCCGGTGTTTCCGCCGCTTACGTCCTTGCAACCGAACCGGCAATCTGGCTGGCCAGCGTTCAACCTATGATAGATCCCAAAAATGCGCTTGGCTACTCCCGGCCACGCACCCAAACTTCGGTCACCAGACTTTCCCCAATATTCCTCGCTCATTCCAAAGCAGTTAAGCATCCCAATCGCTTCCGTCCCCAATTCCATCTGCTACCCTAATTTCGGATGTCCCGCACCCGCTCCACAACCCGAAGCATCCAGCCGCGCGCGCTATCGCTCCCCCACCGAATTCCCTCAACCAGATTGCGCCCACCCCTGTCACGCAAAACGAACCCAATCCCATTTACGGACACTTGCGTCCCGCAACCCAAACAATCGACAGCCACTTCCACATCCTCAGCCTCGTATCGCAAGAATTGGCAACGGCTCCGCCAGGCGCCGCCAAATCTGCACTTATCTTATCCGTGTTCATCGGTGTTCATCGGTGGCCCATTGATTCCCGCCCGTGCAGACAATCGCGCACCTGCCACTCCCGCCACCGAGAGTTCTGTTACTATGCCACATAGTATGAAGCTCCTCCGCCGTTTACTTTTAGCCGCCCTCCCTTTGTTGCTCTTCTCCCAGCAGCAGGGCGACCCGCTCCTACGCGATCTTCGTTTCCGCTTGATCGGCCCCTTCCGCGGCGGCCGTTCCGTCGCCGTAGCCGGCGTGCCCTCCGACCCCAAAACTTATTACTTCGGCGGCACCGGCGGCGGCGTCTGGAAGACCACCGATGCGGGCCTCAGCTGGTTGCCCGTATCCGATGCATTCTTCAAAACCGGCTCCGTCGGCGCCATCGCCGTCGCCCCTTCCGACCCCAACACCATCTACGTCGGGATGGGCGAAGCCTGCGTCCGCGGCAATGCTTCCAACGGCGACGGCGTTTATAAGTCCGTCGACGCCGGCCGCACTTGGCGCAACGTCGGCCTGCAGCAGACGTATCACATCGGCGCGGTCGTGGTTCATCCCAAAAATCCCGACATCGTTTACGTCGCGGCGCTCGGGCACCTGTGGGGGCCGAATGCCGAGCGCGGCGTCTATCGTTCCACCGACGGCGGCCAAACTTGGAAACAGGTGCTCACGCGCGGCCCCGACACCGGCGCGGCCGATATCGCCATGGACCCCTCCAATCCGCGCGTGCTCTACGCCGGCTTCTGGGAAGCCAGCCGCAAGCCCTGGCGTCTCGATAGCGGCGGCCCCAATAGCGGCATCTGGAAAACCACCGACGGCGGCGATACCTGGCAGGATCTTTCTCACGCCCCCGGCCTTCCGCGCGGCGTCGAAGGCCGCATCGGCGTCACCGTCTCCCCCGCCAATACCGAGCGCGTGTGGGCCATCGTGGAAGCCGCCGATGGCGGCGTATTCCGCTCCGATAACGCCGGCCGCACCTGGAGCAAACAGAACGCCGAAAACGACCTGCGCCAGCGCGCCTGGTATTACTCGCATATTTTCGCCGACCCCAAGAGCGCCGACACCGTCTACGTCAACAACGTCGGCATGTGGAAATCCACCGATGGCGGCCGCACCTTCCAGCAGATGCGCCCTCCCCACGGCGACAATCACGATCTCTGGATCGCCCCGGAAAATCCGCAGCGCATGATCCTGAGCAATGACGGCGGCGCCACCATCACCGCCGACGGCGGCGAGACCTGGTCCACCGAAGACAACCAGCCCACCGCCCAGTTCTACCGTGTCGCGCTCGATGAAGACTTCCCCTATCACGTCTACGGCGCGCAGCAGGATAACTCCACCGTCCGCATCGCCAGCCGCACCCTCGCCGGCGGCATCACCGCCGCCGATTTCTACGATGTCGGCGGCGGCGAGAGCGGCTGGATCGCGCCCGATCCGCGCAATTCCCAAATCGTCTACGCCGGCTCCTACGGCAACCTGATCACGCGCCAGGATAAGCGCACCGGGCAAATGCGCAACATCAACGCGTGGCCCGACAACCCCATGGGCTACGGCGCCGACGCGTTGAAGTACCGCTTCCAGTGGAGCTTTCCCATCGCGTTCTCGCCGCACGATCCGAAGACTCTTTACATCGGCTCCAACGTGCTCATGAAGACCGAAAATGAAGGCCAGAACTGGGAGACCATCAGTCCCGATCTCACGCGCAACGATAAGTCGAAGCAGGCCTCATCCGGCGGCCCCATCACCCAAGACAATACATCCATCGAATACTACGACACCATCTTCACCGTCATGGAGTCTCCCGTCACTAAGGGAGTCATCTGGGCGGGCAGCGACGATGGCCTGGTGCAGGTCACTCGCGACGGCGGCAAGCATTGGGAGAATGTCACTCCCAAAGGCTTCCCCGAGTGGAGTCAGGTCAATTCCATCGATGCCTCCACCTTCGACGCCGGTACAGCCTATGTCGCGATTACGGCGTATAAGCTTGACGACTTCCATCCGCTCCTCTTCAAGACTACGGACTACGGCAAGACGTGGACTAAGATCGTCAACGGAATCCCCGAGACTCACTTCACGCGCGTAGTCAAGGAAGATCCCAACCACCGCGGTCTGTTAGTAGCCGGCACGGAGTTCGGCCTCTATATCTCATTCGACGATGGCGCCAATTGGAAATCGTTCCAATTGAATCTGCCCATCGTGCCCATCAGCGATGTCGCGTTCCAGAAGCGCGAGGACGAACTCGTGGTGGCGACGCAAGGCCGCGCCTTCTACATCTTCGACGACCTGCCGCTGCTTTACCAGAACACCCCCGCCGTCACCTCCGAAGATGCGCATCTCTTCAAGCCCAAAGACGCCTACCGCATCGGCGGCGGTCGCGGCGGCGGTGGTGGGGCCGGTCGCGGCGGCGGGCCTGCTATCGGCGAAAATCCACCCGCCGGAGCCGTGGTTTCCTATTGGCTGAAGGCCAGGCCGCAAGGCGACGTGAAACTCGAGTTTCTCGATTCTACGGGGAAGGCGGTCAACGAGTTCTCCAGCCGCGCGCCCGAACCGGCCCCAGCCGAAGGCGCAGAAAACAATGCCTTCGCAGGACGCGGCGGCGGCGGCCCCGCACGCGTTCCCGTGCAGCCGGGCATGAACCGCTTCACATGGAACATGCGCTATCCCGACGCCACCACCTTCCCCGGAATCATTCTCTGGGCGGGCAGCATGACTGGCCCGCTGGCATCGCCGGGCGCTTACACGGTGCGTCTCACGGTGGATGGTAAGACTCAGACGCAGAGCTTCGCCATCAAGAAGAACCCGCTCCTCGATACCACGCCGGAAGACTACGCCAAGCAGTTGAGTCTCGCGCTGCAAGTTCGTGACAAGCTGTCCGAAACCAACGAGGGCGTCATCCGCATCCGTGCATTGCGCAAGCAACTGGAAGATTACGCCGCGCGCGACGACAAGCGCGTCGCCGACGCCGCCAAGTCCCTGATCGCCAAGCTAACCGCGGTGGAGGAGGAGTTATACCAAACCAAGAACCGCGCCGCCGAAGACCCGCTGAACTTCCCCATCAAGCTAAACAATAAGCTGGCCTACTTGATGGGCGTAGTGGAAAGTTCGGACAACCAGCCGACCGCGCAATCGAACATGGTATACGAAGACGTCGCCACCAAAGTGAACGGCGAACTGAAAACGCTAAACGGACTCTTGACCACGGATCTAGGCGCCTTCAACAAGCTGATCCACGATCAAAATATCCCAGCCATTCAACCGCCGGCAGTCAAGCCGAAGCAGTAGCGGCTGGGCATGCCCGGCCCCTACAATATATATTCAGGCGCCGCCATGCAGCCCACCCGAGTGACGAACGAAGCACAACCCGATCGCATCCCCGGCAGCGTCGGCACGATCTCCATTCTCGGCGTGCCCATCCGCTTTCACTTCACCTTCGTCCTGCTGCTGATTTTTCTTCTGTTCATCGGCATCGGTGATCGTCAGTCCGGCGCCTCCACCGCCCTCTATATACTGGCGCTCTTCGCCTCGGTGCTGCTCCACGAACTAGGACACACGCTGGTAGCCAAGCGCTACGGCATCCGCACCACCGAGATCGTCATGTTCCCCATCGGCGGCGTCTCGCGCCCCGAGCGCCAGCCGAAGCCGGGCGAAGAGTTATGGATCTCGCTCGCCGGGCCCGCCGTGAACCTGCTCATCGCCGTCGCCCTCATGGCCTGGATGACCACGCAGAAAGGATGGGTGGCGCTCGAAACCCTGCGCGAACCCACCGACGCCAATCTGGCCGAGCGCATCGCCTTCGGCAATCTCGCCCTGTTCCTCTTCAACCTGCTGCCCGCCTATCCGATGGATGGCGGCCGCATTCTCCGATCGGTGCTCGCCCTTAGCCGGCCCGTCGAAGAGGCCACGCGCATCGCCGCCGGCGCCGGACAAGGTCTCGCGATTCTCATGGGTCTCGCCGGCTTGCTCTGGGGCAACTTCATGTTGATTTTCGTCGCGCTATTTGTCTACCTGGGCGCGTTCCAAGAGGGCGCCGCGGCTAAGGGCCGCATCTTGACCTCGGGCTACCCCGTGAGCGCCGCCATGATCACCGACCTGCGCACCCTCACCCACGGCCAGACCATTCGCGACGCCGGCAATCTATTGCTTTCCACTTCGCAGCACGATTTCCCCGTCATGCACGGCGACGCCGTGATCGGCATTCTCACCCGCTCCGCGCTGGTGAACGCCATGCTCAACCAAGGTCCCGAGGCATACGTTTCCGGCGCCATGACTCGCGACTTCACACGCGTAACACCCGATTCGCCGCTGACCGACGCCTTGCCGAAAGTCTCCACCCCCGGCGCCTGCGTCCTGGTGATGGACAACGATGACCATCTGTTGGGCATGCTCACCTCCGAGCATCTCTCGCAGTTCATCCTCCTACGCCAGGTGAGCGCCGCGCAAGAAAAGATGCATCGAGACTAGACCCACGCCTATGCATCTCAAAATTGCTCTATCCCTTCTTGCCGCAGCCGCGCTTCACGCGCAATCGGCGCTGCCCGATTCCGCGCTCAAGTTCGAAGTTGCATCGGTCAAGTCCAGCGCCGCCCGCGCATTCAGCAGCATCGGCCCCGCTCCGGGCGGTGAACGGTATCAGGCGCATAGCGTTAGCTTAAAGACCCTGATTCAAACCGCGTACCGGGTCAGAGCGGACCAGGTCGCCGGCGGTCCCGACTGGCTCAACCGGGACCGTTTCGATATCGAAGCCAAGGCGGCGCAAGCATCCACTCCCCAACAACTGCGCGCCATGCTGCAAAACCTGCTCGCCGAGCGCTTCCATTTGCAATTGCGCACCGAAGCCAAGGACGCCGCCGTCTATCTCCTAACCGTCGACAAGAGCGGCTCCCGGTTATCCCCGCATGCCGCCGAGCGAGTCGGCGATGCCCGCGTGGAGATATCGAATGTCAAACCGCTTCACGTCAAAGTAACCGGCATTTCCGCCTCGCTCGATTTGTTTGTGTTCCGCATGGGATATCTCCTCGACCGGCCGTTGATCGACCGGACCGGCCTCCAAGGCGACTACGATTTCAGCCTTGAATTCACCTTGCAACCGCCGTCGTCGATGCAAGAAGGTATCCTCGGGCACGATGGCAAGCCGATCGATTTTTCCGGCCCCACGATTTTCACCGCTTTGCCGCGGCAGATGGGCCTCCGCCTGGAAAACGGCACTGCGCCGGTCGAGACTCTCTCTATCCGGAGAGCGGAAAAGCCGACGGAGAATTAGCCGCAGCGACTGCGTGTTACCCTCGAATTTCATGTCCTATCTATCCATTCGCGATCTCGATCTCAACGGAAAACGCGTCTTCATTCGCGTCGATTTCAACGTGCCGCTCGACAAGGTTGACGGCGTCATGAAGATCACCAGCGATAAGCGCATCAAGGCATCGCTGCCCACCATCCAGTACGCGCTCGATCACGGTGCGGGCGTCATTCTCGCCTCGCACCTCGGGCGTCCCAAAGGCAAGCCCAACGCCGAAATGAGTTTGCAGCCCGCGACGCAGCGCCTCGAAGAGCTGCTCGGCCGTCCCGTGAAGATGGCGCCCGATTGCATCGGCCCGGAAGTGGAAGCCATGCTGCCCGCGCCGGGCGAAGTGCTGCTGCTCGAAAACCTCCGCTTCCATCCCGAAGAAGAGAAGAACGACCCCGCCTTCGCCAAGAGCTTGGCCGCGCTCTGCGACATCTATGTGAACGATGCTTTCGGATCCGCCCATCGCGCCCATGCATCCACCGAGGGCATGATCCAATTCGTGCCCCAGGCCGCCGCCGGATTGCTCATGGAGCAGGAGCTGAAGTATCTCGGCATGGCGACCCGCAATCCCACGCGTCCCTGCGTGGCCATACTAGGCGGCGCCAAGGTCTCCGACAAAATTGAAGTGATCGAGAACCTGGGCAAGATCGTCGACCGTCTGCTCATCGGCGGCGCTATGGCCTACACGTTTCTGAAAGCGCACGGCCACTCGACCGGCCGGTCGCTCGTGGAAGATGACAAGGTGGAGTTGGCGAAGCAGCTCTTGTCGGATCTGGGCGATAAGTTGATGCTGCCCGTGGACCACGTGGTAGTTTCCGAGATAGCCGCCGGCGCGGCCCATGAAACCGTGGAGACGATTCCCGCGGACAAGATCGCCGTCGATATCGGCCAGCAGACCATCGATGCATACGCCAAAGTGATCGCCGGCGCCAAGACTATTATTTGGAATGGCCCAATGGGTATCTTCGAGAAGCCGCCCTTCGACAAAGGGACGGTCGCGTTAGCCAAGGCCGTAGCCGATTCCGGCGCGATTTCCGTTGTCGGCGGCGGCGATTCCGAAAAGGCCATCAAGGCGGCCGGAGTCACCGCTAAGATCAGTCACGTCTCCACCGGCGGCGGCGCCTCACTGGAATTCCTGGCCGGAATGGAACTCCCCGGAGTAGCCGCCTTGGAACGATAGCGGTTTCATCCAATCCCGCAATAGCGTGATTCCGCCATTGCCGCCCGGGGCCCGAAACGCCAACGCGCTTGCGGTAGCCGAAAAATCCGCCGCACTCAGCGCCGCGTCCACGGTTCCGTTGGTAATCACCGCGTCGCCGAGCGGCATCGTACCCGCGCCCGGCGTAAGCGTATCCGGATCGAACGTCTTCGCCGCCAAGCTTTTTCCGGCCATGAATATCAGATATCCCGGCCGCCCGCTGCCGCCGGCGACAAACTCGACATTCGATTCCACCGGCATGATCGCTTTTCCCTCGCCAGAATCGAGCGACCCCGCATACAGCATGCTTCGTCCCGCCTCATTCGTCGCCCGGATGTAGAGGAACCTTCGGCCACCGGGAAGAAATCGGGGGTCGAGATGCCGCGTCTCATGGCGCGCCGAGTCGAGAGCCGTAACCGGCGCAAGCGTCCCGCCGCTGGCCGGCACCCGATGGATTCCACCGTGTATCAGGCCGATCAGAATCGTCCCGTCCGGACCCCATGTGCCAGCCAGATTCGTATTCACGGTACAGATCTGCCGCGGCGCGCTGCCATCCAAATCAAATCGCATCAGCCGATCGCCCCACGCCGCCGCGATCGACCGGCTGTCCGGAGACCAGAACGGCACGCCGCTGGTTTCGCCGAGCAGCTGAGCTTCGCTCGATTCGAGGCGCCGGACATAGAGACGGCCGGAATCGGTGAAGGCGATGCGCGTGCCATCCGGCGAGAGACTCAACCGTGAGACCGAGCCGGCTTGCGTAGTCGCTATGCGCGCCGCCTTGGGTGGGGATACGAGGGAAATTGGCTGGAAGCGCGCCGGCATCCCTAACGCCGCGACCGGCGCCGCCGGGTGTAAATACCGAACCACCGCCAACCCGATCAGACCGAGGCACGCCGCCATTCCCAAAATCATCGGTCGGCTCAGTTGGAAGCGCCTCTCCGGAACAGGCGCGAGCGGAAGCGCCGTCTGCGGAACGGCGGTCCATTCCAGCGCCGCCTTGAGATCGCGCGCGGACTGCCACCGCTCTTCCGGTTCCTTGGCGAGACACCGGCGCATGAGCAGTTCGAGAGCCGGCGGAATCGGCCGCTCCAAGGGCGGCGGCTCCAGCGTCAAAATGGACGCCATTACGCGCGCCGTATTCGGTCCCTCGAACGCGCGCCGCCCCGCTAGCATCTCATAGAGCGCCGCGCCGAAAGAGAAGATGTCGCTCGAAGCGTCCGCATCCTTGCCTTGCACTTGTTCCGGCGACATATAGTGCAACGTTCCCAGAATCGAGCCTTTCTGGGTCGCGTGCGCCGGAGTTTCCAGGCTCAATGCCACCGGCCTTTCCATCTTGGCCAGGCCGAAATCGAGCACCTTCAAACCGAATTTCCCCACCAGAATGTTGCCTGGTTTCAGGTCGCGATGGACGATGCCTTTGCGATGGGCCGCGTCCAGGGCGGCGGCTATCAGGATTGCCAGGGAAACCGCCTTCTCCACGGGCAAGGCGCCGCGCTCCAAAATCGCCTCCAGCGTTTCCCCCTCCAACAGCTCCATCACGATGACCGGTTGGCCGTCACACTCCTCCAGACCGTAGATGGTGCAGATATTCGGATGATTCAGCGCGGACGCGGCCTGCGCCTCGCGCCGGAACCGTTCGAGCGCGCCGGCGTCAGTGGCCAGTTCGCGGGGTAGGAACTTCAGCGCCACTTGCCGGCCCAATTTCAGGTCTTCCGCCCGGTAGACTACCCCCATACCCCCGCCGCCCAGCTTTTCCATGACCCGGTAATGCGAGACAGCATTGCCTTCGCGGCTCTCAGTTTCCAGTGGAGGAGCCGGCTCCGGCCGGCTGCTCATGGTGAATTGCACCGGCGCCACGAATCGATAGCCGCGCTTGGGCAGTGTTTCGATGAATCGCGGACCTTCGGCGGTTTCGCCCAGCGCCTCACGCAACCGCTGTACCGCGGCATTGATTCCGTGGCTGACCTCTACCACCGTATCGTTAGGCCAAAGCCGTTTGCGTACCTCCTCACGCGTGACCACTTCCCCCGGCCGCTCGAGCAGCGCGGTGAGGATGCGGAAGGGCTGCTCCTGAAGACGCACGCGAGTCCCGTTCCGGCGCAGTTCCGCGGCCCGGATGTCGAACTCGAAGTTGTTGAAATGAATGATCCGAACTCCGCGAAAGGAACGGTTAGACATAGCGATTCTCAACCCATTTGACGCCGCCGTTCGAGAAAAGTCCCTCGTGATGTTTTCGCGATTCTCTAATGACATCCCCGGTATCGAGGTACGCAACCAATTAGGCCACTATCGGCCTCGTGGCAACCCCAATCGCAGTTCTCCTGCTTGCTCTTCAAGTCAGTGCGCCGGGCATTCCCCCGAAGGCCGTTCATCACGCCGAAGCCGTCGCCGCATTCATCCTGTCGCAAGCCGGCGTTACGGTTTCGTGGAGCGGCCGAGGCGATTATCACATCCAAATCCTGGCCTCGCCTCCGCGTAACCTCTCTTCCGATGCCGCCGGATTCGCGGTGCTGACGCCGGGCGATTCCGGCTACGCCGCCATCAGTTACCCAGCCGTGCAACAAGCGGCGAACGGCCTGCAAGCCGATCCAGGCGACCTGCTAGGCGCCGCCATCGCCCACGAAATAGGGCATCTGCTCCTGGGACCGAAGCACAGCCAGACCGGCCTCATGCAAGCGCACTTTGGGGCCCATGAGATCGAATTGGCGGGACGGGGTGAACTGCTGTTCGACGCCGATCAGGCCGCAAGAATTCGGAAAAGGCTACGGCCTGAGCCTACATCAAGACCAGCGCGCGCTGAATCTCTCCCGTGACTCTCGCCTCCCCTTCCCCGATGAACATATTCACTTCCGACCGCACGCCGAACTCGGGCAAGTAGACGCCCGGCTCGATGGAGAAACAGGTCCAGGGAATTACGCGGCGCACGTCGTGGGTTTCGAGGTTGTCCATGTTGGCGCCGTTGCCGTGTACCTCCGTTCCGATGGAATGGCCGGTGCGGTGAGTGAAGTACTGGCCGAGTCCGTGGCTCTCGATGTGGCCGCGGCAGGCGTCGTCCACTTCGAACCCGCGTAGCGGATAGCCGGCGGCGATCGAATCCTTCACCTTCTTGATGGCCGCGTCGCGGGCGCCCGTGACCACGTTGTACACGTTTTGCATACGCTCGGGAGGCTGCTCGCCACAGTAGCCGGTCCAGGTGATGTCGTAATAAACGGCGCCGGGTTGATCGAGCTTGGCCCACATGTCCATGAGCACGAAATCGCCTGGATGGATTGGCGCGTTAGCCGCTTCGGTAGGCTCATAGTGAGGGTTCGACGCATTGGCGTTGGCCCCGATGATGGGCCCGTGATCGGTGATCAGGCCGGCTTTGGCGAATCCGTCGCGCACGAAGACCTTCACTTCGAGTTCAGTTACGGGCGCGCCGTTGCCGTGCCGCTCATGGATCAGCGCGAAGGCGCCGGCGCGGACGCGATCCACGCGGCGGCCCGCTTCCAGGTGGGATTCGAGGGCTTCCGGAGACCAGCGGGCTTCGAAGAATTGAATCAGCTCGGCCGAGCTCAC
>Ga0302325_10017355_pt1 | contig 15219 bp, 20 predicted proteins | sample Palsa_T0_2_FD_201948 | JGI IMG/M metagenome (GOLD analysis project Ga0302325, IMG submission 201948) | Peat permafrost microbial communities from Stordalen Mire near Abisko, Sweden - Palsa_T0_2 | ecosystem: Environmental > Terrestrial > Soil > Palsa > Peat permafrost | place: Sweden: Abisko... | reverse complement strand
GCCAGGCGAAGAAATGGGGCGAGGCGATTGTGCATCTGGCGCTGACGCCGGTGCCGGTGGTGCCGAAGCAGGGGCAGTTTGTCGAGGCATCGCAGGCGGAATCGGACGCGTTGACGCTTCAATCACCGCCTCCGGAAGTACCGCAGAATGATCCTGACGAAGGATTGCAAATCCCTTGCACCCAGGAGCAATTCGATGCGCTAATCGAATTTATCGAGGATCTCGAACCAACCACCTGCATCGCAAGCATCATTCAATATCTTCAAAGTATTACCGATCAATCCGAGGAACTATCGGCTGCGCGGAAACAAATCGCGCATCTCTCAGCTCGCATCCCGCCGACGATGAACGATGAGGCGCAATCCGCAATGATCGAAGCGGCCACCGCGCGGTTTGACGCAGCCGTGCAGCGCGGCGGTCTCTCGCCTGCGGCGCGTGACCGTTTGGTGCGCCTGCTCGTGCAAGCCCCCGACGGCCAGGCGAATCTTCTGACGCTCTCCCGTCAATCGAGTCCATCCGGCGACCGCGCTTTGGCCCTGTCGATAGCCGACATCCTGCTCGATAATCGTCCGATTTCACCGGGCGAAACGACATCGCTGCAATCCATGTCGCGAGCGAGCCCGGGGGAGGATGCGTCGCCGTTGGAACAGCTTCGGCAATATATGACGCGTGTCGCATCGACGTGATGTGACAGGGTGACAAGGTGAGGGGGTGACAAGGTGACCAAAGGCGCGCGTTTTTCACCTTGTCACCCCTTCACCTTGTCACCTTGTCATCCCAGCCACTCGATTCCCACTACACAACCCCAAACCATTCTTTTCGAAAGGTCTCCCCATGCTCCCCACTCCCCAAGGCAAACCCGGCGTGGTTGGTAATTTTGATTCCCAGCCGCGCGAGGTGATTTATTCCGGTATCGAGCGCACGCAGTTCTGGGCGCCGCCGGTGACGATTGACGGTACCAACTCCGGCAATCCGACCAACGCGCCGTACACCTGGCTTCTGTGGGCCGGGCAACTTTTCGGCCGGATCACGGCAACGGCGAAGTATGCCAACAGCATTCTCGGTTTGACCGCAAGCGCAACCGCCAGTGGCGCGACGTCCATTGCGACCGATGTAAACACCGCGGCGGAGATCGTCCGTCGCATCGGCGCCAGCGGGACATTCAAACTGACCGGCCCGCCGGCGGCGAGTGGAACCGTCGCGACGCAAGTCGTCACCTATTCCGCGGTGAACGTCACAACCGGCGTCATCACCTGCACCGCCACCAGCGCCGCGGCCGTCACGGCATCGCTCATTCAGCCGACCGATGGGAGCGAAAATATCCTGACGATCCTGTGCGAAACCAATGGTTTGCAGATCGTCGATCAGACGTACACGAATCGCGTGGACGTTTTCACCGGCAGATTGCTTGCCAGCGGAGGCACCGTCAACACCGGGATGATCGTGAATTATCCGAGCGATCCGAGCCTCAAGACGTGGGTCAAATCCGCGATCAAGTCGACATGCTCGGGGACGACGTTTTTGGATGACATCACCGGATGATGCAAACTATCGGGAGTCTCCCAGTTCCCTTCCGCATTCAAATTTCCACCGAGGTCCATTCCCATGGCTTACGTTTCCATCAATGACATCCTGGGCGCTCCCAATCTTTGCGGGATCATCCAGAGCACCACCAGCGGCATTCCCAACCCGTTCCCGCCCGAGTTTTTCCAGGTCGATCAGACCGTGGATGGAGACACCGGCGAATATCGGGTCTTCAGCGGCACGCGCACCAATGCGACGATCTCGCCTTACGGCGCTCCGTCGAAGAATCGCCAGTTGCGCGACATCGGCATCAAGGCGGTCAAGCTGCTGCACAGCGTCGAAAACATCGTCCTGCCGGTAAAGGATTATGTGAATCTGCTCAACTACAACGACCTGGGCAAACAGAAGCTCGGCATCGATGAAGTGAGCCGGCAAATCCGCGAAGCGCGCTGGACACAGGACAATCTGCGCATCAGCGCGTTGACCAGCATGTTGTTCAAGACGCAGATTTACTACGACGGCCTGGGGAATCTGCTGCCATCCAGCACCGGCGCGCAAACGATCGTGGATTACACGGTTCCGGCGGGAAATCAGAATCAATTGGATGTCTGGGGCACGAGCACACCGATCATTTCGACGGCTTGGAACAACACATCTGCCGTCATTGACAAGCAGGTGCAATCGCTCAGTCAGGCGGCGATTCAACTGACCGGATATGAACTCAAGCATGCGTTCTATGGCAAGAACATCCCCAACTATCTCACCAGCAACGCCGGGCTGGGAAATTATTTTTATCGAGCCGACTACGGCCCGGATGCGTTCAGCCCACAGTACATCGCGACGGCTGACATCCCCAATCCTCTGCTGGGCTTGACCTGGCACAAGGCGTATCAGAGTTTCTTCTACGACCAGAACGGCAATCGCCAAACTCTGGTGGGCGACGATCAGATTGTCTTCACGCCGGACCCGAGCACATCGTGGATCGGATTCCTGGAAGGAACGTATCCGGTACCGACCAAAGCCGGCATCGTCACGCCCGCCGAGCCGAGCGTCGTCAGCGGCATGCAGATTCAAAGCGGCATGTTCGCCTACGGCACCGCCAGCGCCGATCCGCCAACGGCGAAGATCGTCTACGGCGACACGTTCCTGCCGGTGCTGAAAGTGCCCAGCGCGATTTTCGTGGCGACGGTGAAGTTTTGATTCGTGACAAGGTGACAAGGTGACCCGGTGACAAGGTGACCGAAAGCCGAACCCCGTTTTCTTTTGTCACCTTGTCACCCCCTCACCTTGTCACCTTGTCATCCCCCTATGCCCGACCCCTTCACATCCGCCTCGGCCGCTATTCTTTCGGCGTTGAAATCGTCCGCTTCATTCGGGGCGATCGTTCAGCCGGGGAATCTGATCGACATGACGGCTGCCAATTTCGAGAAGTTCAAGGGCCAGATTCAGTCGGGGGATACGCCGGAGGTGGTGCTGTTGCCCGAAGCGTTCACGCTGCAGCCGTTCGGGGCGAATTCGCTGGTGGCATCGTTGAGTCAATCTTATCAGCTCATCGCCACGCACGATTCGCTGCGATTGACGAGCGTGAACGCTCTGAAATTCGCGGCGATGAGTGCGCTGCTGGCCGCCGGTCCCGATTTGGGGTTGGGCGGGCTGGTTAGATCCTGGGAAATCAAACAGGGCAAAGACGATCCCTTCGGCCAAACGCAATGGCGACGCGCCACGCAAAGATGGGTGAGCATCATGAGTATCTGGGTTTATATGGACCTGAATCGGTCGACTTTGCTTTCATCGCAATAGAAATGGATATTCAATGGCTACGACTCTCACAAATCCCTCCGTCTCAGTGACCGTCAAGGCTCAACTGAGCTCCGGCGCCGCGCCGGCGCTGGTGGCCGCACAAGTGAATCACAGCCCGAACTTCGGCGTCGGAGCGGGAAACACCGCCGGCAACGTCGATCGTTGTTACTCCGCTCCATTCACGGTTTCGGCCGGCACGCCGCTGACGATCAATCTCACCACCGCGTTGGACCCGATGCAAAACGCCATCGGCATGTTGCACGCCACCGGGATATTGCTCGAAAACGACAGCACCACCGCCGGCCAGGACATGAGCATCGGCGGCGGCACGCATCCGATCTCCGCCACCGACAGCGGTTTGGCCCAGGCCAACGGCGGCGTGCATCTGATGTGGAATCCCAGCCCCGGATACGCCGTCACCTCCGGCTCGGCGGACACCGTCACCATCACCGTCGCCGCCGGCACGAATGTGCCGGGAAAGATCACGATTCTCGGTCGATCGGCGTAAATCGCAAAAGAAGAATTAGCCACCGATGGGACACCGATGTGCACCGATAAAGGCAAAGTCTGAACAACTTTTTTCTCTCCCATCGGTGCCGCATCGGTGCCCCATCGGTGGCTAATTCCTTTCCCTTCTGTAAGGAACCCTCATGCCCGCCAGCGTTTTTTATTCCGGCTTTTACGGCACCGCCGCCGTCGGTGGCAATGAGTTGCCGATCATCAACTGGGAAGTACAGCCCACCGTTGAGCTTCAGCAATTCAAGAACAGCAAGAGCGGCGGATTCATCATCCGCGAAGCGACGTACCAGGATTGCGTGGTGACGATCCAAATCGACTACGACTTCGGCAACAATCCCTTCGCCGCCCCGACAACGCTGACGGCCGGCAGCACGATCACCAACGTGAATCTCTATCTCCATCAAACCGCGCCCGGCGCGCTGAATGGATCGTATTGGAGCTTCAGTTCTCTCATCATCGAAAGCACGCCGCAGCAATTGGTGGTGGACGGGAAGATCACGACGAAGATTATGTGCAAGGGGAATGGGAGTTTTGCGTATCCGAGTTGAGTTTTGAGAAAGTGACAAGGTGACAAGGTGAGGGGGTGACAAGGTGACGAAAACGCCCGCATTTTTCACCTTGTCACCCACTCACCTTGTCACCTTGTCATTCGTAGTCAGGAAAACACATGTCCGAACTCCAAGCCCTCACCGCCGCCGGCAACTCCTCGCTCATCCCCGGTCACACGATTTCGCCACCGCGGTTGATTGAGTGGGCCGAGGCGGAGACCGAGGCGGCGGAGAATTATCTGCGGACCGTCGTTCGCGCCTCCACCGATTTGCCGGTGTCAACGCGGGATTTGTTGCACAGCCGCGCGGTGGACAATCTTCGCAATTCGCCCTTCGCTTTCGGATCGGCGGGGTTCGACGCGTGGGCATTGTCGGCGGCGGCGATGCCATTTTTGCTTTGGCTTTCGCTGCGGATCAGACATCCGCGCATCACTCGCAACTCGGCGGCGGAATTTCTGCGGCGATCTAATGCCGACGACATCATCAAGGCAGTGTGGGATGCCTGGGGATATGATGGCCGAAAAAACCCACCGGCCCCGCCGTTGCGAGACAACCCATCCAATGGCGGGGCCTGTTCCGACAACTCCAGGATCGCGGAATCCCCTGCGACCGCGCCAGCCATCTGACCATTCCGCAGATCATGCAAGTGCTGGGGCTGGAATCGAATTCCACTCCGCCGCATTTGTCCGCAATGCAAAAGCGCGCTGCAATTCTGGATCAAATTCTGCGGCACAATCGCTGGTTCGCCAAACAACTTTTGCATTTACCGACAAGTGTGCTGGCCGAACAAATTTCCGCCCACGGCGGCGGCGAGGCGGATTTGAATCTTCTGCCGGAACAGATCGAAAACTATGTCCAATCCCATTTCCATCTCGGCCGAGGCTGAGCGACGTCGGGAGTCGCAGGCGAGTTCTTCGCTAACGCCAAGGATGACGACATCCGATCCGATTATCGTGAGTCAGTCAGCCGCTTCGCGCGCACATGCAGGTGCGGCGGCGTTATCAGGCGCCGGGAACACATCGGGATCATCGAGCAATCAAGCGGTGCCGGACGCCCAGGCATTTAATGATGCCGTGACCAAATTCAATGATGCCCTCAATTCTCTGCCGACCGTGGCAGTTGTGCGGATGTGAGTATCCTTCGGAGATGATTTTGTCATGGGACTCGACTCAACCACATCCATCACGCTCTTCGGCGTCACCGTCTGGGACGAGGGGACCAAAGAGCAATTTGTCCGCGATACGCCGTCTTCGGCGACGCGAACGATGGTATGCGCCTGGACGGATCGGGTTGCGCTGATCAACGCCCTGCGCGGATCGGTGACGCAACCGAGTCCGGCCGTGATTCAATATGTCCCGCCGGCTTCGTATCCGGACGCGCCGTGGCTTTATGTGGACACCATCGAGGTCGAGGGAATCGCCGGGAATACGGGGCTGAACGTCGCCGCCAGTGGGCTCGTGGGATACAAATATGCGCGCATCAAAGTCACTTACCGCTCGCTGCCCTATCAGGAGGGGATCGAGACCGGCGTGCTCGCGGTGGATTATGGATCGGAATTCATCACACTTTCAGGCCTGACGCCCAGCCTGAAATTTTCTGACTCGACCGGCGGCGATGTTTCCACCGATATCAATCCCTCACTGCGGATCACAACCATCAGTTTGCATCAGACACGAAACAATCTGCCGTCGATTCCGGTTTCCACGATCATCGCTGCCACGGACACGGTGAACGCCGCACTGTTTCAAGGCGCTGCGCCCGGCACGGTGAAATTCGACGGCGCCAGCTCGCAGCGCCGCCTCTTCGCCAACGGCAGCCCAGGCTGGGACATGACCTACGCCTTCACCTATCGCTCAGTTGGCTGGAATGTCGCATACGATCCAGTGAACGGCTGGCGACCGGTGGTTCTAAAGGCAACGAGTAATCCGCCGTTTCAGTCGTATGATTACAATCAGTTGTTCCTTTGAAATTGAAAATGACAAGGTGACAAGGTGAGGGGGTGACAAGGTGAAAAACGCGAGCATTTGGTCACCTTGTCACCCCCTCACCTTGTCACCTTGTCATGTTTCCCAACGTAATCCCACAACGGACCCCGCATGACCCCCCTCCCCCGCGCCGCTCCCGGTAGTGTCGTTTCACTCGACGGCGATCTTTACAACTTCATTGCCGACCAACTTCAGCGGCTGGACAAGTGGACTGTCCAGCCGCCGCTTAATTTGCAGCAGACGCCGGCCGGCAATCTGCTGTCGATGGCGCCGTCGTCTTCGGAGCTGGTGCTCGTTGCCATTCTCGGAACCGAAACCGGCGGCGGGTATTACCACGGCTCCATCCTCTACGGCAGCAGCAACGGTGGTACTGGCGGCACCAACACCAATTCGCCGGCAACTTACAATTTTCAACTCGAATACACCACCGGCCAAACGCAGACTGACGGCCCGGTCTGGCAAACCGCCAGCGGCGGCGGCGCGGTGAACAACGCATTGATCGTGAATCTTCCCGAACAGTTCGTCGCCAGCCACAAACTCTATTATTCCGGCCAGGGACTATTCACCTACGCCGTCGGCCGGGTGATGGGAAAGACCAGCGAATCGACTCCGCGCACAATTGTCTACATCGACGAATGGCCGATTCGGCCGGTGATTTGCAAAATAACCAGCGCCTACAGCCAGACGATCGGCGGTACCTACGAGGGCGAGATCGTCGCCGGTCCGTTCGCCAGTTCGAGCAACACATTCAACTTCCCGCTGCAGGACATCGCCCCCAACGGCATCATCGGCACGAGCGATTGCTGGATCACCAACGTCTGGGAGCAAGCCAACGTCGTCAACTCCGCCGCCAACCAAATCGCCAACGGCACATTCGTCCCCGGTCTGCTCTGTGGCTGGCCGCTGGGCACCGGCACCGGGAGCGGCGTGTGGTATCAGGTTTATACGTGGTATCCCATCCAGGCCGCGACGCCCGGCGCGTCGCTGGCCACCCAACTCACGACGGGCATGGCGGCCGGAACGGCGTATACCCCCAACGAGCAACTCATGCTCAATCGCCTGGTCAGCGACATGACCAACGTGCATACGTTCATCGCATCGTTCTACGCCAACATGAAACACGCGGGGTATACGTTGTAAAGCCCACGGATAGCAATCCGTGGGCTTTCCTACTCTTCCTCATCCACCTGCACCTGTTTCGCCACCGCACGCGCAATGCTGACGACTTCATCCCGATGCACGCGCTTCTCATCTGGATATTTCTTCGTGTTCCAGCACCGCAGAATATAGCGATCGGGATCCGATTCATCGTGGAAAACACGCTTGAATGTCGTGCTGCCATCGACGAACGCCAGGTAATAGGATTTCCCGGGTATGATGCCTTCGCGGTCCACGGCGTCGTAACTGAAGATGACCGTCTCGCCGTCTTTCCACTTGGGACTCTGGCAATCGCCATCCACCGGCACGACGAACGCGCGGCGGTCGGATGTGGCGACCGGGCGATTGGCATCCGGATGATCCGCGACCTTTTCCACGCGTCGGCTGGCAGCCACGCCAATCTGGTATTCCGGCGCCACCCACGCCGGTCGCAGCGCGCGCATGTTCACCCCACGCGGAAATCCGGCCATCGACTGGGTATCCGACCGGCTGGCCTGCTCTTCCAGCGGCACGCCGATCTGGGCCCGAAACTCCTTCAAGGTCAATCCGAGCGCCTTGGCCAACCGCGGTGCCTGCCGCGGGAGAAGCCCGGCAATTTCCAGGCGTTCCCATCGGCTGACCGATTCATCGGACACGTTTCCGATGGCCGTCCCAAGTTCACGCTGGGTCAATCCGCGCGATTTGCGGGCCAACGCCAGTTTCTGACCAAAGATCAATTCTGACACTCGTGGCATACTGCCTCCTGCTGTTTTTATGACCTTACCAAACCATCCCAAAAAATACCATACATTTTGCTAACGATTTTTCTTGACTTTGTATTAGTTTGGTGTATTTTTGGATTATGTCAAGGGAATTAGGCCAAAATTTGGGGTGAAATATGACGGAAGTCTTGGAATCGGCGGAATCTAACGGAAAAATGCGCCCCGCTCTTTCGGGCGCAAAGGGATTGCCTCCGGGCGTTTGTCAGAGCGATTGCGAAGGGCCGCCGGACCCGCTGGCACATGCCAACGACAGACAACTCTGGTCGGCCTGCACAGATACACAAAAACAATTTATCGCCGAGGCGTTTCTGGGCGGTCGGCCCGAAACCGTGCGGGATGCCATCCTCGAATCGCAGGAGACCGATGGGCCGGTGAGTCTGGGCAAAATCCTGTGGCAAAGCTGGTTGGATTATCGCGGCTCGGCACTGGGCCGGCTGCATTCACACGGGGAGTTGGTTCGTCGTTGATTGATTCGGCAAATACAAAGGGAGATAGAAATGTCTAATTTGACTGTTACCAATACAAATATAGTAGTCGAATCACTGCAAACAGCCAAACGGCGAAAGCGCGCCAAAAAGCTCGCGGCCCACTGCGCCGATTGGGGCCGGGCCGAGCAACAAACGCGGCTGCGGGCTCTCGCCGAGAAATTCCGTCGGCATGTCGAATCGATGGTTTGCTCCAGCGTCTGGGCAGAGGACTGCCTCTTCCGCGGCGCTAATTACGAGCCGGATTTCCGCTGTTCCTGCAATCTTTGTCAGGCCAGATTCCCAAAGCGCCTGCATCCTCGGCCGGTTCGGGAATCGGCAATTTCGTTGGATTGTCAGGCCGAAATCGAGGCGGACCCGGATCTGGCGGAAGACCTTCGACGACTGCGCAACGAGCGCGAACGCATCGGCAGCGCATTCGTGGCGCGCCGGCAACTCGACCGTGGGTCGAAAAGTTCTCGCCGGAGCGCGGCATGAAAATAGGGCGCAATGCGTCGATCGAAAATGCGGGTTTAACCGCCAAGACGCCAAGATCGCCAAGGAAGAAAATACACCAAGAAATCCGAATTCGGGTTTGAAAAGAATTGCAATCCAATCATTTTCCCCTTGGCGTATTTTCCTACCTTGGCGTTCTTGGCGTCTTGGCGGTTCAACCCTCTTCTCTAGGGTTGCTCAACACACAGGAGGCGATCATGGGCCGTGGCCCTTACTCAACCGCCAAGCAACAGGCGGCGATGAAGTTGCGATATGAATGTGGAGCGACGATCGGGCAAATTGCCGACTGGCTGAAGATCAGCGAGCGGGCGGTGCGTGCCCGGCTGCAAAATGCGCGTCGGGCGGCAAATCCGGCACGGACGGCCGAATCGGTCATGGTGGATATGCACCGCCAAAGGACATTCGCCGCCTCGCAAATCTCCAGCGGTGATCGGGCGGAGTTGGATTTGGACGCCCTGTAATCCTGAAAACCCGATCCGAGCCGACGAGTTATCGAACCTTTGCCCCTCCCCGCCCGCCCGGCTTTCCTGTTTTACTGTTTATTGATGGAGGCGACGACCAAGTTCTTCAAACACCGGTTGACATGCGAGCGGGAGCGATCATAATCGCTCTGAACCTTTGCTCGCGAACAGACGTAATGGATGCGTCGACCAGAAAGGCGTTTGGATCAACATGGCCGGCCCGCAATTCCTGACACCAAAACCTGTTTCCCTGGCCAAGTCCGTCAAACGGTTCGCCTTGGCGGAAGCCAATCGCACGCTGCCGTTGGTCCAACGCGTGGTGAGCGACATCGTCAAGACGCACTCGCTGGTCTCCAATCTGCAAATTGAATTGGCCACCGCAAAATCGAAAGACCAGCCAACGATTCAAACCCAACTGGATCGCGCGGCCGAGCTGCTGCAAAACTATGTGGATGAGTTGCACGAGATCGGCTGCGAGGTGAAGGATTATCAGATGGGTCTGGTTGATTTCCTCGGCCGCCATCGCGGGCACGATGTCTGCCTCTGCTGGAAACTCGGCGAAGAGAGAATTCTCTACTGGCACGAACTGCAAACCGGATTTGCCGGGCGGCAGCCGGTGTCTATCTTGGAAGAAGATTAATCTCGACTGTAGCCAAGCCGCATTTTTTCATCATCTCCTAAACGCGGCTTTTTTCCGTCCCAATGAACTGGCCCGACCTCTTGATATTCGCGCCTTCTTTTGCATAAGCGTGCTGCCGATCGTTATACTCTCGACGGCGAGGGGGGAAGGAGAAGCGAACATGTCATATTTCAGCATGCTTGCGCAGTACAGCAGTTCTAACGGCGTTTCGAACGGGTCGCCGATCCCCGGTGTGATCTTTGGCCTGGTTGAGCTGACGCTTGTCGTCCTGAGCATCGCGGGCTTATGGGCGGTGTTCGCCAAGGCAGGCTATCCGGGATGGGCATCACTCATTCCATTCTACAACATCTATGTGATGCTGAAAGTCGCCGGCCGACCGGGGTGGTGGCTCATTCTGTGCTTCATCCCATTTGTAAACCTGATTATCATCGTCATTCCTTTTGATATTGCCAAAAGATTCGGCAAGGGAACGGGATTCGGAATTGGCCTGCTGTTGCTCGGATTCATTTTCTATCCCATTCTCGGGTTTGGCGACGCCGTGTATCAGCCGCCGACCGAGCCGCGCGGATTTGAGGTCATAACCAGGCAGTGAATTTCGCGCGGGAGACGGAAATTACGTTCCCCTGCGATTTCCATACATCAGGATGTGCAACCGCAGGCAGAAGCGGAAGCCTTCGCGCTTGCAGATGTCGCTGATCCAACCCGATCGCGCCGCCAGTGTTTCGGCGTCCACGCCTTCAGGCATCAATAACACATCGGCCGGCGTCCAGTTTTTCAATTTGTTGAGCACTTCGCGAATTTCAGCCAAATCCGATTCATCGCTGACGACAAATTTCAGTTGAAAATCCGGCGAAGAATCGATGAATTGCTGAATCACCGGAAAATTAAGCCGCTGCCGTTCGTGCGCTTCGGCGAATTTTCCCCCGGCACGATCGCGCGGCGTGGAATTGGCCAGCTTGGGAGACAGGCTGGCCAAATCTATTTCCACCGGCGAGAAAACCGTCGCCGCCGTCTCCATCGTGATGTGATGCCCGCGCGATTTCAGCGATCGGCAAAGCTCGCCGATCTCCGGCATAATCATCGGCTCCCCGCCGGTGACGACGACATGTTTCGCGCCAATCTTCGCGACATGATCAACAATCGCCGCAACCGCCATGTTCTCCCCCTCCGGCTCCCAGCTTGCATACGGCGTATCGCACCAAACGCACCGCAAATTGCACCCGCTGACACGCACAAATGCCGATGGCACGCCCATCAGCTTTCCTTCGCCCTGAATGGAATGGAAAATTTCGGAGATACGCATCGAAGTCGCGCCCATCACGCCGGAAAATTCCGCACCAATTCCAGAAACATCCGCATTCCGACGGCCAGCGCGGCATCCGTGAAATCGTAGCGGTCGCTATGGAGGGTTGGATATGGGCCACCGCCGGGCGGTTCGACGCCGATGAGGAAAAAACAGCCGGGGATTTTTTCCAGATAGAAGGCGAAATCCTCGCCGCCCATACTCGGCCGGGCGACGGGGATGAATCGCTCGGGGCCAAAAGTTTGGCGGGCGATTTTGGCGACGTAATCGGCCATTGCGGGATCGTTGATCGTTGCGGGATATCCGGGTTGAAGTTCGACCTGGACCGAACACCCATCGGCGGCCGCGATGCCGGCACAGCGGCGCTGGACGGCCGACTTGGCGCGCTGGCGCGCGGAGTCCGAGAGCGTGCGGATCGTGCCGTGAATCGAAGCTTGGTCGGGAATGATGTTCGTGGCCGTTCCGCCCTGGATTTTCCCCACCGTAATCACCGCCGGCTCGGTCGGGTCCATTTCCCGGCTAACGAATTGTTGCAAATTCAGCACCGCCTCGGCAGCCGCGACGATCGGATCGACGCCAAAATGCGGATAGGCCCCGTGACATCCCTTGCCGGTGAATTTCGCGATGAAAACATCCGTCGCCGCCAGCAGCGCACCGGGTTTTGTGGCGATGCAACCCACCGGCAGTCCCGGCCAGCCGTGCAATCCGAAAATCGCCCGCACCTTCGGCCCGATGCGGCCGTCCAAAACGCCCGCTTTCACCAACCGCTCCGCCCCGCCCTGATCTTCCTCGGCTGGTTGCCAGATGAGTTTGACACAGACCGGCAATTCGTCGGCGAGCGATTTGAGAATCCCCGCGACACCCACCAGCGTCGCCGAATGCCCATCATGCCCGCACGCGTGCATCCGCCCTTCATGCGTGCTGGCGTAGGGAAGCCCGGTTTTCTCCAGAATCGGAAGGGCATCGATATCCGCGCGCAGCGCGATGCATGGCTTGCTCGTTTCGCCAATGATACAAATCGTTGCTGTCGGCGCATTTTCGACGCCGTCGATGTGCCGCAATCCCAATTCATCCAGCGCCGCCCGAATGGTCGCGGCGGTTTTGAATTCTTCAAAACAAAGTTCTGGAATGCGATGCAGGCGGCGGCGGAGTTCGACGGTGGCGGGAAATTGCTTCTCGATATCCGGGCCGGGATCGATCATCGTTTGGCCATGGTAATCGCTTCAGCCCGATTTCGCGCGAAGATGAAGAGCCGTTCCAGGCAGCAATTTTGAAACACCCGCGCCAGGCCCGGGGCCACACCGCAGAGGATCAGCTTGCCGCCCGATTGGCGGATCGCTTCGCGGATGTTGACCATGAGCCCCAACAGCGAGCTTCCCATGTAAGCGACTCCACTAAGGTCAGCCACCCAAAGCGTGCCGGCTGCGGGATTAATGCCGGCCAGCACGTTGTCGATCAGGGCGTCCAGTTCCATGGAATCCAACCCATCCGGGATCGTCAGTCCGATCACGTTGACGGAGGATTCCTTCACTACATGGAACAATTCGCTGCTCATAATTATCTCAGTCATGGCCTCACACTCCCATTAAAGCAAACCTTTGTGGATAAGACAAAGGAAAACGGGAATGGTTAGCTTCTGGGCGATGCGTGACACTTTAAGCGGGATTTCCGAATGGAAATTCATATCGGTAACAGCTCCCGTGGCGATTCAAAGGCGTTTTCTCGAATATGCTGAGGCGCTGGCGCTGTGTGCGCCATCGGCTGGCCCGGCGACGCTCGCGGCGGCATTCTGCCGGCGAAAACAAAAGTCGGAGGTTCCGCCTTCGGCGGCAGATGTACCGGATTTTCGGCCACGGGCCGACCTCAACCGTCCGTCACGCCCGCTTGCCCGACCTCGCCTTTCATATGCTTCAACGCACCTCATCCGGCAATTCCGCGGGAGGTCGGACATGCGGGGCTGTGAAGGACGGTTGGGGTCGAGCATGTGCTCGAAACTCCTTCGCATCCCGCCGCCGAAGGCGGGAATCTCTTTCTTCGCGTCGAGAATGCCGCATCGAACGTCGCCGGGCCAGCCAACGATTTTCGCGGCGGAAGCGAATCTGCATATTCGAACCGGTAATCACACGTCGGTAATGAAACCGTCATCGATATCCATCTTCTTCTGGAAGAATCTCTTCTGAAGTAAGCCGGCCTAAAATGTCATACACACATTCCCGGGGCGAAATTAAATTGAGATAATTACCGCACCTGCAAACTCTCGGATTCAAACACCACCCCCAGCGGCTGCAATTCCACCGCTTTTCGGTCGCCCTGTTTCGCGACCGTCCCGGCCAACCAGGCGGTTAATTTCACTTCCTCTGCGGCGGCGAGGGCGGCGGTGGCGTTTTCGGGGGAGACGAACGCCGCGAAGCCGGCGCCCATGTTGAATGTGGCGTAGGCCTCCCGATCATCGACAGGGCCGTGCTTCTGGATGAATTTGAAGATCGGCGGAACCGGGCCGAGATTGGTCATGCGATAGACGAATGGCTCGGCCAGCCGCATCAGTTTTCGCCAGCCGTGGCCGGTGATGTGGGCGGCGTATTTCAGATGCAGTCCCGCTCGTTGGCATTGAGCGATGAACGGAACATAGATCACCGATGGATCAAGCAACGCCTGGCCAAACGTGCGGCCATCGTCGATGGGGGTGAGATATCCACGATCCAGGCGGGATGCCAGTTCGCGGCAAAGGGTCAAGCCGTTGGTATGCACCCCGCTACTGGCCAAAAGGATAATCGCATCGCCATCGGCCAGATCGCCGGTGATGCGGTTGGATTTTGGAAAGATTCGACCGATGGCCGACCCCGCCAAAACAGCTGAGTTCGGCTCGACGATCCCGCGCAACGCCGGCGTTTCCCCGCCGCCCCACACAGCCCCGGCCATCCGGCAGCCCTGCGCAAATCCATCCGCCAGATCGTTCGCACGAGTCGCATTGGCAAACCAACTTGCATCCCCCACCGCCGCGTGCATCGCCACCGAGATCGGCAGCGCCCCGCTGGTGATCAGATCGTTCACAATCGTCGCCACCGTGTCGATGCCGATGCTGTTGTAAAAACTTTTGGCGGTCTTTTCCAACATCGCATCAGCGACCAGATTCTTGGTCCCCAGTCCTTCTTCCACATGAGCAAGAAAATCGGTTGGGCTTTCCAGCAGATACGCGCTTTCGCCACGAATTCTCTGAGGCTCGACGAAGCCGTGAGCGGGCAACGCGCTAACCGTGGTCATCGCCTGCCGCTGGCAGATTCGCTTGAACGCATCCAGCGGTCCGTAATCCACGCCGGAAGATTCGTAGGTGAGGGACATGATGCGGTTTTATGGGCAAGCCGACGAAGTGACAAGGCTAATTTGTCATGCGTTGCCGCAAATGGCGAATTCGCGCAAATATGACTAGCGCTCCGATCCCCCCGCCGACATAGCCGCCGAGATGGATGCCATAGACGGTCATGAATCGGTGCGGCCGCCAGAGATTGGTGTCCGCCAGATCCCGGAAGTCAGGGCTGATCC
>Ga0302325_10017354_pt1 | contig 15220 bp, 16 predicted proteins | sample Palsa_T0_2_FD_201948 | JGI IMG/M metagenome (GOLD analysis project Ga0302325, IMG submission 201948) | Peat permafrost microbial communities from Stordalen Mire near Abisko, Sweden - Palsa_T0_2 | ecosystem: Environmental > Terrestrial > Soil > Palsa > Peat permafrost | place: Sweden: Abisko... | reverse complement strand
TGCGAGCGGTAGCGCGGCAGGCTACGAGTGAAGCGGCGCTGCGGTAGCCGCCCGCACGTCTTCAGCGCTCACACCGGGCGCGCACTCGCGCAGGAATAGCCCTTCGGGCGTCACGTCGATCACGGCGAGGTCGGTGACGATCCTGTGCACGACTTTCTTACCGGTGAGCGGTAAGGTACAATGCTCGACGATCTTCGGCGTTCCATCTTTGGCCGTGTGCTCCATCATCACGATGACGCGTTTCGCACCGTGCACGAGATCCATGGCACCGCCCATGCCTTTGACCATCTTCCCGGGGATCGTCCAGTTCGCGAGATCGCCGTTGGCGGCGACCTGCATCGCGCCGAGTATGGCGAGATCGATGTGGCCGCCGCGGATCATCCCGAACGACGTCGCGGAATCGAAAAACGAAGCGCCCGGCAGAACGGTCACCGTTTCTTTCCCCGCGTTGACGAGATCCGGATCGACCTCGTCTTCATACGGATAGGGTCCCATGCCGAGGATCCCGTTCTCGCTCTGCAAGACGACCGTGATGTTCGGATCGACGTAGTTCGGCACCATCGTCGGCAAGCCGATGCCCAAATTCACGTACTGGCCGTCGCCGAGTTCCCGTGCGACGCGCGCGGCCAGCTGTTCTCTCGTGTAGGGCACGGTTACGCTCCCCGCTTTCTCGTCGTCGCGCGCTCGATACGTTTGCCTTCGCTGCCCACCGCAACGACGCGCTGTACGAAAACACCGGGCGTGTGCACGGTTTCCGGGTCCATTTCGCCCGGCTCGACGAGTTTCTCGACCTCGACGATCGTGATACGTCCCGCCATCGCGCACAACGGATTGAAATTTCGCGTGGCTTTGGAAAAATAGAGATTTCCCTGCGAGTCGCCGATGCTCGCGCGTACGAGCGCGAAGTCGCAGACGATGCCGGCCTCGAGCACGTACTCGCGGCCGTCGAATGCGCGGGTTTCCTTCGGCGGCGAGGCGAGGGCGACGCTGCCATCCGGAGCGTAACGCCACGGCAGCCCGCCGTCCGCAACCTCCGTGCCGACGCCCGCCGGCGTATAAAAAGCGGGGATCCCGCATCCGCCCGCGCGCAACCGCTCGGCAAGCGTGCCTTGCGGCACGAGTTCGACTTCCAATTCGCCCGAAAGATATTGGCGTTCGAATTCTTTGTTCTCGCCGACGTAGGAGCCGGTCGTGCGCCGGATGCGCTTGGCGTCCAGCAGCTTTCCGAGCCCCCAGCCGTCGACCCCGCAATTATTGGAAACGGTCACGAGATCTTTCGCACCGGTGGCCAGCAGCGCGTCGATGAGTTTGAACGGAATTCCGCTGAGCCCAAAGCCTCCGACCGCGATCGAAGCTCCATCTCGAATATCCGCCACCGCGGCAGCCACATCGGCAAACACCTTGTTCATCGCGGGATTAGATAAGCTCGCGCGCTCGCAAAACCCTCGCTTTTTCCGGCCCGTCACGCCGGGGACTCCACGACCCCGCAACCGAACCTTTTGGCGTTGCCTAAAATCGGGGCGGCGTACCCCGCGCCTTGCCCCCGATTGCACTAGCGCTTTACCTGGAGAGAACCAAACCATGGCCGTTGCCGCACCGCCGAACGCAAGAGCCCAATCCGACGACGAGTTGATCCTCGAGGTCGTTCGCGATCTCGTTCGCGAGAAGGTCGCTCCTCGCGCGGCCGCCATCGACGAGCACGGGGAGTTCGCTCGCGACATTTACAAGCTGTTCGCGGAGAGCGATCTGCTCGGCATCCCGTTTCCCGCCGAACACGGCGGGCTCGGCCTTTCGTTCCTCACCTACGTCAAGGTGGTCGAGGAAGTCTCGAAAGCGTGCGCTTCGAGCGGTTTGATGATCGCGGTTCAGGAACTCGGCGCGCTGCCGATCATCATCGCCGGCAGCGAAGCCCAGAAGGCAAAGTACCTGCCCAAGCTCGCGTCGGGCGAATACATCGCCGCCTACGCGCTCACCGAGGCCGGCAGCGGCTCCGATGCCGCCGGGTCCATGCGCACGCGCGCCGAGAAAAAGGGCGATACGTACGTTCTGAACGGCAGCAAGATCTGGATCACGCAAGGCAACGTGGCCGACGTCATCTGCGTGTTCGCCGTGACCGACCCCGAGAAGGGCCCGAACGGCATCAGTGCCTTCGTCGTCGAGAAAACGTCGCCGGGCTTCATCGTCGGGAAACTCGAGAAAAAGATGGGCATCCGCGGCTCGCCGACGTGCGAGCTGATTTTCGAAAACTGCGTGATTCCCGCTGAGAACCTGCTCGGCGAAGAAGGCACGGGCTTCAAGACCGCGATGAAAGTGCTCGATAAGTCGCGCCCCGGCATCGCCGCGCAAGCCATCGGCATCGCGCAAGGCGCGCTCGACTACGCTGCCAACTACGCGATGGAGCGCGTCGCGTTCGGAAAGCCGATCGCGCAGCAGCAAGGCCTGCAGTTCATGTTCGCGGACATGAAGGCGGAGGTCGAGGCGGCACGCTTGCTGTTATACGAAGCGGCGCGCAAGTGCGACGAGAGCGCACCCGATCTCACGCTGTGGGCCGCGATGGCGAAGCTGAAATGCGGCGACACGGCCATGCGGGTGACGACGGACGCCGTGCAGATTCTCGGCGGTTTTGGTTACTCCACGGAGTACCCGGTGGAACGCATGATGCGCGACGCCAAGATCACGCAGATTTACGAGGGGACCCAGCAGATCCAGCGGATGGTGATCGCGCGGTCGGTCGTCGGGAAGCGGAAGACGTAGCCGCGATGTCTGGCAAGCTCAGCGTTACGAAGGGGTAATGTTCGCGGAGTAACGTTTATGGGTGATATCGTTGTGCGCGTCCTTACGCAGCATCGTGCTGCGTGAGCGGGGCTCTCTCCCGCGATGGCATGCTCGTGGGCCACAACTTGGCCCGTCGTCGAATCTCTAGCGCCGCTGCGACATCGGCGTGAACGGACCAACCGCACGCAACGCAACAGAAGCGCCTTCTTCGACGACTCTTCGCCGCGACGTGCAGACAGCGCCCGGACGTTTGCGACGAATATTTGGCGTCCACGGCGATCACCTCGCGAGCAGCATATGCAGCTTTCTCGCGGATCAGCCGGACCAGAATTCCAAAGCCGGCATCGAGCATCGCTCGCCTGAGTCCGCTTTTGGCCGCAACATTGCGACCCGGCTTGGCAACCGTTCCCTTCGCCGAACGGGTCAGCGCACCGAGTTTGAGTTCCTCGAGCGCGATCGTGCCGGCGCTTTCGACAATTCGCTTTGCCATCTTGTGCAAAGCGTCCAAGCGGCAATTTGCAGCCCGCTCGCTCGCACGAGCCATCCGCCGCACCGCGGCGATTCGTTCCGGAGCGTTGCGGCTGGTGCAGCGACCGGCTTGGTCGCGCTCCGTGACCTTCGCCAGCGCCCGTTGATGGCCGGCAAGAACGCGAGAGCGGCGTTGACCATGGCGCCCGTTCGCGATGAGTTCACCTTCGCTGGTTGCCGCAAGCACGTGCACACCTCGATCGACTCCGATCGACTTTCCGGTAGCCGGAAGTGGCACGGTTCGCGCCGGCATTCGAAGACCGCATACCAACGTTCGTTCTTCCGAACCACGAACGCGCGCCCGAATTCCGGAACCTCGCGACCCTTGCGGAGATTGACGGTCGCGGCACCGGGAATATACACCCGACGTTGCTTTGCGTCGAACCTCGGTTTCCGTGCGGAAACTCGAGTTGGTTCCAACGCGAAGCGGGCTTGAAACGCGGGTAACCCGGCGTGTCACCGCTCTTGAGTCGCCGGAAGAAGGCCGACATCGTTCCTCGGACCTTTACGGTCGCCGAATACCATCAGCTGGCCGAGGCCGGCATCTTCGGTCCGCGCGAGCGCGTCGAACTGCTCGACGGACTAATCGTAACGATGCCCCCGATCGGTATGCCGCACTGGTCGACAGAAGCAGACGCAGCATCACCGCTTTGGTCACGCATAGTTGACCATATTAGTCACATATGTTAGACTACTATATGAAAATCTTGAATCTCGGAGAAGCGAAAGCGCACCTGTCGCAACTCGTACAAGAAGTGCGCTCCGGAGCCGAGCCGGAGATCGTCATCGCTCTTGCGGGGACGCCCGTGGCGCGCATCGTTCCTTATGGGCATCGGCCTCGACGGGCTCTCGGCATTGACGCCGGCATCGTAACCCTTCCCGCCGATTTCGACGAGCCAGATGCTCAAATTGCCGCATCGTTCGCAGGCGATGCTCGTTAGTGCAGCTGCTGCTGGACACGTACACTTTCATTTGGGCGCTCGCCGAGCCGCATCGACTTCCGGAACATGCGCGTGCGGCAATCGAGGATTCCGCCAACGACGTCTTTATCTCCGCAGCAGTGACTTGGGAGATCGCGATTAAACACGCGCTCGGGAAACTGCCGCTGCCAATGCCGCCCGCAGTCTACGTACCATCGCGCATAAAGCACTTTGGCTTCAAAGAGCTGCCCATCTCGGTGGGCCACACGCTTGCACTCTCCGTACTTCCGCTCCATCATGCCGATCCGTTCGATCGCATTCTGGTCGCGCAGGCACAGTCCGAGCAGATGACGCTTGTGTCCGTCGACCCTGCCGTCCGCGCGTACGCTGTGAGCGTCCTTCATACCTAATAGAACCGGATCGCGACGTTACTAACCTCCGACGCTGACGGCCGTTCTGCCAAAAAGCGGCGGGATGAAATGGCCCGCAGCCCACGAGATCGCGAACACGGCGGCGCCGAAGCCGACGATTTCCAACCCCTTGCGGATCGGAGTGCGCGAGCTGAGATGCCCCGCCAGGTATCCGATGCCGAAGAGCGCGGCTACGGCCAAGCACAGTCCGACCCACATCGCGGTGCCGAGCGGCAGCATCGTCAGCGCGTACGGAATCACCGGCAGCGAGCCGCCGATCGCGAACGAGCCCATCATCGAGAGCGGCCCCCGCAGGCTACCCCCGTCGGCTTCGCGCAGATCGATGCCGAATTCGTCGCGCACCATCTCGTGCAGCCAGATCTCCGGATTTTTTTCGAGGCGTCGCACGATCATGAGCGCTTCCTCGTCCGTGAAACCTTTTAGCCCGTAGTACGCGATCTGCTCGGCGAACTCGGCGTCCGGCATGTCGATCATCTCGCGCTGCTCGAATTCGATCGCGCTGCGCACGACGTCGCGCTCGGCCTTGCCGCCGAGATATTCGCCGACGCCCATCGAGAGCGCGCCGACCAGCATCGAGAGAAAACCCGTGATGAGAATGGCGCCGCGATCGGCAGACGCACTGCTAACGCCCGTCACGAGCCCGAGCGTCGTGAGCACACCGTCTTGGGCACCGAACACGACTTCACGGATGCTGCGCTGCTTTTCGAGGCGCCGGCGCTCGGGCGTATCCGGGATGCGCGCCGCGTGCTTCCCGCGCGTGTCCAGGGACGCGACGCGGTTATCGGTATCGATCGAGAGAGAGTTCCGGGGACCGGCCATGGAGGGGCACGTTGCGCGCGGCAGAGCGTGCAGGCCTGCCTTAGCGCAGAGTTAGGCGCACCGAACGCGAAGTTAGGGAGCATGGACCCTCGAGACACGAGCGAAAACCCGAACCCCATCGTCGCGATGGCCATGCGCATTCGCGCGCGCAAGGATATCGAAGCCGCGATCGACTCCGCCACGCCAAGCGGCGCCGCGACGCCCGGCGGCGACACGGCCGCCTCGCTAGAAGCCTTCGGGGCGGCACTCGCAATCGGGGCCAAACGGCTCAACGCCGTGCTCGGAAAGAACGCGATGACGTACGTGCGGCTCGAGCAGCCGCTGCGCATTCGGCTGCGCTTCAAAGAAAAGCGCATCGCCCTCGATCTCGACGAACGGCAAGCCCTCGTCGTGGTGCGCGGTCTCGGCCTCGATGGGGAGCATCAGTTCGATACGGATGTCGAGAACCCGGGGCTCATCAACCTTTCGATCCTATCGACGGATGCGGGCTACGGCGACGTGCTGCGTCCGAGCGACGTTCTCAAGGCGATCGCGCAGGACGCGGAATTACCGAGGCCCGCACATTTGGATGCGCTGGGACCGCTCAACCCCTAATCTTCTTCGCAGGCGCCGAGCTACGACTTCTTCTTTTTCGAAGCGGCCTTCTTCGCGCTCTTCTTCTTGTACCCGGCGAGCGCCGTGCGCGTCTTCGTGCGAGCCTTCGCGAGCAGCGCGCGATCCACGAGGGGAGCGCTCGGGCAAATCTCGTTGACGGGACACCGATCGCACAGCGGCGTCGGCGCCTTGCAAATTTCGCGGCCGTGCAAAATCAGCCAATGGTGCGCGAAGCGAAGTTTTTCCGGCGGCACGAGCTTGACGACGTCGTCTTCGACGGCGCGCGGCGTCTTGCCGAGCGAGAGCCCGAGGCGATGCGAGACGCGAAACACGTGCGTGTCCACGGCGAACGCCGCCTCCTCGAATGCGACCGACATCACGACGCTCGCCGTCTTGCGGCCGACGCCCGGTAAGGCTTCGAGCGCCTCGCGATCTTGCGGCACCTCGCCGCCATACTGCTCGCCGATCGCGCGTGCTGCCGCAGTGATATTCTTAGCCTTCATGCGGAAGAAACCGCACGACTTCACAATCCGCTCGACGTCCTCGAGCGGAGCGCTACCGAGTGCCTCCGGCGTGGGGTACGCGGCGAACAGATGCGGTGTCGTCATGTTCACGCGTGCGTCCGTGCACTGCGCGCTCAAGATCACCGCAATGATCAGCGTGAACGGCGAATCGTAGTCGAGTGCGGTGACCGCCCGCGGATACGCATCTTCGAGAATTGCGAGTTCGCGAAGCGCGACCTCGCGGGGAACCTTCTTCTTCGGAAACGGGATCTTCTCGGCCGGGGCGCTGCGCTCGGAACGTTCCACGCCGGCTGTCTTCAAGCACGAGGTCAGCAACGTCCCGCCGGGAAACCAAGAATGCGGCGCCCCGCCCTCGAAGCGGCGCACTCAGCATGCCGTTTTTCAAAACCAAGGACCCGTCGATCCCGCCTGGCCAGTCGCTCGCCTCGGGCTTCCCGGTGCTCCACGTCGGCGACGTCCCGCGCTTCGATAAAGCTACGTGGCGCCTCAAGTTTTTCGGGGCGATCGAAAATCCGTACGAGCTGAGCTTCGACGAATTGCGCGCGCTGCCGAGCGTGGAATGGCGCGGAGACATCCACTGCGTCACGCGTTGGAGCAAGAAAGATACGATCTGGCGCGGCGTCCCGTTCAAGTCGCTGGTCGAGCGGGCGCGTCCGAGGCCGGAGGCCAGATTCGTGGTTCAACACGCGGAGAACGACTATACGACGAACTTGCCGCTCGAGGCGATGCTCGGGGATGAAGTTTTAGTAGCGTACGAATACGACGGATCCGCACTCGAACCGATTCACGGCGGTCCGATACGGATGTTCGTACCCAAACTCTACTTCTGGAAATCCGCGAAGTGGATCAACGGCATCGAGTTCCTCGAGAACGACCGGCCGGGCTTCTGGGAGACGCGGGGTTATCACAACGACGCGGACCCGTGGAAAGAACAGCGATACTCGGATCTGCCGAACTGGCTAGGATAGCGCCGGCCGCTCGAAAGCGGCGGCCTATCTAAACCGGAAGCCGAGGAACGCCGTCTTAGGCGAGTTGCGTTGCGAAGAGTTGTTGCGCGAAATTCGCGACCACGGGAAGCCGAAGATCTTTGCCTTGGAAACCCATGATGCTCGTATAGATCCAAGCAACGAGCGCAACGAGTCCGATCAGCATGCCTAGGGGAAACAAGACGAACGCCAAGGCATGCACGAAGACGATGGCCATGTTCGACACGATGATGTACACGAAGTAACCGCCCCACAGCACGACGGATTGGGCTGCCGCCCACTTCACAAATTTGTTGGTGCCGCCACCGAAAAGCATGATGAGTCCGCCGATGAGGCCGAGGACCCATGCTAGGCCGGCGGCGACGTTGGGCTGGAGTCCGAACGGTGCGTCCGTGGTGGGCTGAGTCGCCATTAAAGCTCCTTATTGCTTGAGGTGAAGGTTGCCGGCGTTCGACCGTGCGGGGAGTGATGATCAGCGAACGAAGCCGCCACGACCGATAGTCGGGACGCCCTGGAGCGGTTCGTAGCATCGCAAGGCTCCAGAACCCTCTTTGGCGCGGCAGGTTGTGCCGCTAGCGCACACTATTGAGCGAGTCGGAGGCCCCCATCGGAATCGTCCACGATACGATCCCGCGCCAAGGACGCGACGACAGCCTCGAAGGCCCGAGCGTCGTGGCGCGCGAGCACGGGCGCAAGTTCGGCGTGAAGCGCGAGCAACGAGATCCGGCGGTCGGGCGGCAGTTCCCGCAGCCGGTCGACGACCCGCCCACGCACGAAGCGATCGGTCTCTTCAAACGGGATCCTAGCCTGCCCGCCGCGCACGGGCGCGTGGAGCGCAGCAAGCCGGGACAATTCGGCAGGTGCGAGTGGCGCCGCGGCACACGCGATCTGCAGCGGGCAGAGCAGACACTTCGGGGCACGCGCCGTGCACACCGTCGCGCCCAAGTCCATCATCGCCGACTTGAATGCCCACGCGGCGCCTGCGGGCACGAGTTCGAGCGCGATCGCATCGAGCTGCGACGCGGTCGCGAGGGGCGGCCACTCGACGCCGAACTGCGTGCGGTGCACGATGCGCCGTACGTTGGTATCCACCGCGGCGACGTTCGCGCCGAATGCAAACGCGGCGATCGCACGAGCCGTGTAGGGGCCGACGCCGGGCAGTGCGCGCAGCGCCGCAACGTCGCGCGGTAGTTCACCGCCGTACCGTTCGCATACGATCTTCGCAAGTTCGCGCAGCCGCACGGCACGCGAGTTGTATCCGAGGCCCCGCCAAGCGCGCACGACATCGGCTTGCGACGCGGCGGCCAGCGCCGCGAAACTCGGCCACCTCGCGACGAACGCTCTAAACAGCGGAACGACCCGCTCGACTTGCGTCTGTTGCAGCATGAACTCACTCACGACCGTGCGATACGGATCGAGCAGAGTGCGCCACGGCAGCTGGGTGCGTCCATGCCGCCCGAACCACTCGAGCAACGGCTCGGAGAACGTCTCGGCCCGACCGCCTGCGGCGTTCAACGTGCGCCAAGCGCGGCGATCGCTTCTCCGATCCGGTGGATGCCTTCAACGAGCGCCGCCCGCGTGACGGGTGTGATCGCAAGCCGGAAATGGTGGTCTCCGCCCGACGCCGCGTAGAAAGCTTCGCCGAAAAGGAAGGTCGCACCATTGCGTTCGCACGCATCGAGCAGCGCGCGAGCGCGCATCTCGCGCGGAGCCGTGGCCCAGAGGTAAAAACCGCCGCCGCCCGGAGCGAGGCGCATCGATTTCGGCCAATGCACCTCGATCGCATCGCGCGCCACCTGGCGGCGCGCGATCAACTCCTCGCGCAAGCGCAGCACGTGCGGGTCGTAGGCTTCGGCGAGATAATCGTTCACGGCGGCTTGCACGTAGAGGCTCGTGGCCATGTCGTACGATTGCTTGCGCAGCAAGAGCCGCTCGAAGATGATGCGCGGCGCGGTGATCCACCCCAAACGCAGCGACGGCGCGATCGTTTTCGAGAACGTGCTCAGATAGATGACCGAGTTCGGCGAACTCGCGACGAGCGGCCGCGCCGGAGCCTGCGCGAGCTCTCCGTATGGATCGTCCTCTACGATCGGCACGCGCGCTCGCTCGGCCAGCGTCACCAGGCGCTCGCGCCGGTCGGCGTTCATCGTGACGCCCGTCGGATTGTGCAGCGTCGGCATCGTATAGATGAAGCGCGGCTTGCGCGTGCGCAGGATCGCCTCGACGTGATCGACGCGCATCCCGTCGACATCGACCGCAACCGGAATCGCGCGCAAGCCCGCGATCTGAAAGATCTGCAACGCACCGGGATAGGTCGGCTGCTCCACGATGATTTCGTCGCCCGGTTCCGCAAGCGACTGCGCGACCAGCGTTATGCCTTGCGTCGAGCCCGTCAACACCAGCACTTCGCGCGCCTCCACCGTGCAGCCGCGCGCTCGCATGCGTGCCGCAATCGACTCACGCAGCGGGGTGTGGCCTTCGGAATTTCCGTACGAGAGCACGTAGTTCGGATCGCCTGCGGCGCGGGCGAACGATTTTGCAAGCTCGTCGAGCGGCGAGGGTTCGAACGGCGGCACACCTTGCACGAACGAGATGCGATCGCCGTGCGCGGTCGCGGCCAACTCGCCCAGCACCTGCGGGAACGAGCCCACGCGCCACGGCGGCAACGTGATCCACCAGGGCACGTCGGCCGTTCGCATCTGCTGCGCCGTCGTGCGCGCGACCCGCGATCCCGAACCCACGCGTTGCTCGATGAGCCCATCCACCACGAGTTCCCGGTAGGCGTGCACCACCGTGCTCCGGTTGACGCTCAGCTTCTCGGCGAGCGTCCGCTCGGGCGGCAGCCGCGTCGACTCGGGCAGGGTCCCCGTTAGGATCGCTTCGCGCAGCTCTTCGTATATCTGCTGGTAAATCGGGACAATACTCTCCCGATCGATCGTGGGCATCGCCGAAGGCCACCCGAGTTCCCGCATTGGACCAGTGTTTTAGATAAATGGACCCCTCCACCCCCCGCCAAACCGCAACTCCCGCCCCACGGGGGCGGTCTCCAGAAAGCGCGAAGCGCACTGGAACATTCGCAAACCCATGGGCCCGGAGTTCGGGCCCGGGGGCCATCGGGGGCGCACGCCGCCCCGATCTTAAAGGGGAACTTTCTTGGCTAACACGCAGGTCGACGCGATCGTCATCGGCGCGGGTCCCGGCGGCTACCACGCGGCCATCCGCCTCGGTCAGCTCGGGAAGAACGTCGTCTGCTTCGATCGCGATGAAGTCGGCGGCGTATGCCTCAATTGGGGCTGCATTCCGACCAAGGCCCTATTGCACGTGGGCGAAGTGGCGCGTCACATTCGCGAAGCCGGCAAGATCGGCCTCAAAGTCGCCGCGCCCGAAGTCGACCGCGAAGGCGTGGCGAGTTTCACGGATTCGGTCGTCAAATCGAACGTCGGCGGCGTGAACCAGCTCTTCAAAGCGAACAACGTGGTCTTCGCGTACGGCGAAGCGTCGTTCACCGGACCCAAGACGGTGGCCCTCAAGAAGCGCGACGGCACGACGGAAACCTACGAGGCGAAAGATGCCGTCGTGATCGCGACCGGCAGCGCGCCCGTCGACCCCAAAGCCTGGCCGCGCGACGGCGAATCCATCATCAATTCCGACGACGCGGTGCGGCTGCGCAAGATTCCGGCCACGATGCTCGTGATTGGGGGCGGCGTGATCGGCCTCGAGTTCGCGACCGTCTACACGCGCCTCGGCGCGAAAGTGCTCGTGGTGGAGATGATGCCGCAAGTGCTGACCGGCACCGACCTCGAGATTTCGAAAACGATGGCGCGCATCCTCAAGAAGCAAGGCGTGGAGATCGCGCTCGGCACGAAACTCGTGTCGCTCGAAAAGACCGCGACCGGCGTGAAGGCCGTGATCAACGGCGAGTTCACGAGCGGCAAAGACGAAACGCGCGAGTTCGAATGCGCGCTCGTGGCCGTCGGTCGCCGCCCGGTGACCGACGCCCTGGATCTCGCAGCGGCCGGCCTCGCGACGGACGAGCGCGGTTTCATCGCGGTCGACGCGCAGCGCCGTACGAAGGTCGAGGGTATCTTCGCCATCGGCGACGTGACGGGCGCGCCGCTCCTCGCGCACAAAGCGATGAAGGAGGGCGTCGTCGCAGCCGAAGTGATCGGCGGCGACCGCTCCTCCGCATACGATCCCGCCGCGGTTCCCAACTGCGTGTACACCGATCCCGAGGTCGCGACCGTCGGCCTTTCCGAGGAAGAGGCCAAGGCGGCCGGTTACGAGTTGCGCATCGGAAAATTCCCGCTCGTCGCGAGCGGCCGCGCACGCACGATGAACGAATCGGACGGCTTGATCAAGCTCGTCGGCGACGCGAAGACCGATGTTCTGCTCGGCATGCACATCATCGCACCGCAGGCGGAATCGCTCATCGGCGAAGGCGTGATCGCCATCGAAATGGGCGCGACGCTCGAAGATATCGGGCTCTCGATCCACCCGCATCCGACCTTGACCGAATGCATCATGGACGCGGCCGAAGCCGCGCACGGCAAAGCGATTCACATCGTCAACCCAAAGCCGAAACCGGCACCGGTCGGCGCCGCTACGTGACGCGGCTTCTCTCGCTCGGCCGCCGGCCGTATCGCGAGACGCTCGCCCTGATGCGCGAGATTCACAGCGGGGTCGCGGCGGGAGCCGAACCGGATACCTGGATCGTCGTCGAACACGATCCCGTGGTCACGCTCGGGCGTAACGCGAAGCGGACGAGCCTGCGCGTGTCACCGGACGTCCTTGCGGCGCAAGGGATCGACTTCGCTGAGGTCGAGCGCGGCGGCGACGCGACCTATCATGGCCCGGGCCAAGTCGTGGTGTATCCGATCCGGCGCTTGGAACGCTTTCGCGAAGTCGTGCCGCTCGTCTCGGCCCTCGAACGCGGCGCGATCGCGGCGCTCGCGACGTTCGGGATCGAGGCCCACCCGCGTTCCGAGCACCGCGGCGTCTACGTCGGCGACAGGGCGATCTGCGCCGTCGGTCTCTCCGTAAAGGCGATGACCTCGCTGCACGGGATCGCGCTCAATGTTTGCCCGCAGCTCGACTACGATCGCTGGATAGATCCCTGCGGTGCTCCGCAATTTGGATTGACCTCGATCGCTCGCGAACTAGACCGCGATGTTACGTGGGAGTGCGGCCGCGACGCCCTGCTCGCCGCGTTCGAAGGCGAGTTCTCGATCGCGTTTGAGCGCGAGACCGCGATCTCGTGAGCATTCGGGTTCTATGGGCGGCGCTGCTCGCGCTCGTGTTTTCTTCAACCGGTTGCTCCAACTCAACGGTTGGGTCGCCCGGTCCCTCGGAGCGAACGTTCGTCGAAGTCTCGTTGCTCGAGCAGACGTGCATGACGAAGCTGCAAGGGTATTTGATCAAGCTGGAGGCCAAACGCATGGATTCGTTCTTTAGTGCCGCCCTGAACGGACTCGTAAGCTGCGAAGCGTCATCCGGGCTCTCGCACGTTCCGACCAAGGAGATCACGCGCTGGCTCGCACACGCGAACGGCCACGCCGTCGCTATCGCGATTCCCAAGCCTCCGCGGGAACTCGCCGCCCAGCCCGCAACCGACGACAGCCGCGTGCCGTATCAGGGCGTCTGCGTTTCGTACATGCGCCGCTACCTGCCGGCTTCGATCGCACGCGCCGGGGACGATCCCGATATCGCCGCCGCGTTCACGTTCAACGCGCTCGAGGAATGCGACAGCGACAGCGGCTTCGCCACGATCACCCCGAGCGAACTCGCTGCAATCATGCAAGCGAAACACCTCCTGTAAGCGTTTAAAATGGAATCGGAAGCACGACCCCTCATCGATCTCACCCGGCCCGTCTCACCGCGCAAGCCGGAGTGGCTCAAAGTCAAACTCGCCAGCGGCGAAAACTACGAGCGCCTTAAACGCGATGTGAAGGCGCTCGATCTGCACACCGTGTGCCAAGAGGCGATGTGCCCCAATATCGGCGAGTGCTGGGGCGCGGGCACCGCGACGATCATGATCCTGGGCGACACGTGCACGCGCGCGTGCAAGTTTTGCAACGTCAAGACAGGCAGCGCGCGCGGCGAAGTCGATTGGCTCGAACCCAAGCGCGTGGCCGAGGCCGTGCGCGATTTAGGTTGGAAGTACCTGGTGCTCACCGCCGTGGACCGCGACGATCTCGCCGACGGCGGCGCCGCGATCTTCGCGAGCACCGTGCGGATGATCCACAAGCTCTCGCCCGATGCGAAGGTCGAGTGTCTCACCGGAGACTTTGCCGGAGACCTCGCCGCGGTCGATGTGGTCCTCGAGGCACTCCCCGAAGTGCTCGCGCACAATCTCGAAACGGTTCGCCGCCTGCAATCGACGGTGCGCGATAAGCGCGCGAATTTCGACCAGTCGCTGTCCGTTCTCGAACGTGCCAAGCGTAGCGGCAAGGTTCGCTACACGAAAACGTCGTTGATGCTCGGACTCGGCGAAACCGAACGCGAGATCGAGGAAACGATGGAGGCCGCGCGCGCCGTCGGCGTCGACATCTTTACGATGGGGCAGTATTTGCAGCCGAGTAAGCGCCATCTCGAGGTCGTCGAGTTCGTCACACCCGAGAAGTTCGAGCGCATGCGGGTGCTCGGAGTTTCGAAAGGATTCCGCCAAGTCGTCAGCAGCCCGCTCTCGCGCAGCTCGTACCACGCGGAACAGGCTTTCCACTGAGTCGCATCCCACAGCGCTGATCGCAGCGGCAGCGAATCTTCAACCGTCGCGCGTGGTATCTGACAGTGTCGTTTACAAGGTTCGAGACATTGGCCTGAGGAAAAAGCGTCGACTTAGCACGCAAATCCCCTGAGCTGGTCACCCATAAATGATCCGCGGTGTCGATTTTATCCAGGTGTTTACGACGGATTTCGAGCGTTCAGTGGCGTTTTATGGAGACGTTTTGGGCTTGAGTCCGGGAAAACGCTACGTTCGCGTTCCGGGAATGGAATTCGACGCCGGAAACGTGACACTCGTAGTCATCCAATGCGACGCAATTGCCCTCGAATTCGCTCCAAACACTCAACCAATCGCGTTTCGCGTGGACGATATCGAACAAGAACAGCGTCGCCTCAAAGGCCTAGGAATCACATTTAGTAACAGCCTGGATAGTGGAGTTTGCCGCATGGCGCTCTTCAGCGATCCCGACGGAAACCTGCTGATGCTGCACAACCGCTATGCTGATGAAGAGGCAGACTAAAAACAGATCCCTTGGGCATCGTGATGGAGTACCGGCACGGGCTCGACGCTAGCCGTTGGCCTACAAGCCGTAATATTATCGGGGACGAAAGCAGTTACCGTTGTTCCGCATCGGGCAACGATTTGCATCGGGAAACCATTTGCTCCTCATGGCGCCCAAACCGCCGAATTGTGGACTCTCCGGCCCGCTGCTCGCTCAAGGTCGCAACGCGTGAAAGAAACTTTCACGTAAGGTTCGGCTACCGTCATCGACGACCGGGGTAGGCAGTTGGCTTCGTATGCCGTCGCGAAGCGGTGCTCGAAATGTCTAACGTGAAACACAAAGTCGGCATCATCGGCGCGGGACTCATCAGCGAATTCCACGTCGCGGCGCTCAAGCGCATCCCGAGCGTTGAGATCCTCG
>Ga0302325_10017352_pt1 | contig 15221 bp, 11 predicted proteins | sample Palsa_T0_2_FD_201948 | JGI IMG/M metagenome (GOLD analysis project Ga0302325, IMG submission 201948) | Peat permafrost microbial communities from Stordalen Mire near Abisko, Sweden - Palsa_T0_2 | ecosystem: Environmental > Terrestrial > Soil > Palsa > Peat permafrost | place: Sweden: Abisko... | reverse complement strand
GCCGGGCCAGACCTCGGTCACCGGCGGCAGACTACCGTCATCCGAGCAGCGCCCCGGACAGGGCCGGGAGCTCGACGTGACCGTCTTCGATCTGCGCCTCGGGATCGGTGGCGAGCCGGATCGCCGCCCCCCGGCACGGCACCCGCGTCCGGTCGGCGCCGAAATTGCACACCAGCTCGTACTCCCCCCGCCTGACCCGCAGCCAGCGCGCGTCCTCGTCGAAGGCGATCTCATCGGCGTCCCCAGGCGGGAGCTCGCGGCGCGCGGCAATGAGCTCGCCATAGAGGCGAGCGAGCGCGGGATCGGCCGATCGGGTCAGCTTCGAAGCCTCGAAGGTCGAGGCCGCTTGGGGATCGGGGATCTCCTGCCCGAACTGGGCGAAGGCGGCGAACTCGCGCCGGCGCCCCTCGCGCGTCGCGGTCGCGATCTCCGCGTCGATGTGATCGGAGAAGAACTGGAAGGGCGCTTCCTCGCCGTACTCCTCGCCCATGAAGAGGAGCGGAACGAAAGGCGACAGGAGCACGCAGAAGGCGGCGAGCGGACGCGCCGGCGCGGGCAGCCGGTCGCCGTAGGCGCGGTTACCGACCTGGTCGTGGTTCTGCGCGAACACGACGAACCCCTCCACCGACACATCGTCGGCGGGGGCCCCGAAGCGGTGGCGGCGGAAGGTCGAGTAGTCCCCGTCGTGCACGTGGGGGCGGTGGAAGGCCTTGGCGAGCTGGGCCACGCGCCCGAACTCGACGTAATAGCCCTCCTGGTAGCCGGTCAAGAGCACGCGCAGCGCGTGGTGGAAGTCGTCGGCCCACTCGGCATCGCACGCGTATCCGCCCCGCGAACGCGGGCGCATCACCTTCGGGTCGTTGAGCCCGCTCTCGGCGATGACCAGCGCCCCGGCGCGCACAGCGTGCACACGGCGCGCGACCTCGGCCACGATGTGCTCGGCGCTCTCGTCGAAGATGGCGTGGATGGCGTCGAGGCGCAGCCCGTCGATCCCGAAGTCGCGGATCCACCCCACCGCGCTCTGGCACACGAACTCGCGCACCGGGTCACAGTCGGCGTCGTCGTAGTTCATCGCCCTCCCCCACGGGGTCTCGTACTTCTCGGTGAAGTACGGCCCGAAGGCCTCGATCGCCTTCACCCCCGAGGCCCCCAGGTGGTTGTAGACGACATCGAGGATGACCGCGAGGCCGGTCTCGTGCGCGGCCTGCACGAGACGGGCGAGCCCCTCGGGGCCGCCGTAGGAAGATTGGGCGGCGGAGAGGTAGACCCCGTCGTAGCCCCAGCCCCGCGCGCCCGGGAACTCCGCCACGGGCATGATCTCGATCGCCCGAACTCCCAGCGCAGCAAGCTCGCGCAGATGCGGAATCGCAGCCTCGAACGTCCCCTCCCGCGAGAACGTCCCGACATGGAGCTCGTAGAGGACGAGCTCCTCAGGCCGCGCCACTGCGAACGCGGGCCCGGCACCTCCCCACGCCCCCGAATCGAGCACCCGCGAGGGCCCGCGCAACCCCTCGGGCTGCCACCGGGTGCATGGGTCGGGCAGCGGCTCGCCATCGATCACGAACCAGTAGTCATCGCCGGCCGCACACGGCACCGTTACCTCGTAGACGCCGTACCCGACGTGCTCGAGCGCCGCGTCGCCCGAGGTGAGGCGCACCACGACCGAGTCAGAGGCCCGCGGAGCCCACACGCGCAACCGACAGGTGCCGTCGCCGAGCGGGCGCGCACCCAGCTCGCGCTCCCACGGGTAGGAGGCCCCTCGCGACTCAGTCGGCATCCGGGACGAGCCAGACCCCGGCCAGCGGCGGGAGCGTGATCTCGGCCGATACCGGCTGTCCGTTCCAGGGAATGGGCTCGGCTTCCACCCCGCCGAGGTTGCCGAGGTCGCTGCCGCCGTAGAAGGTCGAGTCGGTGTTGAGCGCCTCGCGCCAGCGACCGGCGCGGGGCAGGCCGAGCCGGTAACCCTCGCGGGGCAGCGGCGAGAGGTTGGCCACGAACGCGAGCACCCGCGCCCCGCCGCGCGAGGCGCGGGCGAAGGCGAGCACGTTGCGGTCGGCGTCGTTGGGCTCCAACCACCAGAACCCGGCGGGGTCGGAGTCGAGCTCGTAGAGCGCCGGCTCCTCGCGATAGAGGCGGTTGAGGTCGCGAACCAGGGCCTGAATCCCCGCGTGCTCGGGGCGCTCGAGCAGGTGCCAGTCGAGCGAGCGCTCGTGGCTCCACTCGCGCTCCTGCGCGAGCTCACAGCCCATGAACAGGAGCTTCTTGCCCGGGTGGGCCCACATGTAGGCGTACAGCGTCCGGAGGTTCGCGAGCTTCTGCCAGCGGTCGCCGGCCATCTTCTCGTATAGCGAGCCCTTGCCGTGTACCACCTCGTCGTGCGACAAGGGCAGGATGAAGTTCTCGCTGAACGCGTAGAGCAGGCTGAAGGTGAGCTCGTGGTGGTGGAAGCGGCGGTAGATCGGGTCCTGCTGGAAGTACTCGAGGGTGTCGTGCATCCAGCCCATGTTCCATTTGAAGCCGAACCCGAGACCACCGAGATAGGTGGGCCGGGACACCCCCGGCCACGAGGTCGACTCCTCGGCGGCGGAGATGATGCCCGGCTCGCGCCCGTACAGCACCTCGTTGAGCTCCTTGAGAAAGGCGACGGCATCGAGGTCCTCGCGACCGCCGAACTGGTTGGGGACCCACTCGCCCTCGCGGCGCGAGTAGTCGAGGTAGAGCATCGACGCGACGGCGTCGACGCGGATCCCGTCGACGTGGTACTCGCGCACCCAGAACAGGGCGTTTGAGATAAGGAAGTTGCGCACCTCGTGACGGGAGTAGTTGAACACGAGCGTCCCCCAGTCGGGGTGCGCGCCGCGCCGCGGGTCGGCGTGCTCGTAGAGCGCGGTGCCGTCGAAGCGCGCGAGGGCGAACTCGTCGCGCGGGAAGTGCGCGGGAACCCAGTCGAGGATCACGCCGATCCCGTGCTCGTGCATGCGGTCGATGAAGTGACGCAGGTCGTCGGGCGAGCCGTAGTGGGGCGTGGGAGCGAAGTAGCCGGTGACCTGGTAGCCCCAGGAGCCGCTGAACGGGTGCGCCATCACGGGCAGGAGCTCGACGTGGGTGAACCCCATGTCCTTCACGTACTCCGCGAGCTCGTCGGCGAGCTCGGTGTAGGTGAGGGAGCGGTTCCCGTCGAGCGTGTTCAGCCGCCAGGAACCGAGATGGACCTCGTAGATCGAGACGGGGTCGCCGAGCGCGTTGTCCTCACGGCGCCGGGCCAGCCACTCGGCGTCGGCGCCGCTCCACTGATGGTGGGGCTCGAAGACCACCGAGGCCGTCTTGGGCGGCATCTCGGTCTCCTGGGCATAGGGATCGGCCTTGAGCGCGAGCTCGCCGCCGGCAGTGAGGAGCTCGTACTTGTAGCACGCACCCGCCTCCACGCCGGGGAGGAAGAGCTCCCAGATGCCGTTCTGACCGAGCGAGCGCATCGCGTGCAGGCGACCGTCCCACGAGTTGAAGTCGCCGACCACGCTCACCGCCCGGGCCGCGGGCGCCCAGACCGCGAACGCGGTTCCCCGCGTGCGCTCGTGCGTGCGCACGTGCGATCCGAGGCGGTCGTAGAGCTCCTCGTGGCGGCCCTCGCCGATCAGGTGCAGGTCGAGCTCGCCGAGCGTCGGCGCGTACGCGTAGGGGTCCTCGACGGTGAACGTGCCGCCGGGTCCGTAGTTCACCTCGAGCTCGTAGCGCAGCGGCAGCGCCGCCCCTTCGATCAGACCCTCGAAGACCCCGCCGGGATGGATCTCCTCGAGCGGCTGGCCGCCGTCCTCGAGCTTGACCGCCACGCTCGCGGCCCCGGGGCGGTAGGCACGCACGACCACGCCCCCGTCGGCCTCGTGCGGGCCGAGCACCGCGTGCGGGTTGGAGTGCTCGCGGCGGACGACGGCGTCGAGCTCGCCGGTGGTGACACTCATGAGGACTCCAGCATGCGCACGATCCCGGCCACCGGGATCGTGACCCAGTCGGGGCGGTTGTCGATCTCGTACTGGAGCTCGTAGATCGCCTTCTCGAGCTCGAAGATCGAGAGCAGGTTGCCGACCGCGGCCGCGCCACCGGGGAGCAGGGTGCGATCGACGGCGTCGAAGTAATGCTCGAGGAAGGTGTCGCGCGCGCGCTGCTCGAACTCGGGCGGCGCCGAGCGACCGCGCAGGATCTCCAGCGCCGAGGCAACGTAGGCGAAGGAGCGCAGCATGCTTGCCACGTCACGCAGCGGCGAGCGCTTCTGGCGCCGCTCGGGGAGCGGGCGCGCGGGCTCGCCCTCGAAGTCGATGATCACCCACCCGCGGGGCGTGTACAGGGTCTGTCCGAGATGGAAGTCACCGTGGGTGCGGATCACGTGCCCGCCGGCGCTGAGCCCGGACCGCTGGGTGAGGCGCTCGCGCACGTCCTGGCCGCGGCCCGCGATCGGGGCCAGGCGCTCGTCGTCGGGGAGGCGCACGAAGATCCGTTCGATCTCCTCGTCGATCGTCGCGGTGAGCAAGGAGAGCGCCTCGTTGCTCGGCTCCTCGGGCATGAAGGCCGGGTCACTGGCGTCCGTGGCCAGGACGGAATGCATCGCCGCGGTTACGGTGCCCAGGCTTCCGAGCCGCCCGAGGAACCCCTCCAGATCGTCGGCGATCTCGTCGAGGGCGAGCTCCCAGCCATCCTGCGCATCGGGAAGGAACTCCTGGGCCACGCCAAGGGTGGCGGCGAACGAGCGACCGTCGTACTCGTACCAGCCGCGCAACGGGGCGATGTTGGGGAACTCGCGTGCGGTCAGGAAGCGGAGCATCTCGAGCTCGGGGTTGATGCCCGGCTCGAGCTTGCGGAAGACCTTGAGCACGAGTTCGTCTCCGAACACGAGCGAGGAGTTCGACTGCTCGACGCCGATAGGACGTACCGGGGCGTCCTCGGATACGGCGACGGGCCCGTCGGCGCGACGGAAGCGCAGGCAGCCCTCGGTGGTCTCGAGATCCTCGGCGGCGTCGATGCGCCGCACGAGCTCGCGCGCCTGGTCGGGGTCGGCGAGCACGTCGTAGACGCTCCACCCTTCGGCCACGGCGATCGCTTCCGGACCTGAGTCCTCGCCCTCGCGCCGGAACCCGAGCGGGAGCTGGTAGAGCTCGTGCTGCCCGGTGGCGAAGACCGCCTGGACGAGCGCGAGGAGCATCATCGGAGACTCGGAGAGGACGATGCTCTCGTCGAGCTCGATCGCCGACACGCGCCGCGACTTCGAGGCGTACCAGCGCTGGTTCTCGAGCCAGCCTTTCAGCGCCTCGATGTCGAGGAAGTGCCTGAGCTCACTGGCCGGGGTCTGGAGGTCGTCAGTCATCGCGGCGATTCTCCCCTATTGCCCCTGCCCGCCGTTTTCCTCGACGAGCAGGAACCAGAAGAATCCGCGCGGGGCGAGCGTCAGCAGGTAGGGCAGGCTGCCGATGCTCGGAAAGCGCGAGCGTCCGAGCATCTCGACGGGGTACCGGCCCTCGTAGGCGGAGAGGTCGAGCTCGACGGCCTGGGCCGAGCGAGCCACGTTGTGGACGCAGAGGATGACGTCGGACTCGAAGCGCCGGATATGGGCGAAGATCCGTGTATTCGAGGTGACGATCGGTTCGTAGGTCCCAAAGCCGAATACGGGGTGCTCCTTGCGGAGTTCGATGAAACGGTGCACCCAGCGCAGTAGCGAGCTCGGCGAGCGCAGCTGGGCCTCGACGTTGACCGCCTGATAGCCGAAGACGGGGTCCATGAGCGGCGGGGCGTAGAGCTGGGCGAAGTCGGCGGTCGAGAAGCCGCCGTTGCGGTCGCCCGTCCACTGCATCGGGGTGCGGACGCCGTCGCGGTCGCCAAGGAAGACGTTGTCGCCCATCCCGATCTCGTCGCCGTAGTACAGGACCGGCGACCCCGGGAGCGAGAAGAGGATCGCCGTCATGAGCTGGATCTCGTCGCGCCCGTTGTCGAGCAGCGGCGCGAGGCGGCGCTTGATCCCGACGTTGAGCTTCATCCGTGGATCCTTGGCGTACTCGGCGTACATATAGTCGCGCTCCTCGTCGCTGACCATCTCGAGCGTGAGCTCGTCGTGGTTGCGCAGGAACAAACCCCACTGGCAGGTGTCGGGGATCGGGGGCGTTTGGGCCAGGATCTCGTAGATCGGGACCGCCTCCTCGCGGCGGACCGACATGAACATCCTCGGCATCACGGGGAAGTGGAAGGCCATCTGGCACTCGTCGGCCTGGCCGAAGTACTCGACCACGTCCGACGGCCACTGGTTGGCCTCGGCCAGGAGCACCCGGTCGGGGTAGTTCTCGTCGATCTCCTTGCGGATGCGCCTGAGGTATTGGTGGGTCTCGGGCAGGTTCTCGCAGTTGGTTCCCTCGCGCTCGAAGAGATAGGGCACCGCGTCCAGGCGCAGCCCGTCGAGGCCGAGATCGAGCCAGAACCGGAGCACGTCGAGCATCGCCTCCTGGACCTCGGGGTTGTCGTAGTTGAGGTCGGGCTGGTGGGAGAAGAACCGATGCCAGTAATAGGCCCCGGCAACCGGGTCGTAGCTCCAGTTCGAGTTCTCGGTGTCGACGAAGATAATCCGCGCCTCGGAATAGGGCTCGTCGGTGTCCGACCACACGTACCAGTCACGCTTGGGGTTATCCGGCCCCCGCCCACCCGAGCGCGACTCCTGGAACCACGGGTGATCGCTCGAGGTGTGGTTCATGACCAGATCGGCGATCACGCGGATCTTCCGCGCGTGGGCGGCGTCGATGAACTCGCGGACGTCCTCGACCGTGCCGTAGTCGGGATGCACCTGCGTGAACCCGGAGATGTCGTAGCCGCCGTCGCGCAGCGGCGACTGGTAGAACGGCAGCAGCCAGATGCAGTCGACTCCCAGCCATTGGATGTAGTCGAGCTTCTCGGTCAGCCCGTGGAAGTCGCCCAGGCCGTCGCCGTTGGAGTCATAGAAGCCGCGAATGTGGATCTCGTAGAACACCGCCCGCTTGAACCACAGCGGATCGGACTCGAACCACTGCCGGCTCGGGGCCGCCGCTCCGTCGGCCGCGGGCTCCGGAGGGCCCGGCTCGGTGCGCCGCGGGGCGATGAGATGGGTCAGCGTCGGGGGCCCGGTCATGGCGACGCGGTCTCCACCAGGTTGACGTGCGCCTGGCGCACGCCGGGCTCGAGGCGAACGTAGTTGGGGCCGATCCGCCACTGGAAGCGCTCGCCGTCGCCGAGGAGGTCGCGCACGGTGAAGACCGGCGCTAGGCCGAGCTCGGCGGGAATCACCGCCAGCCCTTCCTGCGTCTGATGAGGATCGATGTTGACCACCGTTATCAGGGTATTGCCCCGTGACTGCTTCGCATAAGCAATCAGCGCATCGTTGGCCGTTTCGAGGAAGGTCACGTTGGCGAGCTCCTGGAGCGCGGGATGGGCGCGCCGCGCCTCGTTCAGGGTGCGGATCAGCGGCAGCAGCGGGCCGTCGAGGGCGCGCTCCTTGGCCTCGAACTTCTCCGAGTGCAGGTACTCCTCCGAACCCTCCCGGACCGGAGTGCGCTCGATGCTCTCGTACCCGGAGTAGACGCCGTAGCTCGGGCTCAGGGTGGCGGCGAGGACGAGACGCGCTTCGAAGGCCGGGCGGCCGCCGTGCTGGAGGTAGGCGTGGAGGATGTCCGGGGTGTTGACGAAGAAATTGGGCCGGAAGTACTCCTGCTCGCCGGAGGACGCGAGCTCGGTGATGTACTCGGTCAGCTCCCAGCGCGCGTTCTTCCACGTGAAATAGGTGTAGGACTGGCTGAAGCCGACCTTGGCCAGGTGGCGCATGACCGCGCGCCGCGTGAACGCCTCGGCGAGGAAGACGACGTCGCGGTCACGCGCGTGAACCTCGCCGATCAGCCACTCCCAGAAGGCAAAGGGCTTGGTGTGCGGGTTATCGACCCGGAACACCTGCACGCCGAGGTCGACCCACTCGAGCATGATCTCGAGCAGGGCCTGCCAGAGCGCGCGCCAGTCCGGCGTGTCCCAGTTGACGTTGTAGATGTCCTGGTAGCGCTTGGGGGGGTTCTCGGCGTACTTGAGCGTTCCGTCGGGGCGGCGGTGGAACCACTCGGGGTGCTCGCGCAGCCATGGATGGTCGGCCGAGCACTGGATCGCGAAGTCGAGCGCGATGTCCATCTCCAGCTCGCGCGCGGCGGCGGTTAGCGCGCGGACGTCCTCGTGGGTCCCGAGCTCGGGGTGCACGGCTTCGTGGCCCCCGTCGGGCGAGCCGATCGCCCACGGCGATCCCGGGTCTCCCGGCGCGGCCTCGAGCGCGTTGTCGCGCCCCTTGCGGTTGGTCAGGCCGATCGGGTGGATGGGCGGTAGGTAGACGACGTCGAAGCCGAGCTCGGCGAGCACCGGCAGCACCCTGCGCACGCCCTCGAGCCCTCCCCAAGAACGCGGGAAGAGCTCGTACCACGCCCCGAACCGGGCTCGGATGCGATCGACCTCGATCGCCAGGGGCTCGTCGAGGGTGACGTTCCCGTGGCGCTCCTGGGCGCGCTCTACCGCCTCGAAGAGCTCGGCGCCGAGGACCGCGTCGTGCTTGGCCGGCTCCGGGCTCGATTCGTCCTCGAGCGTCGCCAGCGCGTGCTCGATCAGAGCGCGATCGGCCTCGGAACGCGCGCGCTCGACCGCTTCGCGCAGGAGCACGGCCCCCTCCAAGAGCTCGCCCGTGAGATCGGTCTGCGCGGCCGCGAGCTTGCGTTCGAGCTCGTCGCGCCAGGTGCCGAACACATCGGTCCAGGCATCGATCGTGTACTGCCAGCGCCCGCCGCTCTCGACCACGAACTCGCCCGCCCACCGCACCCCCCCGAGGTGGGCATCGACGGGGACGAGCTCCGATTCGCGCCAGCGCCCCGGTTCCGGCCCGCGCGAGCGGACCACGGCGCGAAGCTTGTCGTGGCCGTCGCCGAAGATGTCGGCGGCGACGCTCACCAGGTCCCCGACGCAGCGCTTGGCGGGAAACGACCCGCCGTCGATGCTCGGAGCCGGGTACTGGATGACGATCCGCTTCGGCGGTTGACCAGTTGCGGGCAAGGGCACCCTTAGAAGGTAACCGTTGGGTCTAGTTCGCTAAACCACTTTTTGTGACCGCCCTTTCCCGCGCGAGCGGCGTCCAGCTCCACATCACCTCCCTGCCGGGTGGTCGCCTGGGCGCTCCGGCCTACCGATTCGTGGACTGGCTCGCGGCCGCCGGGCAGTCGTGGTGGCAGGTCCTTCCCCTCGGGCCGCCCGATCGCCACCGCTCGCCCTACAAAGCGCGCTCGGCCTTCGCGGCCTGGCCCGGGCTCCTGGCGGACCCGCGGGCGCCCGTGTCCAGGCCCGAGATCGCCGACTTTCGCGAGCGTCAGGCCTACTGGATCGGCGACTGGGAGCGCTTCTCGGCCCATGGCGCTCTCGCCGACCAGGTCCGCTTCCAGCGCGAGTGGTCGGCCCTGCGCTCTTACGCGGCCGAGCGCGGCGTGCGCCTCCTCGGCGACGTGGCGATCTACGTCGCCCCCGGCAGCGCCGACCATCGCGCCCATCCCGAGCTCTTCCAGACCGGGTTGGTGGCCGGGGCTCCGCCCGACTCGTTCTCGGCGACCGGGCAGCTCTGGGGCAACCCCCTGTACGACTGGCCGGCGCTCAGCCGCCGCCGCTACCGCTGGTGGGTGGAGCGCCTGCGGCGCACCCTCGAGCTCTTCGATCTGGCGCGCATTGATCATTTCCGCGGCTTCGTCGCCTACTGGGCGGTGCCCGAGGGCGCGCCCACGGCGGCGTCGGGCTCCTGGAAGCGGGGGCCGGGCCGCGCGCTCTTCACCGCGGTAGAAGGCGAGCTTGGCCTGCGCGGACGCCCCGCCCCCTTCGTGGCCGAGGACTTGGGCGTCATCACCCCGGCCGTCGAGCGCCTGCGCGACTCGCTCGGCCTGCCCGGGATGACCGTGCTCCAGTTCGCCTTCGATCCCCAGGATCCCCACAACCCGCACGAGCCGGCCAACCACGCCGAGTACCGGCTCGTCTACACGGGCACGCACGACACCGACACCGCGCGCGGCTGGTACGAGTCGCTCGAACCCGGCCGGCGCGCGCTCCTCGACGCCCAGCTCACAGAGCGCGGGATCGCCGAGCCCGAGTCCTGGTGGAACCTGATCCGTCTCGCCCAGAGCTCCCCGGCTCGCCTGGCGATGATGCAGGCCCAGGACATCCTCGGGCTCGGCAGCGAGGCACGGATGAACGACCCGGGGCGGGCCGGGGGGAGCTGGCGCTGGCAGCTCCGCGAGCGCGCCCTCACTCTGGCGCTGGCCCGCCGCCTGCGCGAAGCGACGCAAGCCTCCGGGCGGCTTCCCCACGCCGCTGCTTGACGCTCCGGTACGCGTAGGTGAGATCTCCCCGGAACCTCCCCCACCGCGTCGCCTGATAGCTGATCAGCGCCGTGGGCATGATCGCCGGCGCCAGACCGTCCCGACCGAGTCTCGCCAGCGCGCGCTCGGCGATCGCCACCTGCCCGAGCGCGGTCGGGTGGACGTGGTCGGCCATCACGAGATCGCGTGAGCCAAAGCCACGGAGATCGACGACGAGCACGCCGAGACGCCCGGCCACCTCCTCGATGACCGCGTTGAGCTCATGGACCTTGACGGCGGCCCGCGGGCGGCCCAGATCGAGCGGCGCCGTCATGGTCAAGGTCCGCGCGCAGCGGGCGGTGAGGAACTCGAGCGCGACCGCGTAGTCGCGCGCGAAGGCCGTGACGTCGAAGCCGGGCCGGCGCACGTCGTTGACGCCGATATACAGGCAGCCGAGCTCGTACGCGGCCCCCGGATACGCGGTGAGCGACTGGAAGGCCGGGATCTGCCAACCGACAACGTGGTGGACGTCGGCGCCGTCAACCGCGTAGCCGGTGTAGGGGAGCCCAAGCCCGCGCGCGACCCACAGCGCCCAGGATTGCAGCGCCACTCCCCACTGGAGCTCCCCGCCGCCGTTGGTGATCGAGTCGCCGAAGGCGAGCACCCCCAGGCGCCGCTTGCCGTCATCGCCGGTCACGGCGGGGAGGTTACGCGGGGCGTGGCCGGCCCGTTTCGTCAATAATCGCGCCCTTGGGAGAGAGAGTGACCATTCATCGGGACGGCTCAGCCGACATCGACCGGGCCGCCACCGAGCTGACGCAGCGGTTGCCCGCCTCCCTCGCAGCGTTCGCGAGGCTCGCCTACAACTATCGCTGGTCGTGGGCGCCCGGCGGTCTCGAGCTCTTTCGCGCCATCGACGCCGCGCGCTTCGAGGCCTGCCAGCAGAACCCGGTGCGCCTGCTCCAGGAGGCCTCGGCCGCGACCCTCGCGCGGGTCGCCGGCGACGCCTCGTTGATCGAGCGCGCCGCCGCGCTCGAAGCGCTCCTCGCCGCCGACCTCGAGCGGCCCGCGGCGCCGGGACCGGCCGACCCCACCCATCCGATCGCGTTCTTCTGCGCCGAGTACGGGGTGCACGTGTCGCTGCCCATCTATGCCGGCGGCCTGGGCGCGCTCGCCGGCGACCTCGTCAAGCAGGCCTCCGACAGCGCCGCGCCCGTCGTCGCCGTAGGCCTCATGTACCGCCAGGGGTATTTCCGCCAGCGCATCGACGCTTCCGGCTGGCAGCACGAGTACTGGGTCGACACCGACCCCGAGCGCCTGCCCGCCGCGCTCGTCACCGACGGGGAGGGAAACAACGTGAAGGTCGTCGTTCCCTTCGACGAGCGGGAGATCGTCGCCCAGGTATGGCGCGTCGACGTGGGCCGGGTTCCCCTCCTGCTCCTCGACACCGACAACGAGGAGAACGAGCCCGTCGACCGCTGGATAACGGCCCGCCTGTACGTGGGCGACCCCGGGCTGCGCCTGGCCCAGTACGTGCTCCTCGGGGTAGGCGGCGTCCGTGCCCTACGCGCAGTAGGGATCGAGCCCGGGTTGATCCACCTCAACGAGGGGCACGCGGCACTCGCCCCGCTCGAGCTCGCGCGTCCCGACGTGCAGGCCGGCATGCCGCTCGCGCAGGCCGTCGAGGCGGCCCGCGCGCGGACCGTGTTCACCACCCATACCCCGGTGCCGGCGGGCAACGATTCCTATCCCCGCGAACAGGCCATCGCCGCCGTGCAGGGGCTGGCGCAAGAGCTGGGCGTATCACCCGAGGAGGTGATCGCCTTCGGGGCGAACCACCCCGAGGAGGGCGCCGACTGGTTCGGGGTCACGCAGGCCGCGCTCCACCTGAGCCGCGCTGCGGGCGGGGTGAGCCGCCGCCACGGCGAGGTCGCCCGCGCGATGTGGAAGGACCTGTGGCCCGGGCTGGCGACCGAGGCGGTGCCGATCTCCCACGTCACCAACGGCGTGCATGTGCCCACCTGGATCGGAACGCCGATGCGCGAGCTGCTCGATCGCCACCTGGGCGAGGACTGGTGGCGCCGCGCCGAGGACCCGGCGACCTGGGCCGGCATCGAGACGATCCCCGACGCCGACCTGTGGGCGGCGCGTGAGCGCCAGCGCACCGATCTGATCGCGTTCGTGCGCGCGCGCAGCGTTGCCGACCGGCTCGCCCGGGGCGACCTGCCCGAGTACGTCGAGGCCGCCGCCCGGTCGTTCGACCCCGGCGTGCTGACCATCGGGTTCGCCCGCCGCGTCGCCACCTACAAGCGGCTCGATCTCCTCACCCGCGACCCCGAGTGGACGCTGGCCCTGCTCGGCGGGGAGGAGCCCGTGCAGGTCGTCCTCGCGGGCAAGGCCCACCCCCGCGACGACGAGGCCAAGAGCGTCCTCAAGGGCCTCTTCGGCCTCAAGCACGCCCGCGTCATCGGCGAACGCGTCGTCTTCCTCGACGACTACGACCTCGGCTCGGCCGCGTGGCTGGTGCGCGGCTGCGACGTGTGGCTGAACCTGCCCCGTCCGCCGCTCGAGGCGAGCGGGACGAGCGGGATGAAATCCGCCTTCAACGGCGGTCTCCAGCTCAGCGTGCTCGACGGCTGGTGGGCGGAGGCCTACGACGGCGAGAACGGCTGGGGCATCGGCGGCGAGACGAGCGACGATCCGGCCGCCCAGGACGCCGCCGACGCCGCCACGCTCCACCGGGTCCTCGGCGAGGAGGTCCTCCCCGCCTTCTACGAGCGCGACGGCGACGGCCTCCCGCGCGCGTGGATCGCCCGTATGCGCGCCTCCCTCCAGAGCCTCGGTCCCCGCTTCAACGCGAGCCGTATGCTCTCTGAGTACCTGAACGGGCTCTATCGCCACGGCGGATAGAGCCCGCAGGGGCGCGAAGACCGTTTAGAACCGGGTGAATCCGGCCACTCTGCACCCGTGATCGAGTCACGAGAGATAACCCTCCATGGGCACCGGGTGAGCTACCTCACCGGCGGTGAGGGACCCGTGCTCGTGCTCGTCCACGGCATCGCCGGGACCTCAGGGGCCTGGCGCGACGTGCTCCCCGGGCTGGCGGAGCGCTTCACCGTGCTCGCGCCCGACCTCGTCGGCCACGGCCAGTCCGCCAAGCCGCGCGGCGACTATTCGCTCGGCGCCTACGCGAGCGGGATCAGAGATCTCATGGTCGCCCTCGGCCACGGGGAGGCCACCTTCGTCGGGCACTCGCTCGGCGGCGGGGTGGCGATGCAGCTCGCCTACCAGTTCCCCGAACGCTGCGAGCGGCTCGTGCTCGTCTCGAGCGGCGGCCTCGGGCGCGAGGTGCACCTGCTCCTGCGCTCGGCCGCCCTCCCCGGATCGGAATACGTGCTCCCGGCCCTGGCCGCGCCCGCCGTGCTCCGAACGGGCGCCGCGATCGGTTCCTTCCTGGGCCGTCTCGGGCTCAAGCCGGGACCCGACCTCGCCGAATTCGCCCGCGGCTACGGATCGCTCGGCGACGTCGAGACCAGGCAGGCGTTCATGCAGACCCTGCGGGCCGTGATCGAGCCCGGAGGACAACGGGTGAGCGCGCGCGACCGCCTCTACCTGGCGGCGGAGGTGCCGACCCTGATCGTGTGCGGAACCCGCGACCGCATCATCCCTGCCCGTCACGCCCGCCGCGCCCACGCCGAGGTGCCCGGCAGCTACTTCCTCGAGATCCCCGACGCCGGACACTTCCCCCAGCTCGACCGGCCCCGCGAGGTCGTAGAGGCGATCGTGAAGTTCGTCGATTCGACCGAGCCCGCCCACCCCGGGCCCGATCGCCTGCGCACGCGCCTGCTCGAGGGGCCGGGTGGGCGGGCTCGGCCGGCCGCGACGTCAGGAGCGCCGGGATGACGGATGGCCCCACCGAGGCGCACGGCCTGATGGGAGCGCTCCTCGCGCCGCTGCGGGCCGCCTCCAACATCGAGACCATCGCGTCTGCGCTCCTCGCCCTCAAGCGCGAAACGCACGAGCGCCTGACCTCGGTTGACGAGCACGTGAGTGCCCTGCTGGCGCCCCTGAACCGGATCGATCGCAACCTCACGGAGCTGCAAGAACTGGAGCAGGCCATCCAAGCGCACACCGACGCGATTCGTGACGACATCAACACGCGGCTGCTGACCCTCGAGGCCGAGGTGCGCGCCATGCGCACGCCGATCGAAGGGATGTCGCGCGACCTCGCCACCGTCGTGAAACTGCTCCCGAACCCCAGCGACGGCCCGCTCGCGCGACTGAGAGACACGCTCAGCTCGAGCTGACGGGCCCCGTGCCCCTCACCGCGGGCGCTTCGGACGCGCTCCCACTCCGATGAACGCCTCGTAGACCTCGATCAGCGCCTGGCGCTGACGGCCGGTCAGCCGCGGGTCCTCGCGGATCGCCATCACCACGCTCGAGGGACCATCCTCCTTGCGCGGTACGCCGGCCTGGTCGTAGAGGGTGTCGGCCGAGACCTTCAGCGCGTCCGCGATCGCCTGCACCACCTGCTCGGAGGGAGCCCGCAGCCCCCGCTCGATCTGGGACAGATAGGGATTGGAGATGCCCACGAGGTCCGCGAACTGGCGCATGGAAACCTCCGACAGCTCGCGCTGCCGGCGGATGAACTCTCCCAGCGCCGAGGAGCTCCGTTCCGCCACGCGCCTAGCATACGCGCGCGAATCGCCCTTGACCCCGCCGGAGCGAGCGCGAATCGTCTGGAGCCGAGCGGCCCGACCGTCTAACCTTCAAGCTGCGCACCCGCCATGGTTCCGTGGGGGATGCGCTCCCCGGTACGAGGACGGGCTAGCTCGAAGGGCACGGCGCGGACCACGGCCA
>Ga0302325_10017351_pt1 | contig 15222 bp, 18 predicted proteins | sample Palsa_T0_2_FD_201948 | JGI IMG/M metagenome (GOLD analysis project Ga0302325, IMG submission 201948) | Peat permafrost microbial communities from Stordalen Mire near Abisko, Sweden - Palsa_T0_2 | ecosystem: Environmental > Terrestrial > Soil > Palsa > Peat permafrost | place: Sweden: Abisko... | reverse complement strand
CTATTGGGATGACTCCCATTTCGAGAAGCTCGGCAAATGTATTTTGGGCATTGAGATATTGTGTCCGCTTGAAAAACGGGTTAGTATTATTCCTTAATTATCAGAGAGCCCAGACTCACATCCGCAATATCATTTCTCGTGAGCAATATCTGAGCAATGGGTTGTCTCAAATGGCCGAATAAGCTATCCCAAAGACTTATAAGTCGACATTGACCAATTGCTGCCAAAGCCTGGCGATCCGGTAAGTACAACTGACCGCCACCTATGAGGCAAGAACGCACTGACCTGTATCCTTGGAAGATATTTCGGCCTCTTCTCAAGATCCATTCTTCTCAAACCAACCCCAATAGCCCCAGACGACACAATAATGACCTTATGGCCATCTTTATGAAGCTGAACAGCAGTCTTAACAATAAGACTCAAGATATCGATCAATGGTTCATGGGTCTTCTCATCGACGATTGAACTCGTACCTGCATTTTCACTCAGCCTTGCATGACATTTTTCTTAGGTGGAAAAACTTACCAAGCTTTATGACAATTGTCAGAGATTTCGGTCTCTTCATATCGGCTTAAACTTATCTACCCAAGTCTTTCAACATCAAGAAAGAACTTAATTTTTTTGGTGCGAGTTATTGTAAAATGCTTCGGGGTTCATGGAGAAGTATGACAATTTTTGGGCTGCGAAATCGCTCCGCCTTTTGTGGCAGAAACACCAAAACCAGCAAGCGGTGTGAACCCTCTGCTAGAAATGTCAACGCTCCCGTCTCCATCTTTACACCTGACTTGCGCCCCGACAGCTCCTCTCAATTGCGCCCCGAACTGCCCAACTTATTGCTCGGGGAACAGGTCCGTTGCAGCCATGGCGTCAGGATCCTCGGGAGGCACCTCGCAATCCCTCTCAAACCCAGGCAACGATCCCGCGAAAACAGGCTACGATCCCTCTTCGTACTGGACGAACGTCTACAACATCCTGACCGGACGCATGACACCCGAAGGCCAGCACTCCTACCGCGAAGACATGTACATCAAGAACGAAAGCACCGACTGCAAGAACTGCGACGAATGGCGAGATTGGTGTTTCAAATACTCTCCTACAGTTATTTTCTTGAAGAAGAATATTGAGGCGTTGAATGGGGATCTGAATGCGAAGAATGTGAGGTGTAGGCGGTGTCCGACGAGGAGGACGGAGGATGGGAATTATGCAAGGCAAGGAGGGGGATTTAGTCCCGATCATGGGATTTTGATCTGTGCGAATGAGATGAGGGATCGGAAGCATCTAGAGGATACGCTGGCGCATGAGATGGTGCATGCGTGGGATCATTTGAGGTGGAAGGTTGATTGGGCAGATCTGAGGCATGCCGCTTGTACGGAGGTATGATTTCTACGACTTGGGAGGGAAGAGGTTGTGCTAATGGGGACGTAGATTCGAGCTTCGAGTTTGAGCGGAGAGTGTAGATGGACGAGGGAGTTTTGGACAAGGAATAATTGGAACCTTACACAGCAACACCAGAATTGCGTACGGGCGAGGGCGGTCAAGTCGGTGATGAATAGACCGTCTTGTAAAGACGACGTTCATGCAGTGAAGGTTGTGAACGAGGTTTGGGATTCTTGCTTCGCGGATACGCGGCCGTTCGATGGGATTTATAGATAGAGCATGAGATCCTCGCTCTTGTACCAACATTTAGAGACCTGGAAAAAAGGCAAGAGACATGTTTATAATGATTATATTTGTCAGCGTAGGCGTACAGGGATATAATGATCTCCGAACACAAACACCATGCCGCTTATCTTGTCTGATACGTATGCTACACCAAAACGCCTATAACCAGGTCATAAAATTATCATTCATCACGGTCACCACTAGCTGAGGATTTGCTGCCAGTTGACTTTGAGTCACGCATGCTAGCCCGCTCCCCCTTGACACAGTGCTTAAGAATCCATGGATGTTTTTGAACTTGCTCCAGAGGTATCCGCTTCTCGGGATCAAGGACAAGTAGCTGTGGAAGATCAGTGAGGTTCTTTGAAGTTCGAGCTTTATCACTCACTCTCTTGATCAAGTCCTTTGCCTCCGGACTAATAAAACTCGGCACCGTCATCTCTCCCCTGGCTATCCTCCTCTGTGTCATGACTGGGGTATCCTCAAATGGTGCTTCTCCGACCAAAAACTCGTATGTCAAAACACCCAGACTCCAAAGATCAACTTTCTCGCTGTAGTAATTGTCCTGACTTCCTGACTTGAGCATCTCAGGTGGCAGATAATCAAGAGTTCCACACATCGTGTTTCTTCTATTGTTTGGGGCGTGCACGCTCCAGCCGAAATCTGAGATTTTGATCTCGCCGTGCATACCAACAAGGATATTTTCTGGCTTGATGTCCCGGTGTATGACATGTTTTTTGTGAAGATACTTCAGTGCTGCCCCCATTTGTGCGATATATTGAGCTGCCTTCCATTCCGGGAAGCGGTTTTCTCGTCGAAGATGTTTGTACAACTCTCCTTTGCCAGCAAATTCGAGAATCAGAAAGACTCTCTTGCTGTCGTGGAAATATCCGTATAATTGAAGGATATTGGGGTGTCGAAGATTACTCTGAATCTCAATCTCTCTCCTGACCTGCTTTTCAACCTTTCCTTGCTGCAATTCATTCTTGTGCAGAACTTTCAATGCGCAGATATAACCCGAACTGCGCTCTCTCGTCAAATATACACGCCCGAATTTTCCCTTGCCTAATGGTCGACCGATCTCAAACATGCCAAGATGGAATTGTTTTGGTGGAGCTGGTTGTTCGTACATGGGATTTGACTTGCGCTCGGCCTTAATAATCTCATCGGAGCCTCGAAAGCTTGCTACTTTTCGCATCGGGGAGCCTGGACCATTTTGCATATTCGAAGCTCGCCATTGAGCGGCTTGGGACGGTACGGTAACAATCGTGCTTGTCGTGTTTTGATTTTGTGATGTGATCTTCAGCAGGTTCGCTCGACTTGCATTTTGAGACAACTGTGTAGATGAGGTCGATGCGGTAGCTGTGATCTGAGCAAAGTTAGGATTTGAATTCTAATCTTCTGTGGATGAAGAAATACCTTGGACTTTTGGTATTTGCTACCATCACCAGGATCGTTCTCATCGTTCACGGACATGCGCTCGAAGCGCGATTCGAGAATACGAGTTGCCATTTGGATGATGGAAGAGGCGCGGGATGTCTCTTGGCACAATCTACGATTGTCGGAGGAGAAAGATTTCTGTCGTGCTGTGGGTTAGTATGACCTGGTCGAAGTTTGAGATGTCGTTTGAAGTGGGAAGTTGACGTTCAAGGTGATTCTGGCGCTAGCGGTCGCCCCAGCAACGGCTGCCCGAATCTTTTGGGTCTAACCTTCCCTACCGAAAACCCCACCACGCCGCCAATATGCAACTTTCATACCGCTGGAAATGCGCGTCACAATTTCAAGACAATCGCAGTCGCACACCACAAGAGCATCTTCGCCTCTTGACACTCTCGACGCCTCCTCTAAACTTTTGAACTGGAGTCATGTCTTTCAATGGCCCCCTCGACGAGGCTTACCCGACGCCTGCCGCGGCAGACAAATCCACGGTGTCGCATGTTCAGAAAGGGTTCAAGATCAGTGCGCGCAAGCTTCCAATCTCGAAGTCGGGGCCGATCGATGAGATGTCGAAGAAATTGGGAATTCCGGTCCCCGAGATGATTTTTGGGGATAACATGGTCTCGATCGAGCACATGGCCAGTGGTTGGCGGCTGGAGTTTAACGCATACGATGCTCTAGACCAGGTCGACAAGACGGATAAGAACATGTTGAAGGTTGCATATTCGAAAGAGTGGTCAAGCAGCAGGTGTGGATCTTCGTAGTGCAGCCATTACGATCACTAACATAATGTAGAGAAAAGACCCACGAAGGTATTAAGGAGGTCGTGAAGCCATTCGACTGGTCATATACAACAGACTATAAGGGGACTGTCACCAGAGGGAAACCGTTCGAGGTCCAGAGAGAGAACGCAGAACCAATCCCGATTGAACTGCTCAAACGCCCCGATCCAATCCTGTTCTTCGAAGAGGTTGTGCTCTTTGAAAGCGAGCTCGATGACAATGGTATATCAGTCTTGTCTTGCAAACTGCGGGTGATGCCAGACAGGATGCTTTTGTTGTGCAGGCAATTTATGAGGCTCGACAATGTGCTTATCAGGATCCGAGATACCAGAATCTATGTGGATTTCAATTTGGGCAAGATTATCAGAGACTACACAGAGAGAGAGGATGATTTTGACAAGGTCAAGAAGGTACAGTCCACCTCTCTCATTCCTCTCTATTTCTCAGGATCATTCGAATTGCTAGTGGGTTTTACCACCACTCAGAGTTTCGATTGATTTCCAATTCTTTCTGTGTACGCTGTTCGTGAGGATTCACATGCATCCTTGATATTCGATGTACCCATAAGAGTTCATGGTCTAGACTCAGCAACAATATTCCGCGCTAGGGTTGGTTCCCTTTATCCGTGCTAACACTTATTCTAGAGCTTATTGTTTTCCGGCAGACTACCCGGCGATTTGACAGTTGCCCTGCGGGATCCTAATCAGATCGTCAACTTACTCCCCGAAGTGACGCATACGTTGGAAAACTTGGCACTGCCCTGATATAGGGATTCTTTCGATCACGTTGCATAGCGCTGGAGTGGGCTGCATTGTTTGGGGTTGGGTGGGGCTTTTGGTGATTACTTACCTCGGCTTTAGCCTTTCATCTTCTGCCTGGAGTACTAAATCAAAATCCTATTTCGGTTATCTTAAGAAGAGTTGTTTATGGATAGGGGCATTACTTATTAGCTTGATATGCACCATTTCCATTGCCGGCACCATTCCCCATTTATTTCCAACTCACTCTATGATTAGACAGTCCTATGTTCATTCCGCTCTAAGTATTCGGGATTCCTCCAAGGCAGCCGGTTAGGCGAGAAAAGGATATCGTTGGATTGACACATGCAACGCACTAACTCCCAATCACTGCCTCTTTACTTCTGACTACGACCGATAAGATGTTGTTAGCACTATAGACTATGCCCTGTGAATGCAGAACGGAGGTTCACCTCCGTGTGAGTTCTTGCGGTTACCAACGACCTTCTTGCGTTGACATGCCAAGGTCAAATGGACTCGACTAGACCACGAGGGCTTCTGATCGAATGCAGCGGCTCTATTCCCGTGCCCGAAAATACTTGAGGGGAAGTCCCACTAACTTTAAATCCCCGGATTTAGGCCCATGTCAACATGCCGTGCAACTAGTTCATTTGCGCCAGTCCTCATGATCGAATTTAGTTCGTTGAGAGCAGTATGTCGACCGTCGTCAACTCGAGGACCGGTCAGAACGAAACATCTCAGTGTTCCAAAGTGTTTTCCGCAATGTTCGTGATAGTGTAGTCCACGAGGCTGCTCTTTGCGTGAACGAAAATAAACGCTGGCAGGTGGAGAAAGCCGTGAATGACATCAAGCTGATAAAAAGCGACGAGTAACTTCGTGAGGCATGATCCCCTGACTTCTTCTGGCTTTCAACGGCAAGCATCATACCTGGACAACGACCTGCCTGAATATCAATGTTGACTTTTCTCAAGATCGCGAGCTACCTATCACGGTGTTCCTCTTGAATCACATGACTGCGTTGACTCCATCCCATCAATGCAAGATGCAGGACGCATCCGAAGCTTCTTGGCAAAACTTTAATAATTTTAGGCTATTCTTGACCCTATTGCTAAGTTATTTAAATATGGCTTTTTAGGGTCCTTAGACATGGATTGTTCGGGCCGACCCCTCCGCATCTTAATGAAGTCCATGAAAGAGTATAAATCCCCTATAATACGATATTCGAAAGGGAGTCTTTCCGGCTCCTGCCGGAGAAGATTCTCTGTGACATGCAGCATGGAAAACCTTCATAGGCGGCTAATAAAAGATTAAGACGTTGAAGCTCCTGCCTCAAGTTGACAATTCTCTGAGGTTTCAATCCAGCTGATGATCTGATGCGAAGACTCCCGGATCTTCGCTGCCCGTGCCATGGTCTATTAACTTCAAGATGGTGGTGCACCTCAAAGAACCCCACGGCCAAGGGCCCAGGACCAAATCCCAAAAGTCTTCGTGGGCGAAGGCCCGAAGGGGCCCAAAGTAACCGATGAGTAATGTCCCGGATCTTGTAATATTGATATCCCAGATATAGTTACATTTGTTCAGACAAACCGGGTTACCGCTGTGCGGAGTGGGACCCTCGCACTGCAGAAGTTTCCATGGGTGAAGTGCGTGCGGGGGCAAAGCCGCTGCATCATGACAGCTCCCAGTCGGACCAGGCCAGGGCAGACGCAGCCCCTTTGGTGCTTCGAAGCGAGATATCACGTCTCTCGTGGATGCAGCGCGCCCGTTGAAGTGCGCGGCGTCGTCCCATGTTGTAGCCAATCGCAAGCTAGGCAGGAAAGGGCAGGGCAGCAGCAACAGCAGTACTGTAGCAGCAGCAGCAGCGTGCGAGGGGAGTGGGAGTGGGAGTGCCAGGTCTGCATAATATCAGCAACAGTCCGAAGTAGTACCATTATTGTCGTTACTTTGTACAGTACCTTTGTATATACGTACAGTAGTGCCTTCGTACAGTACCTTTGTATATACGTACGTACAGTAGTAATCCAGAATCGATCACAAATCATTATTCATGCCTTGTCTCCGCTGGCGGCCGGCGACCCTGACTCCACTCCCGTTGACCTGGTGGTTGGCTTACCACAGCGCATCATTGTCGACTTGAAACTTTCCTCCCGGCGGGCCACGGAGCCAAGCAGGGCTCTTACAGTACAGGTCGGGCATTTTATCTGTTATCAAGATGGATCTGTCACTATCGACCGGGGGTGCATGCAACGCCAACCCAGCTCAACCCAGCTCAACCCAGCTCAAGGGTTGACACCCTGGGATCTCATCTGCAGCAAGGGATCTTGTACATAAATCCATGACCCCCTTCTGGATATTTCACCGCCAGACTGACTGCTCGTTCTCCACGAATTTGCTGTATGCTGCCCACGACAACGCTGTCCCAGTGCGTGCCGACTCGGACTTGCACTCGCACGGAAGAACTCCACTGGGCGCGGGAGCTGCAAGATATTGGGATGGGCTTGTGGCCCAAAATACATCAATACCCCCCCCTCCCCTCCGACCCCGAGCCTCTCTAGTGCAGCTTGCCTTGCCTTGCCTTGCCTTGCCTTTGCCTTGCCTTTGCCTTGCCCTGTCCTGCCTCGCGTGCCTTACTGCCTTACGAAGTTACTGCCTTACCTGCCTTGCCTGCCTTACCCTTTCTGCCTTGCTTGCCTTACCCTTTTCTGCCTTAGTTGCCTTACTTGCCTTGCGCGCCCTCCCGACCCTTCTGTGCTCCCCCGGCAAGCCACCGCCCTCCACGAATATCCCCCCAGGACAAACTTGTCCTGACTCCTGACTCTTATTTTGTCATACTTCATACCCTGCGCTACCTCGTCCAACTGCCCCCTGCCTAGTACTTAATACCAGTAAGAGTCTACAGCACGACGAGTCGACGACTGGCAACCAACGCCTCCTCGGTACGCCGCCCCGAAGCAGAGTCCACGCTGCGCTGCTATTCCTGTTCCTGGCCCCAACGCACACCCACCCACCTCCCGCTCTGCTGTCATAAATAGCAAGCGCCACCCCAGCAGCTAGCAGCAGCCACGGCTCTTGCTTCTTCCAGCCTGCCGGGGCTTCGATGCCCGCCGATTCTGGGGTGGTCACCTGCTTACCACTCCATGCGACCTGTCGTGCTGCAGCCAACGTCCTTAGTTTGCTAGCCGCTGGCCAACGCATACGGTTGACAGCTTCCAAGCCAGCCTCATCATTGCACATACTGCGTGGCCATTCACCGCCGGCCCATAGATTGAGGTATCCCACCTCCTGCACCTCTTCCTGCACCTCATTCACTTCGTCGTCCGAATTCGCACAGACCTTCTCACTATCCACCCCATTTAGAACTTCAACCCACTATTTCTACCAAGCGCGAGCATTCTACGAGCTAGGCGGGGTCCATAACCTTCGAAAAACTTCCTGCGCGCTGCTGACTAGCACTTCAAATAGCCTTCGTCCGCTCTTTGCAACTTCTTCCTTGCATCGTGGCCTCTGCTTGCCACCTTTGAACTCTGTCGCCATGTCAACCTTATCTCAACCTCAAACACCGGCCGCCCTCGATAGCCCTCTGAGAGAGCATCGACATAGGCCTGTCGAAAGGCTTACAGACACACTGGAAACTCCATCGACAGATCAACGATGCTATCGAGTTATCAGACTCCCTACCCAGCTCGAGGTGTTGCTCGTCCACGACAAGGATACTGACAAGGCTAGTGCGGCGATGGACGTCAACGTAGGCAATTTCAGCGACCCAGAAGATCTACCAGGCCTCGCGCATTGCGTGGAACATATGCTGTTTATGGGCACAAACAAGGTATAATATAAGTTTCACTTTTCTGAGTTTGAAAGTGTGACGCAGACCTTTTCAAACCTCCAAATCAGTTAGAATTCACCATGGGCACAATTCCACCCACAATTGACTCTGCAATTAAATATACTAATCGAAATTTGGACTCGGGCTAATTTCTTGACAGTATCCAGTTGAGAACGCCTACTCCCAATACCTTTCCTCGCATTCCGGAAGCTCCAACGCATATACTGGCGCCACATCTACGAATTACTATTTTGAGGTTGCGGCGAAGAAATCCGAAGATGCTACCCCGGACGAGCCCTCTCCATTATACGGTGCCTTGGACCGATTCGCGCAATTTTTCATTGATCCCCTCTTTCTTTCTTCAACATTGGACAGAGAGTTACGAGCAGTCGATTCCGAGAACAAGAAAAATTTGCAGAGTGATCAATGGCGGTTGCATCAGCTGGAAAAGTCTCTATCGAACCCAAACCATCCATATTGTCACTTTTCCACGGGAAACTTTGAGGTTTTGAAGACGCAGCCGGAGGCGCGGGGGATTGATGTTCGGCAAAAGTTCATGGATTTTCATGAGAAGCATTATTCAGCCAACCGCATGAAGCTTGTTATTTTAGGAAGGGAACCATTAGATGTTTTGGAAGGTTGGGCTGCGGATCTTTTTGCCGGAGTTCGGAACAAGAGCCTGCAGCAAAATCGCTGGGAGAATGAAGTTCCTTTTAGGCCGGACGACCTTCTGACTCAGTGCTTTGCGAAGCCGGTGATGGACTCTCGACAGCTCGATCTCTCCTTTCCGTTTATAGACGAGGAACTGCTTTTTGAGTCGCAACCAAGTCGATATATCAGTCACTTGATTGGCCACGAAGGTCCCGGCAGTATTATGTCGTATATCAAGTCGAAGGGTTGGGCCAATGGACTGAGCGCAGGTATGTTAAAATTTCTTTGTCATACTCCAAATTCCGATCTTTTCGCAGCCAAGACGGGAAACGTAACCCCATAATTCGAGCGAGAAGATCCCGAACTCTAGTACCCAGAGATAGCTCCGTTTCTTTTTCTCGGTGTCTCCTTCCTGTTACACCTTAGCTAATATTTCCTGCATAGGTGCATATCCGGTGTGCCCAGGCACGCCTGGAATTTTCAACTGCCAAATCCGATTAACAGAGGATGGTCTAAAGAATTACAAGGAAATTGTGAAGGTCTTCTTTCAATACGTTTCGCTGCTCCGGGAGACTCCGCCTCAGGAATGGATTTTCCAGGAACAGAAAGGTCTGGCCGACGTAGATTTTAAGTTCAAGCAAAAGACCCCGGCGAGCCGTTTCACGAGCAAGATAAGCGCGGTCATGCAGACCCCTCTGCCTCGGGAATGGCTCCTTAGCGGGCACAGCACGTGAGTTTGATATTTTTACATCACGTTTAAGGTTGCGATTCTTGAGCTTGCATGGCTGACTCGTGTCTAGACTTCGGAAGTTCGATCCTGTCAAGATCGAGGAGGGCCTTCGATGCCTGAGACCAGATAACTTCAGAATGACTGTAGTATCTCAAAAATTCCCAGGAACCTGGAAGCAGAAAGAGAAGTGGTACGGGACCGAGTATACTTATGAGAAAATTCCTGCGGATTTCCTGGCCGAAATCAGACAGGCCGCCAAAAGCTCAATCAAGAATCGATTGATGGAATTGCATTTACCACACGAAAACCAGTTCATTCCTACGAAGCTTGAAGTCGAGAAGAAGGAGATCAAGGAGCCGGCGCTCTCTCCGAAGCTTATTCGAAACGATGACCTTGTCCGAACCTGGTTTAAGAAAGATGATCAGTTTTGGGTACCCAAGGCCAACCTTTTTGTGAACTGCCGGAATACCCTGCCCAATGCAACGGCCGAGAACAGTTTGAAGGCAAGACTCTATACAGATATGGTCCGAGATGCATTGGAGGAGTATTCATATGATGCTGAGCTTGCCGGACTTGATTACTCCGTCTCTGCTCACTCGATGGGGATTGAGATCGCGGTGTCGGGCTACAACGACAAGCTATCGGTGCTGCTAGAGAAAGTTTTAGTTACCATGAAAGATATGGAGGTCAAGCCAGATCGGTTCGAGATCATCAAGGAGCGAGTATTGCGAGGCCTCAAGAATTGGGATTTCCAACAACCGTACAATCAGGTCGGCGATTTCACCAGGTGGCTAAACAGTGAGAAGGGTTACACCAACGAGCAAACACTTGCAGAGTTGCATCACTTGACCGCAGCTGATATTCAACAATTCTATCCTCATCTTCTACGGCAGATGCATATCGAAACCTTTGTACATGGAAACTTGTACAAGGAAGATGCTCTAAAATTGAGTGACCTTATCGAGAGCTTGCTGAAGCCACGGCCGCTGCCTCAAACCCAATGGCCCATTGCGCGATCCTTGGTTTTCCCACCTGGCTGCAATTTCGTCTACAACAAGACGTTGAAAGACCCTGCAAACGTCAACCATTGCATTGAATACTTATTGTATGTGGGTGACAAGTCCATCCGATCGTTGCGTGCAAAGACGCTTCTTCTGGACCAAATGACCCATGAGCCAGCGTTCGATCAACTTCGAACAAAGGAGCAACTCGGATATGTCGTCTTCAGTGGAGCTCGGCCGACGGTTACGACCATTGGCTATCGATTTATTATCCAGAGCGAGAAGACTCCACAGTACTTGGAGTCGAGAATTGATAACTTCCTTGTTGGCTTCGCGGAGACGCTTGAAAAAATGACCGAGGCGGAGTTTGAAGGTCACAAGAGGAGTTTGATCACAAAGCGATTGGAGAAGTTGAAGAATTTGGATCAGGAGTCGGGTCGTCTTTGGTCGTACATCGACAGCGAGTACCTTGATTTTGAGCTCAGTAAGTTGAATTTTGCCATTTTACAGTGCTCGTTCTAATCACATTTTTACAGTCCACCATGACGCTGCTCATGTAAAGTTGCTCACCAAGGCCGCTATGATCGAGTTCTATCAGCACTTCATCCACCCCTCATCGCCGGCCCGGTCAAAGTTGGCAATTCACATGAATGCTCAGTCACCAAGCTCTGACACATCTGCCGTCAAGGAAGTCGTCGGGAAGGGTATGAGGGTCTTGGGTCTCAACAAGGATAGAAAGGACCCCGAAGACGGAGAGGTAGCCATCACCGAGGTGGAAGGCAACGGTACTACACCATACACCATCACAGACGTCCGGGAGTTTAAATCCATGCTCCAAGTGAGCGCCGGACCACAACCAGTAAAGCACATCAGCGAGTTCGAGGAGCTAGACTCGAAGCTATGAACATCCGGCAGGGTAACGAGAGGATGGAATTTCTTTTGTTCTTCACTTCGCTTTTTTCTCGCTTTCTAAACAAAAAACTGCATTGCATTGGGTGGGATGGGGTGCTTCGGGTGCATGGCAATATGGCAGTGCGGTCTTCATTCAGTATTACTGCACTGCTATTTCATCGGGTGAATGGACTGGACTCATTGCTGGAGTCGGTGGGTTGGTAGATTTCAAATGGTGGGGCGATGGGTTTATGCGTGACTTTACAGGTTTTACAGGGAGGAAGGGGATCTAGAGGGAGTGGAGGCATTTGTAGATACCCCGAATCGATCACTTCGCCGAGAATCTTTGTTGAATTTTCTGTTGCTCGGTTCTTTCTTATTCCTCTCGTTGGACCTTTTCCCTTCTTTTGTGATCACTTGTTTACTTTTGTGGTTCCTTATGCAGTGTACAGTACACGGTTTTGCGTGCAGGGACTTGAAGCGAGGGGAGGCGTGGCGGGCTAGTGCTTGCTTGCGCGGCTCGGCGCGGGCGGGAAATCCTTCCTCGGGTTCCTCATTCGGGAGCGGGAACAGTTGCGGTTCCTTTTCATTCCTGTTCCTGGCTACTTTGGGGTGTCACGTTGATTGAAGGAGATACGTGGGGTGTCGAGTCCCAGGAACCGCATTGGCGTTAGAAGAGGAGGTGCAATCGTTCACACTCGTTACAGGCTACCAATTCCCAGTTTTTTTATTTATTTATTTATTTTATTTTTGGCTAAGGATTAGCAACAAGTTCGTTGTCTTGAGGCTAATCATTGGGTGGTATTAGGAAGGGCGCTTTGGCTACACATGGGTGATAAGGGCGGAGGCTCTGGATCTGCGGGCAGGGTGTTACTCGACAGCACACGCGGTTGAGCATGACTCAAGGTACATAAGAGACCGTGGGAGAAACCGTGGGAAAATAAGGCGGGGATGACTTCCGCGGCCACGGTAAGTTGAAATTTAGAAGCAGGGGAAGAAGTGGTTTGACGATAGCAGATGGTCATGCAGGCGTTTCCTTCCCTTTCCTTTTCAATTTTCTCCTCTTGGCTTTCGCTTTTGCTTTTTGCTTTTTGCTTTTTATTTTTTGCTTTTATTTTTTATTTTTTTTTATTTTTTTCGCTTTCGGTGAGAGAGTCAGAGCAAGAGTACTAAGCAGTGATAGCGCTAGTAATGCACGGGCCTTGGAGGCGGCACGTGTGACACGTGGCTTCCCCTCCTCCCTCCTTCCTTTTCTCCTCGGTGCTTTTGCACGGGGCGGCGTTGATAGCGTGCACTTTTCCGGGTCGTTATCGGGGTCCCCGGATTCCGAGTTGGGATTTAGTTTGCGGTCAACTCGGTTAGCCTTGCCCTTTTTTTCCTTCTTACCCTTCTTTTTTTCCTTTTTTTTTCTTTTTTTTCTAAATTTTTTTTTTAAGCGTTTTGATGATTGGTAGGTGGTGATGGTTTGTTTTTCCATGCGGAGGCTGGGAATTGGGCTTGCATCTTTGGAGGGTCGGGAGGACCTCGCGTGGAACGGGTCCGAGAGACTGCATAAGAGGCTTTTTTGAGGTAAGGTGAAGGACCCGGGGCTAGGGTTCAAAGATTGTGGCGCATTGGTTCGTGGGTGACTTGGTGTGTAGAGGCGTGCAGCGTGCAGTTGTTGGATGGTGGCAAAGCTGCAGGTTTGTGATGTAGGAAGCTGAGGCGGGTAGGAAATATCTCACATCACGTGAGCAAGTGAAACCTTCAGGCTGAAGAACGTTGCTTGGCCCAAGTGAGTTGGTTTATTTTCTCTTTGTTTCCTTTCCTAGGGAGTAAACGTGGACGATAAGGCTGCGGCTTTTATTCTAACATGGTCTTGCTTATACACGAATTCTCGTTTCATTTGAGGGCATATTTATTTAAACTCGCAGTTTTGTGAGCTGGCTAAGGTACGGCCACTGGTGTGTTAAGCTAGAAACATAAAATTACACACCACAATTTCCAGTGGATATTCTTTTCTATTCCTTCGAAAATCAAGTCGTGTCTCCGAGCATCATGCCCTTCCACCAACCAAGAAGCAAAGTAATAGGATATCGACTATTATTACATTTTTTTGAGCTCCCGCAAGTGTCCACGCTTTCGATGTTAGTTCGATGCCTTCCACAGCTGTCAGATCATCTTCTGCACTGTGTTGTATTGGAGAACTCTGACCGAGAGAGGAATGATGGTCCCATAAACGCTTATATATTTTCAAGAAGGATTAGCAGTCATTCCATAAGTTGAAAAAGACAGACAGACAGACAGACTGCACGGAAGACAACTTACTTAAAAGCGAGGAGCCCGTTTCGTAATCGCTGCTGCTGAGGCCGGAACAGAGATGGGGGGAAAATGGGAAGCCCCGAAAGGCCGAAAATGCCGGACATACCCAATGCTGGATAGGGATTGACAAGTTTGGTAGGTCCTCCAGACCTCACAGCAGCAACAGCCAGAAGAACGCGGATGTTGGGTTGCATTGTGATTATGTTGCTAGGCCGTGTGATGTTCTTGCGCTATCGTGTTGTTCTGGGTAATCTGCCTGGGGAAGAAGAAGAATTTGGATTTGGGGAAAGGACTTCTTTTTATAGAGCATATATACAATTCACAGAGGAGTTCAATTGTTGGGTTTGGCGCGATATTGCCACTTACTTACTATTATACACGACGAGATCTCTCTCTCAATCTCTTTCATCTCGCTGCTCAAAGGGGAACGTATCTTTCAGCACAGCCAACATCCACCGTACTTTTTGATGCTTTCTGAAGCGTGAAGTTGATACGGCCAATTGAGCTTTTGGGCTCCTTATTGTTAATTGTCACGCGAGTTGTTCAACAGCAAGCCTCCCAAGCCCGTCCTTCACACAAACGAGGTCCTCAGGACAAATCGCTTGACTTGATATCTTTTATTGGTGGAGGTTACTTTGTCGTGCCGTGGCTCAGCCATGAATTGTTCCTATTATATGGTATGTCCAGCAAGCCTCCGCTTGCCGAATTCGTGTGAGTGGTTGAAATTCCACCATTGGCCATTTTCTAAGAGCTGAAAGCGGTATATTTTTCAACTACCTCATGTGTCGGTAGGGCAGACAAGCCACATCTACGTGTCAAGCCGAAGCAATTCGTGACATTCGTCAGGGTTATCTTTACTGCATTGAGTTATTTAGTGCAATGTTAGACCTGCCAGCGTTCATGCTAAGTGGACTAATTATGGCGAAGGAATCGCGCAACTTTACTTCTGTTAATGGAAGAGGTGTATTTTGTCGCGCCGTTGCTCAGGCGTGAAGTTTCCCTTTCACCAAGCCTCTACAAATTGCACGTTGTCGCTTTTTTTAGAGCATATAGGATGTGGCGTTTCCGAAACATTCTCCGCAGCATCTCCAGCCCCCGCCTCCTTTCCTAACTCGGAAGGTTAATAGACACTATATATTTTGAGATTTCCGACAGGACATGGCCACATTATATAGCAAACAGAGAT
>Ga0302325_10017350_pt1 | contig 15223 bp, 12 predicted proteins | sample Palsa_T0_2_FD_201948 | JGI IMG/M metagenome (GOLD analysis project Ga0302325, IMG submission 201948) | Peat permafrost microbial communities from Stordalen Mire near Abisko, Sweden - Palsa_T0_2 | ecosystem: Environmental > Terrestrial > Soil > Palsa > Peat permafrost | place: Sweden: Abisko... | reverse complement strand
GTAGCCAGGAGCGACATACCGGCGCGCGTGGCTTCGCTGTCCCTCGTGGTCAGGCTTTTGTCGGGACGGCCCCGATAATCGCCTCGAAATCCCGGGCCTTCAGGCTGGCGCCGCCGACTAATGCCCGGCCAACTTCTGGCACCGACAGGATGTCTCGTGCGTTGGACGGTTGGACCGACCCGCCATAAAGGATGCGCACGTCTTTCCCTTCGGTGCCCAAACGTGCCACGAGGCATTGGCGGATATGCCCATGCATTTCCGCGATTTCCTTGGAGGTCGGCATGTGCCCGGAGCCAATCGCCCACAGCGGCTCGTAGCCGATCGCGAGGGCGGACGCAGTCATACTTTCGGGCACGCTCCCCGCGATCTGATCGCCGCATATGGACAACGCCTTGCCGGCCAACCGCTGCGATTTCGTCTCACCGACGCAGATGATCGCCAAAAGCCCCGCGCGCCGTGCGGCCTTCGCTTTCGCCGCCACGATGGCGTCGGTTTCATCGTGATGTTGGCGGCGTTCCGAATGCCCGACGATGACTGCGGAGGCGCCCGCACCCTTCAGCATTTCAGCGCTGATGTCTCCCGTGAACGCGCCGGAGACTTCCGCGCTGCAATTCTCCCCGCCGATGGCGATCCGGCCCGCAGCGGTCTGCACCGCCCGCGCGATCAGCGTCGCGGGCAGGCAGATCAGGATGTCGGCGAACGGCGGCGTGGCTTTCACCGAGGCGGCAATTGCCTCAATGTCGTCGAGCTGGGGCGCCAGCCCGTGCATCTTCCAGTTCCCGGCGATCAAAGGCCGCATGGCACGTCCGGCTTAAGGGAAGAACGGGCCGTTCGAGCCAATCACGCAGTGGCTAGCTTGATGCCGTAATATGTCAGGAGCTTTTCGTCATACGCCCGATCGATCGTGATGGTGGGATCGTATGCCGGGCTGTCTTTGACCTTCTGACGGTCGACATCGAGGTTCACCAGTCGATCCATCCAATCGATCTCTCCTGCCGACCGCGACGAGACCAGGACCTTCTTTCCGGGCCACCAGTTCTTCGTGTCGACGACGAGGTAATGGATGCTCCAATCTGCATCCTCAATAAGGAAGTCCTCGACATGGCCGATCTCGCCGTCGCTGGCGTGGATATGGTAGCCGGTGACGGCTTCGACGCTGCGCAGATGCACATCGTCGTGGTCGTGCTGGGCGTCGGCTATTTCTTCGTCGCGACGCCGCCCTCCCAGGTAAGGCGAAACCATCCCGGAACCCGGCATGTAGCCGTAGCCGCCCATGTAAAACCCGGAACCCCAATACGGGCTCCAGCCGTAGTAATCGTAAACGCTGGTCTCCATCTGCCGCGACACCGGCCGATCAGTATCGATTTCCGGACTGTCCTTGATCTGCTGCTGGGTCAATTTAATCGCGAACACACCGTCCCTCGCATAGAGCCGCCCCAGGACGGAGGGAGGCAATAGAACCTTGCGGCCGGAGAGCCAATTTCCGGTATCGACGACGAGCCAACGCACCTGCCAGCTGGCGTCGTCAAACAGGAAGTCGCTGACGGTGCCGATATCACCATCGCTGGCCTCGATGGCGTAACCATTGATCGCGGATGCGTGCCACAGCATTGCAGTGGTCCTTACGTTCAAGTGTTCTGCGGATCCGGGTTACGGATAGTCGAGATCAGCCGTTGGTCCGGTTCGTGCCATTGCTCGAGAGATGCGTCTTCCAGTAGGCGTCGACCTTATGGCTTTCCTGATCGAACAGACCGGGGGTTGCGAATTGGTCGTGGCTCACCAGCGGGCCGCCCTCCATGACGCTCTTGGTGGTGTCGAGCACCAAGAGGCTCGCGCTCGGTGTTACCTTGAAGTCGTCCCAGGGAACCGCGACATATTTTTCATCGATCCCGAAAATCCCGCCCCGGGCAACGATCAGATAGGCGATCTTGCCGCTCTGCGGGCTCATCACGATGTCGTCGACGCTGCCAAGAATCTCGTTTTGCGGGTTGCGCACGTCGATGCCGATCAACTGATCTGACCGAAACGCGGTATCCTTGGCGGTGACCGGCTGCGCGGCGGCGATCTGCTGCGCCCGCCAGCCCGGCACGTCCGGCACCGGCGTTTTCCCGCTGCGCATGTCGGCGATATAGAGCTTGTAGGTATCGCGGGTCGTGGCGAGCACGTCCTCGCACGGCTGCTGTTGGCCATCTCGAGCAAGAATATTTGCGGCAGAGATGAGAGTTCGGATCTCATAGCCCGACCGCACATCCCGGTAGCCGGTCGCGGTTGCCGCCAGGCCGCCGCTCATGGGATAGCCGTCCCCGTAACCGCCCATCATCGGATAGCCGTATGAGTAGCCGGATCCGCCGAGCCAGTAGCCGTCCTTCTCCATCTCGCCGCTGAAGGCACGTAGATCGGTCAGGCATTTCTCCGCTGGCTTAATGCCGGCCGCGGTTTTCGCACTGGCACGCGGCGAGTTTGTCGCGCCGGTCGCGGTGGGCTCAGCCGCGAGCAAGGGGACAGTAAGACCGAGACAAATGCATGCTGCCACGGAACCGGCGAGGATCGAGCGGGTCATGTGTTTTTGTGTCCTTATTGCGGTCCTGGCCGACGTCGGCCAGCTTGTGGCTGCGTTGGCCAATAAAGCTGATAATGGCGGTCGCTGGGGCGCGTCGGCAGACTCGGAAACTACTCAACTCTGAACCCCAGACACCCGTTTCCGCCGCTGGGCGGGTTCGACTGCGGCGGCCCGATCGGCAGCGCCAGTCGAGGACGCGATAAGGTTACCGTTACCGCCCGCCGACCTGCCGAAACCGGTAGTGTCCCTAATTCGAACTTCTAAAAAGCTGGGCCGCATAAAAAATTGTTGCAGTAACGAGAAAGCCTAATATTGCCCACGGCCAATACGGTTCAGGAACCGATAACCACGTAATGAACGTTCCCTTTGTCGGCGTTAGAGAGAAAAACGGCGAGTGGATAAATTCGAGCATCAGACCTAAGACAGCGCCAAGCACGCTGGTGCCGAGCCAAACGAGTTGATGCCGGCGCGTCCAATGCATGGGTCCTGAAATGGCTTCATCTTGCCCCCCTATGCGCTCGGTCGCGACCGACTGTCCGACCGATCCCGCCATAGTAGTTGTGGTAGTGGTTCTCGTAGGCCCAATCGACCGTTTTGGACGCATTGTATAATGGGCTGCCTTTGACCTTTCGACGATCGACACCGAGGCTCACCAGCCGGTCCGTCCAATCGATCTTTCGTGCCAACCGTGGCGCGATCAGCACCTTCATCCCGAACCACCAGTTCGACGTATCGACGACCAGGAAATGAATGCTCCAATCAGCATCCTCGACGAGGAAGTCCTCGACGTGACCGATCTCGCCGTCACTCGCATGAATATGGTAGCCGGTGACCGCTGCGATGCTGCGGAGATGCGGATCGCCGTTGCGGCGCCGAGCGTCGGCAATCGCCTTCGCTCTCGGCGTCGATCCCGGGGAGGGTGACGTCGCAATCGCCGCGGCGCCCATGGTGCCCATCCCAGCGCCCGGCATATAGTCGTAGCCGCCCATGTTGAAGCCGGTGCCCCAGTACGGGCTCCAGCCGTAGTAATCGTAAACGCTGGTTTCCAGTTGCCGCGAGACCGGCCGATCGGTGTCGAATGCCGGGCTGTCCTTGATTTGCCGCTCGGTCAATGTGACCGAGAATTGGTGTTCTTTTGCATCGAGCTGCCCCAAGACAGAAGGGGGCAGAAGGACTTTGCGTCCGGGGAGCCAGTTACCCGTGTCGACAACCAGCCAGCGCACCAGCCAGCTGGCGTCATCGAACAGGAAGTCGCTGACGGTGCCAATCTGGCCATCGCTTGCTGCAATGGCGTACCTCTTGAGTGCCGATGCGTTCCACAACATTTCCGCTCCTCTGCGTTCAATTGTTCTGCGGACAGGGTAGGGAACGTCGTGATCAACCGTTGGTTCTGTTGGTGCCATTGGTCGAGAGGTGCGTCTTCCAGTATGCGTCCACCTTTTGGCTCTCCTGATCGAACAGACCGGGGGTCGCAAATTGGTCATGGCTCACCAGCGGGCCCGCCGCCATGACGTTCCTGCTAGTGTCGAGCACTAATAGGCTGGCGTTCGGGCTTATTTTGAAGTCGTCCCACGGGACGGCGACGTATTTTTCATCGATTCCCAAAAACCCGCCTCGAGCGATCACCAGATAGGCGATCTTGCCGCTCTGTGGGCTCATCACGATGTCGTCGACGCTGCCGAGAAGCTCGTTCTGCGGGTTGCGCACATCGATGCCGACCAACTCGTCGGACCGGAACGAGGTATTGCCGATGACCGGCGTAGCGGCAGCGATCTGATGCTGTTGCCAGCTCGGCATGTTCGCCATCTTGTATCCCTCACGGTGCATATCCGCGAGGTACAGTTTGTAGGTATCGCGGGTGGTGGCGAGCACGTTTTCGCATGACTGCTGTTGGCCGCCTCGGGCAAGAATGCTGGCGGCAGCGATGAGGCTGCGGATTTCGTAACCCGGCCGTAGGTCACGGTAAGCGGTCACGGTCGCAGCAAGGCCGCCGGTCATCGGATAGCCGTACCCGAAACCGGCTCCATCCATCATCGGATAGCCGTACCCGTAGCCGGAGTCGCCCAGCCAATAACCGTCCTTTCGCCTCTCGCTGTCGAAGGCGCAGGTCTGTCAGACATTTCTCGGCGGGCTTAATAGCGGCGGCGGCTTTCTCGCTGGCGGGCGGCGGGTTTGCGCCGGTCGCGGGCTCGGCCGCAAGCAACGGGGCCGCAAGGCCGAGACCAATGCATGCTGCTGCGGAGCCGACGAGGATCGAGCGAGCCATGTGCTTTACATCCTTGTTGCTTAACCTGACGTCCGTCGGGCTTGCGGCTGCGTTACGCAGTAAAGCTGATAAATGGTTGTCGCCAGAGCGCGTGGGCAGGCTCGGAATTTACCCACTCGCCCGGCTGTCGATGCCGCCTCGGTGTGGACGTGGGCGTTGCTTGACCACGCGAGTGACTCGCTCGGCTATCGAAATGGGCGCCGCGAGATGGCCGCTTGCGATGTTCAAAGGCGGATTTGGCGAACGCAAAGGCTCTAATTTGGGTTATCTCTCTGGACCAGGACCGCCGCGGGTGATGAAGAGGCCCCAGAACAGGGTCGAGAGCGCCAGCCAGAAGATGATCAAGAGCGGTTTGTGCAAGAAGATCGCCCCGTCGGCAAGCATCAAGTCCCCGGTGTAAACCCACGACGAGGACCGTCCGGCGACGTCAGAGAGGTAGTAGTCGAGGTCAGTCCTCGGATGTAAAACGTGCAGGTGGAGCACGATACTTTGGCACCCGAGCAGCAGAATAAGAACCACGAAGGCAATGGCAACGAATGACACCAGCGGCCCCGCGTTCATTTATTGAATCGTCGGTTCGGGCAGCTGATGCTCTAGTGCCTCCATCGCCGTTCCAAATTTTGTCCAGTCCCCCTGCTGCATTGCCTTGCGAGCCTCATCGAGCTGCGCTCGCGCCTCCGCCAGGGCCGGCTGTGGGGTGGAGGCGGTCGGCTGCGAGGATCCGACTTGGGGTTGCTGCGTACCGAAAAGGTCGTTGATCGCCTCGTCCAGCGTCGGCTCCATCACGACCTTGTCGCCCGCAACCGCGATAACGCGCTTCAGCTGCGGAAAGTTCGTGCCTTCAGCTTGCAGATACACCGGCACGATGTAGAGAAACGAGTTTTCGATCGGGGTGACGATCAGCTTTCCGCGGATAACCCTCGACCCTCTCTGGTCCCACAGAGTAAGCTGCTGCGAAATGGTGGTGTTCTGATCGATCATCGCCTCGATTTGGTTCGGCCCGTAAATCAGCTTTTCCTTGGGAAGCTGATAGAAGAGCGTCTTCCCATATTCCGGGAAATCGCACTTTGCCGCCATCCAGGAGATCATGTTATCCCGGCTTTGCGGGGTAAAAGGCGTCATCAGAAGGTATTCAAGCTGGTTGCTTCCGGGAAGCTTCATCAGGATGTAATAGGGCTCCATCGGCGCCGACTGGCCCCCGTACATCTCCTTGGGGGAGACCCACAAATCCTCGCGGTTGTAGAAGACTTGTGGATCCGTCATGTGAAAGGTTTTGTATTGATCGGCCTGGATTGCGAAGAGATCCTCCGGGTAGCGGAGGTGTGCTTTCAGGTCCGGCGATAGCTGATCCAGATCTTTGAAAACGCCGGGAAATGCCCGCCGATAGACGGCAAGGACGGGGTCCTTTGGGTCCATGACGTAAAAGGACACGGTCCCGTCATACATGTCGACAACGACCTTCACCGAGTTTCGAATGTAGTTCAGGCTTTCTGCGAAGCCGGTCTCGTGGGGATAAGAATACGGGTATTGATCGGAGGTCGTGTAGGCATCCTGGATCCAGTAAAGCCTGCCCGCGCTCAGCACCGGGTAGGGATCGGTGTCGAGGCGCAAGAACGGCGCGATCTTTGCCACGCGGTCCTGCACTGTCCGCCAGATCTGGATGCGGCTTTCCGGCCTGAGGTAGGAGGTCAACAGGATGTTGACGTCTTTCTGGGTCCAGGCGAACAGGAGCTTTTTCCAGAAGCTATCGAGCGGAATGCCCCCTTTTCCGCTGTAGCTGGTGTAGACGTTGTCATTCCCCTTGGGATAATCGAACTCCTTGATGCCGGTCGCAACGATCCGATAACCCGGCATCGACTCTCCGTAGTAGATCGCAGGCTGAGTTATGTTCAGGCCGTTGGTGGATTCGGCCGGGACGTTCTCGACAAGGTATTGCGGAAATCCGCCTCCGACCTGCTTCGAGACGAAGTTCATGACGATGTCATAACCGTGGGTGAACTGCAGATATTGGTTGACCCAGGTTTGCGCTTTCGGGGGGAGCTCCGGCGAAAGCTCGCGGGTGGCAAGCATCACCTGATGATAGCCGTCCGACAGGTGATAACGGTCAACAGCGACATTATAGAACTGGTAGTACAGGCGTATCGCCTGGGTCTGCTGATAGGTCTGCAGCAGCGGCCGCGCGTCCCACAGGCGAATGTTCTGGATCGTGTCTTCATTTCTCGCGAGCACCGCTGGTGTCAGGTTCGCCAGGGCCGGGTACGAAGTTTCCTCGATGGCGTCAAGCTGGTAGGCCTTGCGCGTAAACGCGATGTAGTTCTTGAGATACGGGGTCTCGAGCGCCAGTTCGCTCGGCTGCACAAAGAACTTCTCAACGACGAAGGGGACCAGCAAGATTCCGACAGCATACAGGGCCACGAAGACGCCGGATCCCACGAGGAGCGCGCTGAATCGCGGCCGGAAGAAATTGATTACGAGCAGAGCGCACGCCACCGTGGAAACGCCGAGCATGACCCACAGTGCGATCCTCGTCACATGATCGGCCGCATAGCCGGCTCCATAAACGACGCCCAGAGTGGAGTAGACGAGGCTGTAGTGATCGAGGTAGAGCGCAAATCCCCAGTTGGCAACGAGAATGAAAAGCAGCGCCGACAGATGTGAAATGGCATTGCGGCCCGCCGCAAACTTACCGCTGCGATCCGCCTGCAGTAACCCAAACAATACGTAGGTCAGAACGACGGCCACAAGCGTCAACACCGTCAGCAGCATCAGACTGGTTTGCAACAGGCCATAGAAGGGCAGATGAAAGACATAGAACCCGACATCGACCCCGAAGAGCGGATCGGCCACTCCGAAGGACCCGCCGTAGCGAAAGCGCAGGTAGGTATCCCATTCTCCATAGAAACCCATCGCAAAGAACACCGCCCCGCCGGCACTGATCACGCCAGCGGCCAGCTTCAAAAGCCTGGGGGTAAATTCGATGCCGGACTGCGCGAACTCATCGGCTCCGGACGAAAGGGCTAGTCCTCCTGTCCGACCGTCTCCGCGGAAAGTGGCGCTGTTTCTGACAGCTTGCCGCAGATTTATCCATAGGAACAGAAACGCGAAGACGAAAACCGAGCCAACCATCCCCCACTGAACCGACAGCAGCGTCCAGAAGATGCCGGCGTAGTCGAGCTGCCGCATCCACAGCCATTTCTCGAGGTATCCGGTGATGACTCCGAGGACGATGATCAGCAGGATCGCAGCAACGATCAGGAGGCTCAGCAGATGGCGGAGGGGAGGCTTCCTTCTCATTGGGGTGCCCCTTTCCCCGGTAGGTGGCCTCGGTTGCTCGACGATTATTCGCCCCTCGTCCATCGTTTTTCCCTCCAGCCTGCTTCGACGTGCTGGGTTGGGTGTGGCTGCACCGACCAGGGACATCGATGATTACGGGAAACTCAGAAAATCTTGGAGAGCGGAGGTTGAGAGCGGTAGGCTCGGAAACTACTCAGCTTTAACCTAGACCGCTCGCTTCTGGCGCGCATCTCGTCAGAAGGAGATGCTCAGCGCGATTTGTGGAGCGATAAAGGAGGAGGTATTGCGTCCGGCAGCCGTAAACTCGGCGGCCATGATGGTCGTTCGGAAAGCTGATCGGGCGGGTCGACACTCGTCTCCTTCTGGGCGTTGGCCTTGGCGCTACGGCCTGGTCGTTCTATGCGATGACTGGCTGGACATCGGACGTTTCGCAGATGACCATTATCGTCGTCGGGGTCGTCCAGGGCATCGGCCTCGGCTTTCTCTTCGTGCCGCTGAGCGCTGTGACGCTGTCAAAGCTTCCGCTGGAGCGACGGACCGAAGCCGCCGGTCTTTACAGCCTGTCGCGCAACATCGGTTCGAGCATCGGCATCTCGGTGGTGAACAGCCTGCTGACGACGAACACGCAGGTGAACCACGCCGACATCGCGCACGTCACCGCCGTGAACCGGATGTTTGAAAGCCCGATGATCGCGAAGTTCTGGAATCCGCTCACCGCTGCCGGACGCGCCGCGCTCGACGCCATGATAATGCAGCAGGCGCAGATCATCGCTTACATCGACGATTACAAGCTGCTGATCGCCACCGTGTCCCGCTGCTGATCGTCTTCAAGCGAGTGTCCGACCGCGGCGAGGACGATCACGCCTCCGTAGCGGGATGAGACAGCTGAATTGCGCTGTAAATCCTTTTTGCCCCGATCAAGTCCGGAGTTCGCTCAGGTCAGGGTGATCCGCCTTGAGTAGATTCCGAACCTGCTCTCTCGATCGGCCACTCGCTACGTTTCGGGACGAAACGCCACACCAGAAGCGGATGGCGGCGGCAACCACGACGCCCCGCGATCTTTGCGCGTCTCAGCGAGAGAGGATGCCATGACCGACAATTCAATGCCGAATGTGGACGACCAAGCCGGGTCGCCAAAGTCAGAGGAGGCATCTCAGCCAACCGGTGAGAGCCAAACGCGTTCACCACAACGCGTGACGCAGCAGACTCAGGCAGGTTCCTTGGGTCAGCGCGCTACTGCGGGCCGAATGCCGCTCTTCCGCCGCTAGCGCCGACCCGCCAAATTCTATCAGGTCGTAGCGCGGGAAAGTTTCTTTTCCCGCGGCACGCGGGCTCCACCAGGAACGCCTTCGGCTACGGTGAGAAATGGACACGCAATTCAACTGCGACGTCTCAAAGCCACCACAAGCTCTGCCCCATTTTTGGGAGCATACGATCGGCAGCGGTCACGCCCCGCTAGCGTTACGGGCGGACTGGCAGCGCCAGATGCGGCGGTGCCGCGAAGAGTTGGGGTTTAGCCATGTCCGGTTTCACGGGCTTCTTTCCGACGATATGGGCACTTTGGTGCGTGAGGATGACCAACTGCTCTACTTTTTTTTCAACGCCGATCAGGTCTTCGACTTTCTCTTGTCCATTGGAATGAAACCGTTTGTCGAACTCAGCTTCATGCCGACGGCCCTGGCGTCAGGCGATCAGATCGCGTTTCACTATCGGGCGAACGTCAGTCCACCCAAGGATTATGCTCAGTGGTCGAATTTCATCGGCAAGCTGGTCGGCCATTGGGTTGATCGTTATGGGCTGAGCGAGGTCAGGCAATGGTTCTTCGAGGTTTGGAATGAACCGAACCTGACCGCATTTGGCAGCGGCAAGCAGAGCGATTATTTCGAATTGTACCGCCATACGGTCGCGGCGGTTAAGTCGGTCGACGCCGGGCTACGGGTGGGCGGCCCGGCGACCGCGACAAACTGGATCACCGATTTCATCGGCTTCTGTGACAAGAACCAACTCCCCGCCGACTTCATCAGCACTCATCATTACCCGACCGATGCCTTTGGCAAGCCGGGCGACGATACCGAGACGCAATTGTCGGAGAGCCGGCGCAGCGTGCTGCGCGACCAGGCGCGCGCCGCACGGCGCGAGACGGGCGACCGGCCGCTTTATTACACGGAATGGAGCAGCTCCTCCAATCCGCGCGACCCTCTCCATGACGAACCCTATGCCGCGACCTTCCTCGTCAAGACGATCATGGAGGCGAACGGGCTCGTCCAGGGATACAGCTATTGGACGTTCTCGGATATTTTCGAGGAAAACTATTTTCCGTCGGTGCCATTTCAAGGCGGATTCGGCTTACTCAATATTCACGGCATCGCGAAGCCGGCCTACCGCGCCTACGAGTTGCTGCACGCATTGGGCACGGAATTTCTACCGGTCGACGGTGCGCATCCCACCGTCGATGCCTGGATTGTCCACGGCGACGGAGAAATCACTCTGCTGCTGACGAATTTTGCTCTGCCGCGCCATCCGATCGGCGCCGAATCGGTGCGAATGACGTTGTTCAATGCCGGCACGCCGCAGCGCGCGACGTTGCGGCGCATCGACGAGGACCACACCAACGCCAAGCGCACATGGCGGGGGCTGGGCGCGCCGGAATATCTCAGCGCGAGCGACCTCGCCGAACTCAATGCGGCTTCGGCGATGGAGATAGAACGGCAGGATTTCAGCTGCCGCAACGGCGCGGTCGAAATCGCGACTGTGCTCGCGCCCTTGTCGGTCACCGCCATCACCCTTTCCTACGCCGGTTCACGCGTTGCCTGACGCGATCGCGGAACCCGAAGAGAGATTGTTGGATCAGCTGCAGAAAGCAGCTTTCGATTACTTCCTTGAGTATGTCGATGCAACGACCGGCTTGGTCGCCGATACCTCGCGCAAGGGTTCGCCGGCGAGCATCGCTGTCGTCGGGTTCGCGCTGTCCTGCTATCCGATCGGTGTCGAGCGCGGTTGGGTCGCGCGTGCCGATGCCGCTGTCCAAACCCTGAAAGCGCTGCGCTTTTTCTGGAACAGCCCGCAAGGCGCCGAAGCCGATGTCAGCGGCTACAAGGGCTTCTATTACCATTTCCTCGACATGCAGTCGGGACGGCGCGTATGGAACTGCGAGTTGTCGCTGATCGACACGACCTTGCTGCTGGCCGGCATGCTGACCGCAGCCGCCTATTTCACTGCGCCGATCGCAGAGGAATCGGAGATTCGGGCGCGGGCCGAGGAGCTTTACCGCCGGGTTGACTGGCAGTGGGCGCAGAACGGCGGCGACACGGTCACGCAAGGATGGAAGCCCGAATGCGGCTTCTTCCACTCCTGTTGGGAGGGCTACAGCGAGGCAACGATCCTCTACGTTTTGGGGATGGCGTCGCCGACCTTCCCGTTGCCCTCGAACAGCTTCACCGGTTGGACGTCCACCTATCAGTGGGAAAGTATTTACGGTTACGATTTTCTCTATGCCGGCCCGCTGTTCATTCATCTGTTCTCGCACGCCTGGATCGATTTTCGCGGGATTCAAGATGAGTTCATGCGCGAAAAAGGGTGCGATTATTTTGAGAACAGCCGGCGCGCAGTGTCCGTCCAGCGCGAATATGCGGCCCGCAATCCGCGCGGATTCGTCGGCTACGCGCCGAATTTCTGGGGGATTACCGCGGGCGACGGCCCGGGTAACGAGGAGCTGCGCGAGAGCGGCCGGGATCGGCGCTTCTTCGGATATACCGACCGGGGGGTGCCGTTTGGACGGGACGATGGAACGATAGCCCCTTGGGGGATGCTGGCCGCCTTGCCGTTTTCGCCGCCAGCTGCGCTGACGGCGATACGGCACATGATGAAGCGCTACCCGGACATCTGCGTCGGCCATCGCATGTCCAGCAGCTTCAACCCCAGCCTGGTCGACCAGGGCGGATGGATTTCTGACGGGTATTACGGCCTCGACCAAGGGATCGTCGTGATGATGATCGAAAATTACCGCTCCGGACTCATTTGGAAGCTGATGCGGTCGTGCCCTTACGTAGCAACTGGATTGCGGCGCGCCGGGTTCGCAGGGGGATGGCTTTGACACCGGGTGAGCATCCCAATCGCCGCGAGAGGATGGCCTCTGCGCGGCCGACCGGATGGCGGAATCCGGATCCCGCGGAACCCTACGATCTCCTCATCGTCGGCGGCGGGCCGGCGGGGCTCGCCGCGGCGGAATGTGCGATCGACCGGGGCGCGAAAGTGGCGCTGATCGAACGCCATTTGCTCGGCGGCGTCTCGCTGCTGACCGGCTCCGTCCCCTCCAAGTCGATCATCCGCACTTCGCGCCTCTATGCGGATATGCGCGGCGCCGAGAAATTCGGCGCGGTCGTTCCAACCGGCATCCAGGAGAATTTCGCCGCCGCCGTGGAAAGAATACGGGGGCTGCAAACCCGGATCAGCTTGTATCACTCGGCCGAGCGGCTGAAGATTGCCGGCGTCGATCTTTACTTCGGCGCCGCGCGGTTCGCCGGACCGGATTCGATCGTCGTCGAAGGCGTGACCGTGCGCTTCGGGAAAGCGCTGATCGCCACTGGCGCACGGACGATGCCTATGGTCATCCCGGGTCTGGAACAGGCGAGCTGTTTGACCAGCGAGAACGTGTTTGATCTGACGGAATGCCCTCGGCGTCTCCTGATGATCGGCGGCGGCCCCCTGGGTTGCGAATTGGCGCAGGCGTTCTGTCGGCTAGGATCACACGTCGTCATCGTACAGAACGACGCGCAGTTCCTGCCCAGGGAAGAGCGCGATGCCGCCCAGCTGCTGTCCGAGTCGCTGGCACGAGACGGTGTCGAGGTCCATTTGAACTCGACGGTGGTTGCCGTCAGGACGGCAGCGACGGGAGAGAAGCTCGTCGATCTCGTCAGTGACGACCACAAGACCACGATCGCCGTCGATCACATAGGGACCGGCGTAGGCCGAATTCCGAATGTCGAAGAACTGGGCCTGGAGGAGGCAGGAGTTGCTTGCGACCCGATGCCGGGCATTCGGGTGGACGATTTCCTGCAGACGACCAACCGCCGGATCTATGCCGCCGGGGATGTCTGTCTCGAACACAAATTTACCCATGCTGCGGAGGCGTCGGCGCGTCTTGCGGTTGCGAACGCGCTCTTCGCAGAGGAGGCAAGATGGAGTGCGCTGACAATTCCCTGGTGCACCTATACCGACCCAGAGATCGCCCATGTCGGCCTCTATGTCAGCGAGGCGAGAGAGCGGTCGATCCCAGTCAGAACCGTTACCGTACTGATGCACGATACCGACCGCGCGATGATCGACGGGCAGGAAGAAGGCTTCGTCAAGATCCATCTTAGGGAGGGCACCGACGAGATTTTAGGGGCGACAATTGTCGCCTCCCACGCCGGCGAGATGATCAACGAAATCACCCTGGCGATCGATGCTCATATCGGTCTCTCCGTCCTCGCGACGGTCATCCACGCCTATCCCACCCAGGCCAGCGCGATCAAGCGGGCGGCCGATGCTTTCGCCAAGTCGCGCCTAAAGCCTCCTCCGGCCTACGACATTTCCCGGCCCGACTGGCCGACCGATTGAAGCGGTAAAGCGCGCGGCCGATTCGGGTGGTAATCGGATTACCCACTAATCCGATGCGGCTCAAGTAACCCGCGCCGGATCGTGGTCAGGTTCTCGCCGAAGGGAGCTAGACAGGATGCAGCATAACCGGGGGCGCGAAGCGAAAGCGCCGTGGCAAATACCGGCGCGGGGTTGGGCGGATATCCTGTGCCGGGCCTGGAAGGATACCGCCAAGAGAAATTTGTCGCTCGTCGCGGGCGGGGTGGCCTATTATCTGCTGCTGGCGCTGTTCCCCGCTTTGGCCGCGCTGGTTTCGGTCTACGGTCTGGTCGCGAACCCAGCGGATGTGATGGATAGCGTCCAGTCGCTGTCGGGCATGCTTCCACCATCGACCGTGGCGTTGATCGGCGGCGGATTGCAGCAGCTCGTCTCCGCGTCGAGCAAGAGCCTTGGTCTTGGCGCGGTCATCGGCGTGGCGATCGCACTCTGGAGCGGCGTGCGCGGGATGACCGGCATAATGACGGCGCTCAACATCGCCTACGGTCAGCCGGAGGGACGGGGATTCATTAGAGTCAACACGACGGCCCTGCTGCTGACCGTCGTGGTTACAATCGGTGGGTTGATCGCCCTGGCGCTCGTTGCCGGCCTACCCGCGGCGCTCAGCAGTGCGGGCGCGCGCAGCCCGGGGCGCTGGATCGGCTTAATCGTCGAATGGCCGCTTCTAATCGTGTTCGTGATGGGAATGATGGCGGTGATCTATCACTACGGGCCTGACCGGAGGAAGCCGAAATGGAAATGGGCTTCCCCCGGCGTGATCGTGGCCGCAATTCTCTGGATCTTCGGATCAATCCTCTTCACCGTCTACGTCTATCACTTCGACAGCTACAACAAGACCTACGGTTCGTTGGGTGCTCCGCTAGTTCTGCTGACCTGGATGTGGCTGTCGGTGTTTGTCGTGCTGTTCGGAGCTGAGATCAACGGCGAGGCCGAGCGCCAGACACGGCGGGATACAACGACTCAAGCCCCATTGCCGATGGCAAAAGAAGGTAAGAGGGCGCGGAGATAGTGACAAGTGGACCAACGCCGACGATGAATATCTTGCAACGCATGCACCGCCGCTACGGGTCGATGTCAGCGCTTGCAGGCAAACAAAACAGAAGAGGGCGATCAGTCCGTCGCAATCGTGCGCTACAGCACGCCTGATCGAATCCTTGTCCTGCTCCAGCGCCCAGCCCCCGCGTAATCACGCAGCAGATCGGCGCTCTCGGCTAGAGTTCGGCACATCGCACCTCGACCAACCCGGTTTTCTCCCAATGCTGTGTCCACTACGCGACGGTGTGCACGTAGGACCAGTGCTTTTGGTATTGGGGACGGAGGAATTTCCGGCGCGCCTCGATAGAGTAAAAATCGCGGGTGAAGGCGATGTCCACGACGCCGATAAAGCCGCCCGGCTTGATGAACTGGACGAGGTAGCTCAGGTAGCGATCGTCGGTGCCGTAGTAGAGGAAGGAATCGATGGCGATCAC
>Ga0302325_10017349_pt1 | contig 15225 bp, 7 predicted proteins | sample Palsa_T0_2_FD_201948 | JGI IMG/M metagenome (GOLD analysis project Ga0302325, IMG submission 201948) | Peat permafrost microbial communities from Stordalen Mire near Abisko, Sweden - Palsa_T0_2 | ecosystem: Environmental > Terrestrial > Soil > Palsa > Peat permafrost | place: Sweden: Abisko... | reverse complement strand
TGTCTATTCCACTGCTCTTGAAAGTCCTGGTACCGCTGGATTGGCCCCGAAAGCAGGGTGAACAAGTTTAGCTGGTAGTTCAAGTACCCCCACCAGGAAGCTTGGTCGATCTGGTCTTCGAAGGCATCGACAAGAAACTGAATTTGCCGAAACAGCATATAGCTCAATCCAACGATGCTCACGGCGAGAGCGAGCGTCGATTCTGGTAGGTACATCGTCACAATTTCGTATTTTCGAATAATTAGGAAAGTTGTCACCAGCAAGAAAAGATATATTGACAACAGAATGCGGCTTGGCCATTTGCGCAGCAGCAAATACGTCAAATAGCCGCTTGCCAGAAATGCCCCAAGCGCCAACCAACTGGCGCCGTTTGGGATCAGCAAATAGACAAACCCGGCGTTGCAGATTGCTAGCGTCGCTTGCCGCCATCTCAACCCGGGTAAATAAGGAAAGGCCGTCGCAACGATGAGGAGAGCCGTTAGAAATTGGAGGCTTGCGAGGCTCATTTTGACGATTTCAGTTTTCCCGCAACCAGTTCGACAAGGTCCCCGACGCTAGAGCTATCTTCCTTGAGTCGCGAAATCTCTGCCGTTGCGAATTTCACCCCCATTCGTTTCTCGATCGCAATAATCAAATTAATGTGGGTGATACTATCCCAGCCCTCGATGTCCTCAGCCGTCATCCCGTCATTGAGAACCAAAGCGGGATCACTAAAAACGTCCCGAAACACATCCTGCAATTGGCCTCGAACTATGTTCATCGCTTCAAATCCGTTTGATGAAATTACTTAGCGCTTTATAGTTTGAGACTGGTAGATCCCACGTCGTATGACCGTTGGCTTCTGTTTTGGTTTTCCGAAATCCTAATTCAGCATAATGATTACGAACCAGCTCGTTTTTTGAGGTCGGAATATATTCTCCTTGAATGTGGTCTAATCCGCGCGTCTGTGCCAAGTCGCACAAATAGTTTAACATCAGACGCTCCAAACCTCTTTTCAGCACGCGGCAGCTCATCAGCCAAGTGTCGATTTCCAATCGATCTTGTCGCACGTGTGCAAGCAAGACGGTGACTAGCCCGTTTTCCCCAAATCGATCGGTAAGGGATGCGGTCACTGTAACCCAATCAGGAGCGTCAATCAGCTCCATGACCTCCGAAACGCTTCGCCTTCTCGTTGTTAGATTGAATTGGTTTGACTTGTTGATAAGTTGCGTACTGCGCTCCAAAGTCGCGAGTGAAATAGGCCCGATTGCGGCAGTCATATCGAGCGTGCGCAGGAATTCGTCGATCCCTCCCGCAGATCCCTGGCTTTCACTTCGCTGCGCATTCGCGCGATAATAGTCAGTCCGCTGAAAATCCTCCGTGCCTAGCGTTGCAACCTGGAAATACTGATGCTTTTCCAAGGTTTCGATGAATTCGATTGGATCCTTTGAAATCTCGGGCACAGCGACTTCCGGGACCAGCTGCCGGACAATGCTTCGTTCCGCTGGATTGTCATCAACAAACACCAGAGTATCAAGACCAATGTTCAGCTGTTTCGCAATGCTGCGCAGGTTTGTCGCTTTATCGGTCCAATTAGCAACAAAACACGAGATGTCCTCCATTCTTAACAACATATCTGGATGCTTTTCAAAAACTTCGCGGGCAGACTGCTCATTGTTCTTGCTGCATATCGCAAGAATCACGCCCCGGGTCTTCAACGCCTTAACGTATCGCTGAAAGGAAAGGTAAGCCTCCCCTTCAGCGTCACCTTGCCCGATGCGAATGCCACCGATTCCATCGTCTCCAATGACGCCGCCCCAGAGAGTATTGTCCAAGTCCAATACGAGACATTTCCGACTCAACCCGAGCTCAGCCGCGATCACTGAACTAACGTTATGTGCGTAACGCACCAGATACTCGGGCGAACAAGGAATTTTCGCGTGAACATAAAATCGCTCGTCCCCCCACGCCTGCCGCCCGATGTCTGCAGCAAGCGAATCAATATCATGAATCGTCACGTAAGAGGGTGCGCGAGCAGAAAGAAGCTTATTGATCTCCGCTGTGTATCTTGTGATGGTTGCCGGATGTCTTGCCTCGTGATTTCCAAGCGACCTCCAGCACGGCGCATCAAAATTGTTTTGTAAAATTTGCGAGCCCGACCGATCGTGTGCTGTCTGCCATAACATTTCCCATTCTCTAAATTCCCTTTCGAGCAATTCGCTGACCTGCTCTGGCCCATCCGACAAAGAAGGCAAATGCCCTAGATTTCGCCAATGCGTTGCCAAGAAGATCTTGGTGGGAGCGAAGCGATATAATTCAGAGCAGGGATCCAAGATTTCCTGGCGAAAAACGCCGTAATTTGCTTCATAAATCTCCACTTGAATCCCATTTGCAAATAGGAATATTTCGATCAGGTCCCTGAGTTGGTGCGTGTTAAAACCGCCTAATATTGCCAGCTTCAACTTTTGGCGACCCTTAAACTCCGCAGGTAGTAATTTGTAAAATCGATGCAGTGCCTGCACAAGTGTGTAGTCAAGCATTGGCGTTAGCACTGAACGCAACGCCGTCGACAACTCTTCTACTCGACCAGCTTTTTTCTCTGTGTTCAAACATTCAACGAGCGCACGAAATGCCGTGCGACGCTCGCTATCGTTTGAAGCGTTGCACCGCTCCACCGCGGCACTTAAATCGGAAGTTCTCTGACAGGAAGAGTTCACACTCGTTTCTTGGAGATTTGACGTATTACCAGTCGCGAGAGCGCCAACGTTTGAATTTACCATGCTAACATTCCCCGGCGCCTCGTTTCCAACTCACACTTTCGAGGATCATACGGTTAACGATGTCCAGCCCCGAATCCAATAAACTTAGCACAAAACATAATTCTCCATTTGGCCCAAATCTCCCCAAACCTTTTAAAAGACAGAATAACCTTTATAAATACCGACCTAAGGTTTGTCTGCGGATTGTGCGGCGAAGAAGGCCTTATAGGGTGCAAAATCGATACCGCGCAGTACCGGCAGAATCTCAGGTCGTTCGGGATCAAGCGGTCGAAATCTTGAACCCTCCGGTAAATCTATGAACGCGTTCACAATGCCATTCCGTGCGAATATGACGCAAGGGAAAGGAACCACCCAACCTATATTGAATGATCGCCAATTGATATCTGCCCGCTCGTCTCCCGTGTGGAGAGTTTTCTCCCAGGGTACAAGACCGCGCCATTTGGTCAGTCGAGATTGCAGATCAGCAACATATGCATTCCAGCGACGCGTCGCGATGGTATCGGCAACTGCTTGGGTCGCGCATAACGAGACCAAGATGAAGATTGTCGCTCGGTTCATCCACAATCTGTTAGGAAGATGAAACCGGAGTAGCAACATCATGGCAGCGACCAAAACGGTGCTTGTCATCGGCGGGTGATACCGGGCCTGGAGCTGGGCAAATGGCGAAAAGCTTTCCTCAATCGTTATCGCAACTGTAATCGCGACTAGAGCAATTATTCCCCAAATGATGACAATCACGTTCACATAGCGCATCGCCTCTCCGTTCGGAAGTTTAGCATAGACGAAATAAACAGCGCCGATCGCCACCATAGCCAGGGCTCCTGTAAGAAGCGGTAAGTTAAAGTGGTGGTCGACATACAAAAACTCAAAGTGTATTAATCCTTGAATGATGCGCGCTCGATCGTCAGGAAGCTCAGGATAGATTACCGAAAGTATCTGGTGAGCAAGAATCGTCATCAGCAGGACGCTAGCCGATCCGAGAAAAATCTTTTCCCGCAACTTATCGAAATTGGATTGAGCTCGCATAGCAAGGGCGATTAGCAAAACAATCGTCAACGGAAATGCGCCTTCATGCAGCCGATATAAGGGTACGCAGATTGATAAAAACACGATTTGGCCTAAGATTGAGCGCGTTCGAAATTGCAGCACAAAAAACAAAATCCAATAATAGCCGGTCGCAATGGCAGCTTCGCCGACGGCATGCATCGAGGTTGCCGCAAAACCAACTAGCAGAGCAGCTAGCGGAAAAAGAATCCACGCTTTTTGATTTCGTGGCAGAATCGCCCAGCAAGCTGCACACAATAGTGTTGGTAGCGCCAACATCACGAAGCTAAGCAATTCCCCGCACTCAAACAAACTGGCAGATGTGTATCTAGCAAAAAGCACGACCGGCAATTGTCGTAAGATCTCGACGGTGGCGCGCCAGCCAGATATGGCGGGCCATCCTCCTTCGTAAATGACGATCAGTAAAGCCGACGCATCGGCGTATAGCCCGCGGCCATAAAATGAAGCATAGATGCTGCAGATAAGATTCACGCCGATTACGAAGACAAAGACCAGCGGCAAAATGCGTGCGTCTGCCGCCATGATGTTTGGATCGGTGTGAGCCATCGCCCGCTTCATGAGAAATCCTTGTGATCTCAGATTAGTCGCGCTAGGCGACGTGGAGATGTTGTACTGAGCTGCTGGCCCGAAAACGTCGTTGGCTCCAAATCTTAACGGCATCGTAGGGCGCCGCAAGGGCGACCCATTCGCCGGATCAGCGCCGCCACGGAGACGATCCGAGCTTCCATTTTGCTTGAGGTAGTTTCGATAAGGGAAAGCGTACGAGGCGCTGGAGGCTCAAAATGAGCATCCATATCTACGGCTTTTGCAAAACGAACCCAATGCAATAGCTAGTAGTGTCGGGTAGACGACACGCGCGGCCGCTCGCTATTTCTTGGCCCTCATGGGCTATGGATTCGCAGTACGGCGCGAGAAAACGCGCCCCCGCATTGCAACCCGGCGCTATTGATCTCGGCTAGCACTCGGTCGATGGCGCATCGGCACTAAATCGCGGTCAGGCCGATCATGCCTTGACCTCCACCCGCTTTCTAGAACGAGCAGCTTCATAAATAGCGGATATGATCCTCATGTCGCGCAACCCCAGTTCACCTGAAACTCGAGATTCCCGACCGTCCAGAACGCAAAGTGCGAAATCATCCATTTGCAAGGCCTGCTGGCAGATTGGAGGATTATAATTTAGCGGGCCATAATTGGTTGAGCCACTAAGACCGCGAGTGGAAAACGCGCTATCCAGGTCCAACCAACCGTCCTGAGCCTGCGCGTAGAACCAATTTTCTTCTTGAACGTAACTCGTCGATCCCTCGCATACGAAACCATTGGCAAATTCCATCGTCCACAGCATCGACTCTTCGATGTCACCGAACAAATCAGGACGAGTTTTTTGACCCTCGATTGCGGTCACCTCAATCGGCGCGACGCCGCCTGCAGCCATGCACGCGGCTTGGATGACGTAAATTCCAACGTCCATAAGCGGTCCACCGCCCGCTAGAGCTCGCTCGGTACGCCACTCCTTTTGGTCCAAGACAAAGCTATGGCCACCCCGCGCGTTCGTAAAACCTCCGATAGCTTTGTCGAGTGCAAGTCGCATAAGTTCGCAATGGTAGGGATCAAAATGCAACCGGTAGCCAATGGAGAGTTTCACCTTTGCTTCGCGACAGGCCGCGACTGCGGCCTCGGCCTCAGCCACCGAGGTCGTAAAAGGCTTTTCCGAGATTACATGCTTGCCGGCACGCGCAGCCGCTATTACGTGCGCGGAATGAAGGAAATTAGGCGTTACAACATAAACGATGTCTACATCCGATGCGGTCGCAGCTCTTCCGATCTCGTCGTATGAAAAAATATTCGACTCCGAAAATCCGTACTCGCGCGCCCATGCCCGACCTTTCTCCTTCGAGCCTGTCACGACGCCGGTAAGACAGCAGTATTGGGTCTTTTTGAGCGCTGGACCAAGTTCACCGGCGCTGTAGCCACCCAGCCCCACAAGTGCAACGCCAAGTTTTCGATCGGGAGGATTCACGCCGGCCCAGGCTGGTCCTGGTAGCGAGATCACCGCCGCTCCCCCTAAAATTCCTTCGGTGAAAGTCCGACGTGAGATCTGCTCGGGGTTTCTATTGAAAAGCTTCAAAGTCGCGGTCCCCGAGAGCCAGCGCGCGTTAGGAAAGGCGCCATTCTGGGTACATCGGACAGCCATCGAAACCAAGCAAAAGCGCGCCCCCATTCCCTCGGAGCGGCGGGATCGCCAAACGCTCATGAAGCCCAGGTCTAAAGCTTTGGCGATAGTGCCGAAGGGACCGCAGAGACCTCATTTGGTTTTGCTTTTTAGCAGAACGAACCCAATTCTGTCCCCAAGCCAGGTCCGGGTCAGAAGCCGCGTTCGGTCAGGGGTTGGCCGCTTCGAAGGAGCGGTCCAAATCCGTAAAAATGACCTTAGGTTCTAGCGAACCTTCGTTGCGGCGTGCGCCGTCGATCTCGGCTAGCACCCGGTCGATATGTCGGGCCAGAATTGTGACATTGGGCTCTTTGAAAATATCGAGATGGCGGCAGTGCATCGGAATGACTTCCACCTCGTCTTTGCAGAATGCACCCCAGCCGCTGGTGCCGGTGGGATCGGCAAACTCCAGCCAGGTATCGAGATCGGTGGCACTGAGCAGCACCATCCGTCCCGGAAAAACCTCGGGGATGTGGGTTTTGTAGGCTGCAAAGCAGGCATCCGAGACCTCGACAATGCGCCGTTCCAAGGCATCTTCGGGCAATACCGGAGCCTGGACGGCTTCGTCCGCCACGATCCAACGCCGTTGGATTCGCGACCAGATATAGCCGCAGATGGCGCTGAAGTTGAGATCTCGCAGGATCCGCAGATGGGTGGCGAGCTTGCGAAGCCCGCTGGGGTGCTGCAGCGAATTCGGCCCGTGGGCATCCAACAGCACGACCGGATCGAGCGCTTGGCCTTCGGCCAGCAATTGCCGCGCCACCTCGACCGCGAGATTGCCGCCAAAAGAGAACCCCACCAGCGTGTATCGGCCCTCGGGTTGCACTTGAAGCAATCGCTGAACCACCAGGTGGGCGCTGTGATTGAGGGATTTGAATTGCGAGACTTCGACGTCAAAATCGTACAGATCGATGCCGATCACCGGGCGCTCGCCGTCCAGTTTCTCCGCAACTTCGCGAAACTCGAACGCATTGCCGCCCAGTCCCGGCAGATAAAAGATCGGTCGGCCGCGCTCATTTAAGCGCCCTTGCCGGATTTGCACGAGGCCGGCTGGATAGGTCGAACGGGAGGCTGGCGAGGCTTGCAGCAGCCGCGCCATCTGCTCCACGGTTGGGTATTGGAACAGGTCTGCGATGGTAAGACGCACATTCAGTGCGCGATTGACCCTGTCGATCAGGCGGACCACCAGCAGCGAATGCCCGCCGAGGTCAAAGAAATTATCTTGGATGCCGATCTCTTGGCGACCGAGCAGTTCACGCCATATATCCGCTAGCACCGCTTCATTCTGGGTCCGCGGCAACACCTGGGAACGGCCAGCCTCGGTCAATGTTAGCGCAGCGAGCGCCTTGCGGTCGACCTTGCCGTTTTGGTTCAGCGGCAGCGCGTCAAGGAACACGATATGAGCCGGCAGCATAAAGGCCGGCAACTGCTGCTTCAGAAATGTCTGCAACCCGTCGACCTCGGCCGGGCTGACATAGGCCACCAGCGCGGTGTCGCCGGCGGCATCCTTTTGCGCCAGGACGGCGGTTTCTCGCACGGCGGGATGAAGCTTGATCGCGGCCTCGACCTCGCCAGGTTCAACCCGGAAGCCGCGGATTTTCACTTGATCATCGACCCGGCCCAGAAATTCGATGGTGCCGTCGGCCAAATAGCGCGCGACGTCGCCGGTTCGATAAAGCGACTGGCCTGGTTGGAACGGATTGGGGATGAATTTTTCGGCCGTCAGCGTTGGATCGTTGAGATAGCCCAGCGCCAGCCCCTCGCCGCCCGCGAATAATTCTCCGCGCACGCCGACCGGCACCGGCGCCAGATTGTGATCCAGAATGTAGCACTGGGTGTGGGCAATCGGCCGGCCGATTGGGATCGAGTGTCGCTTTAGCGAGGCCCGTGTGATCGGATGGCAACAGGTGAATGTGGTGTTTTCGGTCGGACCATAGCCGTTGATGAGCCGGCCCTCGCCCAGCCGCTCCAGCGCCTTGCGCACATGCTCGACCGATAGCACATCGCCGCCGGCCAACAGCTGCCGCACCCCGCTTAAATCATCGAGCGCGTCGTCCACCATCAAGTGAAACAGGCCGGCCGTGAGCCACAGAACCGAGACCTGATGGCGGCGAATGACCGAGCCGAGCTCGGCGGCCGACAGCAATTCCGGCGCGGCGACGACGAGCTCCGCGCCATTGAGCACTGCGCCCCAAATCTCGAACGTCGAGGCATCAAATGAAAGCGGTGCCAATTGGAGGAAAACGTCGCGCGCGGTGATCGAAATATAATTGCTGTCGACGACCAGGCGCAGGATGGCGCGATGCGGGACCACGACTCCCTTGGGCCGCCCGGTCGAACCCGAGGTGAAGCAGACATAGGCTGGGCTTTGTGAATCAATCGGCTCGAGCGATGGTTGTTTGGCGCTTTGTTGGCGGATGGATTCGGCGTCCTGCTCGAGCGCGATCACCACCGCGGGTCGATCGAGTTCACAGCTGATCTGCAACTGATCAATGGCGGCCTTTTGCGCGGCGGACTGGACCACGATCGCGACCGGCTTCGCATCCGCCATCATGCTCTGCAGCCGCCCGGACGGTAAGTTCAGATCGAGCGCGACATACGCCCCACCCGCCTTCAGGATCGCCAGCAGTGTAACAATCATGTCCGCCGACCGTTGATGGCTGCAGCCGACAAAGCTATTCGGTTTGACGCCGGAGTTTTTTAGGTGATGCGCGAGACGATTGGCATCGGCGTCAAGTTGGGCATAGGTCAGACGCTGATCGCCAAACACCAGCGCAATGGCATCAGGGGCCTTGGCCACCTGGGCTTCAAATGCTTGATGCACGTTGGTGGTTTGCGCATAAGGGCTGCCGGTCGCATTCCATTCCACCAGCAAGCGATGCCGCTCGCGGTCATCCATCAGCGGCAGGCGATCGATCGCTTTGTGATCGTCATTGGCCATCGCCTCCAGCAAATGGCGCCAATAGCAGATATGGCGCTCGATCGTTGCGCGATCGAAAAGACCGGTGGCGTATTCCAGGGCGCCGGTGATTTCGTCTCCCGCTTCCGCAAGCGACAGCGTCAAATCCACCCTAGCGGTGAGCTGCGGACGGGCCATCGGTGACGCCTCAAGTCCAGGCAGATCAAAGTGGCCAGGCGCCGTGTTTTGCCAGGCGAACATCACCTGAAAGACCGGCGCGAAGGCAGGGTAGCGCGGTGGCTGCAAAGCTTCGACCACTTGTTCGAACGGAAGGTCCTGGTTCTCGTGCGCGGCAAGCACCTGTGCCTTGACCCGTGCCAGCAACTCGGCGGTCGTCGGCGCTGCGGAAAGATCAATGCGAATGGGAAGTGTGTTGACAAAAAACCCGATCAGGGGCTCGATTTCGGTTCGGGCGCGGTTGGCTGACGGACTGCCAATCACCACGTCATTCTGCCCGGATAGCCGCGCCAGTAAAGCGGCCCAGCCTGCCAGCAACGTCATATAGAGCGTGACGCCGTGCCGCTGGCTTAAGGCTTTGAGCCTTCGCGTCAATGGTTGGTCCAGCGCCACATCGAACCTGGCGCCAGCAAAATCCTGTTGCGGCGGCCGCGGCCGGTCGGTCGGCAACGCCAGCAGCGCTGGTGCGCCGCTCAACGCCGTCTTCCAATAATCCGCCTGGCGCGTGGCGACGCCGCCCTGGAGCCATTGCCGCTGCCAGGCGGCATAGTCGGCATATTGCACCGGCAGGGGCGGCAATGGATCGGCTTCACCGCGCCGGAAGCTGGCATAGAGCTGATTGAGTTCCGCAACCAGCGTGCCCATCGACCAGCCGTCGCAGACCATGTGGTGCACGGTGATCAGCAAGGCATGGTCTTCCGCCGATAAAACCACCAACCGCCCGCGAATCAAGGGACCGCGCACCAGATCGAACCGCGTCGACACTTCATCCTCGACCAGACGCTGCAGCTCGGCTTCGATATCGGCGTGATCGCAAATATCATATTCGACCAGTGCGAAGCCGCTGTCTGCTGCTGCAATGCGCTGCACCGGCCGGCCGTCGACCAGTTCAAACGCCGTGCGCAGCGGGGCGTGGCGGGACACCAACCGATCTAGCGCTCGGCGCAGCGCGACCTTGTCGAGCGTCCCACGCAGCAGCACGTCCAGCGGAATATCATAGATCTTGCTGGTCGCTTCCGTTTGGGCCAGAAACCATAGCCCCTGCTGTGCCAACGATAATTCGAGGAGGTCGCGGCCGACAACGGCCGGCATCACCGAGGTAAGGGATTGGCTGGACGCGCCTTCGCCGTCGGTCGCGCCTAGGGTTGAAACCGAGCTTTCGATTCGATGGGCGAGGCCCGCAATCGTCGGGTTCTCGAAGATGGCGCGGAGTGGAAGATCGACCGCGAAGGTTTTGCGAATACGCGCGACAAGGCGCATCGCCAGCAATGAATGGCCGCCGCTCTCAAAAAAATTGTCGTGGATCGCAAGGTCCGCGCGATTGAGAACCTCACGCCAGATGTGGGCCAACGCTTGCTCGGTCGCCGTTCGCGGAGGCACGGATGTGGGAGCGGTTTTGCGATCGGCCAGCGCAGGCAGCGCCTTGCGATCGAGCTTGCCGCTCAACGAAAGCGGAAATGCGTCCATCCGCTCGAAAGCCGACGGAATCATGTAGCTCGGCAATCGTTGCTGCAGAAAATCGTGCAATTCCTGGATCAAGCCGGCCGACGCCTTTACCGTTGTCAGATAGGCGACGAGCTTCTCGTTTTGCCCCACCACCACGCAGCATTCGCGAACCGATGAATGTTGCAGGAGGACAGCTTCGATCTCACCGAGTTCGACCCGCGCGCCCCTAATCTTGACCTGTTGATCGATCCGCCCGGCGAAGTCCAACTGCCCGTCGGGTCGCCACGCGGCGAGATCGCCTGAATGGTAGATCCGTCCCTCGCCGAACGGATTTGCAATAAACCGCTGCTGGGTAAGCTCAGGCAGGTTCAAATAGCCGTGGGCGACGCCCTCCCCGCCGATCCAGACATGGCCGGTGCAACCGACTGGGACCGGCTGTAAGAAATCATCGAGGACGTAAAGCTGGGTGTTGAACAGCGGCCGGCCAATCGGCGGCGGTCCGGCCTCGCCAGGATCAACTAACGAGTAGCTTGAATAAACCGTGGTCTCCGTCGGTCCATACAGATTGAACAGTCGGACATTGGGCCGATCGGTAAATATCTGGCTCGCAAGCGCACGGCTCATCGCTTCGCCGGCGAGGTTAACGACCTGAACCCGCAAAGGGAGGCTGCTTTCCGCGAGGAGCGCAGACATCAACGACGGGACGGTATTAATAAGCCGCACTTGGTTTCGGGCCTGCGCGGTGATCACGCCGAACAGATCATCGACCATGATGATCGCGCCGCCATAGGCCAGCGGCAAAAATATCTCATAAACCGAAATGTCGAAATTGAGTGACGTCGCGAACAAAACGCCCGAGATCTCCCCATCGCTGGTAACGGCTCTGGCCCACCTCACCAGGTTGACGACGTTGCCATGCGTCACCGCAACGCCCTTCGGACGGCCGGTCGATCCCGACGTATAGAGCACGTAGGCGAGATCGCCTGGCTTGACGCCATTGCCTGGCTTGAGCACCGCGATCTTGGCTGGTTCCGGATCATCCACACATAGAATCTGCGCGTCTGCGTCACCGATCAGCGCGCGGTGGGCGCGGTTGGTCACGATGATGGCGGTCTTCGAATCCGCTACCATGTACGCCAGACGCTGTAGCGGATAGAGCGGGTCAAGCGGCAAATAGGCCCCGCCGGCCTTGTGCACGGCTAACACTGCAATAAGCATGGCGACCGTCCGCGGCAGGCAGATGCCCACCAACATGTTTGGACCAACGCCGAGCGCAATCAGTCGACCCGCCAGTCGGTTCGCCCGCGCATGAAGCTGGCGATAGGTCAGTCTTTCGGTGCCGCAGATCACGGCCGTGGCGTGTGGGCTGCGAACGGCTTGCTCGGCGAGTAGCGAGGCCAGCGTGGCGTCCAGATTATCAACCTGCTTGCCGCGGCCAAGATTCAAAACGAATCTCCGCTCGCGTTCGGAAAGAATCGGCAATTGACCAAGCGGGATGGCGGCTGATTGCGGTGCACACCGCAGCAATCCCTGCAAGCAGCGATCGAACCGCTCCGCCTCCTCCGAGCATATCCGACCTTCATCATAGGCGATGACAAAGTGCAGCGCGTCCTCGGGACCAAATTCAAACGCTGCAACGGTGAGTGGAGCCGCAAAACCAACCGATAAATTCTTGCACGTGACCGGACCGCCGCGAAACGAAAATCCATACTCATTGCGCTGCACATTGACAATGACATCGCAGATCCCGTCAGACGCGCAGTGCTGCTGCACCAAGTGCTTCAACGAGCGAAAGCCAACACTCTGATGCGCAAGATCCTGGGACAGATCGCTATCGACCACAGCAAGCGCGGCGCCGAGCGACATCGTTGCATCGAGCCGCGGTCGCAACGGCAGGACCTCGGCAAATTGACCTACAATATGCCGGTCAGCCGCACTTCTTCGATTGGCCACGGCCACGCCGAGCATTAAATCGGATTTGCTATAGAGACGACTAAGACCCGTCCAGACCAGCGCCAGAACAATTTTGGTCAGCGACGATTGTTGCAATCGCGCAAACTCGCGAAGTTTTTTGGAGTCCTCGCGCGACAGACTCCAAGTCAGTTGTTTGGGTCGCCCAGAACGCGACTTTTCGCTTGAATGCAAATCCGACTGGAAAAGCGGCTCCGGAAAATCAGCAAGCCGTGCTCGCCAGTAGTCTTCATCCTTGGTCACTTCAGGGGAGGCGCCGCATCGAACATGGTGATCGGCGATCGACAGATATGCGCCCGCCTCGTTTGCCGGCGGCGCAATACCGGCCGATAAGGCATCGTAGATCGCGGCCACCCGGGCTGCCACGCGTTGGCGGCCGGTCGCATCGATAATCAAATGATGGTATTTTTGCAGCCAGACAAAATGATCGGGAGCCAGTTTGGCGAGTGCAAATCGAAACAGCGGAAAATCCGACAGCCCGAGCGGCTGCCAAAACAGGCCTTCGATCCAGGCGGTTGCTGCCACTTCGGGATGGGGCTCCTCGGAAAAATCGCGAAATTCCAGATCAACTGGTGTGTCGTTAGCCGCGAATTGACGGCATCCATCTTCCGCTTCGACGCATCGAATGCGCAGCGCATCGTGCTCGGCGACTACCGTTTGCAGCGCAAGCACAAATCGATTGACGTCGATGGCCGCTCGAAACGTCAGCGTTTGCCCGACATTGTAGATCGGCTTTGCCGGGTAAAGCGATTGATCAACCCAAATCGGAATCTGCGGCTCGGTCAAAGCCACCAAACGTTCCAGTTCGCCAACCCATGAATTGGTGAGGGCATCCATTGTGGAAACTGCAGACCCGGTGAACGTGCTAAAAGGATTTAAATTAAATGTTGTACCAGAGCTTATAACCTATCTGGCGCAGGCAATGGCCCACAAGTTGGTTTTTTTGACGATAGCGGCTAACCGGCGTGGTTAACCGCTTGCGGCTGCATCAATTTCGTTCGAACCTCTGGACCAAGCGCGTTAGAGTAGGCTGCGGATGACCGAAAGCACAACCAACTGGCAGCGTCCTGGCGACAATTACATCTTGCCCGAGGGCGAACTTCACGTCTGGCGTGCGCGGATAGATGGTTCGTCGGAATCACTCGTAAAGCTTCGCCAAACCTTGTCCATCGCCGAATGCGAACGCGCTGCGAAATTCTACTTTATGCCAGACCGCACGCGCTATGTGATCGGTCGTGGGCTGTGCCGAATACTTCTCGGGCGCTGCCTCGGAATTTCAGCTGATCGTTTGAGCTTCGCGTACGGCCCCGCGGGGAAACCAAAGCTAGCTCAAGACTTTCAGCAGTCGCTGCTCCATTTCAACGTCGCGCATTCCGGCGACTTCGTGTTGGTGGCTCTCGCCTACCGTTGCGAACTCGGCGTCGACATCGAGCTCATCGAGAGGGATGTTGAGGTAGAGGGAATTGCCCAGCAATTCTTTTCAGCGAATGAACGCGGAAGTTTGATCGCCAATGTGCCGGCCGATGGCAAGCACGACGCCTTTTTTACGTGTTGGACCAGGAAGGAAGCCTATCTGAAGGCCCGCGGTGATGGCCTTAGCCTGCCGCTCGACAGTTTCGACGTGGCTTTCTTGCCCGGACAGGCGCCGCGCCTGATCGAAACCCGCCAAGATCCGGCCGAAGCGTCGCGTTGGACGTTGCAAGATCTTGATGTCGATCCGCTGTACAAGGCCGCCCTCGCCTGCGAAGGCGCCAGTCTGCAGCTGAGAACGTGGGATTGGCGCGGAGACTTTGGGCTCTAATGGCGATATTTTTGATCGCAGCATTATTGGTCTGTCAGCACGGCGACCACGCGGTCGACTGGCGCGAAAAGATTCCGCAAGCATTACGCATCATGGACCTGGTGGTGACGGTCAGCCCGGCCTACGCGAGGTTCTATATCTACCAGATCGGCTTTCCCGAGAGCTTTCAGCAGTGTTGCGGCGGCAAGCCAACCTCGGTCGTCCGTGTTCCGGTCGGCGATGGCCGATTTTGCATTCGCCAAAGCCAGCCGCAGATGAAATGGACCGTGCGGGCCTTGCTGAGGCCGGATATAGAAATGTAGCAAAACTACTGAGCCCACAGTAGCGCGTCGAGAATCTCAGGACGTTATTTAGCTGAAGCCCTCGGATTACCTCGAGCGCCATCGCAGTAGATGAAACCTCAAGCATGGCTCAAACGCGGCAAAACTGCGGAGCCACGATGTTGGTGCTTAGTTCACTTGCAACATGCACCGATTGTCGCTCGTTGTATCCGACGGCCGATTCTAATCTTTGTGCAGCAATTCAAAATCTTAACCAGCTATTACCGCACTTTCGTCGCATCACGGCGCCACGCTCACTGCGATGCGAATCAAAATTGTGACCACGACCTATTGTTTGGCGATCGTTGTCGGAACGATTGCGTGGGTGTGGATGTTCGTCGACTTTGCCGAATGGCTGATCGGCATTTGAGGCGCCTGTCGCGCCTTTGGGATGTATACCCCGTTCACGTCACGACCCGAAAATCTCTGGGGTTGATGACGCGGAAATTGTCGGTGACCGAATCACAGAGGTCCGCCCAATTCCGAGGAACTTTTTCACGCAGGAAACCGAGCGTCGC
>Ga0302325_10017347_pt1 | contig 15225 bp, 16 predicted proteins | sample Palsa_T0_2_FD_201948 | JGI IMG/M metagenome (GOLD analysis project Ga0302325, IMG submission 201948) | Peat permafrost microbial communities from Stordalen Mire near Abisko, Sweden - Palsa_T0_2 | ecosystem: Environmental > Terrestrial > Soil > Palsa > Peat permafrost | place: Sweden: Abisko... | reverse complement strand
CAAGGCCGACGTCACCGACGCCTCGATCATCTCGAGTTCGTGATCGAGGTACGCGCTGATGATCTCGTCGCGGTTGCCGAAGTAGCGATAGATGGTCGCGACAGGTATGTCCGTGCGTTCGGCCAGCAAGCGGGTGGTGAGCGCATCTACGCCGCCCTCGGCAAGCAGCTCGCTCGAGGCCTTCATGATGAGCTCGACCCGCTCGCGGCTCCTACGCTGGACGGGAACCCTGCGGGTCACGATTGCCATCCTGCCGTGAGCCACTGGGCTGAGGCTCCTGGCATGCTGACTGTCTTGGCAATGGCACGCATCTGCTCCGAGGGCAACGCTACCCGATCAGAATCGCCGAGCACGGTGACATGGCTTGCGGACACGGGCAGCCCTCGAGCGGGCGGCCGATTCGTCACGGAGAAAATTCTCCACAAGGCCCTCATCCAGATCGAGGGGGTGTGGATGGGTTCAGGGGCGTCCAGATCGTCCAATTTGCGACGTTTTCTGGACACGCTGGACGCATCAGACAGGATGGATGTTGTCACGGTGTGGTCACGGATCGAGGTGCGGCGGCATGGCGAGCGGCCGCGGTGCAACCCGCACGCTCATGAGCGACGCGCGTGTTGGCCTAAGCGTGTGCTCTGTGGACTGGCGGCTGCACCGTGACCGACGCTTGGCCGTCACCGTAGAGAAGCCGCTGGATCGAGTCCGTTCGGCCAGACGACCGTGCGTGCCTCCTCATCGACGCGCGCTTGGCGGAAGTACTCGGGATCGCGCAATGGCTCGCCCAGCGTCCCACGCAGCACAAACGAGCAGTCGACGTCGCGGGTGACGCCATCGTTAAAGACGACTCGGAGACGGTAGTCATCGAGCGGCTGCACGTCTGTGACTTGAAGCATGACCTTCATTTTAGGGCAGTGGCTCGACCGGAACCAGCGGCTCAACCTGCTGAGCGCGCTCCCAGTTCTCCTCGAGCTCGTCGGTGTGCAACCGCGCCCACTGGCGTACGAGGCGCAACGCGCGCGGCGGAAGCGAGCCGCCCAGCACGCGAAGTGTGCCGAGCTCGATCTGGGCGACGTCCTCGCCGTACTCGGCGTGGAAGCTCACGACTCCGTAGAAGGTTGACAAAGAGGCAGCGGCGTGAGGCTCAACCGAGGCGCCTCCTTACATCCGAAGGCAAGCGCCGAGGACGATCGTGGTGTCTATCCACGCTGGCCGACGGCCTTCCAGGACAATGTGAGTCCTGGTACGCTTCCGTCTGCGATCGTCATCGGTGGCCCGTCTCGGATGGGCGGGCACCTCAGCGCGAGGACACCGCTGACCAGCCGGAGGATGGGAGATGACACTGGGAGGGGGCAGCTCACCGCGTAGGCGCGAGCCGAGGCCGCCTGACGCCCTGGGGATGCGCCTCCTACCAGGCGACGATCGTTGGAGCCCTGGAGGCTCGAACGGCAATCTCGCGGGCGGCAAAACCGCACGCACGGATTGAAAGGGGAATGGGGAAACGGGCCTTCGTGGCACCGCGCCCCTGACTACCAATGCGGATAGACGGGCATTACGACCCCGAGGCCGATATCGCCTGGATTCGTTTCGAGAACTACGACCCGAGCACGGTTGTGGCCGAGGAGAGCGATGCGGGCTTGCGTGAACTCAATTCCGCTACGGGTGAGCTCGCGGGCTTGGAGTTCTGGCAGGCGAGCAGCCGGCTCCCAGCCGATTTCCTTCGCATGCTCCCGCCGCCCCAGGTTGAGGTCGTGGCCTGAGGCCGGGCGCAGCGGGGCCCTTCGGACGCCATCCTCACGCGACGTCGACTGGTGGCTGTCCGAAAATAGCCAGGTGGCCTGCAAGCCGGGTCACCTGCCACCCGCACCGTTCGATTTCCTAGCCTGCGGTGCACATTCGTTCCCCAGCCGGCTGTGTATACCGGTATACCATGTCACCTTGGGTGGAACTGTGTGCTGCGAAGGGGAGCGGTAGCGATGCTGAGCGGCAGGGATGCTTCCGTGGGGAGCCTGGAGGGCGAGCCGGCGCAGGGATGCTGGAGCGCGGGTAGCACGTGTCGGGCGCGCGGCGAGAGCCGGATGGGCTTGGGTGGGTTCGGGTGAGCCTCGGGGTTATCGGTCGCGGCACGGAATAGACTGGACGCGCTTTCGCCGACAGCCTCCGACTGCGGCGCCCCCCGCTCGGACTGCCTGGAACGCCGCTCCTCATCAGCACCAACCGAAGCTAGGCTCCCCAAAGGCTCCCCATTCGAACGTTTTTTCGGGGCATCTGAGGGCACCGGAGGTCCCGGAAAACCGCATAGGTAAGCGGAAAGCCGCCCTTTCTGGCGTTCTGCAAATGCGTTCACCACCTGAACGCCAGTGAGTCACCTGACGGATAGTCAGAACTTACATACGGCGGTAGCGTTTAGAAGCTTTGTCATGCAAGGATGCACCGACTGGGCGTAAGCCCGACAACCATGTGAGAGCTTTGCAGCCTCTGCGCTCGTGTCTGTGTGTCGCGATGGTGGCGATTTGCCTTCTGGCACCGAGCGTCGCCGCCGCGAGTGAACCGGAATACACCCGCGCGCCGGGCTCTCCGCTCTTGACGCCGACCATCAACGGGGGAGGGGGCTTGGCGTTCAGCCCCAGCGGTGGACTACTCGCCCGCGGGACAGCCATGTTCTCGGTGGGCGCATCGGGAACGCTGACCCCGGTTGGCGGCCCGGCGCCCGACCCGTCCGCCAGCTCGGTGGCGTTTAGTCCAAGCGGAACACTGCTGGCTGCCGCCAACCAGACCAGCGACAGCGTCTCGATGTTCTCGGTCGGCCCCTCGGGTGCTCTGACGTCGGTGTCAGGTTCTCCATTCACCCTCGGTGCACAACCGGGGTCGGTCATATTCAGTCCAAGCGGGGAACTGCTTGAGGTGACTGCTGGCGAATCTCTTTACATATTCTCAGTGAGCGCCTCGGGAGCGTTGACGCAGGCTGCCGGCTCACCGCACAGCGTGAAGGGCCCCGGCCACGTAGCGTTCAGTCCATCGGGTGGCCTGCTCGCCGTGCTGGGCTCAGCCGGAGTCAGCATGTTCTCGGTCAGTGCCTCCGGTGCGCTTGCGGAAGTGCCCGGGTCCCCGTTCGATGCCTCCGGTGCGCCGGAAGGGAACGCGGTGTACGGAAACGCGGTGTTTAGTGACGGCGGGAATGTCCTGAGGGTGGCCGAATGGTTGGGAAGCGCGAGCGATGTCGTGACGACTTACTCGGTGGCCTCATCGGGCGTGCTTACGGCGATCGGCAGGTGGCACGGTCTCGGCTGCCCCTACGCGCGCCTGGTTCAGCTCGGCCGGAAGCACGGTCGCCACGATTGCATACGACGGGTCGGCTGTGTATCTGAACTCCATCGGCCCGTCCGGTGCGGTCAGCAAAGTCCAGTCGCTTGAGAACCCCGACCCCGTACAGAATATTGCTTTCAGCGCGAGCGGTCTGATCGCGACCGAAAGCGGGGCCTTGGCGGTCTTCGTGCCCTCGTCTGCATCCAGCGGCACGAACTGGGTGGGCGCCTCCGGCATCGAGGGATATGACCTGGCCGGCTGGAACGGGGAAAGCGACGTGAGCAATCTCCCCGATGCGTCGGTGACCCTGGTGAAAGGCAGCCGCGTCACATGGGCGACGAACACAAGCGATACGCGTGCGCTGCCCGGTCCAGATGGCTTGACGCGCACTGGCTCTAGCTACTACGACCCCACAGAACTGCAAGTCAAGCTGACCTTTCACGAAGCCTACACAGGCAACCTGCGGTTGTATGCCGTGGACTGGGGCAAGGGAGGGGGAAAAGAAATTGAGTCCATTAGCGTTGGCGGCAGCAAACCGGTCGGTTTCGGGAATAACCCCGACATGCAAAGCCTAGGTTTCAGCGAAGGCGGATGGTGGATCTTCCCAGTCAGTGAGCCGGCGGGCGGGAGTCTGATAATCACGGTCAACGGGAACGGCTGGGCTACCGGCGCCTTGCTCTCAGGCATCTTCCTCGGCGAAGCGGGGCCACCTCCCAACCCCAGCGTCTCGAGCTCTGTGCAGGGCAGCTGGGTCTCCACATTCGGGCACGAAGGCTATGACCTGGCCGACTGGGACGGGATCAACGACATCTCAGATCTCCCCAACGCGTCTGTCAGCCTCGTGCAGGGCAACCGCTATGAGTGGGCTGCTAACACGAGCGACGCTCGCGCGCTACAGGACCCCGGCCCAAGCACCCGCGACGCCGCCACCTACTACGACCCCAACCAGCTGCGCCTGAACCTAAGGTTCAACTCCGCCTACACGGGCAACCTGCACCTCTACGCCGTGGACTGGGACTCAACCGCAAGGCGCGAGCTGATCAGCGTCGGCGGTCAGACCGCGACGCTCGGCGAATTCAACAAAGGCGCCTGGGTGAGCTTCCCGATCTCGGTCGCGACGGGTGAAACGGTCCCGATCGTCGTCGATCGAACCGCGGGCGCAAACGCGGTCCTTTCGGGCATCTTCCTCGGCGAAGGGGCGAGCCCTCCGACCCCCACGGTCTCCTCAGCTCCTGAAGGCAGCTGGGTCGGCACGCTTGGACACGAAGGCTACGATCTCGCCGGCTTCGACGGCCCAATCGGTGACGTCTCATACCTGCCCCATACCTCGCTGAGCCTCGAACAGGGCAGCCGTTATCAGTGGGCCCAGAGCACCTCAGATGCGCGCGCGCTCTATGACCCGACCAAGCAGATCAGAAACGCCGCCACCTACTACGACCCAAACCAGATCAAGCTCAAGCTGAGCTTCGCCGAAGCCTACAAAGGCAACCTGCGCCTATACGCCGTCGATTGGGACTCAACGGCGCGCCGGGAGATCATCACCGTCAACGGCCAGTCGGCGGTACTCGGCGAATTCAACAAGGGAGCTTGGGTCTCGTTCCCGATCGAAGTCCCGGCGGGCGGAACCGCAACGATCACCGTCGATCGCACCGGCGGTGCAAACGCCGTGCTGTCGGGGATCTTCCTGGGCGAAGGCGGTGCCCCGCCCAGCCCCACCGTGGCAAGCTCTCCCGAGGGCAGCTGGGTTGGGAGCCATGGCTCGGCGGGCTACGACCTGGCGGCCTGGAACGGCACGAGCGATCTCCTCTCGCTCTCTGACGCATCGCTGAGCCTGATCCAGGGCAGCCGCTACGTCTGGTCAGCAGAAACCAGCGACGTCCGTGCCCTGCAGGCTCCTTCAGGTCCCGGGCGAAGGGCGGCGACCCACTACGACCCCAACGAGATCCGCCTGCAGATGAGTTTCTCCGCCGCCTACAAAGGCGAACTACATCTCTATGCGCTCGACTGGGATTCCAGCGCGCGCCGGGAGCTCATCACCGTCAACGGGCAGACCGCTGATCTGTCAAGCGAATTCAACCAGGGTGCGTGGGTGAGCTTCCCGATCTCGGTGGCCGCCGGGGAAAGCGTCTCGATCGTGGTTGACCGGACAGCCGGCGCCAACGCTGTGCTGTCGGGGGTCTTTCTGGGATGAGCTGGTAGGCGGCCATGAGGCTGCTTGCCTGGGCGACCCGATCACGCTGTTGCATCAAATGATGCGCCGTATACTCCGTTTACATGAGCAAGGCAGCGCGACTGCGTGCCGAAAGGGCCGAGGTGGAGGCCAGGGCGCGACGCGACCGTATGGCGCGGGTACAGGTCAGCGATGAGGTCTGGAGGGCGTTCCGCTCGAGCCTGGGAGCGACTCCTGTGAGCGTCGCGCTCGGCGAGCTTGTGAGGCGAGAGGTGGGCCGGCACGAGCGGCGAACCGCAAGCGATGAGCAGGGAGTCCGCCTGGCCGTCGAGGATGCCCGAGTCGTGGCCGGCGAGCTCCAGGAGATGATCGCGCGGCTCGAGCGCCAAGTATCGTCGACCTTGCGATGACCGAGCCGCAGCTTCTTACCGTCGAGCAGATCGCCTCAGAGTTCCAGCTGACCTCTCAGACGATCCGCAACTGGATCAGAAGCGGCGCGCTGTCTGCGGTGAAGATCGGCCATGTCTACCGCGTAAGGCGCGAGGACCTCGACGCCATGATGCGCCGACACCAGGGCGAAACCGCGCCTCTCGGAACCCACCGCGACCTGTGGGCTCCGGAGACGCTCGGGATGCCATACCGCCGCCACGAGGATCACCGTCAGCCGTCGATCTGGGACGGAACAAGCAGCTCCATGCCGACGCCCCGGCGAACGCGTAGCGCACGAAGCACCCGTCAGGCTTAGGCTGCCGGACGGTGCGCGCGAGCTCGAGCGCCGTCCGTGCGTTTCGCGCCCGCCACGGCCTGCGCGAGCTCCTCGGCGATGGCCGCCAGCTCCTCATATGCACGCGCGACCTCGAGCATGTTCGTGCCCGCGGCCATCGTGCTCAGTCGCGTGGTCGCCTCATCAAAGCGCTGCCAGAGCTTCTCTGGCCCACGCCGGCCGGTGCCCGGGCGCAGCTCATAGGGCGGCTCACTGTCGGCCTTGCGCGCCGGCGGCCACTCAAAGCCGGCGGCGTGCGCCTCCCGGCAGACGCGCGCCGCCTCGGTTGCGCCCTTGGAAAGCGCTGACAGGCGAGCTGCGAAGTTCTCATCCGGTGGCGCCTGCTTGTGCGCCTCCACCGCGCTGGCCCAGCTGGCCATCCCCTCCCTGAAGTCACTGAGTATGTCCTGATCAGGGTCGTCCACGGACCTGCTTTTGCTCATTTGGCCATGCTAACCGGTGTTTCCGGCCGAGGGGTACCGAGCAATACTCAGGCATCTTTGCTAATTTTGGACAGCAGAACTCGCAACAAGGACGGCCGACCGATGCTCAGCCTGCTTAAGCCAACCGAAGTCGCCCACCGCCTGGGCGTCTCGCGGGCATGGGTCTATGACGCGGCCAAGCGCGGGCGGATCCCGTCGATACGGATCGGTGGGGAGGAGGGGCCGCTGCGGTTCGTGCCGGAGGATCTCGAGCTGTGGATCGACGACGCCCGCGCGGCGTGGACGCCGGGTCGCGCTGCCGTGGTCACGCGCAATCCCTCGTCCGTTGACCGCGGCGGACGCAATAAGCGGCGACGGCCCCCGCCGGCCGTTCCGAGCGGCCAGCGGAGCTTCTTCTAGCGGCGCCCGACGGCCTGGGCGATGGCTTCTTCGGTTGCCACGGCTCCGGCTGCCAGGACGTGGCGCTCGAGGTGTCCGTAGTAGTGCTCGGTTGTTCGGATGTCGGCGTGCCCGAGCTGACGCTGCACGTACATCAGCGAGTTTCCTGCCGCGAGCCACGCTGCCGCGGCCGTGTGGCGCAGCGCGTGAAGAGGCATATCGCGAAGGCTCGCGTCCTTGAGGGCCGCCTTGTGCCAGGCTCCCGAGACCGTCGTGCGGTCCATCGGCTCGCCTGCGCCGGTGCCTTCCCAGCGGTCAGTGTCGTGTCTGCCTGCGCGCTCTGGCATCACGAACAGATGCGTCCTGCCGTTGCGCTCAGAGGCCATCTCGGAGCGGCGCGCCAGGTGGTCGCGCAGGACCCGCGAGAGACCCGGACCGATCTCCACCGAGCGAAAGCGATCGGACTTTGTGGACCCCACCGTTTCGCCTCGCTTGCGCGAGCGATATACGACGATCGCCCCGCCAGTCTCCTCAAGGGCGAGGTCGCCAGCGCCCAGCGCCAGGGCCTCGGAGATGCGCAGGCCGCTCCCGATCAGCAGCTCCGCGAGCGGTCGGTACACCTCCGAGCACGAGTCCAGATACAGCGGGATCTCATGCAGGCGCAGGTACTCGCGCTCGATATGCCCCGGCGGGAGCCGTGGCACTCTCAGGGCGGGGTTAGCCGCGATCAACCCGTCCTCGACGGCCGCGTTCAGGCACACCACCAGCGTGCCGAGCGTGTTGTTGACGGTCTTCGGTGCCAGCTCGTCGGCCTCCACGGCTTCGACCCACTCGTCCATCAGTCCGCGAACGCGCTCGACATCGAGGCGGCCAAGCGGTACCGACCCCAGCGCAGCTGCCAGCCGCAGTCGACCGTCCCGCTCGTACGCGTGCCAGGTTCCCGGCTCGAGATAGGGCTTCCGACGGCTCAGCCATGGCTCCCAGAACACTCCGAAGGTCTCCTTGGTGTGGCGGATCTCGCCGCGCTCCTGCTTCTCGGTCAGCCGGCGTCTGGCATCCCGTGCGGCCCTCTCGCTTGAAAAGCCGCGCTTGCTCGTCTGCGAGCCATCGGGTCGGCGGATCACATACCGCCATTTGGCGCCGGACGCCGTCTCATACCGGTAGACAGCCCCGCCCTGTCCGTGTCGGGCCTCCCGGCGGCGTTCCGCGAGCTCGTGGTCATGGATCGACTCATCGAACTCCCTGGCCGCTTCCTCGCTGCGAAACCTTCGCGAGCGATGGCGTCCCGTGGTGTCACGCCAGCGGACTTCCCAGCCGTCCTTCGCGAACCTGTAGCTCATCGGCGAGTCCTCCTTGGCTCTTCCAACCGTGGCAACCGAAGGTGTACGGAAATGTACGGAAAAATGTACGGAGTTGCCATTGGCAACAGTCCGTACATTAGCTCGGGCATGGGGCGGACGGCGTCTGGCAGCAAAGAAGCCCCGCTCAGCAGTGCTTTTTTAGTGCGCCCGAATGGACTCGAACCATCACGGGGAAATCTCCCCACAAGGCCCTCAACCCGATCGAGGGGGTGTAGATGGGTTAAGGGGTGTCCAGATCGTCCAATTTGCGCGTTTTTCTGGACCCGCTGGACGTCTCAGAAAGGGTGGATGTTGCCACGGTGTTGCCACGGATCGATGTGCGTCGTCCATGCGAGCGGCCCGCGCTGCGCGCCCGCTTTCACGTGCGGGCGGCGGTGGTCTAAGCGTGCATTCCTTGGACTGAGGGCCGAACCGTGACCGACGCTTGGCCGCCACTGTAGAGAAGCTCTGGGGCGGGATCGAGTCTGTTCGGCCAGGCAACCGTGCGCGCCTCCTCATCGACGCGCATCTGGCGGAAGTACTCGGGATCGCGCAGCGGCTCACCCAGCGTCCCGCGCAGCAGAAACGAGCAGTCGACCTCGCGGGTGACACCGTCGCTAAAGACGACTCGGAGACGGTAACCGTCGAGTGGCTGCAAGTCGGTAACTCGGAGCATAACCTTCATTTAGGGCAGCGGCGCGACCGGAACCAGCGGCTCACGCTGCTGAGCGGGCTCCCAATTCTCTGCGAGCTACCGCGGAGACTGACCGGTTATCGAGCGCTCGGAGCGGGCGCTCGCGCAGGATCGGTCTGCGTCAGGATCTTCCTGAAGGTTCGCCCCGTCCTGCGACGGTAAGCAACCTCAAACAGGAAGCTCCCCGCCAACGTAACGCCGAGAGCGATCGCTGATGTTGGCGCTGTGGTGATCATGTGATAGACGAGGACCACGAACAGGGAGAGACACGTGACCGCCGAGGCCATCACTGGCCACGCCTTGGCCCCCGTCTGTTCCCGGATCCTCATGTGACCGGCATTGACCGCCGCGTAGACGAGCAGGAAAGCAGCGCTTCCCATGGAGGCGACGGCGCTTAAGGGAAAGATCACAACGAACACGAGCACCAACCCGGACGTGATGAAGAGTCCCTCGACGTCGCGACCCCAGAGCTTGCGGTCAAACGCGGGTGGCAGACCACCGTTCTTGGCGATCTGGTATGCGATATTCGTGGACCCGAACAAGGTGGCGTTCACCGCCGAGGCGGTCGAAAGCAAAGCGGCGATGGCTATCAACCTGAAGCCCGCTTGGCCCAGGGACGGCCTTGCCGCGACGGCGAGGGCGGAATCTCCGAGTCCTTTGAGGACCTGGAGCGGCACGTTGGTCACCACACCGGTGGCGACGAGCACGTAGATCACGATCGCGGTGGCCACGCTGCCATAGATCGCGCGACCCAACTCGCGCTTTGGGCTCGCCATGTTGGCTGCGGCATTCGTGATCAAACCGAAGCCCTCGTAGCCAACGAACAACACCCCGGCTCCGGTGAAGATCGCGAGGGGGCCCGGCCAGGTGGTCGGCGATAGGTGAGAATCCCCGTCTCCGGGCAATGCGATGAACGCTGCCGCGATGAACACAATGAGGATCGCCACCTTGATGATCACGATCACGGACTCTGCCCGGCCCACCGTTCGGCTGCCGAGAAAGTTAATTGCCGTGAAGGCGAGCACGACACCCACCGCCCACACCTTGGACGGGAGATCGACAAAGGTTCCGGCATACGCGGCAAACCCTGTGGCATACAGCGCAATCGTGATTATGTAGCTGAAGTATTGGAAGAGATTCAGTGAACCCGAGGCCACGCCCTCCCCGTAGCCGCGAACCAGGAAGGTGACGGGGCCACCGACGCTCGGGAACGCTCTGCCGAGCGCGACGTAGCTATAGGCGGCGAGGCCGGCGACAACTCCTCCGATGGCAAAGGAAAGCGGCATCGCGGAGCCTGCGATGCTTGCCACGACCCCGAGAATCGAAAAGATTCCCGCGCCAATCATGCCGCCCACGCCGATGCTCAGGGCGGCGAGCAGCCCGATGCTCGCCTTGTCTGTGGAGCCTGTCATCGGCTGACCGCTTTGCTGATCCTTCCTCAGCGCTCGTCGAGGTGAGCGCGGTAGGCGCGAAGCAGCCGCCTGTGTGTGAGCCAGCCGACCACGCCCACGCCGTCTGCGTCGAGGATCGGCAGGCCCTCATCGTCGGTCGCGCTCAGCGCCCGTACTGCGTCCTCGAGCGATTGGTCCAACCGCAGCTTAGGGGCCTGGTGCAGGAGCGCCTGGGCGTTGAGGTCGTCGGTGGGGCGAGCAATCGCCTGCTCGATGTCGGCGGCGGTGATGACGCCGAGCAGCATGCCGTGGCGATCGACCACCGGTAGGGCATCTGCGCGCTCAGCTGTGAAACGTCGCAGGACATCGCGCAGCGGCTGCTCGGGCGACAGCGCCCGCGGCAGCTTGCCCATGGCCTCGCCGACCTTGATTTGCGACATCAGCGTTCCCTGGGGCTCGTCGATGTCGATCCCGCGGCGGCGCAGCTTGAGCGTGTAGATCGTGTCCGGTGTGAGCGCGTTGCTGAGCGCGGTCGCGACCACTATGGCGAACATCAGTGGCAGGATGATCCGATAGTCGCCGGTCAGCTCGAAGATGATCAAGACCGCGGTGATTGGGGCGCGAGCGGAGGCGGCGAACACGGCGCCCATCCCTACCAGCCCATAGGCGCCCGCGGCGAGCGCGAGGCCCGGCAGTAGGTCGTGGGCGATCGCGCCATAGGCTGAGCCGAGCATCGCGCCCATGAACAGCGATGGTGCGAACACCCCGCCTGAGCCGCCGATCCACATCGTCAGGCTGGTCGCGAGGATCTTCGCCGCGAGCAGGCCCAGCAGGGCGAGGATCACGTAGTGGCCGGCGACGGCCAGCTGGAGGACCGGGTAGCCGACGCCGTACATCTCAGGGACGGCAAGCAGGAACAGGCCGAGCAGCACACCCCCCGCGGCGGGGCGAAGCCAGTCCGGCTGGTTTTTCCAGAGCCGGTCGGCGATGTCCTCTCCGGCGTAGAGCACGCGCACGAAGCCGAGCCCGACGCCCGTGGCCAGCACGCCGAGGCCGGCGTAGAGCAGCAGCTCAAGAGGAGAGCTGAACGTGAAGCCGGGAAGCGATAGAAACGGGTGGCTGCCGAACGCCGCGCGGCCGATCGCATCGGCGGTGACCGAGCTGAGCACGACCAGCCCGAATGATCGCGTCTCGAAGTTGCGCAGAATCAGCTCCAGCGCGAAGAACACGCCGGCGATCGGCGCGTTGAACGTCGCGGAGATCCCGCCCGCCGCGCCACAGGCGACGAGCAGGCGGAGCTGGGACTCCGGCAGGCGCAGCAGCTGACCGGTCACCGAGCCGAGGGCAGAGCCGATCTGGACGATCGGCCCCTCCCGCCCGACCGAGCCGCCCGCGCCGATGCAAACTGCCGAGGCGAGGGACTTCACGACGGGCACCTGCGGGCGCATCCGACCACCCAGCCTGTTCACGGCATACATCACCTCCGGCACGCCGTGCCCGCGCGCCTCGGGAGCGAAGCGGCTGACCAGCGGCCCGTAGATCAGACCGCCGATAACGGGCACTAGCACAACGAACCAGATGCCCAACCCCGGGACCAGCGGGTTGCTCGCGTGGCCGACGGCGCTGTAGTCGTTGTGCCCGGTGAACAGGTAGGTGAAGCCGAGGATCATGTAGCGAAACGCGACCGCTCCCAGCCCAGCGCCGGCACCGACAAGCAGGGCAAGAGCCATGAGCCCGCGCTGCCCTCCCGCGACCGCGCGCTGTAGTCGTTCGCGCCAGCTTGAGGCAAGCACGGCCAGACGCAGCGCCTGCATGTCATGTTCAGGGCTGGCCTGGTCGGCAGAGGATGCGGCTGACGCGGGGCTGGCAGGCATCGCGCCTCGCCCGCCGCTGGAGCCGCGGGCCTTATCGCTGTGCTGCTCGGCCGGCGATTCTGATGTGTCAGCCATATGCGCCTGAGCCTATGCCACGCTCTCGCCGGCGCACTGTGCCAGGCGCAAACGCGAGCGTCTCGGTGTCAGGCTGTTGACAGGACTACTCCGTCGACGTTTGTCGGCGCCCCAACCTGCCCCCGGGCCTGCGTACACGCGGTAGGTCAAACCGCGTCCACTCCAGCCGGCTCCCGACGTGCTCGCAGCTCCTACGGTGAACCCAAGTCCGGGCGCCAAGGCTCACCGTCATATGACACCCAGCCCGCGAGGTCGACCCGCGATCGCCACAGCGCCCGACGGAGCCATCGAGAGCCGAGCCGGCCATTTGGGTGCTGGAGGATTGGGGGCAAGCTGCACTGACCCTTCGGCCGATCGTTTAGCAACGGCGGGGTAACAGCCGGTGACTCGTACGAGTTGGCCGAACCACACGAACACTGACGCGAGGCGGATTCGCCGCGGAGCTTGGCCATCGCATAAAGGGCGGGAAAGATTTTCTTGTGGGCGAGATCGCCGGTCGCACCGAACAGCACCAGTGCATCAGCCGGCCCCGCGCCATCGTGGGCTTTGCCCAGCTCATTGCCGACGTTTGTCTCATCGAAGATCAACTCGGAGACGCCGCCCATCGAGCCGGCCCGGTGCGAGGCTCCCGGCCGCACGCCGCAGGGTACGTGGAAGTGCTCGCGGTCAGGATCATCGCTTTGCTCTTGAGCATGCCTATCGAGCCTACCCCGCTACGGTGCTAGCCATTGCCATTGGCGTATCGCGCATCGAAGACTGAGCGCACACGCTGCCCAGGCGGCGCAATTCAGTGTCCGGATCGACGCGAGTCAGTGATCGTGCTCGTCCAGAGTTCGCGCGCTCACGCGGACGTCCGCTGCGAGCTCGAGCTCCCTCGCGATCAGGGGGCGCGTCGTCGCGACGGTCTCGCTATGGCTGCGCGTGTAGGAGCCCTTGGCGTCGACGCCAACCGCGAGGCCACAGGCGAGCGGATAGAGCGCAGCGGTGGTACGTCGATCGGCTGGCCATTGTCTGTCATCTCAAGCTCGGAGCTATCGATCAGCGCGTCGCGGCGCTTCAGCTTTGCCTCAAGCAGCGCCACGTCGGCATTGTGGATCAGCTGGTCGCGATCGATCCCGGGACCGAACTCGGCAATCCCCGCGCTGGCCGTCTGGCGTGCGTCGGTGAGCACGGAGAGCTCGCCGCGCAGGCGTCGGACGAGGGCATCGGCGAGTTGGGCGCGCGTTTCGGGCAGGATCAGGGCGAACTCGTCGCCGCCGACGCGATACGCGCCATCGCCAGTACGCGAGACACGGCGTGCGGCCTCAGCGAGCGCCTTCAGGCGCTCGTCGCCACATGGGTGCCCGAGAACATCGTTGACCTGCTTCAAACCGTCGAGGTCGATCAACACGAGCGTCGCCGGACGACCGGAACGGTCGGCCCGCGCGAGCACCTCATCGAGGTCTTCCTGAAAGGCGCGGTGATTGCGCAGCTGCGTCAGGTTGTCGACGAGCGCCTCACGCTTGAGTCGCTCGAGCTCGGTCGTGGTGTACTCCCCAGCGCGCCGGCGATAGGCGCGGAGTACAAGCCAGCAGAGGCCCACCAGCATCAGGCCGAGCGGCACGCCGACAACCGCCCCTCGGGCAATGTCACGCTCGGTGAGCTGCATCGAGTTCAGTTGCTCGAGCGAGCGGCGCGAGCGCGCTCTAGCGGCCTCAGCGAGTTCGCTGTTGATCTGGTTGAAGCTCTGGTCGGCTATCGATTCATGCACTCGGGCGTTTGCGTCGTTACCTGTCGTGGCTTCGGCCAAGACCTCGTCGACCGCCGCTTGGTAGGCCTGCTGCGTCGCGAGCAGACGCGAGGCCAGCTGACTGTCGCCATGGTCGCCGAGCCGCTCGAGCGTGACGAGCGCGGTGATCGCTTGGCTCGCGAAGCGGTCGATCTTCGCGCGCAAGCCGGGTGTGGCCGCGGCGCGGTGGTTGCCGCCGTAAATGACCATGTACTGGTGCTCGAGCAGGCGCTCTTCGTCGGTTGCTGAGCGCGCCTGCTCGTAGGTGCTCGAGATCAGCTGCGAGCGCTCGAGCTGGGAGAGGGAATTGACGTTGCTGTTGCTCGACCAGAGCGCGAACCCGCCGAGCAGGCTGAGCACGGTGGCCAACCCAACCACCGTGACCATGCTCGCGATGCGAAGACGACTCGTCATAGGGTGCGCACGCATCTCACGGGACGATCGGCGTGACGCTCAGTGAGCTTGACTCGTAGCATCGATGAATGGCCGATCCTCCACTGCCGCTGGCACGCTGGACGCCGCCGGCGGCTCGGCAAACACGCGAGCGCCAGGCGCGAGATGCCTCACTAGAGTCCGTCGTCATTGCTCCGCGCCGCCACGGCTAAGCCACCAATCCCGTCCCGCTCTCACCGCACTTCCGCCGCGCACCTACCCGCGCTCAAGCGCCCCGGAACTGGCTCGCTTTCCAGGCTCCCCACAAAGGCATCCCAGCCGCTCAGCTTCGCTCCGCCCTGTCCGTGTCGGGCCTGCCTGCACCGTTCGGCGAGCTCGTGGTCATGGATCGACTTATCGAACTCCCTGGCCGCCTCCTCGTTGCGAAACCGGCGCGAGCGATGGCGTCCCGTGGTGTCACGCCAGCGGACCTCACAGCCGTCCTTCGCGAACCTGTAGCTCATCGGCGAGTCCTCCTTGGCTCTTCTACGGATGGACGGGGGCAGAGATCAAGAAAGCCCCGCTCAGCAGGGCTTTCTCGATGCGCCCGAATGGACTCGAACCATCACGGGGAAATCTCCCCACAAGGCCCTCAAC
>Ga0302325_10017345_pt1 | contig 15226 bp, 14 predicted proteins | sample Palsa_T0_2_FD_201948 | JGI IMG/M metagenome (GOLD analysis project Ga0302325, IMG submission 201948) | Peat permafrost microbial communities from Stordalen Mire near Abisko, Sweden - Palsa_T0_2 | ecosystem: Environmental > Terrestrial > Soil > Palsa > Peat permafrost | place: Sweden: Abisko... | reverse complement strand
CCAGATCTCCATATCAAGGCGCTTGCTGAACGTAGAGCCTTCCTCGGGATTTGTTGATACGGATTTCACTGTATTGTCTCAAGTCGCCGCTCCGCGTAGCCTCCGTCGATAGATCACGATCCTGAGAGCGCTCATGGGTTAGCGAGTGAACGATGTTGAGAAGTGAACTGTGAACCTGTAATTCATCGCCGGCGTGATAATCAATGAATCCCAATTTCCTGAACCTGTTCATGAAAAAGCTAACCCGCGAGCGAGTCGTGCCGATCATTTCCGCCAGCATCGCCTGACTCATCTTGGGGATTACAGTCTCGGGCACGCCTTCCTTGCCGAAATGAGCCAGCAAGAATCCGGGCCAGTCTTTTCTCGCTGGAATTGAAAAGCTGGTCAACCAAATCCTCTTCGTACCGGTGCCATGGGCGGCTCACCACGATGGTGCAAGATTTTGCAACAATGCAATGTCGTTCATCTTGACACCCCGGTTCGGTAAGAAGTATCGTTCCACTGCTTTAACTTTACACTTTCCGAAGGATGTCGGATCTGCAAGATTTAAAAAAAAGAGCCTCCCCCTAGGATCCCGACTGCTCAAAGATCTCATTCTTATGCCGCACTGAGGTGCTTCAATGAACAGCCCTGCCTCTTCATGTCTAACTCGTGCCTTGGCTTCCTCGCTTTTGTTTGCCGTGTTAGTGCCCGGAGCGATGGCGCAGGCCAATGTGCAGGGACAGTGGAGTACGTTGTCCAATACCATGCCTATCAATCCTGTCCATGTGGCACTCCTGAATAATGGCGAGTTGCTCGTGGTGGCCGGCTCGGGAAACTGCCCGCCGACCTATAAAGGTTGTCCGTCGGGTCCGCCCTATGGTCCATCGAATGGCTCCGGCGCATTGCTACTGAACCCGGCGACTGGACAAACCATTAGCCAATTGTCCTTATCCTGGGACATGTTCTGCAATGGCATGGTCCTGCTGCAGGATGGGACCGCGCTGATCGACGGAGGCACTCTGCACTACATTCCTTTCTACGGACTGTCGCAGGCCGCAATTTTCGACCCTAGCACAAACACGTTCACAAACACTGAGAATATGGCGCACGGACGCTGGTATCCCACGGTGCTGACTCTGAGCGATGGGAGAATAATGACATTTTCCGGTCTGGACGAAGACGGCAAGACCAATGCCACTGTTGAGTTCTACACGGTTGGCTCCGGCTGGGGCACGCCGTTCGGCCCATTCTGGACTCCGAACCTCTATCCGCGCTTGCACCTCTTGCCTGACGGCGACGTGTTCTATTCGGGTTGGCAAACCCGATCGAAGCTTTTTAACCCATCGACGGCAACCTGGACGGACGTCGCGACTACAAATTACAGCGGAACACGCCAATACGGTACGTCGGTTCTGCTCCCATTGACGCCGGGCAACAACTACGATCCCAAAGTGATCATAATGGGCGGCGGGAACCCCGCTACGGACACCACCGAGATCATCGATATGGGAGCGTCCACGCCAGCATGGCAATACGGGCCTAATATGAGTGAGGCGCGCATTGAGATGAATGCGGTGATTCTGCCAAACGGCGAAGTTCTGGCCCTCGGCGGCTCCGCCGATGATGAAGACACCAGCACCGCCAGCCTCAATGCGGATCTCTATAACCCTGTGAGCAACACCTTTTCTTCAGCGGGTGCGAACGCTTATCCCCGTTTGTATCACTCGGTAGCGCTACTGCTTCCTAATGCCACGGTCTGGTTGGCCGGGGGAAATCCTTCGCGCGGCACTTACCAGCAGGAGATGGAGATTTATCAACCGCCCTACCTGTTCAACTCGGACGGCACCATGGCCACACAACCTTCAATCACGAGCGCGCCGAGTTCCATCTCTTACGGCAATACTTTTAGCGTGACAACCCCGAACGCCGCAAGCATTTCCTCGGTCGTTCTCGTGCGCAACGGAACTGTGACCCACGCTTTCGGCATGGACTAGCGTGAGGTGGGTCTGTCCTTCACAGCGGGAAGCGGAACACTGACGGTCACGGCTCCTCCCAATGGCGAAATCGCCCCGCCCGGCTACTACATGCTGTTTCTAGTGAACAATGCGGGCGTTCCTTCCGTTGCGAACTTCGTCCAGGTGACGACATCCAGCAACAGCAGCATCGGTTTTGTGCAGGTCAACTCGGCAACACCTTCTTCCGGGTCCACGGTGTCGGTTACTTATAACCAGGCGCAAACCGCTGGCGACCTGAACATTGTGGCCGTCGGTTGGCACGATACGACGTCGAAGGTGGTGTCGGTGAAAGACAGTCTACACAACAAGTACTCCTTGGCCATCGGCCCGTCAACGGGGACTGGGCTGCGACAGTCAATCTATTACGCCACGAACATTCTTGCCGGGAGCAACACAGTGACGGTCACGTACAGCCAGTCAGCGACCGCGCCCGACATTCGCATTCTTGAGTACAAAGGAGTGAGCACGCTCGACGTAACGGTTCATGACACCGGCAGCAGCGGGAGCAATGCAACAGTCACCAGTGGTTCCGCGACGACAACCTCGCCAAATGAATTAGTATTCGCTGCGGGAATGACCAGTGGAGGTTTCAGTGCCTCAGGCTCGGGCTTTACCAACGAAACCATCACCGCCGACGGCGACATTGCTGAAGATCAGATTGTTTCCGTCACAGGCGCCAAAGCCGCAACTGCCGTACTGGGATCATCGGGAACGCAAAACTGGTTGATGCAGATGGCGACTTTCAAATAGACCTCAAGACCTTAGACAGGTAATTCGGTAACCTTAGAAGTTTTTGTTCCAACGGAGATGCATTATGGCCCGTAAAACCTTGTCGTTCCATGTTCTGTTTCTCTCATCGTGGTTGCTGATGACCATTGCGGCTGGCTCCGCGCAGCAAACTGCTCCCGATGTCAAAGGAACATGGTCAGGCACATTCTTTCCGAAGCATTCAAATGGTGCGCCTTTCACGATGACGGTGGTCATTGATCGAGACTCGCACGGACACCTCGTGGGCAGCTCCACGCTTAACTCAGATTGCCTGAAAGGTGCGCAACTCCAGGTCACGGTTAAGGGAGCGTACGTTGTTCTCGCCGGCAGCGACGAAGAAGGAGACAGCATTACGGTGCGGGGCACAGTTGATGACACGGGCACGCTGCTGCGGCATACCTATATTATGAACGGCAGCGCCTCGGGCAAGTGCGAAACGGACGATGGAACGGGAACCATGGGGAAGCGCTAACGCTATTAGCTCTTGACTGTTTCTTTAGCTCTCATCAGGTAGCCTTGGTCCTTAGTTAGTTGCTTCCCAGGGTTGCCTGATACCAGCTCGATCGATTCGCCCAGATCCAGTCCGATCGTCAGCTTGCGCTCTCGAAAATTCTTCGTCTGCTTTGCCGCTGTGGTGCTAACCTTCTTCATTGCCGGTCTCCTTTATCTCTTGCGCTTCGAGCGCGTCGATAACTTGGGAGCGTACAGCATCCCGTCGGAGACCGGCCTTTTCATCCCATCTGGTTGCGACAGTTACCGAAGTGATCTGGGACACCCGCAGAAAGTGTCACAATCGCATAGCGTTGAAGGCACATACCACTTAAGCTAGGCGCATGGAGTACAAGCGCCGCGCTTTCCCGATCTTAGGGTTGATCGTTCTACTTAACTGCGCCCTATTTGGTTCTGCATCAACTCCGCCCGTGCCTCAACCAGTCGCGACTCTCGACCTAGCCGAATCGCTGCCTGAAGAAGCGGGAGAACTTACTTTGGCGACGGTAGCGTTCTCGTCGGACAACTCCATCGCGTTGGGGATATGCCGAACGGTTGTTCAGGGTCCGAAATGTTCCCTATACGTCGTCCAATGGGAGAACGAATCCTTCAAACGCATTGCGCAGTCACAGGAAACTCCTCGTTGGGGCGGAAGATTATCCGCCGACGGAAGTCGTAGGTTGTTCGATTTCAGCGAAAGGAAGGTGCCCAGATTCCAACATTTGTTGGAGAGCCTCCGCACCATCACGACCTTAGGGATGTCGGGGCCTGAAGACTCCAACCGCGAGGTTGTACGGGTGATTGATACCGTCACTCGGAAGTCGTGTTTTGAGTGGCGTCGAAGTTTCCCAATGAGATGGAACCGGGGAGGGTTTGCGGCGATTTCACCTTCAGGTCAACTCGTCGCCATCATAGAGGACAACAAGCTGTCGATTTATCGGCTTCCAGCAGTTTGCGAAGGCCCGACGAAAAGGCGTGACAAGTAGAGCCAATTTTATGGCTGGCGTAATATCGCGATAGCACTCATTGACCTCTGGGGAGGGGGTTTTGAGTGTAAACGCCTTCCATGAGAAGGCCGGTCGGAGTCAAGTGGGTTCTCTTGTTTTTTCGTTGGACAAGCTTTTTTCTCCCTGCCGAGTCGCCACTGTCGCCACCCTTCCATCCGCACTCTTGATGGAGCGATTTCGTTCGCTCGGTGCAAGTTGGGTGTTCTCGTTTCAGCCGGTGCTGCCACCTGATTGTCGACCTTTCGTCCATCCTTCGATGGAAGTGGGCCAGGCGATTAACGCAGTCACCGAAACTCGGCTTGGGGCTTTGTGCTTCCTTTCGATAAATCTCTAACTACGCCGCTGCCGGCACTGGGACCTGACTGCTGTTGCGCAGCGGTTCGTAGACTTCTCCGCTCACCCACAGCCGGTGCAGCAACACTGCCAGCTTTCGCGCCGTGGCAATCACGGCTCGTTTCTTCCCGTTCTTCCCGCCACGTTCAGCCAGTTTCAAACCCCAGCGCCGCAGATCGCTGTCCGCTCCAAACGGACCTAGAATGTGGTGTGCTCCCTGCACCAGCAGCGTCCGGAGATACGGGTCTCCTTCTTTGCTGATATGCAGCTGCGGTTCGCTTTGCCCCGAGTTCCTCCGTCCGGGTTGTAATCCCAGATAGCAGCCTACGTCGCGGCTCTTGCGAAAACGATGCGGATCTTCCAAGGTCAGCAGGTAGGTGAGCGCGATCAGCGTGCCCACTCCCTTCACCTGTTTCAGCAGAGCCACTTGCGGATAGCTCTGCTGCGCCAACTGCTCGATCCGTTCCTTGTATTCGCGGATGCGCTCGCTCACCGATTCGACGGCTGCCAGCAGCGGTTCCAGTGCGGTCTGCAGTTCCGGGCTCAGTCCCTGAGCTTTCTCCGGATTCACATTCCGCGGGCTGCAGCCACGCAGCCGCTCTCCATAGGACTTCGCCAGTCCACGTGCCGTGTTGATCAACGCGGTCCGCGCCCGCACCAGTCCGGCTCGCGCCCGAATCACGGTTAGATCCGCCTGCGCTCTCGCGCTGCGATGTCTTACCGGCGCCAACAGTTGCGGATCGATCCGCGCCAACCGCGCCAGCATTCGCGCATCCAGTCGGTCGTCTTTCTTTCGGCTCTCCCCGATCAACCTCACGTTGCGCGCATGCGCCACGATCACCTCGTGCCCGAGTTCGCCCAACAGCCGGCTCACCCACGGCGAATGCATCCCGGTTTCCAGCGCAATCCGGCAGCGCGGCATGGCTCCGAACCCCTCCCCCATCGCCTTCGGAGTTGTGCTCAGCCGTTGTTCCAACAGCACACTGCCTGCTTCGTCCAGCACGCAATACCAGCTCGATCGATCGCCCAGATCCAGTCCGATCGTCAGCTTGTGCTCTCGAAAATTCTTCCTCTGCTTTGCCGCTGTGGTGCTAACCTTCTTCATTGCCGGTCTCCTTTATCTCTTGCGCTTCGAGCGCGTCGATAACTTGGGAGCGTACAGCATCCCGTCGGAGACCGGCCTTCTCATCCCATCTGATAGCGACAGTTGACAATCTTGTGCAAGCAGGTCTGGCATAGTTGGAAGATCGCCACGCTATTGCAACTTCGCGAACTCGGCCTTGGCTTCCTTCAGGATCGGGATGTCGGGGTCGGCGTCTTTCCAAAGAGTGAGGAGGTCTTTGTAAGCACCGAGCGCTCGTGCGGGCGGCGTCAGCATCGGCTCCGTGAGCTGTCTTCGCGAGCAAGGTATTTGCACGCGCCACGCCCAGATGGGCCAACGCTCCCGTCCAGCAGTTCCAGACAATGCCGCTGTGGTCGAGAATCTTCTGAAACTCGGCGGCGGCCGAGTTCCCCTGTCCCGCAGCCAGATAGGCGTATATACAGTGGGTACAGGCAGGAAACGTTATTGCCAAGCGGAATCAGCGCTAGTTCGATGGGCGAGAGGGCCGGGGTCGAGCCATAGGTCGTAGTTGTCTGGATCAAGAATGACGGGCATACGGTCGTGGACGGCTGAGGTCACGGCATTCGGGGTCGTGGTCAGGATCGAGTCATAAATCGTTGGAAGGCTGGTGATGGGCTTTAAGACATGTCCTTCTGTGACTTGCGTCAAGATTACGAAAGCACTAGCGTCAGTGCATTACTCGCCAAGCGGACAGGCACCGGGTGGCTAGCAGTTTCTGAATTGGTCTCCTTGGTCTCCTTGGTCTCCTTGAACTACGGAACTCAGGATGAGGGTCAAGCATGTGCCGATGAACTCACATTCGTAGAGGAGATTCATCGTGCAACTGCTGGAGGCGTGAATGAAAAGATTCTTTATCCTTGGGTTTTTCTTGCTGCTCCTTCTAGCGGAAACGCCGGTTCTGGGGCAATTTTCCCAGTTAAACCCTCCACCGCCTAGCACGCTGCTCTATCCGTTTCTGAATTCGGCGGCAACCAAGCGCCTGCCCGCCGACAAGATGAATCACCTGCTAGTTCCAGCGCATTACGGCATCTCTGCGCCTCAGTGTCCTTACAATGGCACGAGCGACGGTCAGTGCCTAGCGCAGAACTCCTTCTGCTGGGGCAATGCACTTAATAACTCTGGATGCGTGGACAATTTCGTACAGGCGAGTCCTGCCAGCGATGGGACTCCCGGAGAAAATGACCAGAACCAACCGATTTACTACACGGGCGCTCCTGACCCGAACACGGGCCAAAATGATCCCGTGTATTCGATGTGCGGCGCGGAGTACTCGCCTAACGTCTGCATGATTTTCCACGCGCCATCAAACGCGACTGGAACGAATTGGACTGGCGGTGCCTACTGGACAGGTGGTAGTCGACAGTCTCCGACAGAATGCCAAGATGTCTTTTTCGGCGTGTGGGACGTCACTTGGAACATCTTTTTGCATGCTTACGGTTGCCACAATAGCGGTGCTTCCTTTGGAATTGGCACCTGCCCAAGTCCTACCCACCTAGGGACCGCCGCAGACCCATGCCCCGCAGATGGCGCAAATGGTGCGGGTTATACCTCAGTTAGCGCGCAGCAGATCGGCCACGATAGGGATTGGAATTGGGGAGGGAAAATCCGAACGGCCACGGTAGGCGGACAGACTAGGTGTTGCGGCGGTCACGCTATAGCTTTTGGCGGTTCCGGGGATAACGCAGGGTTTTTCGCGGCTGGCGCACTTCTGGGGCGCGCAAACGAAATTATGGCCGGAGCTATTTATCATTCAGAGCAAGGGGGCGAAGGCTGCACCAATGCCTCGCAGCCGAATCTGTTTCCCTCTCTTCATGGAATTTCCGACGGCGCAGCTTGTACTACGGGAAGCGGGGAGTTTCAGTGCGAGTGGTGCGTGCAGAATGGCGTGCTGCCAGGTGGCGCACACGTATTTCTGGACTACACAGACGCCCAAATCGCTGCGATGAATCTCACGCCGCTGCAAGCGGCTTACTTCTATCAAATGGCGCACTACGGAACCTACGTGGACAACTACTCTGGCTCGACACCATTCGGCGCTACTCTTTACGAGGAATCCACTGAAAGCGGCCAGGGGTACTACTTTCAAGTCGGTCAACAAAATCCGTTCTACACGACCTATTTGCCCGAGCAGGGTGCTGGCAGCACTCTAGCCGATGGTGAATCTGGGTACGTCGGTGTCATTCCGATTACCTGCGGGAGCAATTCGCCGCCAACGTCGCAATACCGTTGCGAGCTTGTCTCTGAAAGTCACGGCTACGGCATGCTCTACGGCATGCCCCTAGTCGGCGGGGTGAACGTACTCGGGCACCTTCAGGTACTCGATCCGAGTGCTGAGCCCGTCCTGGCCACGTTTGGCAACTCGTTTTCGTGGATTGGAGGCACGCTCCCCGCGCAGACGACCGGCGAGATCGAGATTGCGATCGTGGGCGGCGGGACCGTCACCTCGAACCCAGCCGGATCTGACTGCGATCATACCGGGTACTGTGAAATTGGGTACGCGACGGGTAGACGCATCACGTTCACCGCGATTCCGAATTCTGGTTACACCTTTGCCGGCTGGTCGGGCAGTGGATGCTCGGGGACGGGTACCTGCACAATCACAACCGCGACCGGCCCGGCGCAACAAGCCACGGCAAGATTCCTGGTTATAAATTAGCGTGGAAGCCCCCAGCGAATCGCCGGGCTCTGGCTTCGTTTTAAGGTTGTCACCTCATGGTCTAGAGAACAGGTAATTCCAATTTGGGGATAAATGCGTTGTCGGATGGCCGTCGGTCCGACTCTTTCTTTCGCATAGAAAAGGGCAAATACATGAGCGGTGCACCTAGAGGCCCGCGGTGACCTTCGTGCTACAGTATGTGCCGTTTGGTAATCTTGCACGCTCCGTGAGTTTCCCACACCATATTTGAAGTGACGCCAATTCCGCGGTATGGTGTCCGAGCCTAAGAGTTGGCCAAACGCCAACACCCGCACCGCGACCAGTTGGATCAAGCACCACGCGCGACCAACCGGTACAAGCACCAACCCCAGCGCCGCACCACACAAAAGATCATTTTTTCGAGCAGCGAAGAGACCTTTCGCTTGTTTGAGCCGTTTTGGGAGGGACTCTGGATAAACATCCGAGCCCCCGAAGAATTTAACAAAGTTGGAGGGAGCGTGGTGCGGCGAGCGCCGCGCCGGGCTAGAGACGGAGATAGAGCAGAGGCTCGGTAAACAACAATCGAAGAGCCTCCCCGGAGAGAGCGATTTTGCGCAGACATGCGTCTTGCCCTACACAGTCGAGAAAGGTGAGAGTAGCCACGTTTCGATGTGCACAATGTAGCCGCGACGCCGCGGCTCGATGAGGCCAGAGTTCCATGGGTCAAAACAATAAACGCACCAGAAAATCCAGCAGTCAGCGCATGAGCCGATCCAGGGCAACCACGCGACGAGCACCAACGCCAAGAAATCTCGCGCGAAAAAGTCCTCTGCAAAGAAGTCTCCCGCCAATAAGGGTCCGCTCGCAGCTCTGTGGCAGATGATCACAGCCATGTCGAGGCGGCGGTTCTAGCTGGCCGAGCTCGGGGGTCTGCGAGTTTTCTCTTCCGTCAGCCGGGTGTCAGAGACCGAATTGCTGAGCTCCTGGCGATAAGAAAGAAGGTAAGCGAGGAGGCGGTGGCGAAAAGTGCAGTGAGGAAGCGCCGTGCGGACGACATCGACGAGGGCGAGATCCGCAATCTTCTCCCTGACATTGGCCGAAGCAAGACAGAACAGAGTCGGGACAGAATTCGTGCCTTAGCTGCGTTGCCGAAAATCTTGAAAAGCAAGGGTCCCAAGGATCTCAAGGCGCACGGCTGGTCTGCAAATGAAATCGACGAGTTGTTTGCTACTGGACGAATCCCAACGCGCTTACTCCCAGTTGCGGGAACTGCAGAAGCAGCATGGATTGCCGCAGCCACATCTGACGTCTTCACGTGGATGACGGAGCACACAAAGACTCGTAACGAACATTGGAAAGAGGAGGGCCGCCCCGGACCTTACGAGCACCTTCCGCGCTACGACTATCTCCGCGATCTGTTTGATACGTTCGAACTGGAGCATATTACATGGGTCGAGAAGTCGCGCGACCTGATGATTTCGTGGGCATGCGTCGGCTATTTCACGATGAACGCCATGGTAGTGCCGTCGCGGGGAGTGATCTTCCAGACACAAAAACAAGACAAGGTGATCCAGATCATCGATTACGCGAAGTGCTTGTATCGCAATCAAGACCCTCGACTGCAAGCAGCGTTTCCTCTTAGCAAGCCGCTTGATCAGCAGCCTGCTGACCGGCTGGACTTCGCGAACGGCAGTTACATCGTAGGCATACCGGCGGGGGCGAACCAGATCCGCTCCTATCACCCGTGGGGCTACCTGAACGACGAGAGCTCCTTCCAAGCCGATGCCGGTGAGTGCTACAACGAAGCGATTTCTGCGGTAAAAGGCAAAATTGTGTTCAATTCCAGTGCAGGACCAGGATGGTATGCAGATGCCAGAAGAGACATCTTCACAAATTAAGAATAGACGAGCGGCCAAGGCGCTTGCTGAGACGGCGAAGCTGCCGCCTCAAACGGCTGTAGAGGTCCGGCGAGGAGTCAGGGTTCGTCGGACTAAGAATGAAATTCCTGTTTTGCGTCTTCACTACTCGTGCCACCCGGAGCGCAATCCCGAGATCAACCCGGACTGGAAGAAAGGGGAGCGCAAGAAATACACCTCACAGGCTGATTGGGACCGCGAGCAGGAAATCTTTGATGAAGCGGGCGGCGGAGAGCTGGTGTTTCGCGAGACCCTCGACGCGCACTGGGACAAGATCGTCATCACGACCCGAAGTGGAAGCCGGATCCGGACTGGAAGCTCGAAGCCGGATTCGATCATGGCCGCGCCAGCCCCACCGCCATGCTGCGCTGCTACGCCGATTACGAAGGAACGCTTTATTTCTGCGGGGAATACTACCAGCCCGGCATGGAAATCTGGGAGCACGCCGCCAACCTTCGCGAGATGCCCGACTTGCGAAAGCTGCAAACCTGTTACGCCGATCCTTCCATTTTCCCGTTGAACGCCCAAGCCAACGTGCCGACGCGTCCCGGAGAACGAGCGAAATCCATCAACGAAATCTACAGCGAGAACGGAATTGATTTTCTCTTTCCCTTCCACGGCGACCATTCCGACGTGAGTTTCACGGCCCGACTGCTGGCGCACTGGGCCAACCTCGACGAACGGAAACCCACGGTCCGCATCGTCTGCCGCAATTACTGCGGGCGGCCGCTGTATGGGATGCACGGATGGGACTGCCCTAACCTGCTTTGGGAATTGTCCCGCACACGGCGCGAGTTGCTCACCGCCCAGCAACTGCTCAACCGGAACACCTCCGAGGCCATCGTCCAAAAAGACGATCACAGCCGGGACGCCTGCAAGTACGTTTTGCTTTCGCACCCCGAACCGACGAGAAAGCCCCACGACACCCGCGTGTCCGAGCGCATCAGCAAGCTCTGGAAAGAAAGATCCCCCACGGAAGCCATGCTTTCTCTCTCGAAGATCCAGGAAGAAGAGCGGGAAGAAGACTCGCCCGTCAGCAGCTATTACGGAGGCAACATCCGCCACGCGCTCGCCGAGCTGCAGCCCAGGCCTGGAGGGAGTACAGGTAGACAATATGCTCATCCTCGTGGTTTCTGATACCTCCGATAGGACTCGCCTTGGTCAAAAGCCAAGCCTGGCGCGGGGTTTCGTCGGAGTATCAAATTCTACTATCACGTCGTTTTCTTGGTTGTTGATAGAAATTGATACTCCAGTTCCCAACGAACTCGGAGCGTCTGCAACGACAGCGCAGGGGCGAAGCCGTGCCGCCTCCCCTCAACATCAATTTGGGAAGGGGGAGATAGGCTTTTTGCCAAACAAAGCCAAGAAGTGGTTTGTTTTCAATGACAGCGATACGGTGAGATTTTGCAGGAGGAATTGTGTACTTACCTCCACGTCACCCAGGGGCATCTCTCGAAGATTGAGCGAGGGAAAATTGCGCCGAGTCTAGAGATGTTGATTCTGCTGTCCGATCGATTTCACAAGAGCGTGGATTGGATTTTGCGGGGAGAGGGGCATTAGCCTGATTCACCGAATCTCCTCCTCTCAGCATTGAGCCTAAACCAACAACAGCATCATCCGGCCACTTACCGACCCACGGACAAGTCATAAACGGAAGCTGCTTCAACTCCCCGGTTGAGACATTCAGGCGCCAGAAAATCCAGCTTATTTCTTCGGCCGCTCGCACTCAAAGTTCGCGGCGTCATTCGGATCGCCGCTGCCTTTGTACTTCGCTGCCTGCGGATACGGGCACAGAGGCCGCGTCATCTTCGCGTGCGTTCGGTCCTGGCCTTCGAACTTCGACGCAATAATTATTGACGGCGCCGTGGCCTTTTCCACCCACTGCTCCAAAGACGCGTCCACGCTGTGCTGCGGATCGTCGAACTTCAGATCACCGACCGCTCCGAACGAATCCGGCCCCGGGCCTCCGGCGCAGTGTTGCACGCCCGGCGCCATGTAGAGGCGGACGAAAGAGTCGACATCTTTTTGCCCCATCTTCTTGATGACGCCCTCGTAATAGTCGATCGTGTTCAACGCTGTGATCGCCGGATCATTCCAGCCGTGATAGAGAACCAACTTTCCTCCGCGGGCTTTGAATGGCTTGAGGTAGGGATCTGTAGCGTTCAGGGCCTGCGCGGTTCTCTCATTGGCTGCTTTCAGGTCCGCATCAACCTTGAACGTCTTGTAGTCCCAATCAGACTTCCCGAATACAAAGTCGGAAAAGAATCCGTTGCCGAAAAACGCCATGAGACTCTTCACGGGCGCCGGGCCGGTGATCCAGAGTCCCCAGCCGCCTTGGCCCTCTTCGGCGCCCGGCAGATAGCCGGGGTAAACCACGTGTGCTTTGGAATCTAGCGTTCCCGCGTAGAGTTTTTTCAGCGCAGTGACCTGCGCACCCGTCAGGCATTTGTCGGAATCCTCTCCCTTGCACTGGATCGTCGCCGGATCGAAGTGACACTGCCGCGGATCGTTCAGAATCCCATCGTGCACGCCGTCCAGCTCGTCGCACGCGGCATTCACCGCCGCTGCAATCGTGGGAATCTTTGCCGGAGGAATAAAGCTGGCCGAGTCCATCGTCAGGGCCTGGGTGTCATAAGCTGCAGTCGCGAGCAGAGCAGTCCAGTAGTTCGCCGGAGCGCCGGCTAAGATTCCGTCATAGTCCTCGGGATAACGTTGGGCTTCCATCAACGCCTCACGTCCGCCGTCGGAACATCCGGCGAAGTATGAGCGCTGCGGAGGCTTGGAGTAATAAGCCGCGATTACTGTCTTGGCGACGCGCGTCATCTCATGAATTCCGCGATAACCGAAATCGATAATCTTTTCCGGGTGCCCCATCGCCCAGCCCGCATCGATCGGAGATCCCGTATGTCCCGTGTCAGTGGCCGTCGCGGTGTACCCCGCCTTCACCGACATTGCGAGTTGCATATCGTCAATCAGTCCGGCGAATCCGCCATTGCCGATCCCTTGTAGCTTGCCATTCCATCCCGAAACCGGAAGCCAGACTTCGAGTTTGATGTCGGAGTCTGAGGTCGGCTTCGCCTCGGCAACGACGCGGCAGAATGCCGGAAGACTCTTATATAAAGGCGAGAGATCGGTGCCGCTAAACGGCGCGGGAGGGCCGTTGAACGTGCCCGCTGCAACCGTCTGCGCAAGCGTAATCGTGGTGTTGGGAATCTTTGCCGCAGTCAGGCGTTCGCACGCGTCCGAGGCGTAGGCTGCTGCGCTGGAGAACAGCAATATGAACGCGACAGCCCATCGGGAAGATCTTTCTTTCATCTGTGCTCTCCTGAGCCTCAGCTACTGCGCACGCGTTCCCGACAACGTCGCTGTTAACGTCAGGTACTCGGCGTCCAACATTGACTACAATTAATCTCTATGGCTTGGCGACCGAGTGTTTTGCTGGTTTCATTGCTAGTTTGGGGTTCAATCGCTCAGAAACGAATCCGCAAACCTGAGTGCAGCGACACCGAAGCCCAGCGTGTCGAATCTGAAGCCGTCATGCTTCGTAGTTGGGATGACCTTTACGGGTCCTACAAACGATACACGCATTGCGACGATGGAGCCATCGCCGAGGGTTATAGCGAAGCCGTTGCTCGCATCCTTGTCGATCATTGGAATACGTTGTCGAGACTCGCCGATATTACACGCAAGGACACGGATTTCCGACGTTTCGTCCTAAAGCATATTGACGAAACCCTCAACCTTGAGGACGTAAAAAACATCCGCGCGAATGCGGAGAAACGATGTCCAAGCGCTCTACGTGACCTTTGCCGTGACATCAGGAAGCAATCAGAGTAGCTCCGAATCGGTCACCGAACCGCAGGTAGTTGTTGAAATATCGCCATAGCCTCAATGACCAGCGGTCAAAAACGTGTAATCGCCTAATTTCAGCAACGATCTCGCGAGCGCGATTTTCTAGAATGGAACATCGCAGCTTACGGCGCTAACGGTAGGGAAGTTGACGACCGTCCTACGGAGTAACCTCAAGCACAACCCCATTTCCCGTCGATCCGCTCTCGTCGGTCGATCCGCCTATGAGGGTCGTGCCATAGAGGTTGCCCCCGCTGTCCAGAACAAGGCTGGAAAATGGCTCAGATCCATCCGTGCCGTTGAAATTCCAGAGCACCCTCTCTTCGTACGTGTCAGAGCCAACCTGAGCGACGAGTTCGAAAACAGTTCCATTGTTGGAAGTGCCGCCGAGGTAGGTTGTGCCGTAAATGTTCCGGGCTGCGTCGAACACGATCCCCGCGACAGGCGCGAGGCCATCTTTCGTGCCGCCTTTAAAGGAGTAGAGAACTTTCTCGGTCCATCCCTTCTTTCCATGAGTCAGCTTCCAGACCGTTCCATATCCAAAGTCCTTCTCACCGAAGGCGCCGCCATTCTCGGTCGTACCATAGAGGTTTCCGGCCCGGTCGAGCACGGAAGTGCCCAGGACATAAGCACCGTCTTTCAGGCCGTCAGTGAAGGTGTAGAGCACATTCGGATTCCAAGCGCCGAGGCCGTCCGGTGACAGCTCGAATATCGTAAAGGTTGTGGTGCCGAAGATGTTTCCAGCGGTGTCCATAATCAACCCGTTCGGCAACCCGACTAATAACGGCTGGGCGATGGTGTAGGTCACTTGTTCGGTCCAGTAGCCACCAGCCCGGCTCAACTCAAAGACGGTTGCAGTTCCGTCAGGCCCGTTTTGTGTCGTGCCGTAGAGATTGCCCGCCGGGTCCATGATCAAGCCGCCTGCCGGATTGGCGCCATCTGTCCCAACAAAGCTGTGCAAAATGGTTTGTTTCCACTTTTTTTCCGTGGGACCGAGTTCAAACACAACTCCATTTCCCTTGATGCCGCCCTTGCCTGTTATTCCGTAGAGGTTTCCGGCGTTGTCGAATATAACGTAACACGATGGATTGGCCCGTCCTTCCCGTCCT
>Ga0302325_10017342_pt1 | contig 15228 bp, 7 predicted proteins | sample Palsa_T0_2_FD_201948 | JGI IMG/M metagenome (GOLD analysis project Ga0302325, IMG submission 201948) | Peat permafrost microbial communities from Stordalen Mire near Abisko, Sweden - Palsa_T0_2 | ecosystem: Environmental > Terrestrial > Soil > Palsa > Peat permafrost | place: Sweden: Abisko... | reverse complement strand
CAAGAGCCGGATCGCATACCACTCGTGCGCCTCGGCGTTATTCGGATCGAGCGCGATGGCGGTGCGCAGCTCCCCCATGCCCTGCGTCGACGGCGCGTCCATTTCGATCAGTGCGAGGCCGAGCGCGGCGTGCGCAACCGCCGACTGCGGATCGCGAGCGACGGCCGTCTTCGCCTCCGCGAGCGCACGCAGTGCGCGCGAACGGTGGAGCGGCTTCCCCATTGGGACGTCGTCGGCGCGAACGCCCCACACGTCGGCGAGGCCCGCGTACCCGAGCGCGCTGCCGGGCGCCGCCGCCACTGCCTCTTCGAAAAATACCTCCGCGCGATTCAAGTTGTCACTTCCGCGCCGCTCCCAAAAATAGCGGCCCAGTGCAAACGCACGCAGCGCGGGTGCGTCGACGATCGACTGCGAGCGGCGCTCCGATGACGACGTCGGCAGCACCGCGAGGATCAGGACGGCCACCGCGAGGGATGCGAGAGAGCGAACCGGGCGCCGCGACCGCGGTGCACGCCCCGAGGCTGTCGTTGGGTTCGCCGTGACGGCGGGCGCGGGCGGCTGCGCCATCGGGATGTCGGCCCGAAGCCGGTAGCCCCGTCGCGCCACGTTCTCGATCGCCACCGAGTCGTCGACTGCGAGCGCCCGGCGAAGGAGGTACACTTGCTGCGCCAGATTGCCCGCCTCGACGAACCCCTGTGGCCAGAGCCGCTCGCGCAGCTCCTCGCTGGCCACCACGGCATTCGGATGCTCGAGCAAGAGCGTCAGGAGCTCGCAGCCCTTGGCCGTGAGAGCGATCTCACGGCCGTCGCACACGAGCAACTGCGCTGCTGCCTCGAAGGTGCACCGACCAAACCGACACGCGCCCATGCGACTCTCCTGCGAAGGCTCGCAACTATTTCAATAGGAATCGTGCCGGACCTCGTTCCATTCGACGGGGCGGGCGGACCTCCGTCTGGTGGCAGAAACGACGCGGCCCCCGCCGAAGCGGAGGCCGCAGGTCGCGCCGGACGCGGTGGCCGGTCGTCGGGTGCTGGGTCAGCCAGCGTCTCGAACGTGCGCAGGTGTGCGCCGGTCGAGCCCTCTGCGTAAGCCACCGCCTTCGCGCCCCGCGAGGCGTTGCGCGGCGACGGCGCGGGTCGGCCAGCTTCCTCCGAGGAGCTGCTTGGCCGCCTGCGACGCCGCCGCGCGCGCGCCACGCGGGTCGGCGCAGCCCAGAAGGGCACGCGCCGACGCCAGCATCGCCTCGCCGAGCAGGCGGCGCGAATCGAATCGCGCGAGGATCCGGATCGCTTCGCGCGCACGCGTCGCGGCCTCGCGGTAGCGCCCCAGCACGACGAGCGCCTCAGCCTCGCGGCTGCGCGCGACGCCGGCTTCCACGTCTTCCCGGCCGCGCGCGATGGCGCACGACTCGACGACCGCCAGAGCGCTTTCGCCGTCGCCGAGGTCGGCGAAGGCCCCTGCGATCGCCAGCTCTTCCTCGGTACGCGTGCGGCTCGCGTCGATCGCGGCGACCTGCGCGAGGGCGGCGCGCGCATGGGCCAAGCCCGCGGCATCGTCGTCGAGTGCCGCGCAGGCGTGCGCGGCAACGCGCAGGGCGCGCGCCGCCAGCACCGGCATCGAGTGCGCGACGGCGGAAGCGTGCGCGGCAGACGCAGCGTCCAGCGCCCCGACCGGATCGGCCTCGACGATGAGCCGGCCTTCGGCAGCCGCAACGTCTAGCGGGAGCGTGGCGGCGCCGGGTTCTCCGCCGTCCGCAAGGATAACCGAGCGAGCGCTTGTCGCGGTCTCGAGTGCGCGCGCCGCATCGCCACGATCGAACTGCGCGGCGATCTGGCCGGCAGTCACCCGCTGCAGCGCATCGAGCGCGTTCGGACCACAGCGCAAGGTGCAGCGGTGCACGGAGCCTGCCGTTCGCGTCTCCACGAACACGGCCGCGGCGAACGCGCCGTCGCAGCGCAGCCGCTCCGCTTCGCTTGCCCGGATCTCGGCCTCGACGACGGTGCGCGTCGCACCGGCGCCGAGCAGCGCGAGCGCCCGCTTCGCGCGCACCATGCTCTCCGCACTGCGCGTCTCGTCGCGCATGACGTGCCACAGGCTCGAGAGCCGTGCGAACGCAACGGATTGGAGCGCCGCAGGGGCCGCCTCACCCACCTCGGACAGCCGCGCGATGGCCTCGCGGATGCGACCTTGGGCAACGTAGCCCCAGGCGCGGTCGATCTCCGCCTGCGCGTCGGTCACGGCGTCCGGTATCGCCTCGCTCGGCCCAGACTCGAGCGAGAGCGCCTCGCCGAGTCGCGCAAACGCGTCGAGTCGCTCGCGATAGAAGGTCCGCATCGAGATCCCCAGGTCCGATGCGACCACCTTGTGCAGCTGACCGCCCAGATCGCATCTCGTGATGATCGCGTATTGCCGTTCGATTCGCTCGGTCTGCGTGCGCGACTTTCCCGACGTATCGAAGGTCGCGAGTGCCCGAACGACGCGAGAGCGCGTCTCCTCGTCTAGCCCCTCGTCCCTACCGGCCGCGGTCGGGTCGCGCAACAGGGTGCTCAGCTCGCGATACGGCGCGACTGCTCGAGGCTGCCTGTTCGCTTCGGATCCAAGTCTGCACGCTGCGTTCATGTGGCCGCAGTCTACCGCCGCGCGCTGGGCGCGTCCATAAATGCGATATCAAACGCAGATTCGCGCTCGACATGATAGCACGATGATGCCGGTTGTGGGGCGGCACGCTAGGGCCGCTGGCATAAATCGACCGGCGTGCGGACGCGCCTTCCGGCATAACCCTCGTGCGCGGTTCCGACGATTGTCGAGGGCACCTCTCCGGCCCGCGACAACGTCCGCTGCAGCGCGTGCTCACGCCGCGCACATACTCCACTCGTGACAAGGAGACAGCAATGCTGAAACATCGTTTCAGTCGATCGCTCGTCGCCGTCGCAGTGCTCGTCTCACTGCTCGTCCAGGGAACATGGGTTCTGGCGGGTACGACGGGCGCACTGACCGGCATCGTCACGCGGACCGACTCGGCTGCCCCGATCGCGGGAGCCAAAGTCACCGTGACCAGCCCGTCACAGACCGTGACGACCACCACCGACGCCGGTGGCCACTTTACGTTCGCGTCGCTCTCCCCCGACTCGTACATACTCTCGGTCGAGAAGAGCGGCTTCGATCCAACGACGCTCGCCGGGATCACCGTGCAGGCGGACCAGACGCAGAACGTCGCGATCGCCGCGAAGGCGAGCCTCCGAACGATCGGACTCGTTACCGCTCGCTCGGCCAGCGACATCGTGCGGCCCGGCACCACCGCGGACGTGTATTCCATCTCCGCAGCGCAGCAGTCGGCCGTTCAAGGACTGGGCGGCGGCGGCTCCCTCAATCAGGCGTACTCGGCGATCGCGTCGGTCCCCGGGGTCTTCGTCCCGCAGGGGCAAAACGGGATCTACCAGTCCGTGTACGTGCGCGGTGGGAACTTCACGCAACTCGGCTACGAGTTCGACGGCGTCCCCATCCAGCGCGCGTTCGATCAATACCCCTCGACCGCGCTTTCCTCGCTGGGCCAGCAGGAGTTGCAGGTGTACACGGGCGCGGCACCAGCCGACGCACAGTCGAGCGGCCTCGCCGGCTTCGTGAACCAAGTCATTCGGACCGGGACCTATCCCGGGTTCGCCACCGGGAGCCTCAGCCTCGGATCGCCGGCGTTCTATCACAAGGCGCAGTTCGAGTTCGGAGGCGCGACGGCCAACCGGCTCTTCTCGTACTACGTCGGGCTCGCGGGATACGATCAGAGCTTCCGCTTCGGCTCCCAATGGGACGGTTCGGAGTACGATTCCACGTTCGGCACGCCGTACAACATCGTCGCGCTCGGTTGCGGCACCCGCAGCGCGACGACCGGATGCTACCCGAACCACGCGGGTGCGTTCAACGCGTTCCCGATCGGCCCGCAAGGATACGTGATGGGGCCGTTTATCTACGACTTCAACGATGAAAACCTCAATCGCGAGTCCGTCGTCAACCTACACTTCGGCATCCCGCACAAGCGCGACGGCGGGAAGGACGACGTCCAGGTGCTCTTCGACAACTCGTGGCTGCTCTCGCCCTACGAGGTCTCGGAGAACGCCTGGGGCGGCGTCGCGTCCAACGTCGCAAACGGAAGCGCCGTCTATAACGGTGCGACGTATTCGACCTGCGGGAGCAATCAGCCGCCGCCGTGCGCACTGCTCGGCCCGGTTGGTTTCAATTACTTGGACAGCACAATCTACAACGGCCCGATGGGCGCCAAGCTGACGCCCGGCATGGTCAACGCCGTCCAGAACTACTACGTGCCGAATTCGCCGCAGGATCGCCAGCCGAACGCGGCGATCGACCCGGCGCAGCGCGACACGTCCAACAACCGCTCCGGGATCTTCAAGCTTCAGTACCAGAAGAACATCGGAACGAACGCCTACGCGCGGCTGTACGGATACACGTTCTACTCCGATTGGCTGGAAGACGGTCCGGAGTCGCTGGAACAGAACTTCACCGGCGGCGTGTCGCCCGACTACGAGCTCGTCACCCACACGCGCGGTGTGGTGGGCACGTTCGCGGACCAGTTGAACGCGCAGCACCTGATCAACCTCACCGCGGGGTACACGTACGCGAATACCGTGCGCTGGAACAACCAATGGTACGACGCGCCGTTCTTCGGTGGCCAAGCGGCGGCCGTGCTCGTCAGCGCCAACCATCCGACGGACGGGCTCTGCTACGGAGCACCGGGCAGCTCGTCGTCCAAGAACGCGCTGCCGGTCGCGTACTGCGGGAGCCCGCTGCAGCAATTCGGCATCCCGGCCGGCTCCGACGCTGCTGCGTACGTTCTGCCGGCGGCGGGCAGCGGCGGCCTCGCACTGACGCCCAATTCGCCCGTGACCCTCGGCAACGTCGGCAACTATACCTGCGGCGGCGGCCCGTGCGAGTTCCTGACGGTGCAGAACGGCATGAACGGCCCATATAACACGGTCGCTCCGGCCTTCTCGAACGTCTCGCTCCAGGATACGTGGAGGCCGTCTCCGCGTCTCGACGTGAATGCAGCCATCCACTACGACGATTTCCTGTACAACCTGCCGAGCACGACGGTTCCGCTCGGGCCGGAGCCTCAGGCGGTCTCAACGCTGCCACGTCAGCTGTGGCAGAACTCGTTCAACCTCTTCTATTGCAATCAGGCGGGAGCGCTGGTGCCTGCAACGTCGCCCGGGAAGTGCCCGGCCGGCGCCACGCCGCTGAACGTGAACCTCAACGGCCAGCCGGCAAACGACTACCACACGTTCTCGCCACGTCTCGCCGCAACGTACAGCACGAGTCCCTTCGACGTGGTCCGGGCGTCTTGGGGCAAGTACGAGCAGCCGGCAAGCTCGGCGTTCCAGCAGTATAACAATGCCGGGTACAACCTGCCCGGCGCTGCAACCAACGAAGCCTTCTATCCGCTCGGCTATTTCGATCCGACGCATCAGGTGTATCCCGAGACCTCGTACAACCTCGACCTGTCGTGGGAACACCAAACCAAGGGCAGTGACGTCTCCTGGAAGGTGACGCCGTTCCTGCGCAAGACGCAGAACGAACTCTACAACGTGCTGCTCGATCCAAAGACGGGCTTCGTCTCGTCCGTGAACATCGGCGCGCTCACCGCCGCGGGGACGGAACTGCTGCTGCGCAAGGGCGACTTCGCACGCAACGGCTTTGCCGGCCAGCTGTCGTACACGTACACGTACGGGACGGTCAAATTCGGCTCGCTGCCGTCCGGCGGGACGGCGCTCGACGGCGTCAACGCGGCCATCGAGACCTATAACGCGTACACGTCCGCGTGCAACAAGGCGGGCGCCAAGCCGGCGTACTGCGGATCGACCACCTACGCGAATTCCGGCGGGGGCGGCCCGCGCAGCGGCAGCGCCGCCGCGTGTTTCACGCCGAACGGCATCCCCGATCCGACGTGTGCGGCCGGCGACATCGCGAACCCGTACTGGAACGCGCCGCCGCAAGCGCTCTTCAACGCGTCGCAGAGCTACGTCGCGTACAATCAGCTGCCCGGGACGAATATCAACGGATCGCCGGTGTCCAGCAGCTATATCATCCCGCACGTCGCGACGCTCCTGGTCAACTACAAGCGCGACCGGTTCGCCGTCACCCCGGCCCTCCAGTTCGAGGCGGGCGGCAGGTACGGCAGCCCGATGATGGGTTCGGGGATCGATCCGGCGGGCGGATGCGCGCCGCTGGGCGGCTCGACAGCCGGCGACCCACGCTACCCGTACGGTGCTGCGGGCGGTGCACCGTACAATGCGGCAACGTGCCCGGGCAGCATCGTTACGCCGAACTTCGAGTCGAAGCAGTTCGACAACTTCGGCGCGTACCAGGAGCCGTCCCAACTGGCGCTCAGTATGCAAATGGCGTACCAGGCCTCGTCGAAGGTGACGCTGCGGCTCACTGCGGCGAATCTCATGGTCCGCTGCTTCGGCGGCTCGAGCGAACCGTGGACGCAGGACGTCCCGTATTCGGGCTCGTCGGCCTGCTGGTACGGTACGCCGTTCGGGTACGTCGGCAACTTCTATAATCCGGGCAACCAAATCCAACCGCTCGTCGCCCACGCCTACTCGCCCGTCTTCGGAAACGTGTTCCAAGAGGCGTACGGAGGACAGGCGAACCCGTTCCAACTCTTCCTGACCGCGGAGTTCCGGCTCTAACGCCGGAACCGCCGGGTGCGACCGGTGCCGGGTGACCGGCACCGGCGCGCTCGGTGCCAACTGGGGGTGCCGGCGCGACCGGTGCCAACCGCGGGTGCCGGCGCGACCGGTGACGGTCCAGGCGCACCGACGAAGAGGCCCGAGACAATCGTCTCGGGCCTCTCTCTTGTTGCGAGCCTGCGGCGGTGTTGCGAGCCCCGCCGCGCAGATGCGGCGAGCGGTTCTCGAGCTAGAAGTCGTCCTCGGTTGCGAGCGGCGAGACGTCTTCCTCTTCGCCCTCCGATTCCAACTCCTCGTCTTCGTCCTCGAGCACGTAACCCTCGTCGACTTCGTCCGCTTCGGCCACGGGCTCTTCCTCGAGCACGTCGTCGCCTAACGGTTCGTCGACGAGACCGCCGCGCAGGCCGACGATGCCGTCGCCGTCGAGGTCGGCCGGAGCCGAAGGCACGACGCGCGGTTGCTCGGCGGTCGCGGCCGCAACCTCTTCGTCGCTCGCCTCCGCCTCGTCGTCCTCTTCGTCGTCCTCCACTGCCGCATCGCCGGTGATGTCGCCGATCTCGGTCGCCACACCGGCCGAAGCCCGCTGCTGCTCCGCTTCACGCGCGGCCGCCGCGGTCTGCGACAGTCGGGGATCCTCGTCGCCCATGAGGAGCCCGATCTCTTGCGCGCGCTCCGCCATGTCGTCGTCTTGGATCTTGATCTCGATCTCTTCGCGGTTCTCGGTGAGGACCTTGACGTCGAGCGCGAGCGACTGCAGCTCCTTGATGAGCACCTTGAACGATTCCGGAACGCCGGGTTCCATCACGTTCTCGCCCTTGACGATCGCTTCGTACGTCTTCACTCGGCCGACGACGTCGTCGGACTTCACCGTCAGGAGTTCTTGAAGCGTGTACGCCGCGCCGTAGGCTTCGAGCGCCCACACTTCCATCTCGCCGAAGCGCTGGCCGCCGAACTGGGCCTTGCCGCCGAGTGGTTGCTGCGTGATCATCGAGTATGGACCGGTCGACCGCGCGTGGATCTTGTCGTCCACGAGGTGCGCCAGCTTGAGCATGTAGATGTACCCGACGGTGATCGGGCGGCTGAATCGCCCACCCGTGCGCCCGTCGCGCAGCCATGTCTTGCCGTCCGCCGGCAGCCCGGCGTCCTGCAGCCACTCTGCGATGTCTTCGGCGTGCGCGCCGTCGAAGACCGGCGTCGCAATGTGCATGTCGAGCATCTTGGCGGCCCAGCCGAGATGCGTCTCCATGATCTGTCCGAGGTTCATGCGCGACGGCACGCCCAGCGGGTTCAGCACGATGTCGACCGGCGTTCCGTCCTCGAGGTAGGGCATGTCTTCCTCGGGCAGCACCTTGGCGATGACGCCCTTGTTGCCGTGGCGCCCCGCCATCTTGTCGCCCTGCAGAATCTTGCGCTTCTGCGCGACGTAGACGCGCACGAGGTGGTTCACCCCGGGCGAGAGCTCGTCGCCGTTCTCCCGCGAGAACATCTTGACGTCGATGATCTTGCCCTTTTCGCCGTGGGGCACTTTGAGCGACGTGTCGCGGACTTCGCGCGACTTCTCGCCGAAGATCGCACGCAGCAGCCGCTCCTCGGCCGTCAGCTCGGTCTCGCCCTTCGGCGTGACCTTACCGACGAGGATGTCCTCGGGACGAACCTCGGCGCCGATGCGGATGATCCCGTTCTCGTCGAGGTCCTTCAACGAATCCTCGCCGACGTTGGGGATGTCGCGCGTGATCTCTTCGGGCCCGAGCTTCGTGTCGCGGGCCTCGCACTCGTACTCCTCGATGTGGATCGAGGTGAAGCGGTCGTCCTTGACCATCCGCTCGCTGATCAGGATGGCGTCTTCGTAGTTGAAGCCTTCCCACGGCATGAACGCGACCAGCACGTTCTGGCCGAGGGCCATCTCGCCCTGATCCGACGACGGGCCGTCGGCAAGGATCTGCCCGCGCACGACCTTGTCGCCGATGTTGACGATCGGCGATTGGTTGATGCACGTCCCGGCGTTCGAGCGCGTGAACTTGAGCAGGTCGTAGGTCTTCTCGATGCCGTCCTCGCGCTTGACGATGATCTGGCGCGCGTCGGCGAACGTGACCTCGCCCGGCTCGTCGGCCAGCACGCAGCCGCCGGAGTCCTTCGCGGCACGGTACTCCATGCCGGTACCGATGATCGGCGACTGCGGGCGCAGCAGCGGCACGGCCTGCCGCTGCATGTTCGCGCCCATCAGGGCGCGGTTCGCGTCGTCGTGTTCGAGGAACGGGATCAGCGCGGTCGCGACCGACACGATCTGCTTCGGCGACACGTCCATGAGTTGCACCTTGTCGGGCGGCTCCGTGACGTACTCTTCGGCATAGCGGCACACGACCTGGTCGGCCGTGATCTTGCGCGTCTTTTCATCGACCGGCGTGTTGGCCTGCGCGATGATGAACTCGTCCTCGCGGTCCGCGGTGAGGTACTCGATCTCATCGGTCACGACGCCGTTGCGCAGCACGCGATAGGGCGTCTCGATGAAGCCGTAGCGGTTGACGCGCGCGTACGTCGCAAGCGAGCCGATCAGGCCGATGTTCGGGCCTTCCGGCGTCTCGATCGGGCAGATGCGGCCGTAATGCGAGTGGTGGACGTCGCGCACCTCGAAGCCGGCGCGCTCGCGGGACAGACCGCCCGGCCCGAGGGCCGAGAGCCGCCGCTTGTGCGTGAGCTCGGCCAGCGAGTTCGTCTGGTCCATGAACTGCGAGAGCTGCGAGGAGCCGAAGAACTCCTTGATCGCGGCGACCACGGGGCGGATGTTGATCAGCGCCTGCGGCGTGACCGTCTCGATGTCCTGAACCGTCATGCGCTCGCGCACGACGCGCTCGAGCCGCAGCAGGCCGACCCGGAACTGGTTCTGGAGCAATTCGCCGACCGAACGGATGCGGCGGTTGCCGAGGTGGTCGATGTCGTCGCGCGAGACCTGCCCCGTCGCCACCTTAATGAGGCGCCGGATCACGGCGATCATGTCCTCGCGGAGGAGGCACTTCGCGCCTTCCGCGATGACCGTCTTCTGGCCGGTCGTCGCGAACACGGGGGTGTCGATGGACACCTTCACGTTCGGCTTCACGTTGCTCGCCGGGTTGAGCCCGAGCTCGGGGTACAGCTCGTACGCGATCGTGCCACCGTCGTCGGTCGAGCGCACGACGACCTGCTCGCTCGTCACCGACACCACCACGCCGTCCTTGCGCGCCACGATGTTCGGGCGCGGGTGGCGCAGGTGGGCGGCCGCGTATTCCTTCTCGAGCTTGCCGGCCAGCTTGTAGCGGCCGACGCCGGCGAGGTCGTAGCGCTTCTCGTCGAAGAACAGCGACTCGATCAGCTTCTCGGCGTTGTCGGCGTTCTCGGGCTCGCCGGGGCGCAGCTTCTTGTAGATCTCCTTGAGCGCGTCCTCGCGCGTCTTGACGTCCTTGTCCTTCTCCAGGCAGTTGACGATCAGCGGGCTGTTGTCGAAGAGGGCGAGGATCGCGTCGTCGCTCTCCCAGTCGAAGCCGAGGTCGGGCCGCGAGAGCGCGCGCACGAACGTCGTGACGTAGATCTTCCGGTTCTTGTCGATCCGGACGCCGAGGGTTCCCTCGGTCTCGTCGTTCTTCGTGCCGTTGTCCGTCTCGAACTCGATCCACGCACCGCGGTTCGGAATGATCGTCGCGTTGAACGTGTCGCGGTTGTTGGTGTCCTTGTCCGTCAAGAAGTAGACGCCGGGCGAGCGGACCAGCTGGCTCACGATCACGCGCTCCGCGCCGTTGATCATGAACGTACCCTTGTCGGTCATGAGCGGGAAATCGCCCATGAAGATCTCTTGGTCGGGGATACCCTTGATTTCGCCCGACTCGGCCGTGATGAGGCGGACGCGAACGCGCAGCGGCGCGCTGTACGTCATGTCGCGCTCGCGGCACTCCTCCACCGAGTACTTCGGATCGCCGAGCGAGTGCTCGCCGAATTCGAGGACCAGGTTGCCGGTGAAGTCCTTGATCGGCGAAATCGAATCGAAGGCTTCTTTCAGTCCCTCCGTGATGAACCAGCGGAAGGATGCCTTCTGCAGCTCGATCAGGTCGGGAATGTCGAGGACGTGCGGAATCTTCGCGAAGGTGTAGCGCTCGCGGCGCGGACCGGGATCGTCGTACGTGTCGACCGTGAACGCACCGGTCGGCAGCGCAAAACCGGCAGCAGGCACGACCGAAGCAACGGTCGCCTCAGTTGAGGCCGAACGCTTCGAGCGTGTTGCTTTCCCCGGCGACTTTACTGACGACTTGGGAAGGGTTGATTTCGCCATTATCTGTTTGTTTCTCTCACCGCGCGGGCACCGGATAGCAACGTGCCCGCGGCGAGCGAAAGAACGAAAGGCCAGCGAGAGGTCTCGCCCGCCTGTGTCCTGGAGGTCCGCCGGGGCATAGGGGGGTATGGTACCATGCCCCCCGAGGACCGTCAAGCAGCGAGGCATGATTTCCTGCTCGCAGCGCGCACACGCCGCGAGCCGGACGCTCCGGCTCCCGGCGGCCGAATGCTCGGTTGCTTGGAATTCTAACCGAGCTCGGTCTGCATGGCCTGGTGGAGCTGCCCGCCGTCCATCTCCGGCTCGCCGGCGGCGACGAAGCGTGCCGCTCGATAGAACGGAATTGCGTGGAGCTGCGCGAGTAGGCGCGCGCGCCGATAGCCGCGGCGGCGCGCCTCGGCGAGCAGGGCCAGGAGCAGCGCCCGGCCGGCGCCTTTTCCACGCTCTCGCGAAAGGACCGCCATCCGCCCGATCTGGACGCACGAGGGGTCCACCGCGTAGAAGCGTCCGGCCCCGATCGGCACGCCTTCGGCGAAGGCAACGGCGTGGACGGTCTCGGGATCGCCCCTGTCGTGCGCGTCCATCTCTTCGTCGAGCGGGAACCCCTGTTCGTCGACGAAGACGCGGCGCCGGATCGCGAGCGCCACGTCGATGGAGGACTGATCGCGAGCATCGAAGAGCACGACACGCACGCGCGGGTCTTCGCCGCCGCCGCGCCTGGCCCCGAGCCCCGCGCACCCACTACGGCGCGGGCCGGTCGGTGAGTGCGCAGCCGCGGATCGCCTGCGCGCTGTGCGTCGGCTCCGCCCCCGAGGCATTCCTCGCCGCGACGCTCGCGTCGATCGCCGACGTCGTCGACACCTTGGTCGTCAACGACAACTCGGGCGCCCGGCGCAGCGCGAACGTCGCGGTGCTCGAGAGCAGCGCCTTCGCCGCGGGCGGGCGCCTTCGGATCGGCGCCCATCCCTTCGTGGACTTCGCCGGGATGCGCAACGACGCGCAGGCGATGCTCGTCGCACTGGACCCCCCGCCCGAGTGGGTCCTCTTCATCGACGCGGACGAGGTGCACGGCTCGCAGATCCGCTCGATCGCGCGCGGCGTCTTGCCGCGGCTCGGCCCGGATGTCGCGCAGCTCGACGGCTACACGTACCACTTCTGGGGGACGTTCCGCTGGATCAGCGACGTGGCGCGGCGCATGGCGTTCTACCGGTTCTCGCCGACCTTGCGCTGGGAGAACGCCGTCCACGAGAAGCTGCGCGGTACGCGCGGCCGCGACGTCGTGGTCCCGTACGTCTACCATCACTACGGCAACGTGCTGCCGCCGCGCCTATTGGCGGAGAAGCACCAGCGCTACTACCGGCTCGGCAACCCAGTTCCGAGGCCGCCCGACCCGCACGAGGCGACGCTCGCGACCTATCTGGAGCGTAGCCGCGAGATCCGCCCGTACTGCGGCGCCCATCCGGCCGCCGCCCGCGACACGATCGCCGCGATCGAACGCGAATCGCGAGACGCGTTTGCGACACTCGACGCCGGCTTTCGCGCTCGCCGCACGGCGCCGGCCATCCTGCGCTCGTCGCTGCAGGGGCTCGTCGAGGACCTGCGCGTGCGGGCGCGCTACGTCGAGCACCCTGGCCTCTACCGCGCTCCGATGGTCGCGCAGTAGCGTGCCGGCGAACGACCACCCGGAGCACGACGGCCCGCCCAACCGCACCGTCCTGCTCTGCACCGGCTTGCTGCGCCGTGCCGGGCGCGTGCTGCTGGTCGCGTCGCGCTACCCCAACCAGCCGGATCCGCTCTGGAACCTTCCGGGCGGGCGGGCACGCGACGGCGAGCTCCTCGCGGATGCGCTCGTGCGGGAGTGGCGGGAGGAAGTCGATCTCGCCGCCGAGCCCGGCGCGCTGCTCTATGCGAGCGAGTCCTTCGATCGCGCCACCGCCACGCGCTTCGTCAACGTGACGTTCGCCGTGCGTGCCGACGGCGAGCCGCGGGTCACGACTCGCGATCCGCACGTCGTCGACGTCGCGTGGGTTCCGGACGCGGACCTCGCCGAGCGCGTACGCGTGCACGTCGTCCGCGAGCCCCTGGTAGCTCATCTCTCCGGCGACGCGCGTCGCTACTACGCGTACGCGGACGCGGGGATTACGATTGCGTTTGCCGACGATCCATGACGCGCTCGACGGCGCGCTCGCGGCGCGCAAGCCGATAGACGCACACGTCGACCGGGCGACCGCGAACGACGGCGCCGCTACGCTGGAGCCGCACCTGCGAGAACCCGATGTTCTCGAGCACGCGGCGCGACGCGACGTTCTGCGGTACGCAGCACGCCTCGACCGTCGTCAGTCCGGTCTCGAAGGCGAGCTCGACGACCGCCCGTCCCGCCTCGGTGGCGTAGCCCTTCCGGCGGGCGGGCAGGAGCAGACTGTAGCCCAACTCCGCGGACGCATTCGTCTGTTCGGTGATGCGCAGCGACATCCAACCGATCGGCGTTCCGCTTTCACGTTCCACGATCAGCCACTCAAAGCGGCCGGGCGTCTTGCCGTCGAACCCCCGCGGGCGCGCCTTGACGCGGCGCGTGAACTCGTCGCGCGTGAAGCGCGGAACGTCCTGGAACTCGCGCAGGTGCGCGTTCTGCATCACGCGCCACAGGGCCAGCGCGTTGCGCTCCGTCACCGGGTCGAGCGCGAGGCGCTCCGTGAGCAGGGCCGTCATTTCGGCAGCATACGATCGTCGAAATCCTGCGCGACGAGGCGCCCCGACGCGTCGGCGACCGCCCGGAACGTGACGCGGTCGCCCGCTCGCACCAGGAGCACCCGCGGGTCGTCGGCAGCGACGAGCGTGAAGATCGCCCGCTCGCCGCGCAGCGTGAAGTAGATTGTTCCGCTTTCGCTTGCGATCCGGTCGACCGTCCCATCGTAGGCGCGCGCTGCGCTGCCGCCCGGGCCGGCGCCGGCGCCGAGGATCGCCTGATACTGCGAGAACGCGTCGGCCTGCGGCGACGGCGCGGCCGCGCTGCCGACGACGACGCGCCCGTTGCGCGCCTGCACGAGCGCCAGCGTCTGGTACTTGCCGGTGTCGGCCACCAGCGGAACGACCCACGTGTTCTGCCCGAACGCCGTGTAGAGGATCGGCTGCGTCGGCAGCAAGCGGCCCTGGCGCACGATTGGGTTCGACGCGACGGCTTGCTGCGCGCCGATCGAGTCGAACTCGCCGCCCGTCGCCGTGAAGTACGTGATCTTGCCGGTCACGGTGTCCATGTACGTGAAGCCGGTCATCGACTGGTTCGTGGCCGTCGGCGACGTGTGGTCGACGAACCAGACGAACTCCCCCGCCGACACCAGGAGTCCGAACACCTCGTCGCGCGCGGGGACGTGGACGTCGCGCTTCGCAAGCTGCGCGTTCCACCAGCCGTGCGTGTAGAGGCCGAACCACTCGTTGTACGCGAGCGCGAGATCGGGCGGGTAGACCCGGCGCACCCAACCCGGCAGCGACCCGAAATCCGCTCGCGCGACGCGCCGCATCGCGCCGCTCGCGGGGTCGACGATCACGACGCCAGTCACCTTCTGCCCGCTCCAGCCGATCGTCGGCCGCCCCAGCGTGCACAGGTATTGCGGATCCCCGCGGTCGTCGAGCTGCAGCGTCGTCTCCAAGATCTGTTCGAATCCGTAGCGCAGGTACACGTGGCGGTAGAGGTTCGCGTTGAGCAGCGCCGACGGCACGTAGGTCATGGGCGCGCGCTGCCGCAGCTCCGCGCTCGCATCCGGGTTTTCGGCACTGACGACGATCACGCCGGGGCTGGTGCGCCGGCTGAGCCACTGGACGAGCCCGTGGAATTCCAGCGGCGCCACCCACACGAGGCGGCCGTTCTCGACTTGGATGTTGTACGTACCGACCTGATAGTACGTGCCGAGCTGCCCGATCGCTTTCTCGCCCGCGAAGATCGCCGATTCCTCGGGAACGACGCGCACGTGCCGGAGGTCCGCGCTCGGCGGCAAGGTCGTCGAGAACGCCACATCGGGAACATCACGCAATCCGCCGGCGTCGACGATCGGGGCGATCGTCATGATGCCGGCAAAGGCGAACAGGACGACGAGGACCGCGATGTACGGCGTCGCCGACGTGCGCCGAATCGACACGATCCGGCGGGACATGATGATCGTGCGGGCGGAGAGCAGCACGCTGTAGGCCGCGTTGGGCACGAGCGGCAGGAGCAGCAGCGTCAGCGCCTGTGGG